>Ga0102812_10002143_pt1 | contig 13398 bp, 10 predicted proteins | sample ColrivemetaGS713_FD_79334 | JGI IMG/M metagenome (GOLD analysis project Ga0102812, IMG submission 79334) | Estuarine microbial communities from the Columbia River estuary - Flood tide ETM metaG S.713 | ecosystem: Environmental > Aquatic > Marine > Intertidal zone > Estuary | place: USA... | reverse complement strand
GTTGATCAACACATCGACACCGCCCATCTGCGCCTCGGCGAATTCGGCCAAGGCGCGGCAGCTTTGCGTCGCGGTCACATCGACCGCGTGTGCATGGGCTTTGCCGCCATCGGCCTTGATCAAGGCGGCGGTCTCTTCGGCACCGGCCGCATTGATATCGGTGGCCAAGACAACGCACCCGGCTTTGGCGAAGGCCTGCGCAAACGCGCGCCCCAGCCCGCCAGCAGCACCAGACACCACGACACGCTTTCCGGCTAAATCCAGATCGCTCACCAGTTCCCCTCCCTCTTAAGTCGGATTTCGGCGAACTCAGGCGGGTGCCCAAGATATTGCTCTATCATCAACTCGGCTTGGACTGCGGTCGTCTGCGCTTCGGCAAAGGCACGCCCCGGCTCTGTCAGCATGTAAGGGTTTGATTTTTCTGACAACATTAGCGTCATCTCATGCATAGATACCCCATACCACCCGCTGATCGTGCGCATCCCATGCGGCGTGCAACGCCAGCCTTTGTCAGCGTCCTTGACCACAGCATCATTGATGGATTTGGCCTCTCGCACGGTGTCATGCCCGTCGATGATTTCCAAAACCGCGTCAATATCGACCCCCGCAGGCCGGTGCAGTTCCAGAATTTCGCGGGCGATATCGACGCCGTGCAATTCATGATCCCGCACCAGATCAGGGCGCGAGGGTTTACGTCCAATGGCCAGAAGCAAAAGCTCAGGGTCGATGCGCTTCCAGCCGACGTCGTGCAGCAAGATCGCCGGCAGCACGACGGCTTCGTCGGCGTCTGGCACCATGGTCAGAAACGTCTTTGCAAGGGCATAGGCGACGACCGTGTGCTCATCATTGTTGCGCACATCCAGATAGGGCAGCGCGGCCTCCCACAGCGGAAGATCACGCGGCAGGAACACGGTGCCGTCGGTCATTCCGGCACCTCGTAGCTTAGATACATTGTTTTGTATTCCAAATAGCTTTCCACGCCATACCGCCCTTTTTCACGCCCAAGACCGCTTTGTTTCATGCCACCAAATGGCACGTAATGCGACGAGCGTTGAATATCATTCAACCAAACCGAGCCAACCTCGAACCCTTCGCACAGGGTCATGCCACGCGCGAGATCGCGGGTGAACACGAACCCCGCAAGGCCAAAGGGGCTGTTGTTGGCATGTTTCAGCGCCTCGGCCGCGCTATCGACCGGGCAAATGCCCAGCACCGGGCCAAAGGTTTCTTGCGTCAGGATGTGCATCTCATGCGTAGCATCGGCGATGATTGTCGGCGGGAAATAGAACCCATTGGCAAAGCCGTCGCCCATCGGTCGCTCGCCACCCAGCACGATGCGCGCGCCTTTCGTGCGGGCGTCAGAAACCTGGCTTTCGCTGGTAGCAAAGATCTTTTCATTGATCAGCGGGCCAAGGTCGCCAACCCCGTCCGCGGGCGCAAGCGTCAGTGCGGCGGCCCCTTGGGTCAGCTTTTCAAGGAACTCGTCATAGATCGAGCGGTCCACATAAACCCGGTTCACCCGGTAGCAAAATTGCCCCGTATTGGCGAACCCGTGCCGGGTGATCGCGGCGGCGGCTTTATTGAGGTCGGCATCGGCGCAGACGATCGCCGCACTCTGCCCGCCCAATTCCAATGTCACGCGCTTCAACGTGCCAGCTGCAGCAGCGGCAATCGCCTTGCCCGCCGGAACACTGCCGGTAAAGGCAATCTTGCGCGGGGTGGGATGGGCGACCAAGGCCTCACCCAAATCGCGCCCGCCGGTGACCACGTTGAACACCCCCGCAGGCAGACCGACATCGTGAAATATCTGTGCCAACATCAGCGTCGACAGCGGCGTTTCCTCAGAGGGTTTTGCCACCATCGTGCATCCGGCGATGAGGGCCGCGCCCAGTTTGAACATCAACAGAGTAACCGGGTAATTGAACGGCGCGATGGCCACGACGACGCCCAATGGATCGCGCGTGACGATGGTTTTTTCGCCCGGTGCCGAACCCAGCGCCATTGTGGCGTGCAGGCGCAGCCCCTCTTCGGCGTAGATATCCAGCAGGTCCGCCGAGCGCGTGATCTCCGCGATGCACGCGGGCAACGGACGGCCCAATTCTTGGTGCAAGGCGTTGCCCACGGGCTCTGCATGATCGCGCATCGCCTGCGCGCAGGCCTTTTGCAGCCGCACACGCTCGTTCATCGGCACGGCTTTCCACAGCGCAAACGCACGCTGTGCAGCGGCAATCGCTATGTCTGCGTCAGCCGCGCCAGCCTCGGGCACGGTATCGACCACGTCGCCCGAACGCGGGTTCAACACGGCAAGCGTCGCGCCTGATTGCGCCGCGTGCCAATCGCCGTTGATGAACATCTGCATAGCGGGTCCTTACAAAACGTGGAGCATCAGCGCCGCGCGGGTTTCTTTCAGCGCGGCTTCGGCCATAGCGCGGCCCGGTTCGGTTTCAAACTTCGGCAGGATTTTTTGATTCCGGTCGCAGTTCTCACCCGGCGTCTCATTAAACCAATCGCAGCCCACGGCGGTGCCCGTGACCTCATAGCGCCACAGCTTGTCCGCATCCCGCACGATCCGATCGTTCAAGTGGCGCGGCTCAAGGCGGGTATCGTGGCCGTCGATAATCTCGCTCACTTGCGCGATGATCGCCTCGGACCAGCCCGTGTCGCGCAGAACCTCAGTGCCCAGCCGCACGCCCTCGGCCTCGTGACGATAACGTACATCCGATTGTAGGATGTTTTCGCCGCGGAACCCCTCGGCGAGGATTTCGTCCATATCAATGGCCCACCAGCCGATGTCGTGCAGCAAGATCGCCAGCAAACACACATCGCGGTCCGCCTGCGGGAAGTGGTCGAGCAGACGCACCGCCCAGCCGAATGACAGCGGGATATGCACATCGTTTTTGCGCGCACGCATATAGGGTTCGGCAGCGCGCCAGACCGGGTCATAGCGCGACAGATCATGGGTCTGGGTCATGGGGTGCATTCCAAATTCAAGAAGAACGGGGGCACAGTCAGCGCCCCCGCCGTTTCATCAATCGAGGATCGTGACCTTGCCGGTATTACCATCAACCCGCAGCCGCATCCCGGTTTTGATCCGCGCGCTGGCGTTGCCGGTGCCGGTCACGGCGGGCAGTCCATATTCACGGCAGACAATCGCCGCATGGCTCATCATGCCGCCAATATCGGTGACAGCCGCGCCGATTTTACCAAACACGGGCGCCCAGCTTGGAGCGGTCACGGGCGTGACAAGGATCTCGCCTTTTTGCAGCTCGCTCAGTTGATCAGGGCTGCGCAACACGCGTGCGATGCCCTCAACCGTACCCGGCGCGGCAGCCATGCCCTGCAACCCATCGGTATCATCCGCGCCACCAACCCAACGATCAATCGCGTCCGAAGTAATACCCCACAGCATGATCGTGAACGGTTCGGTGATCACTTCAGGCGGGTTGTTCAAGGCGGGCAATGGCGTCTCGCTGCCCAAAGCCGTCAGAAGGTCACGACGCCGCGCGATCTCGTCAGGCCAAATGGCGCTGCCGACATTCGGTGTGCCAATCGCCCAAGACGCGCAATAATCCCACAAGACATCGCGCACTTCGTTGCGGTTAAGGAAGAACATGCCGTCCTCTTCGGGCCAGAAACCAGCCTCGGACAGCAGTTTCGACAGTTCCCGCATCTTGCGCCAGAACACGCCCAGCGCCCAGTGTTCGATGTAGAAGTTGTGATCCTCGACATAGGGGAACACGGTGCGCGACAGACCCAGTTTGCCGTCGAACACCTCTTGCGCCTCTTCGTCCATCATCTCGCGGTATTCGGCGGTGATGCGGTCGCGTTCGGTCAACAAACGCGCGGTCGGGCGCTCGATGGTCTCGCCATCTTTCACGCGCGGGATATAGTCGCGCATATAGCCCAGCGGAATGTCGAGGTGGTCTTTCCAGTATTTATCCGTCGAATAGAACCCGTTGCCGGAGGTGAAGTTGAACCACGGATCCTGCGCTTCGGTCCACGCGGCCAACCATTTGGCACCATTCGGCAGGGCGGCGACAGCGGCCAAAGACTGTTCCACAGACCCCGTCATCAGGGCCTCATCAACACCCAGTTCAACAGCCAAACGCGAGAGCTTTTTCAGCTCATCATCAGGGCGGAACAGCTCGCTATCAACGCCCTGCACCATCTTCGCGATGGCCTGATCGGGGATGGTTGGGAATTGCTCTTTGACGAAACCAAAGAAATCCAGATAGGCAGCATATCCGAGGTTCAGGAACTCAAAGTGATACTGCCAGATCTTATAGCTGAGCTCGATCGCCTTCTCGTAGGTCTCGAAAATCTCGTTGGTATTGTCGAGGCCGCGGCCCTCTTTGATCCACTCCAGCGGCACGACATCGGGGAGCGGCGCAAACGACAGCGCTTCAAGCTCGGCGGTGGCACCGGCAACCTTTTTCTTCCAGTTGTCCAGCAACTCATTCCAATTGCCGAAATAGTGGCCAGCCCGTTCCAAGAACTGCGGAACACGGGCTTCGATATCTTCCGGCGCGACGGCTACGGGCGAGAAATAGACGAACCCGTTCAGGATGCGATAATCGATGCCGTTCGCGGGCGGGATCATCAGGTGGCGACTGTTGTATTGGCCCAGACATTTGATCGCAAAGTCGAGGAAAATCACGTCAAAGGGGCGCAATGGGTTCGGCCAATGCTGGCTGTTGCAGAACCAAAATTTCTCGTCGTCTTCCTTGCGGCGCGCGGGCTGGAACCGGGTGTAATACGGATAAAGTTCTTCCCAACCTTCGGCCCCTTTGGGGGATTTTACGTCGAAGGCACTGGGGAATAGAGGTGTTTGAGCATCCATGAGCGATTCCTCCCTGAATCGGTTTTCTTCTTGCTTTGCGGTCAGGTTTTGACCTTCAAAGCGCTGTTCAACGTACTGACGATCCCCATCATTCCCGTGGAATAGGTTTTCTTCGCGCCGTCTTTTTTCTTTTGCGACCAGACAGTCTCGGGTCGGCTTTGTAGCGCCAGAAGGTTTTGACCCTCCGGTAGGTCAGCATCGATGGCCCATTCGATATCTTGTGGGCATTTCTTCTGCTTTTCGAGCTGCTTCGCCAAAGTCGCGATGGCGATAATTTCGGCATCACTGACGCATTGCACCTTGCGCCGCGCCTCTTCGACCTCGCGCTCAACCGCCTCTCCCAATGCGGCATCACCAACGAGTTCGACATGTTTGTCAGAAATCTTGCGATCAATGACCTCCATCAGGATCTTTTCAACAGTGTAATTGTCAGGCGTGACGATGCCCGAAACCACCAATTCACCCAGCCCCCAGCTTGCATCAATCACGATGCGCGTGCGGTCGCCGGTCACCGGGTCGAGGGTCATGGCCACGCCTGCAGTTTTGGCGTTGACCATCTTTTGCACGCCGACGCTCATCAACACATCGATATGCGAAATCTTGTTCTTTTCGCGGTAAGCCACGGCGCGCGTGGTATACAGTGAGGCCCAGCAATCGCGGACCTTGGCAACGACATCATCCCCGCCTTTGACCCAAAGATAGGTGTCTTGTTGCCCGGCGAAACTGGCGTCCGGCATGTCCTCGGCGGTCGCAGACGAGCGCACAGCAACGGGCATCCCCTCGCCCATCTCTGCGTAAGCCACCCGGATCGCAGCCTCTACAGATTCTGGCAGATGATGCGAGCGGATGCGGATACGAATGGCCTGCGCCGCGCGATCCACCGAGTCCAGATCATCAGGATCAACGCCTTTCAGATGCCGCTCAATTTCGGCCTGCAAGCCATGATGCTTCAGCATCTCGGCATAGGCATCGGTGGTCACGGCGAAACCGGGGGGCACCGCAACACCGGCTTGCGTCATATCCCCGAGCGAGGCGCATTTGCCGCCGACGCGGTCATGGTCTTCGGTGCCGATCTCTGAGAAATCAAGCGTATACAAGCCTTTGCTCATGCCATTCCATCCCATTCGACCATCACCGATTTCGGCACACGGAACCCAAGGTTGCGGTTGTATTCGGCCACGAACCCGTCTTTGAGCCGCAGAGTCGGGAACCGTTCGGACAATTGCCGTAACAGAATTTGCCCCTCCATTTTTGCCAGTTGGAAGCCAAGGCAATAATGGATGCCATAGCCGAACGACAAATGCGTGCGGGCGTTTTTGCGGTCGATATCCAGCGCCTCACCATTCGGGAATTTGCTCTCATCACGGTTGGCGGACCCGGTGATCATCAGGATTTCCGCGCCTTCGGGCAATTCGACGCCGCCAATGGTTTTGGCGTTGCGCGCCTTTCGCCGCCAACCAACGACCGAGGGCGTGTAGCGCAGCATTTCCTCAACCGCGTTGGGGATCTTGGATTGATCAGCTTTGACGGCCTCCCACGCGTCGCGATTGTTCATCATCGCCAGCACATAATTGCCCATGAACGTCGAGGTCGTCTCGTGCCCCGCGAACAGGGTCGAATACAAAACACCCGCGATTTCATCATCCGAGATATCGGCCCCCTCTGACTGAAGCCGCAGCAAATCGGACGGGAAATCATCGCCCGGCGTTTCGCGGCGCATGGCCAGCAGGTCGCGGATATATTGCCAATATGCGACCATATCATGCGCGATGGGGATCTGTTCGGCGTCGGTCAATTCGCCCCACGTCATGCTGGCGCGGCTGGCCCCGTATTGTTTGATTTTCGCGACATCTTCATCGGGAATACCCATCAGCGTGAACAGCACATAGGCGGGCACTGGGTAGGCAACGACATCCCAAAAATCCACAGGCTCGCCCGCTTTCCCGGCCTCTTCCAGCATATCCAGATGCCGCGAAACGATCTCTTCGATCTGCGGCTCGATGGATTTGAACCGCCGGGGGCCAAAGCAGCCCTGCGCTATTTTGCGGATGCGCGTGTGCTCTGGCGGGACGCGGGCGGTCAGGCCAGAATAGGCGGTGAACCCGCCGTCTTTCATGACTTGCCGACCCTCGTCGCACATGGGCCGCACGGGTTTTTGCGCGTTCTCAGACGAGAAGGTTTTCCAATCGTCAAAGATTTCCTTGATGTCGTCATAGCGCGAGACAATCCAGTAACCTGTCGGCTCGTGAAAAAAGATCGGCTGCTCTTCGCGAAAGCTTTGCCATTTTGCATGGGGTGCATTGAGGTCGAATGGATCATAGCCATCCGCCGGCAAATTGCCGTCGATTGCGTTCATCGTGCTGTCCTCCCTGAGGTCCACGCGCTGACCGGGGTACGGCAACGGCGGGCTTGGGAATCAGCGTAAGACCAGTTCTTTGGTTTTTCTTTGGCGCGGCGAAAGTCTGTCGAGGGATCGGCAAAGTTCATCGTAAACCCCTCTGATTTCAGCACCTTCCACGGTTTCCCCCATCGCCGCCAGAGAGGTGCGATATTGTCTATAGTGGCGGTGCATGGCGTCGGTGCGGCCCTGCGCGTGAAAGACTCGCATGGCTTCGATATTGGCCCCTTCGTTGATTGGGTCCAGCGCCACACCCTTCAATGCGCGGTCCAGTGCCTCGCCGTAACGACCAAATCGGCGCAGCAATTTCGACATATCGTATTGCACCCGCAGCGCCATTTCGCGCAGCCACGTGCGCTTTGGCAAAACCCAATCTTCGGTGTCGGTTGACAGAAACTCTTGCGGAATATCCTCGAACAGGTCGCCGGAATAGAGTTGTTCCGCCTCGAAATAGAGCCGGAGCGAGGCCTCCTCTTGCCCGTGCCGCGCCAGTGACAGCGCGCGCCTGCAAATTTGCTCGAATCCGTTGATGTCAAACCAACTGCCTTTGGGCGCGTTCAGCCGGTAATAATCACCGGCCCTAAGCACCGCGTCATTGCTGCCCAGCGCCTTGCGCAGCATGGCAACGGTATGGTGCAACCGGGCGCGTTTGGTTTTTTCCTCACCGTCGTCTTGCCACAGCAGTTCCCCGATTTGCTCGGCATGGACCCCTTTTTCCCCTGCGTTCAACAAATAGGCGAACAGCGTCTTGGTCTTTTTCGGCGCGCCGCCAGGCGTGCGCCAATCCACTTGCCGGTTGCCATCCAGATAAACCCGCAAAGGGCCAAGGCAGTAGATATGCCACCGCGCACCGCCACCCTGCATCGCTACGCTATTTCGAGGCCGCGCCAACCAATCAGGCGAGGCCCCGCGCGCCGCCAAACGGTCAAAGCGTTTGAAGAATTGCGTGCCGGAATAGTCGGGCACCACACGCCCCAGCATGAAACCCAATTGCTCATCCAGCGTGGATTCGCGGACGATTTCTTCGGGCATCCAATAGGGGTTTTCATACAGGCCCGATGGCGCGAGAAACCGGGGATGCGCGCGAAACGCGGCCAGAAGTTGATCCTCGACCAGCAGTTCTTGGTTATACAACGACACGATGGGGATGCTGGTCTCGGCGATCAGCGCCTCGGCAATCCCGCCCCAAGTCTCATAACTGCTAGCCGCCAAAACCGTGGCCGAACCCCAGCTCATATCGACAATGATGCACGAAACCCCGTCCAATAGCGCAAGCTGCTTGCGCATCGCGGCCAGCACGGTTTCGCGGTCGATCGGCAGCGCATCGAGGCCAAAATCGCGGTAGCTGAGCCGCCGTTCTGCAGCCGTCGCGCTGAGAACCGTGTCGCTGTCGGTGATCAGGCACGGGCCTTGGCCGCTGACATAGGGGGCAATCGCGGCGCGCATGAACTCTGTATCCGCGAAATCGCAGAACAAGGCGGCGTTGACGTCTTCGTCGGGTGTGCTGTCGTTAGGGATGCGCATTTTCGCCCCTCGGCTAGGTCAAAGGATTCGCGATCACGATACGCCTCGTGCCGCGCATTGCCAAAGAAAAACCAAAGAACGCGGCGTAGGCTGATTCGTGCGTCATCTCAGTTTGACGCAAGGGAGGACGACCACAATGCTAACGCCCATCGGGCTGCAACGTCGCGTTTGCGGCGAACAATGGCATATTGCCAGCGGCCATCGCGAACCCTCGCTTTCAGTGCCGACCCGCTAACTGTCGTGGGGCAATCAAACGCGAATACTCAGTTTGACTATGTGATCGTCGGCGCAGGCTCGGCTGGCGCGGTGCTGGCCAATCGGCTCAGCGAAGACCCCAAGATTCGCGTGTGCCTCATTGAGGCTGGACGTAAAGATCGCAGCCCGCTGATCCGCATTCCGCTGGGTCTGATGGTCTTAGCCAAAGACCGTCGCCACAATTGGCTGTTCAATTCCGCGCCGCAGGCCGGTTTGGATGGCCGCAGCGTATCAATCCCACGCGGCAAGGTTTTGGGCGGATCATCGGCGATCAACGGCATGATCTATATTCGAGGCCACCGCGCAGATTATGACGGCTGGGCCGAACTGGGCTGCACGGGTTGGGATTACGCCTCTGTCCTTCCATATTTCCGCCGATCCGAAGCCAACACCAACGCTGACCTTGATGATACCGTCCACGGGCGCGACGGCTTGCTGTCGGTGTCGAACCAACGCAACGCCAACTCCGTGGATCAAGATTTCATCGACGCTGCGGCCGACTTGCAACTTAGATCTTGCGACGATTTCAATGCAGCCGAGCCTGAGGGCGTCGGCGTGTATCAAGTCACGCAAAAGAACGGCAAGCGCCATTCGACCGCCGAGGCGTTTTTGAAGCCGATCCGCGCACGTTCTAATCTGACAATCGAAACCAATGCCGAGGTGCTACGCGTTGACGTCCACGATGGCCGCGCCACGGGGGTTCAGTGTCGCAGGGCTGATGGCTCGCCCTTGCGGATCGCGGCTTTGGGCGAAGTGATCTTATCAGCGGGAGCGATTGGATCGCCCGATATTTTGCTGCGCTCAGGCATCGGCCCCGCGCATGAGATTGCCGCATGGGGTGGTGACCCGGTGCACGATCTTCCCGGCGTTGGGAAGAACCTGCAAGATCATGTCGATGTCATGGTGATCAACAAAAGCAGCTCGACGACCCCGTATGGCATTTCAATCCGCGCCCTGCCGCGTCTGGCCAAAGACGGGCTGTCGTGGGTCTTTGCAAAGCGCGGAATGTTGGCCTCGAATATGGTTGAGGCGGGGGGATTCGTGCGGACCTCAGCCGCCGAGCCACGCCCCGATATTCAGTTCCACATCATCCCCGGCCTGAAAAGCCATCGCGGGCGCATGGTTGAATACGGGCACGGCATGTCGCTGCATACCTGTGTTTTGCGACCCCTTAGCCGAGGCTCGGTGACGCGCAATGCGACGGACGGGTCGCCAGTGATTGATCTGGGGCTGCTGTCCGATGATGCCGATCTTGAAACGCTGCTGAAAGGCGTGCGGATTGCCCGGTCGATCATGCAGCAATCTCCGATGGCCAAACATGGCCTGACCGAGGTTATTCCCGGCGCAGCCGTGCAGGATGACGACGCCCTGCGCGATTATATCCGTGCGCAAGCTCGCACCGTTTACCACCCGGTCGGCACCTGCGCGATGGGCACCGGGCCCGACGCCGTGGTGTCGCCGCGCCTCAAGGTTCACGGCATTCAGGGCCTCAGGGTGGTCGATGCCTCGATCATGCCTCGCATCGTCAGCGGCAATACGAATGCCCCAGCCATCATGATCGCCGAAAAGGCTGCGGATATGATCCGCGCCGACCGGCATCACGCGACGGAGTGAGCGATGAACGCCAGCACCGCCCGCAACAGAACCACGAACCCGCCGCGCAAAAGGCGGGACGCGGGTCATCGGTACACGCAAGCAAACACCCGCCGGTGACGCCCTAACACACGCAATAAAACGGAGGAGATGAACGATGACATTGAGAAAAACTTTGGGGGCGATGGTTGCCCTATCCACGCTCACCATCGGGGGCGCGGCCTTTGCCGAGGTCTCGTGCGGTGCGAATACCGGCGAAGCTGCAACTGGCGCGCCGATCCTTGTGGGCGGCATCCACGGTAACGCGGCACCGGGTGATTTTTCATCCTCGACCGACTCGGCGGGTGCCTATTTCCGCTGTGTGAACGCCAATGGCGGCATCAACGGTCGGCCCATCGAGTATCTGGTCGAAAACGACCAATGGAACCCGGAAACCGCAGCCCAAGTCGCCGCGCGGCTGGTCAATGACACCGCAACCGTGGCGATGGTCGGCAATGGTTCGTTCATCGAGATGGCAGTGAACGCGAACACCTATGCCGAAGCGGACATCATGTCGATGGCCTCGGCCTGCGCGATTTCAGAGTGCTTTGAGTCGTCGAACATCGTTTCGACCAATCAAGGCCCGCTGCCGTCGAACCTAGGCGCTGCGCAATATGCGGTCGAGGAACTCGGCTCGACCCATGTCGCCTGTATCGGTCTGAACATCCCGAACAACGGCATCTATTCATGTAACGCTGTGAATGACTTTATGGCCTCGCGTGGGCATCAGGGCACAACCGTCCTGCTCAACCCCGGCGCGCCAGATGTGAACTCGGCGTTGCTGGAAGCGATGGCCACAGGTGCCGATACGATCCTGATCAACCAACCGGCGGGCCTCGCGCTGGCGATCCTGTCTGCGGCAGAAGAGCAAGACATGCGCGACATGTTTGTCTGGATCGCGCCAACTCCGCTGTATGATCTGGCGATCCCGGATGCCGTCGGTTCTTACTGGCACGGACATATCTATGTGAACGCCGAATTGTCCCCGTTCCAAGTGAACGGCCCGGACGCGCAAAACTATGCCGCCGTGATGGATATGTATGCCAACGAAGGCGACCCGCGCGACACCTTTGGTCAGGGCGGCTATCTGTCGGCACGGTTCTTTGTCGACATGATGATGGGCATGGACCCGGCGATGGTCGATGACCGCGCCGCCGTTTCCGATGCAATTCGTGGCATCACGGGTTATACCTCGGACCTGATGTGTGGCCCTTATTATGTCGGTGACGCCGATTTCCACATGCCAAACCATGCAGGCTACATGGTCCGCATCGTCGAAGGTGGCTTTGAAATCGTGCGCGATTGCTACGAGTTCGACAGCCCGTTCTTTGCACCGCTGATTGCGCTGGAAGAAGAACTCGGCCTACGTTGATCTGACCCTGTGACAAGGCCCGCGCCGGGACACTGGCGCGGGCATTGAAAGAATGGATAGCCCTGCGATGATGCTTTCTCGATATGCGAACTGGTTTCTTTGGGCCGCGATCATGATCGCCCTGATCCTGTGGTTCGGATGGGGCCAGCGGACCACGATGGTCGGCTTGTTCATCGCCTCGGGCCTTGCGGTGGGCTCGCTCTATGCGCTTGGCGGGATCGGCATCGTCGTTCTCTATCGCGCCACCGGCGTTCTGAATTTCTCGGGCGGGGCTGCGGGGGCTGCAGGGGCTATGACCGCATGGCAGCTCGAGGCTTGGGGCGCATGGCCGCCCATCGCTTGGATCGCCTGCATCCTTGTCGCGCTGATGTTCACGCTGTTTTATGGCCGGGTCATTGCCCCCCGGCTGGCATGGCGCGAAACCGTTGTGAAAGCCGTCGCAACGCTGGGCTATGCATTGATTATACTGGGGCTGGTTAGCTTTCTGTGGGTCGATGACCCGCGCTCCATTTCCTTGCCGACCGACAGCGTCGGCGTCCGATTTCTGGGCATGCGCCTGACCGCCACCCGCCTGCTGGTTTTCGGGGCCTCAATCGCCATCGTCATCGGCATCTATATCTTTTTGTCGCGCACCAAGGTGGGGCTGCAAATGCGCTCGCTCGCCAATGACCGCGACCTGTCGGCACTGATCGGCATCCCGATCCTGCGCGTCGAGACCATCGCTTGGGGCATCGCCGGTGTCTTGGCCGGGTTCACCGGGTTGATGTTCGCCGACCTCATTCGGCTTGAGGCGACGGTGATCACTTTCATGGTCATCCCTTCGATTGCTGCGGCGATTTGCGGCCGGTTAGAGAGCCTCGCCGTTGTCTTGATCGGCGGCTTGTCGATGGGCGTGATCGAAAACCTTTTAACCCTGTCGGCAACCTTTAGGGGTGTGCGCCCGATTGCGCCCTTCGTCATCGCGGCTTTGGTGCTGCTCTATTATCAACGCGGCCAACGGCTGACCTTTGGCGGAAGGGACTGAGCCATGTGGCAACAGATTTTCCGTATCACGCCGTCAGGTTGGGCTGGGCTGATCTTTTTGGCTCTCGCCGTGATCGTGATCCCCGAAATTTCAGGGCGTTTCTGGCTGTCGGTGCTCACCTCGACCGGGTGCTTCACCTTGGCCATCGCGGGGGTTGCGTTCATGTATGCCCGCCTCGGCATGGTCAGCCTGACACAAGTGGGGCTGATGGGTGTCGGCGGCTGGGTCACTTTGCGCCTCAACTACGCTTTCGACTTTCCCTTCGAGGTCAACATGGGCCTCGCTGCAATTGTCACGATGATCTGCGGCTGGATCTTGGCGCTGCCCGCTTTGCGGATGCGCGGGCTCTATTT
>Ga0102812_10002141_pt1 | contig 13405 bp, 12 predicted proteins | sample ColrivemetaGS713_FD_79334 | JGI IMG/M metagenome (GOLD analysis project Ga0102812, IMG submission 79334) | Estuarine microbial communities from the Columbia River estuary - Flood tide ETM metaG S.713 | ecosystem: Environmental > Aquatic > Marine > Intertidal zone > Estuary | place: USA... | reverse complement strand
GCCGCGATCCTGGAACGGCCACGAATTGGCGGGTGGCCCCGCACTGCCCCACCACACAGCGACGGGTAGCAGCATCGCGCTCAGGCCCGACACGAGGATCAGCCAACAGATCCCGAGCGAGAGCGCTCTCTCTCGGCGCGCACTCCCTGTCCGGGGCGAGTAGTATCCCGCTCCAGTAGCCCCAGTCGCGCGTATCCCCCGTCACGCGGCTGGGGCTTCATACTGTCCGCGCTGGGTGAGGGAAGCTCAAACTCTGTCGCGCCTGAAGGGATTCGAACCCCTGGCCTTCTGATCCGTAGTCGAGCCGGGACCGTCCAGACGGTCTTGTCCAGTGCCACTGCCGTGCTCGAGATGGCCCGATCCCGTCCATTGCGTCGCGTACAACGCAGGGGCGTAGTGCGTGGTCAGTGCACGAACACCACCAGATCAGAAGAGCCCCGATGCCAATCGAAGGCGCATGTCTACCCCGGCGACAGATGCTCGTCTGGGAGCGCCGGCAGCGACTCCCGGTCCGGCCCTGCTCATACCCCGGGATTGCCGCTACGCCGCTACACGACGGCCCGCCCAACCCCATGATCGTGCTCAGATAGCGGCCGGCGAGGTGTAGCGGGACGGGCGTGCTGTAGCGGGCGATCGTCCCCACTGGGGCGCCGGGAACGACCCCGTGGTCACTCGGCTCCATACCGTCCGCAACCGATCGGGAACCGGTCACTGGCACGGGGTCCTCTCCGATCGTGACGCCAACCCAAGAGGGAGCCCCCTTCGCCCACAAAGGGCTCTTCATCGAACGGGGCGCTGCCATCGGGTCAGAAGCAGAACAGCTCGGCGTGCGTGGACGGGTCCCGACCCAGCCACCAGTCCCGTAGCGCGGGTGCCGCGCGCAGGAGCCGCAGACGGCGAAGCGTCACCGTCACCTCGTGGCCAGCCCGGCGAGCAGCCAGGGAGTGAACGCGAGCAGCGCCAGGACGAGGAGAGCCCGCTGCGCGTCGGTGATCACGTGTGCGGCCGGCGCTAGACTCCGACGCCATGGATCCCAGTGCCTCGGCTGTGTGGCACTACGGCCTGATGGCTGAACGGTGGGCCGAGTTCGTCACGGACGCGCCTGAGGTGCCCTTCTTCCTCCGGGAGATCGAGCGCTATGGGCAGCCCGTCCTCGATCTCGCCTGCGGAGCGGGTCGCCTCCTGGTGCCGATACTCGAGGCTGGGATCGACATCGACGGCTGCGACATCTCCCCGGACATGCTGGCCCAGTGCCGGCGGGCAGCGAACGGCAAGGGCTACCACCCGGCACTCGAGGCCCAGCCGATGCATGCGTTCCAGATGGCGCGCCGCTACCGGATTATCTACATCTGCGACTCGTTCGGCCTCGGGGGCGATCGTGATCGGGATCTCCAGTCGTTGCGTCGCTGCTATGACCACCTCGAGGACGGTGGGGCGCTTCTCGTGAGCATCGATGCCGAGTACACGTCGCATGACTCCTGGGACCAATGGCTACCCGATGAGCGGCGCGCGCTGCCCGATCCATGGCCCCAGGACGCCACGCGCAGCATCGCATCAGACGGCAGCGAGCACCTCGCCCGCTTCCGTGGGATTGCCGTGGATCCGCTTGAGCAGACCTACACGAGGGAGGTGCGGCTCGAGAAGTGGGTCGCAGGCTCCCTGGTCAGCGCTGAGCAGTACCAGTTGCGGGGGAACATGTACCTCAAGAACGAGGTTGAGCTGATGCTCCGGGTCGCCGGCTTCGGTGAGATCAGCGTCCGCGGAGACTACTCGGACGATCCAGCGACTCCCGACAACGAGAAGTTGATCCTCACGGCGATCCGCCGGACCTGATCCGAACCCAGTCGGCCCGAGCCGTCCGCCCATCGGCGGACGGTCGCTCCTCAGGAGCGCCACTTGGACGCGGACCCAGATCGCTGACGTCACCGAATGCGGATCGTTGACCGGAACGCCGGCCCCAAGGGCGCCCATAGCGCCCACATAGACGCAGCCTCAGGGGCCGACGGGACGCCAGCTCAAGCCGATGAGCGTGTGATTCCCGATGTTGGGCCATGTCTGGACACAGCCAGCGAGACCATCGTTGGCACAGGGACCGCAGGTATTCGCTCGAACGACAACGACCTGGACGCGTCGGGAACGCGAGCAAACGCGTTCGGGAACGCTCTGAGCGCTCAGGTCGTCAACGACGAGGGAGACGCCTCCTCATACATCGCGCGCTTCCATGTCAGCGATCGCTGCTACATCCCGGAGGCCGGCCCGCCGGCCTCCGGGATCGAGCGCAACGCGGGGCGCTGAGCCCGTTGGGGACACCCTGCACATCGCGCTATCAGGCACATGGCGGATGAGTTGGGCCCCGCTTGGGGTGCCATCGTCACCGGACCGGTACCGCTCACCGGGCGGGGATCCCCGAACGGGGAAGGCCTACTATTGACATGCGCTCGATCCTGCAGAAGCTCCAGATCGGCGACTCGGGCGACACCTACCGGCGGGTGCTCGCGGTGGTCGCCCATCTGGGCTACTGACATTCCTGTCGACGCCCGGCCCGTCGACGTCACCACAACTCCTTCCGTACCGGTGGGGGCATGATGTTCCCGTGCCGATCCCGGGTCCTGCGTCAGCCACGGCGGGCGGAGCGCTTCCCCAGTTCGTGCAGGGGCGCGGCGCCCCCTTGGTCCTCCTCCCCGGGCTCAGCTTCAGCCACGGGATACCGACCGGGATCATTCGCGCGTTCGAGTCGGCACTGGCTCTCGGTCTCTCCGCCCACCACGAGGTGCACTGGCTGGGCCGGCGACCCGGCGTCCCAGCCGGCTACACGCTGGCCGACTTCGCCGACGATTACGCGGACGAGATCCGCGGGCGCTTCGGGCGGGCGATGCCGGTGGTGGGGTTCTCCACCGGAGGCCTGCTCGGTCTGCAGCTGGCACGGGATCATCCCGATGTGGTGGAGAGGCTGGTCGTGATTGGGGCCGCGGGACGCCTGTCGGACAGCGCCCGGGCCTCGGACCGACGCTGGATCGCGGCCCTCGAGCGGGGCCGGCTCGCCGATGCGTGGGGTGCGCTGGTATCGGACATCACCGACCATGCGGCCGCGGCCGGGCTGCTGAGCAGCATCCTCGGCGTGGTCGGGCCCTGGGTGACCCCGGCTGACTGCAGCGACGGGATCCGGACGGCCCGCGCTGAGGTCGATGTGGACCTCACGGCCTCGCTGTCCGACCTGCGCGTGCCCACGCTGCTGGTGGTCGGTGGCCGGGATCCCAACGTCGGAGTCGGCCTGGCCACTCGCACGCGGGCCGCGATACCCGGTGCCGAGTTGTTGCTGCTGCCCCGCACGGGCCACGTGGGCAGCATGGTCCACCCACGGACCACTGATCGGATCGGCAGGTTCCTCAGCCCCTGACCGACCACGCAGGCCCAGGTCGCGCGGCCAGCTCAGCCCTGCGGGCGGGTGATCGGGAACAGGATGGTGTCGCGGATCCCCAGACCGGTCAGGTTCATGACCAGCCGGTCGATCCCCAGGCCCATCCCGCCGGTCGGCGGCATCCCGTACTCCAGGGCATAGAGGAAGTCCTCGTCGACCTGCATGGCCTCGACATCGCCAGCCGCAGCCATCAGCGATTGAGCGACGAGGCGCTCGCGCTGGTCGACCGGGTCGATGAGCTCGGAGTAGGCCGTGCCCTGCTCGGAGCCGAAGATGACCAGGTCCCACTTCTCTGCCAGCCGCGCATCCACGCGGTGAGTGCGGGTCAGCGGTGCGTTCTCCTTCGGGAAGTCGGTGTAGAAGACCGGGGTGGTGGTCTGGCCCTCACAGAGCTCGCCGTAGAGCTCCTCGAGGGTGAACCCCCAGGACAGGCCCGGCTCCAGCTCCAGTCCGATCCGCTCGGCGTGCCGGTGCAGCACGTCAGCGGGCGTGTCCACCGTGATCTCCTCGCCCAGTGCCTCCGACACCGCCTCGCACAGCGTCTTCACGGGCCATTCCCCGGAGAGGTCGTACTCGGTGACCTGGCCCTCGGCGTTCGTGTGCCTGGCGATCGGGGAGCCGTACACCGCGATCGCGGCCTCCTGGATCAGCTCCTGGGTGAGCACCCGCATGGTGTTGTAGTCGCCATAGGTCTCGTAGAGCTCCAAGGACGTGAACTCCGGGTTGTGCTTGAAGTCCGCACCCTCGTTGCGGAACTGCTTGCCGATCTCGAAGACCTGCTCCATGCCCCCGACGATCAGGCGCTTGAGGTGCAGCTCGGTGGCGATCCGCAGGTAGAGGTCGAGGTCGTAGGCGTTGATGTGCGTCTCGAAGGGGCGCGCGTTGGCTCCACCGTGGATCAGCTGCAGCATCGGCGTCTCGACCTCGACGAACCCGCGGCGGTGCAGCGAGTCACGCACACTCCCCACGACCGTCGAGCGCGTGTAGGCGATCTCACGGGCCTTGGGCCGGATGATCAGATCCACGTGCCGCGCCCGGACGCGAGCCTCGGGGTCGGTGAGGCCCTTGTGCTTGTCGGGCAGAGGGCGAAGCGACTTGCTGGTCAGCGCCAACGACTCGGCGAGCACCGAGAGCTCGCCGCGGCGAGTCGTGATGACCTCGCCGGTGACCCCCACGTGATCGCCCAGGTCGATGTCGCGGGTCCAGTGCTCCAGCCCCTCAGGTCCGATGCTGTCCAGGGACACCATCACCTGCAGGTCGCCGGAGCCGTCGCGCAGGGTGGCGAAGCAGAGCTTGCCCCCGTCGCGCTTGAGCAGGATGCGTCCGGTGACCGAGACCTGCTGGCCGGTGTGCGTGTCTGGCGGGAGCTCCCCGGCCGCCGCACGGACCTGCGCCAGCGTGTGCGTGCGCGGGTAGCCCACAGGATAGGGATCGATCCCTCGCTCGCGCAGGCGGTCCAGCTTCGCTCGGCGCACGCGGACCTGCTCGGGGAGCTTCACGCTGGACAGCGCCTCGGCCAGGGCGTCGGGCTCTTGCGGGATCAATGCAGTCACCGACGCGGCGTAGTCCGCCCCGGCCCGACCCAACGAGGCGTCCTCCCCGCCGCCCTTCTTGCGCAGCAGGGACAGCGACGGACGGGTCAGGAAGCCCTCGGCGTTGCCGGCCGCGGTGCCGACCCTGGGCAGGTCCGAGGAGTACTCGAAGCAGATGAAGCGCGGCTGCCACTCGGGCATGTACTTCGCGTTCGAACGGTACAGCGACTCCAGCTGCCAGTTGCGCGAGGCGAGCAGCAACGCTTGGCGCGAGAGCCGGGCGATCGGACCGGCGCCGATCTGCTCGCCCCGTTCGAAGGCCTCCCGGAACATGGCGAAGTTCAGGGAGACGCGTGCCACCCCGAAGGTCGCCGCCCGCTCGGCCAGGGACGACACCATCAGCTCAACCAGGCCGTTGTCACCGTCCGGGTCGCGACGCATGAGATCCAGCGAGAGCCCATTGCGTCCCCACGGCACGAATGACAGGAAGCCGCGAAGCACCCCGTCGGCGTCGAACGCCTCCACGAGGACGCAGTCGCCGTCGAGCTGATCGCCCAAGCGCCCCAGGGCCATCGAGAAGCCGCGCTCGTCGCCCCCGTCGCCCCGCCACGAGGCAGCTGCCTCGTCGAGTTCGTCGAACCGTCCCGGCGCAAGCGACGAGTGCCGCGACACCCGCGTGGTGTAGTCGCGGCGCAGCAGCCGGTGGGCGGCCTGGCGAACGGGCTTCATGCCCGGTCCGTTGAGCGAGAACTCCCGCATGTCGATGATCGCCTCATCGCCGATCTCGAAGGCCACGAGACCCGCCTCGGAGAACGCCGCAGCGCCGTTCTCACCGGCTCCCATGACCGCCAGCGACCATCCGTTGGCCCGGGCCAGCGCACGCCACCGGTCGATGGCCGCGCCCCAGTGTGCCGGATCGCCCAGCGGGTTCCCGGCGGCCAGGCAGACCGATCCGAACACCCGGTAGGAGACCCCCGAGCGCGCGGAGGCAGCATCCTGGGAGTCCCAGACCACAGCCCTGTCCCGGCGGGTCGCGAAGTAGCCCAGGGAGTCCTGGTCGCCGGCATCACGCAGCAGCGCGCGCACCCGAGCCTCGTCACCGGCATCCAGGGTGCGGGTGAAGGCAGGGGCCCGGAAGAGCAGGTAGGCCGACCCGATGACCGTGGCCGCGCCCAGGAGGCCGACAACCCCCTGGACCCACCACGGGGCAGTCACGTCCACCGAGTCCGCGCGCAGCCCGATATCGCCCAGCAGGCGATCCACCACCCAGACCACAGCCTCGGCCAGATCCTGTGCCGACCCGAAGCGGTTGACCAGGCGCCCTCCCACCCACAGGGTGACGACGCCTCCGACGATGAACACCAGGGTCGCCACGGCGATGTGGCCTCGCACCCCCTTGGCTGCGAACTGGGGCCGGGCCCGCCAGGCAACCACCATCACCAGGCCCATGAGGACCAGTCCGACAGCCGTCAGCACGAGGACAGCGGTTGATCGGTCCCGGCTGATCAGCGTGACCACGCGGGCCACCTGCGGCAGGACGAGCCACCACAGGAAGGCGATCCAGAAGGCGGCCCGGAGCCGCCGCAGCAGGCCCACCCCCACCACGGCGAGCAGGGAGGCGTACACCAGGTTGGCGACGACCGGGATCGTGAGCAGGGACACGACATCGTCGGGCTGCTCGAAGTACCGACGCAGGCCGGGGATGATGCTGGCCACGACCACGAGGAGGGCGAAGCCGAACAGCGCCGACCCGAACCTCTCGGGCCAGCGGTCATCGAGGGGCTGGGCCGTGGACCTGGCGCGCACGTGGGCGCCAGGCGCTACCGACCCCTCCGGTATCTCATGGGTGGGCTTCGACACGGCGTCGGCTCCTCTCGAGTGCGCTCAGACTTCGCCTCGTCGTACGTGGCACCACGCGACGACAACAAAGAGTAAGCGGATCCTTGGCCGCAGCCCCTGTTGCGCGGCCATGAGTGCGCGTGGCCGGCCACGCGCACTCTCGCCCTGCCAGACTCGCCGGTGGCGGTGACCTGTCGCCTCCTTGGTACGACGCCGATGACGGAAGGCTTGCCGACGTCACGCCGAGGCTGGGACTCCGGAGCTCATGGGCGTAGTGACGCCTGCTCAAGGGTGCGCGATAGGCGGCGATGTGGGGCATGAGCCACGGCGGATGCAGGGTCGGCTTCAACGTCTCCCAGGCGCGGCGTGCTGGACGCATGTTCGTGCAGTTGGCCTGGCATCCAGCCGCGCGACGGGGATGGGTTGGTGGCACACCTCGCAGATCCCGTAGCCGCCGTGGTTCAGGCGAAGGGTGGCGGCCTCGATGCCGGCGAGATCCTCCTGCGCAGCCTCAATGAGTGCCGACAGTTGTGCTCGTTCGTAGGCGATGGTCTGGCCCTCGGGGTCGTGCTCGTCATCGGCATTCGAGCCCGCGGATGCGGCGAACAGGGATTGGAGATTCTTGGTCATGGTCTCGAGTCGGGAGCGGACCTCCTCTCGCTCCTCACGCAAGCGCTCAGCCGCAGCCTCAAGATCCAAGGTTCGCCTCGGTATCGCCGGCAGCCCGATCTGGTGAGGTTCGCGCAGTAGGACTGGCCACCTCCCGAGCATCCTCCAACATGCACGGCCTCGCGTCGTCAACACGCGGCGGTTTGACGCACCCCCGCTGACCGCGCAGTACGGCACCCTCGCTGGCCGGGACAGTTCATGCTTGACCACCCGATCAGTACGTCGATGCGCCGCAGCAGCCCGCGCGAGGGCACCAACAGCCGACCGCTCCGGTACGGTCGGAGCACTCATGACCGGGATGCCGTCCGCCGATCGCGCTGCGGTGGCGCGCGCCCTGGTGACCATGCTGCGCTACTCGATCGAACTCACTCAGATTGGTGTGCAGGAGTTGGGGCGCGGCGAGGTCGAGAACCGCGATGTGCAGTTCCTCCTGACCGTCCACGCCAGGGGGCCGGTCACCCCGACGGACCTGTCGGCGACGTCGGGTAGCGCACCGAGCGTGGTTTCGCGGGCGCTGAGGAGGCTTGAGGAAGTCGGCCTGGTGGCGCGCACCCGCGACCCAGGCGACCGTCGCAGCGTGCTAGTGACCCTGACCGGCAAGGGTCGCCGTCGGATCACTGGATTCTCTGAGCGCCTCGATGACCATTTCGTCGCATCCGAGCCGCTGCTCAAGGACGCCTTCACCGCACTGGGACTACCCCTTGCTGAGTCTGCCGCCGACGCGGTCGTCACCCCGCTGGTCGCGGTCGCCGAGTTGACTCGGGTAGGTGCCGCCTACGTGGAGGACGTCACGCATGCGCTTGCGCCATTCTCGGTGCACGAGTTCGCCGACCGGTTCACGCTGGCGCTCATCTTCCTGTACGGCGAGCAGCGACCGACGCAGATCGCCGACGAGCTCGGCTTCACCCTGAGCGGAACGTCCGGCGTGCTCACCCGGCTCGAGTCCGCTGGGCTGATCACCCGGCGACACGATGTGACCGCCGGCGACCGGCGGGTAGTCAAGCTGGAGCTGACACCGCGCGGCGAGGAGTCGGTGCTCGTCCAGCTCGAGACCTTCATCAACCATGCGCCGGTTTTGGTCTCCGCCCTTCGGCTCACCTGGCGGGGGTAGCGTGCCCCAGGACTCGGAGTGGGGTCAGTGGCGTGGACCAAGACTCCTTGCGAGGGTCGAACACCGACCTGATTCCCGATGTCGGCGCAGAGCTTCGGCCAGTGCTCGACGAGTACCTCGCCGAACTCCGGGCCGACTCGGCTGCGGTGTCCGGCCAGGCGGGACCCATCGCCGGGCAGGGTGATCGGCAGGGCCTCGGCGGATCGGGCTGGAGCTGCCCCGCCCAGGCCGCCCGGACGGGACATCTCAGCCGCGCATCCGCCACCGCCGCCGCGGCGGCCTCGTCGAGCCTGTGGCCTCGGCAATCCGTCGGGATCGGGCCACCTCGACCGAGGGGATGGGAAGCGGGTCCCAGCGCGGCCCTCCCAGGGCACGCGCCAGGACGAGGTCGGCCAGCTCGGGATTCAGCGCCAGGACCGGGCCGTGCAGCTGGGTTCCGATGACCCCGTCGCCGATGACCCCGTCGCTACCGCCAACGTCGTCCTCAAGCTCGGCCAGAGGGGCGACGCCCGGCTTCCTGGTGAGGGTGGCAGCACCTGATGCCCAGCCGACCATGCCGTTCAGGCCGAGCGCCGAGACCGGCCTGGTGACGACCGTTGCCGCTGCAGCCCTCGCGGATCGGGTGTCGATCCCGACCAGTCCCAGGCCGGGATGGGTCGCTCCGCCGGCGTCGGTCCACGACCGGCCGATGGCAGCCAGCCCGGCATCGACGGCGAACACGATCGAGCGGCCGGCTCGGACATCCTCGGGGGCGCTGGTTCCCCTGAGGTGGGACACGAGGTCACCCACGCCGAAGAGGCCATCGCCTCCGAGCAGATAGATCCGTGCCGTCGTCACCCTGTCGGGCCTGTTCACGGTCGTATAGGTCGCGTCGATGCCTCGCTGGCGGGCCCGCCGCACCAGGGCGGGCCCGTTGGCGTCGTCCCCGGCGGCGACCGTGTCCAACGGGAACAGGGTGGCGATCGTGAGCGCGGTCATCTGCCACCCGTCCGCAGCAGTCGTGAGAGCCGGCGGAAGGCCGGGTAGTTACAGGCGACGATCGCCTCGTTGGTGGTCCGGCCGGCCAGGTCGGCGGCGGCGATGGCGTGCGCGGGGTCGAGTACCTCGCGGCCGGTGACGCCGGCGGCGTCGAGCACGGCCAGGGCATCGGCCGACCGGCCACCGGTGACCGGGACCACGCGACCGGCCAGCCGCTCGAACGGAGCCTCCCACATGGTGGTGGTGTCCTTGGGTCCGAACGGGTCCACGGCGATGACCAGCGGCAGTCCGCCCGACACGGCCAGATCGATCGCCTCGGCCCACCCGGCGGGGTTCTTCAGCATGAGCAGTCGCGCCTGGCGGTCGCCGACCGGGAAGGGCAGGTAGCGGCCGTCGACGTCGACCACGGACCCGATCGCGTCGGCCGCCCTGGCCAGGTCGGTCCCGATCGCATCGGCTGCGGCGAGCGCGAACGCGGCCCCGACCGGGCCGGTCCGCCCCGGCACCGTGACGACCACCTGAGTGACCCCGCCCGGGTGCTGGATGGCCCAGCCACCGGCAGGATCCCCCGCGATGTGCCAGTGCGGCTCCGGCCGCCCCCGAGCGCACCCCGGGCAGGACCAGGCCGCGCCGGACCAGTCGTGGGCTGCCCCGCAGGCTGGGCACAGGGCAGCGTCCTTGCGCCACCCCAGGCCGCCGGCGACGCCGACTGTCCGGGGCGCCGCCTCGAACGCCCACGACACCAGCGGGTCGTCGACATTGACCAGGACCACGCAGTCCGCAGGCAGCCGGGACGCCGCGGAGCGCCAGTGCGCCAGCGTCGCAGCCAGGGACACCCCGCGGGTGTACTCCCGGAACGCGTTCAGGGCGATGACCGCGCGGGGTGCGGTGGCCTCGACCACGGTGTGCAGGTACACCTCATCGACCTCGAGCGCCGCCAACGGACTCGAGCGGTCGGCGGCCAGCGCGGTCACGATCCCGTCGGGCATGTTCGCGCCCGTCGAGTTCGTCACCACTGGACCACCGGCAGACAGGGCCGCGGCCACCAGCGCGGTCACCGTGCTCTTGCCGTTGGTCCCCGTGACTAGCACGGGGCGCCGCCCGCCAGTGACCGTGGCCAGCACTCGGGGGTCCAGGCGCAGCGCCACCCGCCCGCCGATCATCGTCCCCGACCCCCGGCCCACCGCCTGGGAGACCGCCGCTGCGGCACGTCCTGCCGAAAGGGCCGCAGCCGAACGCAGCGGGTCGCGAGGGCGCCTGCTCATCGGACCGAGTACCTCCGCCGCCCGTACTGGTCCAGGATGTCGGCCAGCTGCTCGCCGTTCAACGCGCGCAGCACCAGGTCGTCGCGCCCGGCCATCGTCTCGGCCTGCAGCATCGCATTGAGGATGGCCTCGGCGGTGGCCTCGATCACCGCGGAGAACATGGCATCCACGTACGGCAGGGCCAGCGTCTGCACCGACAGCGCGACCTCCGTACGCGCCCCCGGCCCCTGGTCAGGCAGTCCGTGCGCCGCGGTCGAGAAGGCGATCATCAGGTCCCCGGAGTAGTTGTCCCCCCGCGCCCCGAACTTCGCGATCCCCAACCCCGCCCGCTGGGCCATCCGGTTCAGCTGATGCGGCAGCAGCGGGGCGTCGGTGGCCACCACCGCCAGCACCGAACCGGTCCCAGGCGGCACCCGGGTGATCGCCGACATCCTCGGCACCGGCACCTCCCGCCACCCCAGAACCTGCCCGACCGGCACCCCGTTGACCTCGAAATGCCGCCGGTCCCCGTGGTTAGCCTGGACCAGCACCCCAACCGTGTATGTGTGCCCGTCGAGCTCCACCACCCGCGACGCCGTCCCCGTCCCACCCTCGAACCCGTAGCACTGCAACCCGGTCCCCCCACCCACGTTGCCCTCGGCGATCGCACCCGACCGGATGTCGGCGAACGCTGCGTGCACGTGCTCGGACCGCACGTGCTGCCCGCCGATGTCGTTGAGGATCCCGTCCCACGTCTCGCCGACCACCGGCAGCATGATCGGCAACCGGCCCGGGACCGCCACCTCGCGGGCGATCATCGTGTCACGCACGACCCCCACGCTGTTGGTGTTCGTCAACGCGATCGGGCTGGTGAGCATCCCCGACTCATGCAGCCACTCCAGGCCAGTGAGCTCACCGAACCCGTTGAGCCGGTGGTAGCCCGCGAACACTGGCTCCATCGAGGGCCGACCTCCATGGGGCAGCACCACAGTGACGCCGGTTCGCACGGGACCGCGACCGACCACCAGCTCACCGGACCCGGAGATCAGGGTGCAGTACCCCACCAGGACGCCCGGTACGTCGGTGATCGTGTTGTGGGACCCGGGCAGACCCGTCCCGATCTCGATCCCGACCTCACGAGCCCGCACCGCAGCCCTCCGATCCAAAATCGACACGAGTTTAATCGAACGAATAGTGCGACAGTGCATGATAGTCGGACCGTTCGCACACAGGTCTCGCTGGCTGGAGATGTCGACATGGAAGCTTGGTACTGGATCGTCGCGCTGGTCGTGGCCGGCCTGGGCGCCTTCATCGCCGCCCGGATCGCAGGAGGCAAGGGGCACAGCCCCGTGGTCTTCGGCATACTCGGGTTCTTCCTGCCCCTGATCGGCATGATCATCGCCGCGGTCATGCCGAGGAAGGCCTCTGCGTAGGCCCGCTTGCCGACCCTGGTCAGCAGTCAGGGTCCTTGGTATCGCAGAACTCGCCCATTTCTGGAACGGGAACGCGGCGTCCGTGGTGGCGTCCAGGTCGACCAGGGTCACCCGTACGGGCTTGGTCTGCCCGCAGTCACCGAACAGCGCGGGGCTGGCCAGCTGCACGCCGCCCAGGAGGAACCGTGTTCGCATCGAAGCGACAGTCTTTCAACTCCGAGCGTGGCGCAGCAACGAGTTGGCTGGCCGGGATCACCTCGGCGGCACTGCTCATCGGCACGGTGGCCCTGCCAGCCATGGCTGACGACGGCGCAGCGAAGGAACCGACGGTGACGTCGGAGACCGTTGAACCTTCTGAGGCAGAAGCCCAAGCCGCGGCCGACGAAGCAGCAGAGGCAGAGGCGGTCATCGGCGAGCCAGTCGAGGACGTGGCCACAGGCGCTTTCCCCCCAGACGGAGAGACCCCCGACAGTAGTGGCCCGCCCGTTGAGCAGTTCGTGGCTGGCATCAAGGTCACGACTGACGACGACAGCGCAACCTCGTCAGGACGGGCTGCGTGTATGTCCACCTGGCATTCCTACGTCAGCGCTTGATGGAGTCACGGAGGTTGACGACCAGGAGCAGCAGTGCGGCAGCGGCGAAGCCCCAGCCGAGGACGAGCCGCCAATCGACGACGGCCCAGTACAGGGCGAAGAGGATCACCAGGACGGAGATGAGCCGACCCATGACGGCCAGGAACTGCCCCCGCACCAGGCCCTCGATGGACAGCAGCAGGACCAGCCACGAGAACGCCACGCTTGTGGCACTGACCCCGTCGGTGGGAAGGATGATGGCGCTGACGGCCCACAGGATCACGGGCGTGCTGATCACGGCCCAGCCGGCCAGCACCCGGCTGCGGGCCCCGCCCAGAGCCACCAGCGGCGTGCGGCGGTGCCGAAGGTGCTCGTGTGGATCGTCCTGGGCCCGCGGGGTCGCCTGCCTGGTCAGGATGCGGGCGCGATCATCCTCCAGCCGGGTCAGTTCCATCCTGAGCTGCAGGACCCGATCCTCGTCGGCAGCCAGGGCACGGACCTCAGGCGCGGCAGGAGCCTTGCCCGCGGCAGCCACCTCCAGCGCCCACCGCCCTGCGGCCACCTCCTCGCGCAACTCCCTGACTCGGGCCTCCAGCTCCTCGGCGCGGG
>Ga0102812_10002140_pt1 | contig 13406 bp, 9 predicted proteins | sample ColrivemetaGS713_FD_79334 | JGI IMG/M metagenome (GOLD analysis project Ga0102812, IMG submission 79334) | Estuarine microbial communities from the Columbia River estuary - Flood tide ETM metaG S.713 | ecosystem: Environmental > Aquatic > Marine > Intertidal zone > Estuary | place: USA: Columbia... | reverse complement strand
TTTTTCCTGCCATTCTGATTAAATTAATTCAAAGTGTTTTAACAATTAATAAAATGAAAACTTGAATGGGATCGAACATAGTATTTCTTATAAATTTCAGTATTTTCACCCAGATTTTTTGATGTCTATTCTGCATGCAAAAATATATATTATATAATTATTTATTGCCTCTTGCAGGGATATTAATAAAATAACAAGTACAAAACAAGTAAAACTATTCAAATGATGAAGAAAAGCTTCAGTTTTATATTCTCAATTTTGTCAATACCCGCGTTTGCACAGAGCGGTCAGGATACATTAAATGTCAACACAATTGATGCAGTCGGGATGATTGCCAGTGAAGGTTTTTCCGTTCATTCGCTTTGGCGTGGCGTTTTGGGTATGGTCGTACTTATTTTGCTGGCATGGCTGTTTAGTTCCAATCGAAAAGCAGTAAACTGGAAAACTGTAGGTGCAGGTCTAACAGGCCAATTGTTATTAGCGATTGGAGTACTAAAAGTTAATTTCGTCAGGAAAATATTTGAATTTGTAGGTGCAATTTTTGTCAATATACTGGACTACACCCGGGCAGGAAGTGAATTCTTATTTGGCGGTATGATGAATATTGATTCCTATGGTTTTATTTTTGTTTTTCAGATTCTTCCCACAATTATCTTCTTTTCTGCTTTGACATCCCTCTTGTTCTACCTGGGTGTAATTCAGGTGATCGTTCGAGGATTGGCCTGGATTCTTACAAAAGCCCTTGCAGTTTCGGGTCCAGAAAGTTTATCAGTGGCTGGAAATATTTTCCTGGGTCAAACAGAATCGCCTTTGATGATCAAGGCGTACCTCGAAAAAATGACTAAATCTGAAGTCCTCCTGGTTATGATCGGAGGGATGGCCACCGTTGCCGGAGGTGTATTGGCTGCTTATATTGGTTTTCTGGGCGGAGAAGACGAAGTTTTACGGATAATGTATGCGAAACACTTGCTGGCTGCCTCTGTTATGGCCGCACCAGGAGCGATCGTAGTCTCCAAAATACTCTTTCCTCAAACAAAAGAAATAACTAAGGACCTTTCTGTCAGCACTGAAAATATCGGTTCAAATGTCTTGGATTCTATTGCGAATGGTACCACAGAAGGACTTAAGCTTGCAGCAAATGTTGCTGCAATGTTGCTTGTCTTCATCGCTTTTATCGCTATGATAAATGGAATCTTAGCTTGGGTGGGTGACTTTACCAATCTAAATGACTGGATCGCATCAAATTCACCTTATTCAAGCCTATCGCTTGAAGCCATCCTCGGTACTGTTTTTGCGCCACTAATGTGGCTGATCGGTGTCGCTACTAAGGATATCATGCTTATGGGACAGCTACTGGGAATCAAACTGGCAGCAAGTGAGTTTGTGGGTTATATTCAATTGGCTGAACTAAAAGATGTGAACAATGCCCTGCATCTGAATTATCAAAAATCAGTGATCATGGCCACCTATATGCTTTGCGGATTTGCCAATTTTGCTTCAATCGGTATTCAGATTGGAGGAATTGGATCGCTGGCTCCCGGACAAAGAAAAACATTATCTGAGTTTGGAATGAAAGCAGTAATTGGCGGTTCACTTGCCTCTCTGCTTTCAGCTACCATTGCAGGTATGATTCTGGGGTAGTAATGTCACAAGACAACTATTTAAACCATTTTGAATAGCATCAATGATCAGATGTACATCTGTCTTATTTGCATTTATTGAATCAAAAATTGTATTGTTTGTGCCAGTTTGTCACCCTTGAGATGTATCCATGACATGATTTTGACCTTTTTGTCACAAAAAATCGCATGGCATATGAATTGATATTATGATGACGAATGTTAATTAAAAATAATACAAAATGAGTAAAATAATAGGAATAGACTTGGGAACAACCAATTCATGCGTGGCTGTGATGGAAGGCAATGAACCAGTGGTTATTCCAAATGAAGAAGGCTGAAGAACAACTCCCTCTGTTGTCGCTTTTCTTGAGAATGGTAAACGAAAAATTGGTGACCCTGCAAAAAGGCAGGCTATAACAAACCCACAAAAAACAATTTCTTCAATCAAAAGATTTATGGGCGGGAGATTCTCTGAGGTTGACCTCGAGATCCGACATTCATCATTCGAATTGGTAAAAGGAAGTAATGACACTGTTCGTGTAAAAATTGACGACAGACAATATACGCCACAGGAAATTTCTGCAATGGTATTGCAGAAAATGAAAAAAACAGCTGAAGATTTCCTCGGACAGGAAGTAACAGAGGCAGTAATTACAGTTCCTGCGTATTTCAATGATTCTCAAAGGCAAGCTACAAAAGAAGCTGGAGAAATCGCTGGCCTGAAAGTCAGAAGGATCATCAATGAACCTACTGCTGCATCTTTGGCTTATGGAATGGATAAAAAGATGGCTGATCAGACGATCGCAGTATACGATCTTGGAGGTGGAACATTTGATATTTCCATCCTGGAATTAGGAGATGGGGTGTTTGAGGTGAAATCAACAAATGGAGATACACACCTTGGAGGAGACGATTTTGATCATGCGATCATTGACTGGATGGCTGGAGAATTCCAAAGTAATGAAAATATAGATCTGAGAAAAGATCCAATGGCTTTGCAAAGATTGAAGGAAGCTGCTGAAAAAGCAAAGATCGAATTGTCTGCGTCAAGCACGGCTGAAATCAATTTGCCATATATCACAGCTGTGGATGGTGTGCCAAAACACCTTGTCTTGAAATTATCCAGAGCCAAATTTGAGCAGCTGGTAGATGACCTGGTAGAAAGAACGATCAAGCCATGTATGGAAGCATTGAAAGATGCCGGACTTCAAAAAAATGAAATTGACGAAGTGATTTTGGTAGGTGGTTCTACCAGAATGCCAAAGATTCAGGAAGCTGTGGAGAAATTCTTCGGTAAAAAACCTAATAAAACGGTAAATCCTGATGAGGTTGTTGCACTTGGTGCAGCTATTCAGGGTGGGGTGCTGAGCGGAGATGTTCAGGATGTATTGCTACTGGACGTAACCCCATTATCAATGGGTATTGAAACAATGGGTAATGTTTATGATGTGGTTATCGAATCAAATTCAACCATTCCTGTAAAGAAATCAAAAGTGTATTCAACTGCAATAGATAATCAACCTTCTGTTGAGATTCACATTCTGCAGGGAGAAAGACCAATGGCAAGAGACAACAGATCTATCGGAAGATTTATTTTGGATGGTATTCCACCTTCACCAAGAGGCGTTCCGCAAATTGAAGTATCTTTTGATATGGATGCGAATGGTATACTGAATGTATTTGCTAAGGATAAAGGTACAGGTAAAGAACACAATATCAGAATTGAAGCATCTACCGGATTGTCACAGGAAGAGATAGATAAAATGAGAGCTGAAGCTGAAGCGAATGCAGATCAGGATAAAGTGGAAAGAGAAAAAGTGGATAAGCTGAATGCTGCCGATACTTTGATCTTCCAGACTGAAAAGCAATTAACTGAATTTGGAGATAAAGTTCCTGCTGATAAAAAAGCACCAATTGAAGAAGCGGTATCCGCTTTGAAGGAGGCACATAAAAATCAGGATATGGATGCGATAGAGAAAGCAACTGCAACGTTAAACACTGCATGGCAGGCTGCTAGTCAGGATATGTATCAATCGACACAGGGAGAACAAGCAAATGGTAATCCGGAAGGAAACGCAGATCAAGCTGATAGTGGAAAGACAGAGAAAGGAGGAGATGATGTTACTGATGTTGAATTCGAGGAAGTAAATGATAATTAATATTAATTATTAAATTATTAAAGCCTGGTAAACTATTTACCGGGCTTTTTTTTTGTAATTTTGTCGATGTTATGCGCATAAATTAAAATACAACTAATGAGTAATTTCAGGTCTTATATTATCGTTCTATTGACTTTTATTTCAATAGCTCTTTCAGGGCAAAGTATTGAAGGAGTTGTTTTGGATTCAGAAACGGGTGAGCCAATCGCCAATGCTGAATTAAAATTGGTAAATGATGGAAATAGCACACTAACCCTGGCAGATGGTAGTTTCCAGTTGCAAATCAATCAAGAGGGAAGGTATAGCTTCTCAATTGTCAAAGAAGGGTACGAGAAATATTTTTCAAATTTTAGTTTTAAGAAAGAAACACTGAATCTGGGGTCTATCAAGCTCTATCAACTGGAGGACTTGAATGAAAAGGATGTATCTTATTTGTCTGAAACAGATGTTAATCAATCAGATGAAACATCAGAAGTTTTGAGTCTGTTAACTGCTTCTCAGGATGAATTTTCCCGAACAGCAGCATTCGATTTTGGCGTTGCCAGATTTAAGGTTAGAGGGTATCACCCCAATTTTAACGAGATCTACATGAATGGTATGCCGATGAATGACCTCGATGATGGATATGCAGCATGGAGTATATGGGGTGGATTAAATGAAGTTGTCCGAAGGAGGCAAAGCAACCATTCCCTGGAGCCATCCTTTTTTGCTTTTGGCGGACTGGGTGGATCAAATCACGTCAGCACGCTGGCTTCTGATCAAAGAAAACAAATCAGGGCTTCCTTTTCTTTCACAAATCGTTCCTACAGGCAAAGAGCTATGTTGACGTATAGTACAGGGATGATGAAAAATGGCTGGGCAGTGAGTGTGAGCGGATCAAGGCGTTGGTCAGAGGAAGGATATATCGAAGCTACCTTTTATGATGCCTATGCTGGATTCATAAGTATTGACAGAAAACTTAATAGAAACAATCTATTGAATTTAACGGTATTGAATTCTCCAAATGTGCGGGGAAGAAGTTCCGGGGCAGTTCAAGAAATCTATGATATAACCGGTAACAATTACCATAACTCCTACTGGGGATTACAAGATGGTAAAAAGAGAAATTCCCGAAAAGCTAGCAGTAATCAGCCTCTTGCAGTGTTGAGACATCTCTGGACGCCGGGCGATCAGACAACGATCAATACTACCATCGGATATCAGGGAGGAAGTTATGCCACAACCAGATTGGATTGGTACAATGCGGCAGATCCGCGACCTGATTATTACAGATATCTGCCAAGTTATAAAACGAATGAAACGGAAGCAGCTGAACTTTATACATTGCTACAAAACAATCCCGAAATGATGCAGGTCAATTGGGATAAAATGTATGAGGTTAACCAACTTAGCAACGAAACGATATATAATGTTAATGGAGAAGCAGGTAATAATCTAACAGGAAAAATGTCTCAGTATATCCTGCAGGAACAACATCAGGATCCGCTTAAGTTATCATTCAATAGTTATATTCAAACGGAATTAAATGATTTTACAAGTTTTAATGGGGGAATTTCCTATCAGAATGAAAAAGTAAAACAATTCTCAGTTGTTGATGATTTACTCGGAGGTGAATTCTATGTAAATTTTGATAAATACGCTGAAAGGGATTTTCCGAATAATCCAGATGTGATTCAAAATGATCTGAATAATCCAAATAACGTGGTTTACGAAGGAGATGTTTTCGGTTATAATTATGAGATAAATTCCAGCAAGGCAAAAGCATGGGCCAAGACTTTATTTGTTTTGGATAAGCTGGATTTATATATAGCAGGAGACGTGAGTTATACCAGCTTTTTTAGAAACGGACTTTACAAAAATGGAAAATTTCCAGAGAGCTCATATGGTAAAAGTGAAACCGTTTCATTCCTTGATTTTGGAGTGAAAGCCGGACTAACTTATAAGATCAATGGAAGGAATTATTTGTATGCAAACGGTTTATATATGACCCGCCCGCCATTCGCAAGGAATGTTTATATTTCTCCAAGAACCAGGGACCATATTGTAAAAAATCTTACTTCAGAAGAAATTTTAGGAGGAGAGATTGGATATGAATTAAAATCACCTCTTTTGGCTTTGAAAGCTACCGCTTATTATACAGAGATCAATAATCAGACAAAGGTTCGAAGTTTCTTCCATGATGATGAGGTGAGCTTTGTAAATTATATACTAACAGGCATTGATGAGGTCCATATGGGAACTGAATTATCTGCAAAATATAAGATTTCGTCAACACTTGATATTAAGGCAGTAGCTTCAATCGGAGATTATTTTTATAACTCAAGACCGGTAGCTACCATTTCACAGGATAATAATGCTGAAGTTTTAACAGACAAATTGATCTATATGAAAAACTTTAAGATCAATGGAACGCCTCAAAGAGCATATTCATTGGCGCTATCTTATAATTCGCCAAAATTTTGGTTTGTTAATCTTTCATTCAACTATTTTGATAAGATCTATTTGGATTTTAATCCAGAAAGAAGAACGGTTGAAGCTGTTGATGGAATTGATAAAGAGGCAAACCCTGTGCTTTGGTCCAGTATCATTCAACAAGAGCAATTGCCTTCTGATTATATAGTCAATTTCTTTGGAGGAAAGTCTTGGAAGATCAAGGACTATTATTTGTATTTGCAACTCGGTGTTAACAACGTGTTGAATAATAAAAAGTTTATTACAGGTGGATATGAGCAATTCAGATTCGATTACGATAATCGGGATGTAAATACCTATCCTTCTAGATATTATTATGCCTATGGCATGAACTATTTTTTAAATCTAAGTTTCAGAATATAACATAATTAAATTTTACATGATGAACAAATTCTTTCTGTTTCTTTCAGTCGTGCTTACGATAGGTGTTTTATCCTGCGTAGACCGAACGTTTGATGAACCCGAATTTTTATTTGAGGATCCCAATCTTGAGGTGACTCAGTCCATTGCGGCACTTAAAGCCGGCCATGTTGGTGGTCAATTTGAAATACTGGACGGTGGTAATATTATTTCTGGTATTGTTGTAGCCAATGATAAATCTGGAAATTTTTACGAAACTTTTGTCATTGCCGATGAAACCGGTGGTATTGAAGTTAAAGTAAATAAAAGATCCTTATTTAATAATTTCCCGGTAGGGAGAAAAGTATTTATCAAAACCGATGGTTTGGTATTAGGTGATTACAATGATCTTATTCAATTGGGATTTTCATCACTTGATGAAGGATTTATTGGTATTCCAGCTGAAAGTTACGATGATTATATTTTTGGAGGATCTCTGAATAACAGTTTTGTTGTTGATACTTTATCCATCGGTGATCTGACGATGAATTATACTAGTATGGTTGTCTGTCTTAAAGATGTACAGTTTTCCGATGCGGATCTTGGATATACATATGCGGATGCTACTTATAAAGTTACAACCAACAGAACACTTGTTGATTGTGCCGGAAGAGAAGTTTTGATAAGAACAAGTGGATATGCTTCCTTTGCAGGTAAACCTGTTCCTGGTGGAAAAGGTACGATTACAGCTGTTATGTCAAGATACAGGAATGATATTCAATTGTTCTTGAGAGATACAACGGATCTGGATTTTAGCGCGCAGCGATGTGGGACAGGGTCTGGTAATGAAACATTTGTTGATCTGATTGAATTAAGGAACAATTATAATTCTGGCAATAATATTATTGGAGATGAATTAAAAATTAGTGGTGTCGTGATCTCTGATAAGAATTATAATAATATTCATCAGAATAATGCCATAGTTCAGGACCCTACCGGAGGTATCGTTTTGAGATTTTCAGGAGCACATAGTTTGGAACCTGGAGACAAAGTAGAAGCGATAGTGAGCGGTATGGAATTATCAGATTACAATGGATTGCTACAAATTAATAATCTTGCAACCAATGCTGTAATAAAATCTGGAGTTGAAACAATTGAACCTAGATTGACAACTATTGATGAAATCATCAATAACGGAGAAGCATGGGAATCCACTCTTGTAAAGATACAAGGCTGTAATATTAGTGGTGGTCAAGTTTATGGTGGCAATTTAAATGTAACGGACGGGTCAGGTGAATTAGTCTTGTATACCAGGTCAGCCGCAACTTTTGCAGATCAGGCGGTACCATCCGGACAAGTAGATATTATTTCAATTGTAAGTGACTATAATGGGACGCAGATCAATTTAAGGTCTGGAGATGATGTGTCCGGTGGAACAGTTGACCCAGGTGGAGATGTTGTTTTTGAAGATGACTTTGAAGGCGGTCTGGATAAATGGTATACATTTAGTGTACTGGGTGATCAGGTTTGGGAGCATTCTCCTCAATATGGTAATCCCGGATCCTGTGCAAAAATGACTGGATATAGTGGGGGCGCTTTTGCTAATGAAGATTGGCTGATCTCTCCTCAAATAGACCTGACAAGTGCTACGGTTGGAACATTGAAATTCGAAACAGCAATGAATTATTCTGGATTTCCAATGGAAGTTTATATTTCAGAAGAATATGATGGTACAGGCGATCCAAATGATGCTGAATGGGTTCAAATTAATCCGGTTCTATCTTCTGGCAGCTGGACCTGGACAGGATCTGGAAATATTGATTTGTCAGATTACTTTGGTTCAGGGATATATTTTGCATTTAAATTTACATGTTCTGATCAGGAGTCTTCAACATGGGAAGTTGACAATGTAGAGGTTTTTGTTAAGTAATAAATTTAGATTATAGATCGAATTTTGTGAGTAGTCCATTTCAATTCAGGCATTTTAATGTTGCCCATTCCAAAAGCACCATGAAAGTGGGGACAGATGCCATATTGCTTGGTTCATGGGCAAGCTTGCCGACCGATGGAAATTTTTTGGACATTGGGACAGGTTCAGGCGTAATTGCACTGATGCTTGCTCAAAAATCCGAAAATGCAAGGATCACAGCTATTGACATAGATGAAAATTCGATTAATGAAGCCAGAGGGAATTTCAAAAATTCACCCTGGCAAAACAGGCTTATAGCTCATCATAGTTCTCTGCAGGATTTTGCGGTGAACTATGATGAGAAATTTGACCATATAGTTAGTAATCCCCCCTTTTTTGCAGGACACCAGACGTCCATTTATCCCTCTCGAACAAAATCCAGACATACTGTTTATCTCAATCATGGGGAATTCCTCATCCTTTGTGGAAATTTAATGCATGATGAAAGCAAATTGTCTGTAATTATTCCGACCATGTTATCAGATCATTTTTTCAATATAGCAGCAGATCAGGGATTATTTGCAACGAGGATACTAAAAGTAAAACCAAAAGCCGGTCAGAATTCAAATCGGATGCTGATTGAGTTCTGTAAAATTAAAGCATCAGCGTCAGCTGCGGAGTTGTTTATTTATTCATCTGATGGGTCTTATACGGAAGAATATCAGCAACTCACTGAAGATTTTTATCTTTAATTGTCCATTTATTTCATTGTTTTTTCTAAATAATAGAACCAAAAAGTCTATCTGTTTCTGGTCCGGATATTGTTTGTTTTTAAGCTTCAATATTATTTATATTTTCCATGTTTTCAATTCACAAAATTTAGCAACAATCCTTATTTAGGATGGCTCTAACTTATGCCAAATATTATGTTTATATTTGGTTTAAAACAGGCAATAAAACTAACTTTGTTTGGTTACGAAGCCAGTGGTCTATCGTAAGTAAAATTGAAATTTATTGAGCAAAGATCTTTTGATTTTTGTTTTTACTTAATTAAAATATAATCAGATGAGTTTAAGTTTGATCGGCAGAAACGTAAGTGAATCGGTTACGCTAAAAATGAATGAAACCTTTGCAATTCTTAAAGCAAAAGGGGAACCAGTAATTCATTTAGGGGGTGGGGAGCCTAAGAGTAAAGCACCAATTGATGCTATTACCGCTATCGCTTCACATCTTAATACCGGAGAAGTAAGATACGCTGCAGCTGACGGTAGTGTTGAAATGAAAAAAGCTGTAATTCGCTATACGCAGGAAAATTATGGCAGATTGGTTGAGCCAAAAAATATAATTATTTCCAGTGGAGCTAAGCAGGCCATCATGGTGGCTTTACAAGCTATTTTGGACCCACAAGACGAAGTGATATTTCCTGCGCCTTATTGGGTTTCATATCCTGATATGGTCAAATTGTGTGGAGCAATTCCTGTTCCTGTTGTCCCTGAAAATGGAACCTTTACACCCACCTTACAGGATATTAAGCAAAATGTAAGTTCTTACACCAAGGCAATTATTATCAATAGTCCAAACAACCCTTCAGGAGCTATTTATCCTAAGAGTTTTATTAAGGATATTGTTGAGTTTGCTGAGGAAAAAGGGATTTACCTGATCATGGATGATATATACCAGAAACTGGTATTTGACGGTGAAACAGTTCCGAATCCATTTGATTATGTCAAAGACTTTACGGATAATTCAAAATTAGTGATTATCAATGGTGTTTCCAAAGCATATGCGATGACCGGTTTTAGAATTGGTTGGGCAGTTGGAAATAAGAAGCTGATAAAAGCTATGGCTAATATCCAGGGACATCAGACTTCCGGAACCTCCATACTATTGCAAAAAGCGGCCATAGGGGGGATTAATGGAGTTCAAAGCTCTGTCGCTAGTTTGAGATCCACTTTGGAAAACAACAGGAAGGTTTTGGTAAACCATTTGAAGGCTTTTGATGGCGTTCATTTAATTGAACCTAAAGGTACTTTCTATTCATTTGCTGATTTTAGCGCTTATGATAAAGATTCTGCAAGATTGTCCAAGTTTTTGTTAGATAAGGTTAGAGTACTTACTGTGCCTGGTGTTGAATTTGGAATGGAAGGTTTTTTGCGGATATCTTTTTGCGGTAGCATAAAAGATATTACAGAAGGAATTGAAAGGATCAAATGGGCGATCGATCCGAATTCACCAAATGAACTTTACATAGGTGAACGCAAATTAGTAAGAGACTGGAATTAGTCTTTGTAAAGCATTGGTTTTTATCAGATAAAAAGATCTTAAAATGAAATATTTAGAATTTGATACGCCTGCTCTTAAGCATGCGTCTGCACTAAAATCAAATTACGGATTAGAAAATCACGGATTGGTCCATCTAGATACTATTTATTGGAATTTACCTACTCCGGCTTTGGTAGAAGAAGCTGTTTTTCGAGGAGAAGGAAAACTTGTAAATGGTGGGGCCTTTCAGACATATACAGGTAAATGGACTGCGCGGGCTGCTAATGACAAGTATTTTGTCATTGAGGAAAGCACAGAAAAACAAATCGACTGGGGTGAGTATAACAGGCCAATGACGCCTGAAAAATTCAGCTCTCTTTTTGCTCGCTTACAGGCATACTGGCAGGGTGAGGAACTTTTTGTTCAGGATGTATATGCTGGAGCAGATCCGGAATATAAATTGCCCGTACGGGTTATTACAGACAGAGCCTGGAGTTCACATTTTATCAAGAATATGTTGATCAGTGAGACAGACCTGGCAAAACTTAAAGAATTTGTACCGGACTTCACTGTTATGGTTGCGCCTAAATTCAAGGTTGATCCACGCATAGACGGGACACTGAGTGAAACGGCTATCGTAATTAATTTTTCGCAAAAACTAGCTATAATAGCAGGTACGGAATATGCTGGGGAGATGAAGAAATCCGTATTTACAATTATGAACTACTTGATGCCACTGCAAGATGTAATGTCTATGCATTGTTCTGCAAATGCTGGGGATAATGATGACGTGGCTTTGTTTTTTGGATTATCAGGAACGGGAAAAACTACCCTGTCTGCAGATCCTAAAAGAAGACTGATCGGAGATGATGAACATGGTTGGAGTGATTCAGGGGTGTTCAATTATGAAGCAGGTTGTTATGCAAAAGCGATCCGGCTTTCTTCAGAGGCTGAACCTGAAATTCATGCATGTACATATAAATTTGGAACGATCCTCGAGAATGTAATTTTTGATCCAGCATCAAGAGAGATAGATCTGGATGATGAGCGCTTGACTGAAAACACAAGACTATCCTATCCATTGGAATTTATACCTAATGCGGTACCTGAAAAAATGGTCTATTCTCAACCAACGAATATTATCTTCCTGACAGCTGATGCGCAAGGTGTAATGCCTCCTATCGCACGTCTTAGTATGGATCAAGCGATGTATCATTTCATTAGTGGGTATACTTCAAAAATAGCCGGAACGGAACTTGGCCTTGGAATCGAACCTGAAATTACTTTCAGTGCTTGCTTCGGAGCCCCGTTTATGGTTCATCATCCTTATTTTTATGCCAATTTACTTCGTAAAAAAGCAGAACGATGTGGTGCTAATATCTGGCTTGTGAATACAGGTTGGGTTGGGGGAAAGTTCGGCGTAGGAAAACGAATTTCCATCAAACATACGCGTAATATGCTGAATGCAGCATTGGAAGGAAAACTCAATGATGCCGAATTCAGAGTGGATAAACTATTTGGTTTTGAAATTCCACTTTCTTGTCCTGATGTGCCAGAGGATGTATTTGAACCATCAAATGCCTGGGGAAGTAAGAAGGACTACTGGAAAAAATACGATGCTTTAGTTGCTCGATATATTGAGAATTTCAAACTATTTAAGGATGGAGTTCCCGATCAGATCGTTTTGGCTGGGCCAACTCGTTTGAAAGAACTTTAAAAAAACAAAGCTGTCATCTGGATTTTGATCCAGGTGACAGCTTTTTACACCATGTAGTTAGCGGGATAAAATGCTCCAATTTATTTATCTATTTTTTCCTTGGAGATTATTTAAAAATCAAATAGAATATCAGGCTGATTTCGCCAATTATCATCAGCGCTAGCAATAATCCCAAGAAAATTCGTGGAATTCCCAATAAAGTCCAGAATAATATTGCTTTTATATTTATCATAACTGTGTTAGTCGGTATAAATAAATAGGACAGATGTAATTGTGTGTCCAAGGTTCAATATACTATAAAATTTGGCATAAGTCAATAAGTAGATTGTAGAAATGCAATTATATTTTATAAAACATTAAATAAAGTTGTTGATTTAATGTAATAACGATATTTGATATGGTTGACTAATTTGTTTTGTTTTTCTCTCTTATTGTATGTGATTCTTGTCAAGGTTAAATTCAACCTAGGTATTTTCTAAATTAGCCCATATGACAAAACAAATAATTTATTTGTTAACAATATAGTTTGATAACTTATTATACATACATTCTAATTACAACATGCTCTAAAGTGTTTGAAAATTACCGCTGCTATTCCTAAAGTCAAACTTAAGGCGGCAACTTTGCAATAAATGTCACAGTAAAAGGAATCGCGAGCACCTAATAAATTTGCGGAAACTCCCAAAAGGATTAAAAGGAGAAGAATCAGATAAATTGTGACTGGGAGGAAAATGCTAATTCGGAGAAAGAATTCTTTTGTTCTCATGATATTCTGGTTTATACTTAAAATTGAAAATCTACCTTCTGAATCTCAAAATAATTTTTAAAGCTTTCAATAATCTAGTATATTTAAATTGACCTACGTTTAACTCTTTTGTTATTTTGAAGATTATTTTTTTGCTTTATTCAAAGTTATATCCAAATAA
>Ga0102812_10002139_pt1 | contig 13411 bp, 10 predicted proteins | sample ColrivemetaGS713_FD_79334 | JGI IMG/M metagenome (GOLD analysis project Ga0102812, IMG submission 79334) | Estuarine microbial communities from the Columbia River estuary - Flood tide ETM metaG S.713 | ecosystem: Environmental > Aquatic > Marine > Intertidal zone > Estuary | place: USA... | reverse complement strand
GTTTCCGCCTCGTTTCAATTTTTGGTGGATGCCCTTTGCCGTGATTGGCGTGTTGTTGCGCCGGATTGGCGGGGCTTTGGCGAGACCGCCTGGAATACGGGTACCAGCTATTGGTTTCCCGACTATCTGGCTGATCTCGATACGCTGCTAGAGCTGATGGCTCCTAATTCGGCGGTCAATTTGATCGGTCATAGCATGGGAGGCAACGTCGCTAACCTCTATGCGGGGATTCGACCTGAACGTGTAGCTCGTCTGATTTCAATCGAAGGTTTCGGTTTGCCACGGACGCCCCCCGAGCATGCGCCCGAGCGCTACGCTAAGTGGCTGGAGCAGTTACGTGCGGGCCCGCAGCCGTCTCGATACGATTCGGTCGATTTGCTCGCGACGCACCTTCGTCAGCGAAATGCGAGACTGTCCGAGGCGAATGCTGCTTTCATTGCGCAAGCTTGGATGCAGCGTAAGGAAGATGGGTTGCCGCGCATGCATTTCGACCCTTTCCATCGCTACGTCAACCCCGTGCTGCATCGGCGCGAAGAAGCGGAGGCTTGTTGGCATCGAGTCGACGCGGATACGCTGTTATTGCTCGCAACAGAATCGGAGTATCGCCGTCGTCTTGATCACGAGGGCGACGTCGAGCGCATGCATCGATGTTTCAAGCGTCTGGCGGTCGAGGACATGCCGGGGCTCGGGCACATGATGCATCATGAAGACCCGGTCAGAGTGGCCGAGGTGATTTTTCGCTGGTGGTCATTGAGGAGTGAATAGCGATGAAACAAATTGTTGTTTTGGCGGCGTTTTTGGCGGTCGGTGCAGCGACTTCAGCCGCGGCTGCCAACCTGGTCACGTTTGATCCATCGCGCTATTCGCAGGACGTAACCGAATGCGATCGTTTGGCATCTCACCCCGACGACCCGTTTAAGCTCGCGCCCGGAATTTCGGAAGGTAAGGTCGATTTGGCAAAAGCCGTTCCGGCCTGTCTTGAGGCCGTAACACGTGATCCGAAAAATCCGCGGCTGAACTATATGTATGGTCGTGTGCTGGGCTACGTCGGTCGTGGCGCGGAGGCCTTGCCATATCGAAAAGCAGCAGTCGATGGCGACTACCCGCAGGCTCTGTTCGTGATCGGTTACATCACACTTTACGGTTACAACTTCCAGCCCAAGGATGTTTGTCGTGCCGGTGAGCTGCTGCATCGTTCGGCCTTGCACAACCGGATTGCCGGACAACTCGGTTTTCCAAGATATGCGCTGGAGGGTCGATTCGACGCCTGTCCAAACGTTCGTCGTGACCCAGCCGAGATGCTGGAGTTCGTCGCAGCAGCACGCAAGCAGTTTGGTAGTGACTACTATAAGGGCTTGCTAGCCGATGCCCTCGAAGAAGATCTGAAGCGCTTGATCAAATAAATCGTACTTCACTTATGGTTGAACCCGATCGCACTGACCCTGTGTTGCGGCCCATGGGGCTGCATCCTGCCGCTATATGGGCGGGCTATCTTGGTCTGCTGCCTTTCGTCGCGGCCTTGCTGTGTGCGGTGTTCGGCCATGGTCCTCTCTGGTGGCAAGTGAGCGAGCGTCTTGCGCTGGGGTGGGGCGCGGCGATTCTCGGCTACGTATCGGCAGTGCACTGGGGGCTGGCTTTGGCTGGAAGATGGCCGTGGACTGCCAGTATCGTCCTAGGCAGCACTTTGCCCTCGGTGCTTGCCGCCGCTGCGGTGTTGATCGGCGAGGGTCGTGGCTTGGCGTTGCTCGTCGTTGGCTTCGGTTTGTTCTGGTTGTATGAACATCGCCAACATCAACAGGATCTGCCCGCTGATTATCTCGCGCTGCGGCGAAACCTTTCCTTGACGGTGTGCGTATTGCTGGCTACGACTGCAATCGCGCTGGATAACGCCAGGATGCTCTCATGATGCTCGAAGATCTTGCCGAGGCGAAGTGGCTGCGCGCGTTGATCGTCGCGTTTTCGTTGATCGTGCTGGTGCTATTGGCTTTCCAGGTATTACAGCCATTTTTAGTGCCCGTGGTTTGGGCGGTCATCTTGGCGTATGTCACATGGCCGATGCACGAGCGAGTCGTCTTGTTGTGTCGCGGTCATCGGGAACTCGCAGCACTTATCATGACGCTCACGTTAAGTGCCGCCATCATTCTGCCGATCGTCTGGCTGATCATTCTCGTCCAGGCCGAAGCCCTGCCGATTTATCGCGAGTTGGCACCTTTGCTCGCCAAGGTCGAATTGCCAGATTCCATCAAGCAGATACCTTTGCTCGGACCGCGACTTGTCGAAATCGTCGAACAATTTCAGCGAGATCCATCGAGTATCGATACTGCGATTCGCGATTTCTTTTCGCAATCATCGGGTGAAGTGAGCGCGGTCGTCGGTGGTGTCGGGCGGAACGTCATCAAACTGGGCCTTGCCATGTTCTCGTTGTTTTTCATGTATCGAGACGGTGAGCATGTGGCTGCACAAGTCGAGCGCATGCTGCAGCAGTTCTTCGGCAAAGTGCGCGTTTCTCATTATCTGGATGCGATCGGCAGCACGGTCAAGGCTGTCGTTTATGGTTTGGTATTGGCCGCCTTGGCGCAAGGTACGCTGGCTGGTATCGGCTATGCAGTTGCCGGTGTGCCCGCGCCAATTATCTTCGGCATCATGACTTTCTTAGCCGGGCTCATTCCGTTCGTCGTGCCGTTTATGTGGATGGGCGCGAGCATTTATCTTTTCCTGACCGGTAACACGGTTGAGGCGATTGGTTTGGCGATCTGGGGTGCCACAGCCGTTAGTTGGATCGACAACATCGTGCGACCACTCGTGATTAGTGGCGCGACCCGCATCCCGTTTCTGTTGGTGTTGTTCGGCGTGCTGGGCGGTCTTGCAGCGTTTGGTATGGTGGGTCTTTTCATCGGACCCGTGATACTTGCCGTGCTGATGGCGATCTGGCGCGAGTGGATCGCAGAGAAGCGTTCGCAGGCCGATCCGACCTGATCAGGTTTGCGAACGGTTCATCCAAGCTGGCGTATCCGGCCCGCGATATTGCTGCATCGTCTGCAGTAGTCGGGCGGTATCATCATCGATGAGTAGCATTTCGCGCACGCCCGGACGCAGAAATCCTTCCTGCTGCACATGGTTTAGGAAGGCGCCGAGACCTGAATAGAAGCCGTTGACATCAAGCAGGGCGCAGGGCTTGCGATGCAAGCCTAAGTGGGCCCACGTCCACACTTCAAATAATTCCTCGAGTGTACCGACGCCGCCGGGTAACGCGATGAACCCATCTGAGAGCTCAGCCATCATGGCTTTGCGCTCGTGCATCGACTCGACGACGCGCAAGTCCACGGCGCCGCGGTGCGCAACTTCAAGCTTGACGAGATTGCGGGGAATGATGCCGATGACTTCGCCGCCTTCGGCCAACGCGGCATCGGCTACTGCGCCCATCAGGCCGATACCTGCGCCGCCATAGACGAGCCCAATGCCCGAGCGGGCGAGAAGTCGGCCGAGCTCATGTGCCGCAGAGCGATACGCATCATTCGCGCCGGAATTGGCGCCACAAAAAACGCAGAGACGCTTCATGTCAACTTTTGCAGCAGAGCGTGCGCCCAGTCTTGCGGCTCGCGGGGTAATTCCACAAACAGAAGATGGGGCATCTCGGAGGCCGCTTGTACTGCAGCCGGTTTCAAGGGATCACCCATTGGCGCAGCCAATAAAACTGATTGCCGGGCTTTGGCGAGTTTCTTTTTCCAGGGGTACGTGAAAGCAGCCTGGTGGGCGTGACGCCACATTCCATGAGAGCGGAATAGATCGAGCAGGCGACCTTGGAGGTGGGCTGGGTCGAGTTCCGTTTCGTTATGAATGATGTTGTTACGTCGTTGGCGGAACCAGGGCCAGAACAAGCGCTGATCGCGTACGACATACCATGCTTCGACCAGATGTCCGCCGTACCAGAGCGGCTTGATGTCCGGCGTATAGTTTTCGATCAGTTCATCGCGCAGTGTTTCGTCGACCAGCATGGCGCCTAGCATCACGGCGTGTCGCACGCGATTTTTCGCGAGCGAGGCGAGCTCGAGCGCGATGAATGCGCTGCTTCCCACACCGATCACATCAACTTCATCTATATCGAGACTCTGCAGCGCAGCTTCGATAGCCTTGGCAAAACCACCGACCGTCACTTTGCCGCGCGGTAGGGTGTTGTCCGATTCGCCATGACCTGGCAGGTTGATCGCGAGCACCGGACGACGACCAATGAATCCCGAAGCCAAGCTCTCGATGCTCTCGGTTGAACCGCCAGCTTCATGCAAAATGAGAACGGGTCGACCGCCAGCGTCTGCATTGCGGCGAATTCGGAGCTGTCCACCGTCAACATCGACGTAGTCCTGCCAAAGGCGTCCGCGCAGACCGGAATTCACCGTTGATTTAGGCATTTTTGGCGGCTTGTGGCGCTTGATGTAGTCGCGGCAAAGATCGAGGGTTTGATCTGCCGGGCCACCTCTTGCGACGGTGACGCAAGCGGCCGGATGCCGCACATTATCGAGATCGGCCGAGAGAACGTCGGTGTCTGCAGCGGTGACGAGCATCGGCGTTTTCGTTTGACGCAATGCTAGATCCGATCGCATCGTGAATGCAGCACGATAGCCCACGCGATAGTGGTCACCAGCCCGCATGAAATCGAGCAATGAGTTATGCAGCGCCTCTGCCGGTGGAACGTCGAACGACAGACGAGCGGTGGACGATTTTCGATACCAGGGGAAAAAAATCAGTTGCTCGCGCATGCGAGCCCAAAGCCAGGTCAGATGAGAGCCATCCCACTTGGGTTGTAACGGTGGGAGATAGTGCTCGATGAAGTCTTGTCGGTCTGTCTCCGTCATGATGACGTAGCCATTGGCTGCCGCGCAGACGATGCGATCGGGATACGCAGCAGCTAGCGCACCCGTGATCATCGCGCCGGTATGAAAGCCATAAACGGCCGCACGTTCGATGCCAAGGGCATCCATGAATTCGACGACCGCCTCGGCGAAGTCACTGGCTTCGGCGCGATTAACGCCGAGCGGATCTGAAAGCCCGAATCCAGGAGTGTCGGGAGCGATGCAAGTGAAGTGCGTTTTCCACCGCTCCATCGTGGCGAGCATGTCGCGTGAGGACAGCGGAGATTGGTGCAGGCAAAGCACCACTGGCCCTGAACCGATACGACGGTAGTGCACCTGTCGCGGGCCCCATCGCCCTTTAGTGATGGAAGCGAAATGCCGCGTGATGCTGGTCGTCATGTATAAATCCCGCCGATTTAACCCGCGAACAAACTACCATTGACCCATGAATCAGGCGAGTGGTGTGCGCGCGGCTCTCCAGCACGCAGATTTTCGGCGGTTTGCTTTCGGCAGATTTTTCGCGACTCTCGCTTGGCAGATGTTGGGTGTTGCCGTTGGTTGGCAGGTGTATTCGATCACCCGCGATCCGCTCGACCTCGGACTCGTCGGCCTTGCACAGTTTCTGCCGTTTTTCCTGTTGGTATTGCCGGCCGGTCAGTTGGCCGATCGTATGGACCGGCGCTTATTGATCGTGATCGCTTATGTGATCGAGATTCTCTGTGTGCTGGTTTTAATCGGCTTCACCTGGTCGGGAAGCCGCGAAATTCTGTGGGTGTTTTTTGCGATGGGCCTATTCGGTGCCGGTCGCGCATTGTGGATGCCAACCTCGCAGGCGATGACCGTCAACCTAGTGCCCCAGAGCGCTTTCCCGGCTGCTGTTGCATTCAACTCAACCCTGTTCGAGTCGGCCGTCATTGTCGGACCGGCGTTGGGTGGTTTGTTATATGCGTTTGGCGAGTCAGTGACTGTCGATCACGGGGCGATGTGGGTTTACGTCAGCGCCTTATTCATCCTCGTTGTCGTACTGTGGTTGATGTTCGGTATTCGACCGGTGCGAGCGCCTCCAACAGAGGCGAAATTCGCTTGGCATGAATTAGCTGAGGGCTTTCGCTTTGTGCTGCGTCGCAGATCGGTCCTCGGCGCGATATCGCTCGACTTGTTTGCCGTGCTGTTTGGGGGCGCGACGGCGCTATTACCGATGTTTGCCGCGGATATCTTGCACGTTGGGCCAGAGGGCCTCGGCCTATTGCGTACCGCACCGGGTGTCGGTGCGGCACTGACGGCCATATGGCTTGCCCGTCAACCGATTTCGAGGCATGCCGGACGCTGGATGTTCGGCGGAGTCGCGGTGTTCGGCGTGTCTACCGTTGTCTTCGGCTTATCGACCTCGTTTTGGTTGTCGTGTATCGCTCTGTTTTGTCTCGGTGCGGGCGATATGGTCAGCGTGTTCGTTCGCCATTTATTGGTGCAACTCGAGACCCCGGATGCGATCCGAGGCCGCGTCAGCGCCGTCAGTTCGATGTTCATCGGAGCCTCGAACGAGCTCGGCGAGTTCGAATCCGGCCTGACGGCCAGCTGGTGGGGTCCGGTGACGGCCGTGACGGTGGGTGGGGCCGCTTGTCTGGTCATCGTGGGGGTGTACTGGCGGTTGTTCCCAGAGCTGCGTCGACTGGACCGTTTCCCGCAGCCCGGGAGTTGAGATCCGCTGGCTGATCCGTCATATCGGCATGGCATACTCTGTCCTCTACCGGAGGAAATGATGCGTCACCGAGCTTCAGCTTCCTTATCACTCGTCTGGATACTGCCGTTGACCCTGGCTGGTTGCATGAGCGCCACCATTCAGGAGAGTCGCGAGTTACCGACCCAAATCGTCGATGGCGAAGCCGTGGTCATTCTGGCCAAGCCTCAGATCGAGGGGGTCGCCGCGGAGGATGAATTCATCGACTGCGTGGGTCGGGGGCTCGCCAAGGGCGAACGGCCGATCACTGTGCGCGACAACAATGGCTTCGTCGACGAACTGTTCCCGTGGTTTGAGCCCGGCACCGCGCCGACCCGACCCGAGGCAGTCACGCAACTTTTGGCGCGTCCCGGTGTCGGTGAAAGAGTGGCTGCTTCTGGCGTGCGTTATCTCGTTTGGTTGGACGGTGGCACTCGTCGAACCGATGGTGGCGGTAGTCTGGCTTGCGGGGCTGCGCCCGGCGCAGCCGGTTGCATCGGCTTCGGTTGGTGGGAAAAGGAATCGGACTACGAGGCTACCGTGTGGGATTTGAAACAGGCGAGGTCGGCAGGCAGTGTCGAGACGAATGTGACTGGAACATCGGCAATCGTGGGTGCCGTCGTGCCGCTGCCATTTATCGCGCGGGTGCAGGGTACGGCTTGCGATCGCTTGGCCGAACAACTACAGAGCTTTTTTCAAGGTGACGGCAATCCATGATGCGTACGAAACACGGCTTGCTCGCCATCGTCGCGATAACGCTTTCGGCATGCGCGACACCGCCCGTCGACCAACCGCCGAGTTTGCCGTCGCCGATGCCTCCGCCAACAGGCGGCATTCCTTCGCCGCCCAGCGTGCCTGCGCCGCCCAGCATGCCTGCGCCGAGCGCACCGGCACCCGATTCTGGAGCTGGAGAAGCGACGACGGCTGATGAGCGACGCGACGTTCTCGACAAATCTTTGGATGAATCGCTCGGCGAGTTCGATAAGACTCTCGAGAAAGAGCAGCAGCGAACCGCAGCGGAGCGTGATGCGCGTACCGCATCAGCGGGCAGTGGTTCGAGCGAAGGCGCTGGGCGCACCGCAGCCGAGCCTGGTTCGCGCGAAGGAGATCTTCGTTCCGAGCGCGGCGTGGCTGCCAGTAATGCCGAAAACCAAGCCGGCGATCGACAGGATCGTGGCACGGTGGGTGCTGGCAGTGGTGCTCCAAATCGCGGAGTCGAGTCGGGCGACGATGATGACATCGTTGCTAGAAGGCTACGAAGAGCGGCAGAACAGGAAACCGATCCCGAGCTCAAGGAAAAGCTCTGGAAGGAATACCAAGACTACAAACGTAACGCCAAGGGCGGGTAATGCCGGTAATGAGCGTAGCTAAGGAGCAGCAACGCATGAACAGGATGGTCATCGCCATCGTGCTGGGTTTTTCGGCCGTGCTGAGTGGTTGCGTGGTCAAAGAAACGCGACCTCTCGCTAAGTTGGAGGCGGTGCAAGCTAAGACGCAGATTCCGGAAGCGGAATTGCTAGACGTCGCACTGCGACATTTCGATCCTGGTGTGCCTGTAAACCTAGCTAACGACGAAGAGGCGCTCGACAAGAGGCGAATTTATCCTGATGTTCGTTCCGCCGAGTCGAGACTGTTGCCGATGCGGCTAAGGACGACGCTCGAAGCCTCCGGTCAATGGGGTGCGGTGCGCGTCGTACCGGAAGCAGTTCAGTTCGTGGACGTCATCGTGACCGGCAAAATCGTCGAGTCGACCGGCTCTCGTCTAGAGCTTGTGATTACGGCCGTCGATGCGTCTGGCCGAGTTTGGATCAAAGAGCGCTTTTACTCGAGCGATGCCGATCTCGGGGCGTACAAGACCGACGCCTCCTTGCGCGCTCGGGATCCATTCCAGATCGTCTACTCTCAGATTGCCAATGACCTCGTGACAGCTCGCGATGCATTGACGGCGGTTGAGAAGCGCGAGTTGCGTCACATCGCTCAACTGCGCTTCGCCCAAGATCTCGACCCGCGTTCATTTGATGGTTATCTGCAGAGGTCTGCTGATGGGCGCTATCGCCTGACGCGGCTGCCGGCAACGGATGATCCGGCGGTCGTGCGTATCACGAAGATCCGCGAGCGTGACTCTGCAGTCATCGATACGCTCGACGGTTACACGCAGGAATTTGCGGACCAGCTCTTTGATCCTTACGGGAGTTTCCGCCGTACAAGTCGTGAAGCGATAGAGCGCGAAGACAAAGCTCGTACCCAAGCCATGACTCGCACGGCCCTCGGTGCGGCCGCTGTTCTCGGTAGTATTTTCGCTGGCAGTAATTGCGCTTCGACGGATTACAACTGCCGTCGTATCGACAGTGCGGTTAGGACAGCCGGTGCTGTGGGTGGCGTAGCGGCCGTCATGTCGGGTATCCAAAAGTTCTCCGATGCCAAAGTCGCCGCTCAGGAAGTCAAGGAATTAGCTACCAGCTTCAGTAGCGAAGCGGCCGCACAAACCGTGGAAGTCGAGGGACGTACCTTGAAGTTGACCGGTACCGCCGAGGAGCAGTATCGCGAGTGGCGCCGTCTGCTCGCTTCGATCTACCGGGAAGAAAATTTGCCCGAACCCAATCCTTGAGCGGGGCTTGGACGTGATCGTACTCGTCAAGGGCCAGAGGCTCATCGATCGATTCGTACTGCTCGAGCCACTTGCTCAGGGTGGTCGCTTCGAGATCTGGCGCGCGCTTGATGAGAGTCGCGACACCCAGGTGGCTCTGAAAGTCGCTACTGGCGAAGATACGGTGCGTTGGGAGAGTTTGCAGCGCGAGTATTCGATCTCCCAACGACTCGATCACCCAGGTGTCCTTCGTTTCGACGAGCCCGCACGTGATGAGACGGTGATGGTCTTGCCGATGCTGCTAGCTGCGGGCGACCTTCGACCGCTGCGAGGTAAAGCCTATACACAGATCGTGCCGTTGTTGATCGAGCTTTGCGACGTACTCGATCACTTGCACTCACGCGGCATCATTCATCGCGACTTGAAGCCTTCTAACGTGCTACTCGATTTCGCAGGCCACATTCGTTTAGCTGATTTCGAAATCGCCGCGATCGACGGAATGGCGCCACCTGGAGCGATGGGCTCACCGTTTAGCGCGAGCCCTCAGCAACGTCGAAATTCGGAGCCGTCGACTCTTGACGATATCTATGGGCTCGGCGCACTCGGCTATGAGCTTCTCTCTGCGTACCCGCCCTATTTTCCCAGCAAGCCTGGCGCGATAGAGCAGCAGGTTCCTGCGTTAAAGCCAGTTCACCCATTACCGCCGGTTCTGCACGCGTTGCTGCAGCGCTGCCTTTCGACCGATCCTTTGCTGCGGCCCGCTACTGCGCGCGAGTTACGCGAAGATTTGGCGATGTTGATCCGATCGCCGGAGGGTATTCGGGCGATTCGTGTCGAGGCGGTGCCGCTCGAGCAGATCCTCGAGGCAAGTAGCTCGCGTCGTGGCTGGTTGCCTTGGGTAGCTGGGATCGCAAGCGTGGCACTGCTTGCGGCCACCTTCTGGTTTTTGCCGCGTCTGGCACCCGGTACGGCCGAGATAGCAGTGAGTCGCAGTAGTGCAACGGTGAATTCCGGGCTTTCGCCGATCATCAGCGACGAAGAGAAACAGCAACAAGTCCTGTTCAATGAGCGTTACACGGAGTTTTCGCGCGCCCTTGAAGAGCTCGAATCGCAAGCGGCTGGTGTGTGGGGTGGTGAGTCGTTCGGTGCCGCCAAATCCATGGGCGAGTTGGCTCTTGCCGCTTCTTCGACACGGGATTTGTCATTAGCTCTCGATCGCCTCGGCCTCGCAATGCAGCGTCTGACTCGCGTGGCTAACGAACGTCCCGCTATGCTAGCCAAGCTGCTCGATACAGCCAATACGGCGATCGATGATGGTCGTCTGGAGATTGCACGTCAGTCTTCGGAGCGCGCATTGTTGATCGACCCGGAAAATACGGCCGCGATACGCACGCTTGCTCGCATCGTAGCCTTGGGTCCGCTTTTGCCAGCGTTGGTAGAAGCCGAGACTGCGCAATTAGCGTACGACAATTTGCGAGCGCTGACCTTATACGAACAAGTACTTCGTGCCGATCCCGAAAATATAAAAGCGCGCGATGGTGCAGCGCGAGCTCGTCGTGCGCTGAGTTCTGATCGATATGCTGCTGCAATCGGTGAGTCTCTAGCTGCACTGCGCTCTGGTCGACCTGAGGTAGCACGTGATGCTCTATCACGCGCGCGTGCGTTGCGGGGTGATGGTGCCGAGATCGGTGCGTTGCAGGCTGAACTCGCTGCTGTCGGTGAGCGAACGGATCTTGAGGGGGAGCGCAATCGTATCCGCGATCTCGAGCAGGCGGAGAACTGGGGCGATGCGCTCAAGGCGTATGAAGGCTTGCTGGCAAAGGATCGTAGCCTGGAGTTTGCGCGCGCAGGTCGCAATCGAGTGGTGCCGCGAGCCGAGCTCTCACGACGGCTCGACGGTCTGATTAGCACGCCATCGCGATTGTCCGCTCCGGAAGTGCGCCGTGAAGCGGAGCGTTTGTTAGCGGAAGCAGCCAGAGTGAAGGGCGACACTCCGGTCTTACGCAGTCAAGTTGAGCAATTGAATACCGCATTGCAGATTTATGAGAAGCCGATCAGAACTGTATTTCAGTCAGATGGGCAGACTCGGATCGTGGTTCAGAGAATCGGTATCTTTGGCACATTCACTCGTAAAGAATTGCAGCTAAAGCCCGGCCGATATGTCGTCGTGGGCACTCGCGAAGGTTTCCGCGATGTACGTCGTGAGATCAACGTCACGCCGAGCGGGCCGCAAGTAGTGATCGATGTGCGCTGCACCGAGGTGATTTCGTGATCACCAGTGTGTTGGTACGCGAGCCTGCAGGCGATCGATCAATGCAGCTGCCGCTGCTGATCGGCTCGATGAGTCATTGTGATATCCGGGTGCCTGGCTTTGTCGATGATGAGAGCGTTCGTCTCTTTGCCGAAGGCGAGGCCATTTATCTTGAGGCACTTACGCCGACGACGGCGTTGATCGATGGGCAAAAACTCGAGCAGGGCGCCATTCGTACCGTACAAACGGATTCAGTTTTGGCGATCGGCGATACGCGAGCCGTTTTTTCCCAAGAGACCGGATCGATAGCTCTATCGATACGTCATCTTGAAGGAAACCGCACGATCGCACCGTTGCGATCTACATCGAGCGTATTCGACGATCATGACCAGCAGGATGTGCCGATCAAAGTCACCGTGGCCTCGTCGGCCGGGAGGTCAGAACACCGAGTGGCAAGCGATTCACTTGGCAGTCGATCATGGTGGTTCTTGCTCGCTACCGGTGTATTCATGCTCGGTTTGCTCGCGTTGTTGTTTCAATTCGAGCGACTCGAAATCGAAGTCGAGCCCGTCAGTGCTTCGGTGAATGTAGACGGCCCAGACTGGTCATCGGCTAACAGTGTGTTTGCGCTGCCGGGCAAGCGACGAGTTCAGATCGCTGCTGAGGGATATCGCAGCATCGAGCGTGAGATCGAGATACAGAGCGACTCGATGCTGAAGCTGCAGTTTCGCTTGGAGCCGCTGCCAGGTGTGCTGGAGGTCGATACTGGCGGAGTCGACGCCGTCGCGTACGTCGATGGCGTAGAGGCGGGGCGCGTACCGGGTGAATTACAGATCGCTTCGGGAACCAAAACCATATTGCTGAAGGCAGATAGATACCTCGATTTTGTTCAATCGGTTGAGATCGCGGGGCTCGGTAAGAAGCAATTGCTAACCGCGACGTTGCAGTCCTCGTGGGGGAAAATTGACGTTGCAACAGATCGCGCTGCCGCGACCTTGCGAATCAACGACCAGCCTCCGGTACCACTACCGCGCGTCGCCGACCTGCCCGCGGGTGTGCATCGCTTAGAGATTGCTGCTGCTGCCGCTAAACCTTGGCGTAGCGTCGTTCTCGTCAAGGCGGGAGAGACGCTGCGCATCGGACCGATCGAGTTGGGTGCGCCCGATGCCACCGCACGAATTCGCTCGACACCGTCAGGAGCGGACGTGACCGTCGGCAGCATTTATCGCGGTAAGACGCCGTTGCAGGTGGACTTAGCGCCGGGCGTTGAGCACGAGTTGCTGTTGGTGTTGCAGGGATACGAGCCGGTCTCACGACGTGTCCTCGCTGAGCCATCGGGTAAGATCGACTGGAGCCCCTCGTTGAAAGCCATCTTGGCGGAACTGTCTTTGCAGGGTGAGCCGAGTGATGCAGAAGTTCTCCAAGGCTCGGCGCGTCTCGGACGTACGCCTGTGACACTCAAGTTGCCCGCTCGCGAGCATCGGTTAGAGTTGCGCGCCGACGGTATGCAGTCGCAATCACTGCGCATCGACTTGTCCAATGGCGAAGCTCGTCGTATCGAGTATCGACTGACTCCCGTCGGACGTTCGCCCGATTGGCAGCCGCCGGTCGCGGCGCTTCGATCATCGACGGGAACTTTGCTGCGCCTGATGCCAACGGGCAAAGCCACTTTGGGCAGTGAGCGCCGAGAGCAGGGGCGACGAGCGAACGAGTTCACGCGGCGAGTCGAACTCACGCGGTCCTTCTATCTCGGGACGCGAGAAGTAACGAATGGGGAGTTTCGTCGGTTCAGATCTACGCATGCCTCGGGTTTCATCGGCAAGCGTACGCTCGATCTCGATCTCCTACCGGTCACCTCGGTAACTTGGGCTGATGCCGTTGAGTACTGCAACTGGCTGTCGGAACAAGAGGGCTTGCCACCGGCTTACGAAAAGAAGGATGGCAAGTGGACTCTGCGTCGCCCGGTCGGCACGGGTTATCGCCTGCCGACGGAAGCCGAGTGGGAGTTC
>Ga0102812_10002135_pt1 | contig 13416 bp, 5 predicted proteins | sample ColrivemetaGS713_FD_79334 | JGI IMG/M metagenome (GOLD analysis project Ga0102812, IMG submission 79334) | Estuarine microbial communities from the Columbia River estuary - Flood tide ETM metaG S.713 | ecosystem: Environmental > Aquatic > Marine > Intertidal zone > Estuary | place: USA: Columbia... | reverse complement strand
ATCTTCGTAACGGATGTCCAGCGTTATGTTCTCGGCCAATAAAGGCGAGTCTTCATTGTAATACTTGGGGAGTACCATCTTAATCAACTCCCCTGGTTTAACCTTATGGTTGGATTTGATTTGTTTATCATCCACGGTGATACTACCAGCCTTGATGGCCTCTTGTATCCTGTTCCGCGAAAATTGCATGCGCGTATGCAGAAATTTATCAATCCTTAGGGGTGATTGTTTACCATCCACCCGAATCTCGGAAATTTCGTACAAGTCATCACTTTCTTTATCTTCTTCCTGCATCATAATTAGCTGTTAGCAAATGCAAAAGTAGTAATTTTGGCACTAGTGGTACGACAAGTTGAATTTTGCGCGTTGACGCTTGGTGATTTGTGCATTGCGCTTTGTGGGGTGGTGCTCATTTCATTCGCGGTTGTGCTCCCTGCTGTCGCGTTTGTGCTCGCTCACGCTCGCGCTTAGCGCGGCTACCGCCGACGCAGTCGGCACTACCGAGAGGAACGAGCACCACCGTGAGTTCCGAGGTATCGGGACGAACACTGCCAGCCAGGCATGAAAATGTAAAACCCAAGCATTTGAAACCCGCATAATCAAACTTGACAAACCATTAGGTCCACTCTTTTAGTTGACCATAGAATTCTGAACATCAAGAAAAGCAACATGTCTGAGCAACCAATAGGCCCAGCCTCCATTAGTGCACGTGACCCGCAGTGGTCGGCGGGCAACCCTCCTCATCAATTACCCATCTACGCAGCCTCCTCCTTTACTTTTGAGAGTATTGAGCAAGGGATGGCTATTTTTGACGGAAAGATTCCCGGGAATATTTACTCCCGTTTTGGCAACCCCACCATTGATGCCGTCGCTGATAAGATTGCGCGACTAGAGGGCAGAGGACTGCCAGGTGAGACCTATGGGTTACTGACCAGCTCAGGCATGGCCGCAATATCTCTGATAGGTTTAGGCTTATTAAGCCCAGGCGATAGTGTACTTACGCAAGCCGATTTATACGGTGGAACCGTGGCGCTATTCCGTGATGTCTTTCAGCCCTTAGGCATCAAGATGATCATCCATGACCTTCGGGACGAAGCAGGGCTCACCCGTATCCTGGAGGAGGATGACAGTATTAAAATGATTTACACGGAAACACCCTCCAATCCTGTTCTGCGCTGCGTAGATTTAGAAAAACTAGCTGCTTTTGCCAAAATGTACGACTGCATCTCGGTGGTCGATAATACTTTTGCTACTCCTCTGCTACAACAACCCCTGGCTTTTGGCATTGACTTCGTCCTCCACTCTACCACCAAGTACCTTAATGGCCACGGGACGGGAACAGCTGGCGTCCTGGTAAGCCAGCATTTGGAACTCATGAAGGAGCGATTATTGCCCAAACTCCGCCTATTGGGAGGAACGGCCAGCCCTTGGGAAGCATGGCTCCTCCACAATGGCATGAAAACCCTCGCTCTGAGGATGGAGCGCCATTGCCAGAATGCCCAGATCGTCGCAGAAATGCTTGTTGCGAATGATAAAGTTGCGGTCGTTCACTATCTCGGTCTACCGGATCACCCAGATCACGAGCTCGCCAAGGCTCAGATGCAAGGTCCTGGTGGCATGATTAGTTTTGAATTAATCGGTGGCTTGGAAGCAGGAAAGTCTTTTCTTAACCGGCTAAAATTCTGCACCCTCACCCCTACCCTAGGTGATGTAGATACCTTGATCCTCCATCCAGCGACCATGTCCCATCGGGCCATTGATCCCGAAGTGCGGCGTGCCCATGGCATCAGTGATGGTTTGATCCGGATTTCCGTTGGCATAGAAGACGTAGCGGATATTCTCCACGATTTAGAGCAGGCGATTAACGGATAGTTTTTAAAAGCACGGAATTATATGACAACCTTTCCTTAACACCAGATTAACGCCAGTTAACAGCCTTTAACCAAGCCCATTCCCCCTTTAACCATTTCTTAGCGAAGAAGATGGAAGGCCACCGTTATCTTTGATAACTGAGAGAAACAACAAACGCTTGTTAATTCTCCCGACAAATTTGACGCCCATAAATTCTTTTGTTATGAAACGTATCACTCCTGCCCTCGTTTACTTGATCCTTGTTTTGTTCACTTTCCAGTCTTGTGTAAGTGCCGAAAAGCTGGTCGAAACCGGCAATTATGATCAAGCCATTGCCCTAGCCCAGCGAAAGCTGAGCGGCAAGCAGCGCAAAAACCCTAAACTGGTACTCGCTGCAGAAGAAGCATTTGCCAAGATCACGGTGCGGGAGATGCGCGAATTGGAGCGCTTGCAACGTGCCAATCGCGACGAAAACTGGGGCAGAATCAATGAACTGACCCGGAATATCCGCAAACGCCAGGAGGCGCTTCGCCCCTTGCTTCCCCTCACCGATAAAAATGGGTATACCGCCACTTTCAACTTCGTAAAAGTAGATGCCCTTGAGGAAGAAAGCCGCGACAAAGCCGCGGCTTATCACTATCAGCAGGCTAACGACCTTTTGCGCCAAGCACAAAACGGTGACAAAGCTGCAGCACGTGCTGCTTACCGCGAATTAGAAGAAACCCAGCGTTATTTTAGAAACTACCAAAACGCTACTGCGCTGCAACAGCAAGCCCACGATTTGGGTACTACGCACATTCTGGTACGCGTAGAAAACAGTGCACCTGTCGTAACCCCTGCCGCTTTTGAACAAAGACTGAGCCAGGTAAATACCGCAGGTCTAAATAATTTCTGGCAGCAATACCATATCAGAGATAACCGTCAGTTTGACTTTGACTACGAGATCAAATTGCGCATCACAGATATTCTGGTGAGCCCTGAAGTGGTTCGCGAACGGGAATATGTGGACACCAAGAACATTACCGACGGCTACGAGTACGTTTTGGACAACAACGGTAATGTACTCAAGGATTCTTTAGGCAACGATGTAAAAGTACCTCGTGAAATTACGGTAAAAGCCTGGATTATTGAAACCCTTCAGCAGAAGGAGGCCAATGTAGAGGGCGTAGTTGAAATTTACAACTTGCGCACTAATCGCCTGGTCCGCTCACAGCCTTTAGCAGCCGTTGCCTTGTTTTAGAATTACGCTTCAACTTTCCGTGGTGATAACCGCGCCTTGAGTAGCGATACTCGTCGTCGAATTGGGAACCGGCCAGTACCTTTCCCAAGCAACGAAGCACTTATCCTACAAGCTGCTGATCAGCTGAAGCCAGCTTTACTTGATCGTATCTTGGACTACAACCACTTGGTAGAGGTCTAGGTAATAGCAAAGAAGTGGTTATAAAAAAGGTAGAGGGATAGCACATCAAAATGCTATCCCTCTACTTTTTTTGTGCCCGTCAATAATTACTGCACCGCCTGTATACGCCGCAGGAACAAGTTAGCAGAGCTAAGTTCTACCGGTAAGATTTCAAAAGTTTCGCCATCATCCATCTTCATGATCAAGTCTTTGACTTTCATGCCCTCTAACTGCTGCATAAAGACGGTATTGTTAGAGGTGATACTGAGAATACCTTGCTTAAAGCCAAAGAAATAAAACAAGCCACTGGGTGACTTCAGGTAAACGTAAAGGCGGTCATCAGCGTCTGTACTTGGCATTTTCAATTCCACGTAGCATTCCACTTGTTTGTTCAAGGGAGCACCACTGATGGAGATAATACCATTATTTTTCTCCGTAGAAACAAAGGACTGGTAATCCTGATGCCATTTCATGGGCAATTTGCTGAACAGAAAGTCGTAAGGATTTAGCTTTTTTGGAACGTCTAATACACCAAGCCCTAAGCCAGCCAGTGCATCGTCGCGTTCTTTACCTGCGGGGAACAACTCTCTTACCGTTTTTTGGTAAAAACCAATATCTGTTAAATAACCAATTGCTCTGGATTCAAAAGAAGCTGATTCGAAATCGTTTTGTACGATTTTCAAGAGGTTTTCCGGTATCCTCATTTTTAGTCCCATCATCCATTCCGCATTAAAGGCTATCTGGGAGGGATCAAAGGCTACGGATTCTTCCGTTTCTTCTTCTACCAGTGGTTCATCAGCAAGCATGATGGCTCCCGTCTCTTCTTCCTCCGGTTCTTCCTCGGGAGCAGGTGGAGGAAAAGCAGTCGTTGCTCTACCCGCTGCATCTACCTGTAGGTACCTTAATTCTGAACCAAGGGTAAATTTACCTTCTGCTTCCACACTTCCGTCGACGTTTTTAAACAGCATTTTGTTACCGACGATCTCATTGCCCAAGATGATCGCAGAATCTCCTAAAATGAACTGATCCTTGTCTTCCAGGTATTTGATCACTCCTGTCGACAAATCCAAAATCCGGCGATCTTTACGGAAGTAAAGTGGCGTAATAATTCGCGGATAGACGCGACTGAACTCTTTCGAAAGGAATAAGCCAGAGAACAAGGGTTCATTTTCGTAAGAATTAGGGACATCGTAATCAATGACCAGGTCATTCTTATCCCCAGCGAAACTTACCGTAAACCAATATTTATTTGGAAGATTCTCAGCATTGAAGCGTGCATACCCATCAAAATTGAGGCTCTTTTCTTCTGCATCAAGGCTAATGGTACCCCGGAATTGAGTTTTGTTATCAATATAGAAAGTATCCGTAGGTTGAATTTCACCTGTTGCCCTGGTTACGGAGCGCTTATCCTTGTATGCTCCTTTACCAATGGGCTGACCGATAATATTATCCAGCTCAAATTCTTGTTGGTGTGGACCAACATTGTATTCGTAGAAACCGCTGGCTTCGTACATTCTTCTACCCTTTATATCAACCGTTGCCCGATTGATTACGTGGTATTTACTGGTGGTATCGGCAATTATTTTTGCATTCTCCAGACGTGCCATTTCAGCGTTTGCAGAGATTTCTATGTATTGGCTGTCCGGATAAATAAAAGCGTCAGAAGAGACAATATAATCAACTCCGTGAATAGCTAAAAGACTGCTTTTTAAATCATAAGTAGCTTCTTCCCCGAAGAACTGCAGGGAATCCTGATCCGGATGTATAGATGTAAATAATGCAGGGTTATCCTTGTCTGATTCAAATGTGATAGTACTGCCTTTCATGTCCCAGTCAAACTTATTCATAGAAGTTGTATACTGGTTATAAGGCAAGGTAGTAATGACACTCTCATCATTGGCCTCAAAATGGCCAATGCCTTCATCATAATCGAGCGTTCCGTTTACATTACCTGTTTCCAGACCTAGTCGGTCATCTACCTCAAGTACATTGATCTTGATCAACATGGTATCCGCAATGGCAGAATTAGCACCAAAAGAAAAAATTGTGGATTGTGCCTCTCCCAGGCTCCAACCCAGATTTCCTGAGCCCCGCAAGCCGGAAGGTGTCAAAACCAAGGTACCTTCCAGCTGGTGGTCGTTTGCCTGATAGAGTTCAAAGGGAGCTTCTGCGCTCTTAACAATCAAGCTATCGCTGTAAGGTCTCCATTCCAGGTTGACCGCCTCTCCGTGTACCTCAGGAACGGGAATCTCCCCTACCCTGTCTTCTTCTAAGTCAAAAGCATCGGCACTAGCAGTCGTTCTTTTTGGCATGAAGGTGAAATCCTCAGCATCCACGACTGCCTGAAGGTAATTCAATCTTCCTTTCCCTAGAAGGCCATTATTATCCAGTTTCATCTCACCGGTAAATGTCCCTTTATCGTCGTAGGCAGGATAACCTTCGGTAGGCGTTTCGGTGGTAAAGCCCAAGGATTGATCATCTTGAAGAACCAATGTCTCCTTAATCTCAGGAAACATACCATTACTGAATAATTCCCCTTTAAACTTTACATCCTGAGGACCATAACGATCCAAATGATCAAAACTAAAAGGCGCAATTTCGAAATAAAAAGAATCTCGTGTGTAAACACCACCTTGCGTATCAGTACGATCATAAAAAACGAAGCTATTCCCCTTGCTCTGTAGCGAAGGGAAAATAGGAATGTCCTTGCGCCCCGACTTGTTATTAGGTGCATCAACCAGCAATACTCCTTGAAGGTGTTCGATCCTGGAACCGATGCTAAAAGCTTCCGGTTTGTTGTTTTCATCCAGGTTACCCGTGGGCACAAACAAATCAAAATAGCGGACAGAGTCTAGATCTATTTGATTGCTTTCGTACTGAAAATGAAAATCTTTCCCTTCCATTACACTGTACCCGGCATATAATTGTCCATCGAAATCAAAATTCCGGTTTCCTTTCAGAAAAACCTGGTTACCCGAAGGCAAGGTGGAAACCCGCTGTGGTTTACTGAAGTCAATGCGTTTCACCCCGTTCAGCACCGTATAACCATCCCCCATGCCAATAGACGCGTTGATGGTATCCGTTTGAGAAACCAATTGGAGATAATCGTAATCAACATTACCCGCATCTGCATTTACGTAATGATAGATTTTCTCTTTCATCTCGATTTCATCGGTCTCCGGATCATAAGCAATGAAGCCCTTACTGACCAAGTCGTAAATCATTGGTCGAATATTTTCGATCGTAAACTTGGAGTTGATTCGACTTGCCAACAAGGAAGCAGACATGAAGTTGGTACCTTCCCTTTCTGCTGTAGCTTTCATGATAGCAAGCGGATTGGCCGTTGCAATATTCTGAATCCGGTTATATTCTCTTGGATCAAAATAATTGAGTGATTCAAAAACAACGTCTCCTTTATTTACGAAACTTGCCGTTGGGCGACCAATGATGAGGGAATCCTCATTCAAAAAGACCTTAATGAAGTCAGCATCAATATTCATTTGATGCAGGCTGTGATAGAAAGGATACCTGTCTGTTCCTTTCTTACCACGCGTAAGCTCCATACTAAGGTCATTTAAGTTCAAACGAACATTGACAGAAGGATGATAAAGGCTATCAGCCCCCAGGTAAATAATGGAATTGACGCTTGAACCAACGATGCGATCTTGATCTTTTATCGTCACCAGATTGCCGACGCCCTGAAAACGAGGCTGATTACGGTCATTCAATACCAGTAACTCAGCTGGCGCTTCTTTAGACCCAAAAGCATACACCGTTGCCCCATGAAGTCGGAACCCGCCTCTTAGTCTAACCCCTTCCCGCACATTGGGAATGTTGATGTACCCCTCGGTCGATTCAAATCGTGGATAAGAAGTCCGACTATCATCAGAAACCAACTTATCCGTAAAAGTTCCTTTAACTCGTTTATTACCAAAGTATTGCGGATAGGTTAGATAAGCAACTTCGGCTTCGTAAATACTGCGAATCGTTTCTACTTCGTAGCGTTCCAAGTCCACAAAAACCTCAGCACCTAATTCCGTCCGTTGCCAGGTTGTTTTACCACCACTCCCTTTCAGCTTATTCTCCAATGGATAGTAATCAAAATTGGTTTGGTTGATAATAATGGTATCGTCAGATCTAAGTCCCGTTAAATCAGCATTTTCTACTTTAAGAACCGGCTCTTTATCGTAAGCCCAATCAAATTTCTCAGCAAACACAAACCAGCTTACACTTGCCGGAGAATATTTAATGGCCTGTAAGCCAAAAAAGTCATTAGAAAACTTCAAAAATGCACCAATCGTGTTCACCGTAAAGTTGCTGTCATCTTTGAGCATACTTTCCAAAACACGGTGCCAGGAAGTAAACTGTTCAGCGTATTCGGTATTCTGCTTGATTTTTGCGAGTGTTTCCAGGTAATCCTGAAAATGCGGACTTGCCCCAAGCCGCTTTGAACGCATTAACAAGCCCGTATTGGTAATCTGTAATTGTTCTTCAGGCGTAAATGCTCCTGAACTAAAGACCTGGACAAAAGTTTTGTAAGCATCTTCAACAGGCTTGGGCTTCCCATCGGTCATTAATGTTTCTAATTCCGAAAGAAATTCTGCCTGCACTTCAGTAGGCGAAAGCGTATCCTGAGCCATCTGAGCAGAAAGCAGGCCATGTCCTCCTAAAAAGAGAACACCCAATAGTAACAGTCGCAACAACATAATTATTTTTTTTAATCCCTCCGATAGTGTAAGAGTAGCCAACCGTCTCTTTCACGGGTTAACACCTTCTGCCAACCTTCTTCTACAGCCTTTTGGTCAACTAAAGTTTGATCTTGCTGCAAAATACCTGACACCAGTAAATCTCCCCCTGAAGTCGTCCTTGCGTATAACGCACCAAGACTGGACAGTATTACGTTACGATTGATATTCGCCAGGATGAACTGATTTTCCGTCGGCGGAACGGCATTGATATCTCCGGTAAAGACTTCAATTCCAGTGACGTTATTAGCCGCCATGTTCACCCAGGTGTTCTCCGTAGCGGCATCTTCTATATCCACCGCAGTAATGGGTTGAGCCCCCAATTTACTGGCGAGAATGGCTAAAATTCCCGTTCCACATCCGTAATCAAAGACCGATTTGTTGATGAAGTCTAACTCCTGCATCCGTTCCATAACCAGATAGGTCGTAGCGTGGTGACCTGTTCCGAATGCCATTCGGGGATGAATAGTAAGCTCATGCTCAACATTATCAAAGGAGGGATGAAATTCAGCCCGAATCCCTACAAAAGTTCCAACTTGAACAGGCTTAAAGGAAGCTTCCCACTGTTCGTTCCAATTCTGCCCCGCAACGAATTCACGCTCGTAGGTACAGTTTTTCACATCGGCCAAAATAGCAATTTGAGCGACGACTGTTTCGCTCAAGTCCTCTACATCGATGTAGGTCAACAACTCTTTGGTTTTTTCTTCGAAACCAAGGACTGGCAGGGTATTAAGTTGCTCCATCAATTCCTCCCGATCATCACCAATTACCGCGAAGGAATAAGCCCAATAAGCATGCTTATCCATAAATGGCATTTTGGCTGGCACTCAGCGTATTCATTAGTAAAGAAACAACCGTCATCTGCCCAACACCACCGGGAACGGGGGTGATGTAGCTCGCTTTGGGGCTAACACCCTCAAAATCTACATCGCCAACCAGGCGATATCCACGAGCAGCTTCGGGATCATCAATGCGGTTAATGCCCACATCAATAACGACTACACCTTCTTTAACCATATCTGCTGTAATCGTATTGGGGTGACCAATAGAGGCGATGAGGATATCGGCGCGCCGAGTATGTTCGGCCAGGTTTTCGGTACGGCTATGGCAGAGGGTCACTGTAGCATTCCCTACTTTTCCTTTACGGGATAGTAAGATACTAATAGGGGTACCCACGATATTTGATCGGCCTACTACTACCACTTCTTTCCCTGACGTTGGGATTTCATAGCGTTTTAGCATTTCAACGATACCACAAGGCGTTGCCGGGAGGTAACAAGGAAGCCCAAGCGCCATTCGACCGATATTGACAGGATGGAAACCATCGACATCTTTGGCAGGATCAATGGCGAGGGTAACTTTCTCCTCATTAAGGTGAGCCGGCAAAGGGAGTTGTACAATAAACCCATCAATACCATCATCGTGGTTTAACTCATGGATAATGTGCAACAACTCTTCTTCCGATATATCGGCAGGTTTCCTGATCAGCGTAGAATGGAAGCCTACCTGCTCACAAGAGCGCACTTTGTTACGTACATAGACCTGACTAGCCGGGTCATCCCCAATTAGTACGGCGGCCAGGTGGGGTACCTTTCCTCCAGCAGCAATTTGTGCAGCAGTTTCCTTTGCCAATTCGTCTTTTACCTGGCGAGCCAACAATTTTCCGTCCAATAGTTCCATGCCTTCTTTTTCAGTGAGTTGCAAATATAGACTTTAGCTTTCGCTTGACCGAACCACAAAGAGCAATATTTCTTAGCAAGCCTCAGTAATTTGAGAATGGTAATCATTTTGTTGTTCCAGGTAGATGGAAAGCAAAAATGGCCTATTAAGAGCTTGTTTGGTAGGGCCTCAATTGTCTGCAATCGGCAAATTTTATCCTGCTCTTCGTTCGGCGATCAGTCACTTAGCTACGGCTAAGCTCCTTCCTTGAGCCTTGCCATAGGCATCCCTACGGGGCAATCAGAATAAAATTTGCTCAATTTCGACTAATCAGACCCTACCAAACAAGCTCTAAGGAGCAATTTCTCCATCCCTGACACAGGCAGCGAATAGTCTTCAGTTGGGGTCTATCAAACGAGGAAGGAAATATTAAATGTCGGGAAACTATCCGAATCTTATAGGGGAAAAAGCACAGGTATCAAAAATAAAAAAATACATTTGCCCCCTGAGGATACAAAAGAAAACAATTAGGGAATAATTAGGCTAATTAATCTGAGATGTTTACATTTGTTACGCAAGTAGCAACTTTTCAAACTTCTCTTTACTGGATTCCCCGGTATTTATTCTGCCCTTCCCATGAACTGTACCCTCAGTTCAACTTCCTTTACGTATGGCTGTGATACAGTCAGCAAAGAGCTTTGTAACCCGTTAATTTGAAACAAAAAAGGTCATCCATGGGACAACTTTTACCCAGATACATCTGGACATTCCTGTTTTTTATGGGAATCTGTTCTTTCAGTCTCTCTGCCCAGAGCTATCTAATGAACGGCACCCCTATCACCGATTGCCAAGGTTTTTTCCAAGACAGTGGAGGTGGTTCAGGAAGCTATGGAGTGAATGAAAATTTCACTACCGTTATTTGTAGTGATGGTACCGAAGGCACTCATATTCAGCTGATTTTTTCCAGTATTGACATTGGTGCTGGTGAGACGATTACCTTCTACGATGCGAACAACCCCGACCCTGCGTTCGCTTTCGATGGCGCGTTTCTACTTGATCCTACTAACCCATTTATTATTCAGGCTACTGCCGCTAACACGAGTGGTTGTATTACCGTTGTATTCACATCAGATGGTACGAACGAAGGCAATTCCGGCTGGAGTTCCGACATTAACTGTATCGCTGCCTGTCAGATCATCCTTGCGGACTTGGTAAATACGCTGCCTGCTATGATGCCCGTTGATACGGGTTGGATCGACATTTGCCCGGGAGACCGTGTGTCCTTTAATGGCGCAGGAATATATCCCCAGAACAACCTTGTCTACAACCATAGTGACCAGACCAGCACTTTCGAGTGGGATTTTGGCAATGGAAATACAGCCATTGGCCCCAACGTGACAAATGTATTTGACGAACCAGGAGGTTATATTGTTCAATTAGAGATCAGGGATCAATTTGGTTGTGAAAACACCAACTTTATCTCCCAAAGAATCAGGGTCTCCCCCTACCCTTCTTATCAATTTGAGGGTGCGCTTGATCCTACTATCTGTAGTGGCGATTCCATTCATGTGACCTCCTCTATTGATATGTCAACCAATTCCAATGTTACCGTTTTCCCAAACACGGGGACCTTTGCCCAGGCAGGTGTACGTTCGGATACCCTTTTATTACCCGATGGTAGCGGTGGTCAGTACCAGGAAAGCATCAGTTTTACACAATTCCGACCAGGAGCTACGCTGACCAATCCTTCGGACATTTGTTCAGTTACCCTGGATTTGGAGCACTCTTACAGCGGAGACCTTGATATTGAGCTGATTTGCCCTGACGGGACCTCTATCTTTATTCTGGATTTCCCTTCAGGATTAGGATCCACCAATTTTGGTGAACCTTTTGCCAGCGGCCCGGTAGATGGTCAATCCAGTGACCTTACGCCAGGGATACCTTATACCTATACCTTTACGGAGACTGCCGCGAATGGTACATTGCCACAGTTTGACGGCATGGCTCCTAATTATACCTACACTACTGTACCTAGCAACAACACTGGAAACACCTTCACGTACACGGACAGCTATTTCCCAGAAGGAGAATACCGCCCTGAGGAGAGTTTTGCCAATTTTCTGGGTTGCCCGCTTAATGGCGACTGGACCATTAGAGTTACAGACAATCTGGGGCTTGACAATGGCTGGTTGTTTCAGTGGAGTATTACCTTTAAAGATTATCTATTCCCTGACGTTGAAACCTTCACGCCTACTTTTGTTGACTATGGCTGGGAAACCAATCCCACTGTTATCAGCGCCACTCAAGACAGTGTCGTAGCATCTCCGGTTAACGCAGGTGTTGCTGCTTATACGTTCTTCGTATTAGACGATTTTGGTTGTTTAAATGATACGACCCTCAACTTTGAAGTGCTGCCTGCGACCCACCCTGATTGTTACAACTGTAACCTTGATTTTGAAGAACAAGAAGACGTTGTGCTGTGTGAAGGAGAAGTCGCCAATCTCGATGCATCACAGATTCCTCCGATTGCTCAGCCGATCACTTTTGAACGGTTTCCTCAATATCCGGTGGGATTTGCCAATCACCCTCCGGGAAATGCTTACCGGAGCCCGCTGAATGTCAACAGTATCAACCCGCTGATCGTTACGAATCCATTGACGGACATTGTGTCGGTCTGTTTTAGTTTAAACACCGACTTTGCCGCTGATGTCAATGTCAGTTTGGAGGCACCCGATGGCAGCATTGTGCCCCTCTCCATTGCGAATGGAGGTGGTTCTAATTTGGGTTTTGTCAACACCTGTTTTTCTCCTACCGCTTCAATGTCTATTAATGGAGGTTCCCCACCCTATACTGGTTCGTTTCAGCCCGAAGGTAACTGGAACTCACTCATTGGATCACCGATTAATGGAGAATGGGAACTACTGATTACGGATGCTTTTGGACCGCTACAGTTTGGAGAACTACTGGAATGGTCGATCACCTTCAATAATGAAAACGAGTACTCCTATACCTGGACACCATCCGTCGGACTGAGTTGCAACAACTGTCCAACACCAGTGGCTTCACCTTCTTCCAGCACATTATATCAAGTGCAGATAGAGGATGAATATGGTTGTAGTATCATTGATACCATATTTGTAGGCGTGATCGAGGATGTACCGGCACCGGTTGTTTCCTGCGACGAGCAGGGAGGCGATCTCATCTTCAGCTGGCTTCCTGTTCCCGGGGTAACAACATACGAGTATAACCTTATTTTACCCAGTGGCCCGCAAGGCTGGATGGGACCTATTACCGATTTGGATTTACTGGTGCAAAATCTAAACAATGGTGATATCGTCACGATAGAAGTTCGTGCCTATTTCAATGGATCTAACAACAATTGTGTCGTACCCATTGGAACTTCCACCTGTACTTCTTCCTTTTGTGATTTAGAAATTTCCCCTCCGGCCTTGACTGGCGTAAGTTGCTTTGGCTTCGACGATGGGGAGGCCGTCATTAATATTGATGCAGGAGAAGCTCCTTTCAATATTCTGATCGACGGCGTCAACTATGCTAATCCTACCATTAGTAACCTGCTAGCTGGTGACTATGACTATACCGTAACGGATGCCCTCGGGTGTGAAATTGTTTCCTCCTTTACCATCAGTACGCCGGACAGTTTGTTTGCCGATGCGACGCAAACGCTACAAAGTTGTTCCGGACTGGATCAAAGTGAAACCATGGTAGTGGCTGGCGGAGGTGGCGGCAATTACACCTACGCCT
>Ga0102812_10002125_pt1 | contig 13450 bp, 9 predicted proteins | sample ColrivemetaGS713_FD_79334 | JGI IMG/M metagenome (GOLD analysis project Ga0102812, IMG submission 79334) | Estuarine microbial communities from the Columbia River estuary - Flood tide ETM metaG S.713 | ecosystem: Environmental > Aquatic > Marine > Intertidal zone > Estuary | place: USA: Columbia... | reverse complement strand
TTGCGGCGCATCCCGGCGGTATCAAAGAGCCGCATTGGCGTGTCGTTCCAGACAAACGGTAGCGAGATCGAGTCGCGGGTGATCCCGGCCTCGGGGCCGGTCAACAGCCGCTCTTCGCCGATGATCTGGTTGATCAGCGTGGATTTTCCAGCGTTCGGGCGGCCAATGACGGCGACTTGCAGCGGCCGTTTGAGGGTTGGCACCCAAGTTGGGATCTCTGCGGTGTCATCGCTATCGTCGGCCTCGCTATCCTCGTCGATGGTGACGTTGGTTTCGGGGGCCTCAGCCTCGGCGCGTTCTTCGAAGGTCGCGGCCAGCGGGCGGATGACGTGATAGAGTTCGTCGATGCCTTCGCCATGTTCGGCGGACAGGCGGATCGGTTCGCCAAGGCCCAGCGAATAGGCCTCGAGAAAGCCGCCTTCGCCTGCGTTACCTTCGGCCTTATTCGCCGCAAGGATCACATGTTTGGCGCGGCGACGCAGGATATCGGCGAAGATTTCATCGGCGGGTGTAATGCCGACGCGGGCGTCGATCATAAATAGGCAGACATCGACCATTTCAACCGCGCGCTCGGTCAGGCGGCGCATCCGGCCCTGCAAACTGTCGTCGGTGACGTTTTCCAAACCAGCGGTGTCGATGACGGTAAAACGCAAGTCGCCCAGCTTGGCCTCGCCTTCGCGCAGGTCACGCGTGACGCCGGGCTGGTCATCAACCAGCGCCAGCCGTTTGCCGACCAGACGATTGAACAGGGTGGATTTCCCCACGTTGGGGCGACCCACAAGGGCGAGAGTGAAGCTCATTGCGGCCTCCGGGCATGCGCGTTGAAGGCGCTGACATAGGCGCACGCAGGGTCAATGTAAAGCGGGCGCGTTACGTTAGCGGTAAGCGTGCAGTTCGCCGTCGCGGCCCAGCACATAAAGGGTGCCACCCGCAACGATGGGGCCAGAGGCCGCGCCGCCGGGGATTGCGAGTTCGATAACGCGCTGCCCCGAGGTTGGGTCAAAGCCGCGCAGAACCCCGTCGCCCGACGCCACCCAGAGGCGTCCACCTGCAAGGATCGGCCCGTGTTGTGGGAAGATCGCGAGGCGGCGGCGCACCCGTTCGGTGGTGTAGAGCGGCAGTTCTTGTGCCCAGATGGTCGAGCCGTCGCGGGCATCGACGCGCATCAGGCGGTTCTGATCCGAGACAAAGAATACTGAGCCGCCGACGGGCCAGACCGGGCCATAGGCGCCTTCTTCGATGCTCCAGCTTGTGGCGCCGGTGCGGGCGTCGATGGCAAAGGTGCGCCCGGATTGGTTGGCGGCATAGACGCGGTTACCGTCGATGACGGGGTCGCCGGTGATGGCAGAAATGGTCGATAGGGCCGCGCCAAGTCGGCGACCGGCGGCGACGGTGGTCCACGTCAGCGCGCCATTCGAGCGGCGTGCGGCGGTCAATTCACCGGCCTGCGTTGGGAAGATCACCAGATCCCCGGCGATGGCAGGGGCCGAGCCGCGTGCAACGGTGGCCAGTGACGGCGTGCCCGGCAGGGTCCATTGGATGCGTCCGCTTCCTGCATCAAGCGCCCAGAGTGTCGAATCAATGGCGCTGACAAAAACGGTGTCGCCTTGCACCGCCGGTGAGCCGGTCAGCGGGCTGTCAAAATCGACGCGCCACAATTCGGTGCCAGTTTCAATGTCGAGGGCTGCGACAAAGGCATAGGCCGAGGCAACGAACAAACGGTTGCCCGACACCGCGAGAGCCCCGCCCGAGGCCGACCCGCGTGCGCCGCGTGCTGGGCGCAGATCGGTGGACCACAGTGCGGCCCCGGCTGTTGAGGTCGCCTGAACGCGGGTTTGTGCGTCAAGGGTGAAGATGCGGCTGCCTTGAGCCACCGGGTCCGTGGTCAGGCGCGTGCGACGGCTGTCGCCAGTGCCGATCGGGGTGGACCAGACAAGCTGCGGGGTGTTGGAAAGTGCGGGGTGACGCGGGCGCTCGCTGGCGGTGCCTTGGCGTTGGGTCCAATCCGCATTGGTTGACTGACCCGGAAGGTTGATCGGCAGCGTGCGGTTTTCGACGGTTTGGCCGCCGCCCCAAGGTGCGCGGATGTCTACGCGCTCGCCTTCGAGGATCTCCTCACGCGAACAGGCGGCCAAAAGGCCAACCATCCCGATCAAGGCTGCAAGTCGAAATACACGCATGGGTCGTCCCCCAAGATTGCTGCCACACGGGCAGAGGTCAGCCCAGATCGCTGGGTGCATCGCCGCCAAGCACGACGATCAGTTGCGCGACACGGCGGCGCAAAGATGCCGTCACGTCGGGTTCTTGCAGCAGCGCTTGCGCGCGCTCAAGGGCTGTGTCGGTGTCGCCCATTTCCATCGCCAGCAGGGCCAGTTGTTCCAGCGCCAGTGGGCGGAAAGCCTGACCGGGCACGGCCAAACCGTTCAGGGTTTGCTCGCGCTCTGCTGCCGGGATCTCGGCCCCCGCGATGATCACCCGCTTGAGCGCGGCGATCTGGCGATAGCTGATGGGCAGGTCTGCGTTATTCTCGACGGTGGCTAGAGCCGCGATGGCGGCGGGACGATCCTCGTCCCCCAACTCAGTTGCGGCGAGCAGCAGGTTCAGAATGCCCTGACGATCCCCGTCCACGTCGATGGCAGCCAAGGCGTTGCGCCGGGCCTCGGGGTCTTCGTTATCGAGCGCTGTGATAATCGCGTCGCCAAACCCTTCGGCCTGTGCCTGCGTCTGCGCCTTGTTCCACTCGTTCCAAGCGGCACCGCCAACCAGAACCAGCACGGCCAAAACCGCAATCCACGCATATTTGCGCATCATCGCAAACAAACGGTCGCGCTTGAGTTCTTCGTTGACCTCGTCGATGAAACTTTCGGGGTTGCTCACTACTCGTCTCCGATAGGTGCGGGCGAAAATTTGGTGCCCGAATTCAGGGTCCGCAGGCGCGTGCGGCATTTGCAGCCTCTCATAGCGCGAAGCATCGGGCCTTGCCAAGCCTGCACCCTATTCACGGGCGGGTGATTGCCACTTTTCCCGGCACTCCTTGCCCGAATTCGAATAAATGTGATGGAAATTTACATTTACGCGGCGGCACAATCGGTCAGGATGTTGCAACTGCGGCATCCCAGGAGTAATCCAAACGCCGACGGCTGCGTATTCATAAGCATAAACGCCCGGAAACCTTGTAATTCGAGGCCCGAGCACCGACATCACCAAGACCTTGTCTGCGCGTCAGGCAAGTCAGAAAGCAAGTAGTCCACGGCTGTGCGGTCGTATTTCGAGGCACACTGTAAGGCGAACGGAAGGTTTAGACATGCGTATTGTGCCGCTGATTACCGCGACGCTGGTTTTGCTGACGCTGTTTATGTTGGTCATGAAGCGGGAAATGCTGCTGGAATGGGCTGGGATCGATACCGGCCCGACTCCGAGCGCTAACGTCGCGGTCATTGCCGAGGACGCGCGCAGCGATCTTTTTGCCGTGGTTGTCGAGCGAATCGAAGAGCGTGATCTGGACAGCGCAGTTGTTTTGCGGGGCCGCACGGCCTCGTCGCGTTCCGTCGAGGTCCGGGCAGAAACCACTGGCCCGGTGATTTCGACGCCTCGTCAACGCGGTAGTTTCGTCACGCAGGGTGATTTGCTCTGCGAGATCGACGCCGGAACCCGCGCCGCCAGCTTGAACGAGGCCGAGGCCCGTGTCGCTGAAGCCGCCGCGCGCCTGAGCGAGGCCGAGGTCAATTTCACCACCGTGACCCGCCTGTCTGAAGAGGGCTATAGCGCGCAAAACCGCGTCACCACCGCCGAGGCCACCTTGCAAACCGCGCGGTCTGGCATCCAAGCGGCGCAAGCCGGGGTCGAAGCCGCGCGAGCCGAGTTGGCGCGTCTGACAATTGCTGCGCCCTTCGATGGCGTGCTCGAAGTCAATTCGGCTGAAACTGGTTCACTGTTGTCAGCCGGATCGCTCTGCGCGACAGTCATTCAACTCGATCCGATGTTGGTCGTGGGCTACGCCGCCGAAACTCAAATTGACCGGCTTGCGGTTGGTGCGATGGCGGGCGCGCGCCTCTCGAATGGCGAGCAAGTCATCGGCCAAGTGACCTTTTTGTCGCGCGCATCGGACCCTGCCACACGCACATTCCGCGTCGAAATCACGGTCCCGAACGCCGATCTGGCGATCCGCGACGGGATGAGCGCTGATATGTTAATCTCGGCGACCGCCACGCGCGGGCATTTGGTGCCTGGCTCAGCTCTGACGATCAACAACGACGGGACGCTGGGTATGCGACTGGTCGATGAGACGAACCACACGTTTTTCGCGCCCGTCACCGTATTGCGTGATGCGCCGCAGGGGTTTTGGGTGTCAGGCTTGCCAGCGCAGGCCGATGTCATCGTTGTCGGGCAAGAATATGTGACCGACGGTATCGAAGTGCGCGTCTCGCGCCGGGGCGAGGACTGATCGGATGCTGGGCATAATTGATTGGGCTGCCGAACGGGCGCGCATGGTTTTGGCGTTCATCGTCCTGACGCTTGCCGCCGGGATCTTGGCCTATGTCAGCCTGCCCAAAGAAGGCGAGCCGGATATCGAAGTGCCCGCGTTGTTCATCTCGGTGCCGTTCCAAGGGATCTCGGCCACTGACGCTGAAACGCTGCTGGTGCACCCGATGGAGCAAGAGCTTTCGGGGATTGACGGCTTGACCGAAATGTCGGGCACCGCGCGGCAGGGCTATGCCAGTGTCGTGCTGGAGTTCGAATTCGACTGGGATAAGACCGCCGTCATCGCCGATGTGCGCGACCGGATGGGGCGCGCCGCGAATAATTTCCCCGAAGGCGCAGACAATTACTCGATCAACGAGTTCAATTTCTCGCAATTCCCGATTGTGATCATCGCGGTTTCGGGCGACGTGCCCGAGCGCACCCTGCTGCGCGCCGCGCGCGAGCTGGAAACCGCCATCGAGGGCATCGACGCCGTCCTTTCGGCTGATGTCTCGGGTACCCGCGATGAGATGGTCGAGGTGATCATCGACCCCTTGCGGCTTGAGGCCTATAACGTCTCGGCAGGCGAGTTGCTGGCCGCCGTGACCAACAACAACCAACTGGTTGCGGCCGGCGATATTGAGACCGAAAGCGGGCGTTTCTCGCTGTCGCTGCCCGGCAGTTTCGACAGCCCACAGGATATTTACGCGCTGCCCATCAAGGTGAACGGCGATTCCGTGGTGACGCTGGGCGATCTGGCGACGATCCATATGACATTCCAAGACCGCGTCGGCACGGCCCGGTTCGAAGGGCGCACGACGCTGGCCTTGCAGGTGGTGAAACGCAAAGGGTTCAACCTGATCGGCACCGTCGAAGAGGTGCGGGCCGTCGTGGATGAAACCGTCGCCGCGTGGCCGCAAGAGTTGCGCGATTCCATCACCGTCACACCGGCGCTGGACCGCTCTTTCGAAGTGCGCTCGATGATCGGCCAGTTAGAAGGCTCTGTTCTGACCGCGATTGCGCTGGTGATGATCGTGGTTCTGGCCAGTCTCGGCACACGTTCTGCGCTACTTGTTGGGTTCTCGATCCCGTCTTCGTTCCTTCTCAGCTTTATTTTGCTGGGGATCATGGGGGTGACGATCTCGAATATCGTCATGTTCGGCCTGATCCTTGCCGTCGGTATGCTGGTCGATGGCGCGGTGGTCGTCGCGGAATACGCGGACAGCAAAATTGACCAAGGCGAGACCCCGATGCGGGCCTATGTCGCCGCCGCGAAACGCATGTTCTGGCCGGTCGTGGCCTCGACCGCGACGACGCTTTGCGCGTTCCTGCCCATGCTGTTCTGGCCGGGTGTCGCGGGCGAATTCATGGGCATGTTGCCCGTCACGCTGATTTTCGTGCTCTCGGCGTCGTTGATCGTTGCGTTGATCTTTTTGCCAGTCATGGGCGGCGTCACTGGGCGTATCGCCGCGCGACTGACGCAGATCGCTACGCTTTTGCGCCGCCTGCCTTGGGTGCTGCGCGTGCCGTTTCTGGTCCTCGCGCTGACGATGCTGTTGGGCGGGGCGTTGTCGATGCTGAACCCAGCCCTGATCAACATGGCCGAGGTTGAGGGTGCGCTGCGCTTCGTACCCGGCGCGCTGCTGATGATGTTCGGCTCATTTGGCATGTCGATCACGCTGAACGCGCTCAAACCTCGCGCGAAGCCAAAAACGGTGCAATCCGGCGAGAAACGCACGCTGTTTGGCCATTTCACCCGGTTGATTGTCGGCAATTGGGTGATGCCCTTTGTCGCCACAGCCGTCATCGTAATCGCGGTCTATCAAGTCTTTATCTACTACGGTGAAAACAACTACGGCGTTGATTTCTTTGTCGAAACCGAACCAGAGCAGGGCATCGTCTACGTCCGTGCGCGCGGGAATATGTCGCTAACTGAGAAAGACGCATTGCTCCAGCAGGTCGAGCAAATCGTGCTGGATGAACCCGGCGTCGCGGCGAGTTTCGCCTTTGGTGGCACGGGTGGCTTGAACTCCAATACCGGTGGCGGGCAAGCGCCGCGCGATGCCGTGGGTCAAATCCAGTTCGAATTGGTGAACTGGGATGATCGCGGCGATGATCCGAACTTAGGTGGTCAGGTGGTGCTGGACCGGATGGAGGCTCAGTTCCAGCAAATCCCGGGGATCATAACCGAATATATGATCATGTCAGGGGGGCCTGCGGCGTCGAAACCGATCCATCTGCGGCTGTCCGGCGATGATTTTTCCGTAATGAGCGACGCGGTTGAATTGGTGCGTGCGCAGATGCAAGCGGTTGGCGGCATCGTCGATATCGAGGATTCGCGGCCCCTACCGGGGATCGACTGGGAGATCCGGGTCGATACCGGCGCCGCCGGGCGATATGGGGCCGATGTGGTAACGGTGGGCGGTATGGTCCAATTGATCACACGGGGCTTGATGCTGGATACGATGCGCGTCGACACCTCGGATGAGGAAATCGAAATCCGCGTCCGCCTGCCCGAAGAAGACCGTTTGCTGGCAACCCTCGACACTCTGCGCGTGCAGACCGCGCGCGGGTTGGTGCCGCTGTCGAATTTTGTCACCCGCGAACCCGTGGCATTGCGCGGCTCGATCGACCGCTATGATGAGCAACGCTATTTCGACGTCAAAGCCGCCGTCACGCCGGACCTGATGAGTGTTTTGGACGCCGACAATACCCCGGTGCGTCTGGTCCCCCGCGCTGAGATTGATCCACGCGCGCATGAGGCAGGTTCAGATGCCGCCATCGCCGCCAGCCAAGCGCGCGAAGCCTTGCAAGATGAGGGGCTGCATGTTGTGCCGGTCACCGCCTCTGAGCGTATCGAGGCCCTGACCACATGGCTGAACGCCGAGACGCCACTGCCCGATGGCATCACCTGGCAATGGACTGGCGAACAGCAAGACCAAGAAGAAACCGCAGACTTTCTCGGCAAGGCTTTCGCTGCCGCCTTGGGTCTGATGTTCATCATTTTGTTGGCGCAATTCAACAGCTTCTATAACGCCATTTTGGTGCTGGTCGCGGTGGTTCTATCGACCGCCGGGGTGTTGATTGGGATGCTCTATATGGGGCAAAAGTTCTCGATGATTATGACCGGAACCGGGGTTGTGGCTTTGGCCGGGATCGTGGTGAACAACAACATTGTTTTGATCGACACCTATCAGGAATTCATCCGCTATATGCCGCGGCTCGAGGCGATCATTCGCACTGCCGAGCAGCGCATTCGCCCGGTTCTGCTGACCACGATTACCACGATGGCGGGTCTTGCGCCGATGATGCTGGGCATCTCGATTGACTTCGTGAATGGCGGATACACAATCAACAGCCCGACGTCGATGTGGTGGAAGCCTTTGGCAACGGCGGTGGTGTTTGGTCTGGGCATCTCGACGATTCTGACCCTCATACTTACGCCCGCGTTGTTGGCGGCGCGGATCTGGGTTGAGGTGTTCTTTAAGGGCATCGTGCCGCGCCTGTGGGCCTTCGGTAATGGCCAAGCCCGTGATGATCGCGATTTGACGAAACGCACCGCTAAAGTGCGCCACGCTGAAATCATCTGGGATCCGGTCGCAGAGCCTAGTGCGCCGGTTGTTGTGGCTCCAAAAACGGTCACGCCTCCGACGGAAAATCCAGGCAAGCGACCCTTGCACGCGGCGGAATAATCCACGGAGGCTGGCAGCAGTATGGCGGCGCGGATGTCAGTGACCACCCTCGACCCTAAGCGGCGTGACGCCGCCGCCGCGCGGTTGCCGGGTACGCGGCCCGTGATCGGCCCATGGCTGACCAGAGACGCGGCGTATTCCACGCAGATCACTGAAAAGGCGAGGCTTTTAGCCGAGAGTCCAGGCGATGTTTTGGCCGTGACACCCGGTGCCGAAGCCGCCTGCGCCGAGGCGCTAGAGGCGGTTCTGGCGGGCTTGGCGCAAGACCCCGGATACAGTCGCGAGGCTGGCCAGTGCCAAACACCGGACGGACGGTGCGTGCTGTTGGATGGCGATCCCTTGAGGGTCATCGCGGCGCTGGTTCAAGAGGATGTTTGCATCCTTGAGCGACGCGGTGACGAGCATGTGCTGACGGCCGCCCTGTTGTGTTTTCCCGCCAGTTGGACGCTTGCCGAGAAAATCGGCCACCCGTTGATACGGATCCACAAACCCGTCGCGGAGTATGAGACGGGGCTCGCGCAGCGGGTGCAGCGCCTCTTTGATGGGGTGCAAGAGGGCCGCCCGATCTGGCGTGCCAATTTGCTGCGTTACCGCGACCCGAGCCTGTATCAACCCCGCCGTGAGGGGGATACGCGCCCGATTGCCGGGGCCGAGGGTGGGTGGTGGCGCAGTGAACGTCAGACGGTCCTGCGCTTACCCAATACGCAAGCCGTGATGTTCGCGATCCAGACCTGCGTGGTCCCCGTTGAGCAAGGCGCGGACTAAAGCGGCAGCCAACCGCTCATCAATTGTGGCAGCAGAATGCCCCATAATGCTGCCAGCGCAACCAGATGCAACCGCCGAGGTTGCTGGGTGCTATTGGTCGCTTTTGCGGCGGGCACTTGATGGCGAAACGCGGCGGTCAACTGATCGTCAGAGGAATCAATCCGGGGCAGCACCCGCGGGCGCGCGGGGTTCGGCGTGCCAAACAAACGCCCCACGCTTTGTTGCTCGGCACGTTCTTGGCGCGACGTCGTTGCGGGTCGTATCGGCCGCACAACGGTCACCGGGCGCACCGCCGCACGGCGCGGTGAGGCTGAAATCAAGGTGCGTGCATCTGGGTCAGGGACATCCAGCAATTCGTCGATCTCGATCGACAGGAATTCCGACATTGTGAACAGCAACCCCCCCGGTTGCCAGACCAACAATCCCGGAGGTGCGGCCTCGAACACTGGCAAGAGGCAGCGACGCCCGAGCTGCGCGATGTCATGGGCAAGGGCGTGAAATTCACCGGTCAATGCGCCGCGTTGGCGGATAATGAAGCCCATTGCGTGGCTGTGTTGGCGCAGATTTCGTGTCAGGCGGGCGCGCACAAGATCAGGCGTATCGCGCGCATCAGGAGAGCTGCGCCGCACGCAGGTGAGTGCCGCCGGAGGCAGGGGGCCTGAGGCATGAGTGAGGGCAAGATCAAACCCGTCAGCACGCAACCGCAAGGATCGCGATCCCAATTTGAGACCGGTGATGCGCCGCCCCTCGGCGCGCAAATCGTCCACGAGGAACTGCATCACAGGGATAAGGTCGGGAGCTGGGTCCGTGGGCCCATATAACAGTGTCGCCCCGGCAACGCCTTTCATTCTGCGCATTGTAACCTACCTGACTGCGCCAATTCGGGCGCAACAGGATCAGAATACAGCGGCTTGGGGATCATTGCATGTGCGATATCGTTAAAAATAACATCGACTTAGGGCCATTCATTTGGTGTTAATGAATCCCGAGGTCAGAGGCGGTGCGCGTCAGGAACCGGATCAGGTCATCCAACACGTCGAAATTGCGCAACACCACATAAGCGATGACCCCGAACACGACCAATCGCGGCAGCCAACTGCGCTTTGGGCGTTGTGGCAGGGCCGGGGACGCTGCTGGGGCCGGGGGCGTGGCTGAGGTGCTGGCGTCGCCCCAAGGGGCTGATGCGGGGGCGCGTGACGCGGTGGTTTGGGCTTCGACAACGGTCTCGGTGATGGGCTGCGACTGGCGATAATCCGCGCTACGCCGCGAGGGGGCCTGCGCGTTTTTCTCGACCGCACGCAATGCGTAGGTCGAATCGTCCGGGGGCGCGAGCAAATAGCTGTTGCGTTCGCGATCACGATTCGCCGGGTGGCGCACGTCGAGGGGGTGATATTTGCTCATGCGTGGATCCTGACACTCGGCCTGAGAGCGGTGCGGCCCGTGCCAAGGGTGACCACTACATCCCCCCGGTATAACGCAAAAGGGGCGCCTTGGAAGGCGCCCCGATCAAGATGTGATCAACCTTGTGAAAGGTAGGATCAGCAGCTGTAATACATCTGGTATTCAATCGGATGTGGCGTGTGCTCGTAGGCGTAAACCTCTTCCCACTTCAGCGCCATATAGCCTTCGAGTTGGTCTTTGGTGAACACGTCGCCTGCCAGCAGGAATTCGTGATCTTTTTCCAACTCTTCCAGAGCTTCGCGCAGCGAACCGCAAACCGTTGGGATGGCTGCCAGTTCTTCTGGTGGCAGGTCATACAGGTCTTTGTCCGATGCCGCACCCGGATCGATCTTGTTCTTGATGCCGTCAAGGCCAGCCATCAAGAGTGCCGAGAAACACAGATACGGGTTCGCGGCGGGATCAGGGAAACGTGCCTCGACGCGCTTGCCTTTGGGCGACTCGGTCCATGGGATCCGAACGCAGCCCGAGCGGTTGCGTGCCGAGTAAGCGCGCAGAACAGGAGCCTCAAAGCCCGGGATCAGGCGCTTGTAGCTGTTGGTCGACGGGTTGGTCAGCGCGTTCAGAGCCTTAGCGTGGGTCAGAATGCCGCCGATGAAATACAGCGCTTCTTGCGACAGGTCGGCGTATTTGTCGCCTGCAAACAAGGGCTTGCCGTCTTTCCAGATCGACATGTTGACGTGCATACCCGAGCCGTTATCGCCGGCCATCGGCTTTGGCATAAAGGTTGCCGACTTGCCGTAAGCATGCGCCACGTTATGGATGATGTACTTATATTTCTGGATGTTGTCGGCTTGCTCGACCAGACCACCAAAGATCATGCCCAGCTCGTGCTGACAGGTCGCAACCTCGTGGTGGTGCTTGTCAACTTTGATGCCGATCGACTTCATGGTCGACAGCATTTCCGAACGGATGTCTTGGGCTTCGTCGATCGGGTTGACCGGGAAGTAGCCGCCTTTATGGCCAGCACGGTGCCCTAGGTTGCCGCCTTCGAATTCAGCGTCGGTGTTCCAAGCTGCGGCATCCGCATCGATGGAATAGCCAACTTTGCCCGGCGTGACCGAGTAGCGCACGTCGTCAAACAGGAAGAACTCGGCCTCGGGGCCGAAATACGAGGTGTCACCAATGCCCGACGACTTGAGGTAAGCCTCGGCTTTGACGGCCGTGCCACGTGGGTCGCGGTTATAGGCTTCACCGGTGTCTGGCTCGACCACGTTGCAATGAATGCACAGGGTTTTCTCGGCGTAGAACGGATCCATGTAGATGCTGGTGGTGTCCGGCATCAGTTTCATGTCCGACTGGTCGATGGATTTCCAGCCTGCAATCGACGAGCCGTCAAACATAAAGCCTTCCTCAAGGAAGTCTTCGTCAACGAGGTCATTGACCACGGTAACGTGCTGCAGCTTACCGCGCGGGTCGGTAAAGCGGATGTCGACGTATTCGACGCCCTCTTCTTTGATGGTTTTGAGAACCGATTCAACGCTCATTGGTGTCCCCTAATGACGATTAGTATAGAAAGAGTGAGAAGGATCAGACTGCGTCTTCGCCGGTCTCACCGGTGCGAATGCGGATAACCTGTTCCACGGGCGAAACAAAGATCTTGCCGTCGCCGATTTTGTCAGTCCGTGCTGCAGCGATGATGGCCTCTACGGCAGCATCGACCATGTCATCGTTGAGCACGACTTCGATTTTCACCTTCGGCAGGAAATCGACGACGTATTCAGCACCACGATACAATTCGGTGTGGCCCTTTTGACGGCCAAAACCTTTGACTTCGATCACCGAAAGCCCCTGAATTCCGATCTCTTGAAGGGCCTCTTTGACCTCGTCGAGCTTGAATGGCTTAATGATGGCTTCGATTTTCTTCATATTTAGACCTCCGCCGGGGGCTTGTTCCGGATTGCAGCCCAAAGACCACGTTCACAGACGCGCTACAATCAGTTAGCCTCTAGGCTGACGGGGTTTCTCTACCTTGCCCAGAAAAATCTGATAAAACTGCTTAAAAAATGTGCAAATTGACCGTCAGTTGTGCGCATTTGGAATGCTGGCGCGGTGAAATGACTGAAATACTGACATCTGCACAAATGCGCGCCATTGAACAAACCGCTTTTGAGTCGGGGTACGCGACGGGTTTGGCGCTTATGGAGCGCGCTGGAGAAGGCGTTGTCGCGGCAATTGCCCAGCATTGGCCTGATCTGGGCGCGAATAGCCGGGCCTGTGTTTTGTGCGGTCCGGGCAATAATGGCGGGGACGGGTTCGTCATCGCGCGGTTGCTGGCGCAAAAGGGCTGGGCGGTGCGGGTTCTGGCTTACAGCGTACCGGCTGATATGCCGCCCGATGCCGCCGCAAACGCGCGTCGTTGGCTCGAGACTGGGGTTGTTGAGCCATTGACCGAAGACGCATTGCGCGACGGTCCAGAGAGTGACATCTATGTCGACGCGATTTTTGGCACCGGATTGACACGCGCACCGACGGGGGAAATCGCAGCCATCTTGCGCCACATGGGTGGGTTGAACGGCGATTTTGCATATTATGAGCCGCGTTTGGTCGCGGTTGACGCGCCGTCAGGGCTGAATTTGGATAGCGGCCATGGTTTGCTGCCTCGTGGGCTGATGCCGAAGGTCGCGCTGACGGTGACGTTCCACCGGATGAAACTGGGGCATGTCTTGGCCGAGGGGCCGATGTTGTGCGGCAAAGTCGTCGTTGCGGATATCGGCTTGCAGCCGTCGAAAGGTCCAAAAAGAGCGCCGCGATATGGATTGGTGGAGTGCGTCGGTGATAGGACCGCCGCCGCGCCGGGCAGTTTCACGCCGAGGTCGTTTTTGAAGGCCGAAGGGGATCGCAATAAATTCAGCCACGGGCATGCCTTGGTTCTGACGGGCGGTACGGGCCGCAGCGGAGCGGCTCGACTGGCCGCCCGAAGCGCGTTGCGGATTGGCGCAGGATTGGTGACGCTGGGTGCACCCGGCGGAGCGATGTTGGAATGTGCGGCCCAAATCACCGCATTGATGTTGCGCAAGATCGACACCGAACAAGACTTGAGTGCGGTGCTATCGGATCAGCGGATCAATGCC
>Ga0102812_10002124_pt1 | contig 13451 bp, 15 predicted proteins | sample ColrivemetaGS713_FD_79334 | JGI IMG/M metagenome (GOLD analysis project Ga0102812, IMG submission 79334) | Estuarine microbial communities from the Columbia River estuary - Flood tide ETM metaG S.713 | ecosystem: Environmental > Aquatic > Marine > Intertidal zone > Estuary | place: USA... | reverse complement strand
GGGTTCGACCATTGCTGCGGCCAAACTAACGCAAACCACCACAGATGTCCGAATTGTAAACGCCGACAATGCGAATGTGCGCGGCGGGCCGGGGACCAATTTTGGTGTCGTCAGTCAGTTGTCCTCTGGTGCGCAGGTGGAAGTATTGGACGAGCCGGGAAATGGCTGGGTACAAATGCGCCCCGTGGATGGCGGCCCTGCAGGCTGGATAGCTGATTTTCTATTGAACCGCAGTTGACGTTGCCCTGCGACTTCGACGTTTGCATGCAGACGCCTCAAAAGGGGAGAGGGCAACCGTGGCAGTCAAAACCATTCTGATCACAGGCTGTTCAACAGGCATAGGATATGCCTGTGCCGTTGGTTTGCGCAAGCGCGGCTGGCGCGTGTTTGCCGCGGCGCGCAAACCGGACGATTGCGCGCGTCTGAAGGCCGAAGGGTTCGACAGCCCACTTTTGGACTATGACGACACCGATACGATCACGGCAGCACTGAAAGAAGTCCTGGCACAGACTGGCGGCACTTTGGATGCCCTTTTCAACAATGGTGCCTATGCTATTCCCGGTGCCGTTGAAGACGTGCCCACAGACGCGCTGCGCGCCATTTTCGAGAGCAATTTTTTTGGCTGGCACGAATTGACCCGACAGGTGATCCCCGTGATGCGCGCGCAAGGCCATGGGCGGATCGTACAATGCTCTTCGGTGCTGGGATTTGTATCTGCGCCATGGCGTGGTGCTTACAATGCCACCAAATATGCTTTGGAAGCGCTGACAGACACCCTGCGCATGGAGATGCGGGATACGCCAATCGATGTCATCTTGATCGAACCTGGCCAGATCACCTCCGATTTCCGGACAAATGCCCGGCGCCAGTTTGAGCATTGGATAGACTGGCAATCTTCACCACGCCGCACGCAATATGAAACCAGCTTGATCAAGCGCCTTCAGAAGGCTGCCGCCACAAAGGACAGATTCGAATTGCCACCTGATGCGGTGCTCACCAAACTTGTCCATGCGTTGGAATCGACGCACCCGCGGCCGCGGTATTTAGTCACAATCCCCACCCATCTGATCGCCGTGCTGCGTCGCATACTGCCTACGCGGGCGATCGACTGGGTGATGACCCGCGGATAACAGCGCATCGCGAAAAATATTCAGGTTCGCTTTTACCGCCACCCCCGCTACATCTGCCGTAACAAAGGAAAGGATACCTGAATGGGCGACCCATTTTTCGTTTTGATTGTCATAGCCTGCCTTGCCGTCGTGGTGGTCCTGATGTTGGGCCTCGGCGGTTTCGCCAGTGGCGGCAAATTCAATCAGAAGAATTCCAACAAGCTGATGCGATGGCGCATCGGCACACAGTTCGTCGCGGTGGTTCTGATTGTGATTTATGTATTTTTCAGAGGACAAGGGGGCTGATCGCGGATGGTCGTTCTAAACAAGATATACACGAAAACCGGCGACGCGGGTGAAACGGCTCTGGGCAATGGAGTGCGCGTGGCCAAACACGCACTGCGTGTCAGCGCTTACGGCACGTCCGATGAGTTGAACTCGTTTGTTGGGGTGGCCCGGTTATCGGCCGAAGGTGAAATGGATGCGGCACTTGCACGCATCCAGAACGACCTTTTTGATCTTGGTGCAGATCTGTGCCGACCCGATATGGAAAAGGATGCAACCTCAGACTATCCGCCTCTCAGGATGATAGAAGCCCAAGTAAAGCGATTGGAAAAAGAGATCGACACGATGAACGCCAATCTCGAGGCGTTGCGCAGTTTCATTCTGCCTGGCGGCTCTGCACTGGCCGCGCATCTGCACGTCTGCCGCACAGTATCGCGCAGGGCCGAACGGCTGTGCGTGGAACTCGCGACCATGGAAGCAATCAACACATTCGCCGTGACGTACCTCAACCGGGTCAGCGACTGGTTCTTTGTGGCTGCGCGGGTGGCCAATAATGACGGCAAGGATGACGTGCTCTGGGTTCCGGGCGCGAACCGTTGAACCGGTGTGACACTGCGACAAAACGTCATGCGCGCAGAGAAAATCCGGCTAGAGCCAAAGAAACGCGGCGTCCGCACGACATGACGTGACGATTTTATGCTGTTTTACATGCCCGCGCTTGGTTAAACCACGCAAGAGATGAATTCAGGCTCGATCACATCGCCGAGTCGCTAACAAGGAGAAAATCGCAAATGAAGGTTCTTGTGCCTGTCAAACGCGTGATCGACTACAACGTGAAAGTGCGCGTCAAGGCGGACGGATCGGGTGTTGATCTTGCCAATGTTAAAATGTCGATGAACCCGTTCGACGAAATTTCCGTCGAACAGGCCATTCGCCTGAGAGAAGCAGGCCAGGCCGAAGAGGTCGTGGTTGTATCGATTGGCGTGAAGCAAAGCCAGGAAACGCTGCGCACTGCGCTGGCCATGGGTGCCGACCGCGCCATTTTGGTCGTAGCCGCTGACGACGTACATACGGATATCGAGCCGCTGGCCGTCGCCAAAATCCTGAAAGCCATCGTCGACGAAGAAAAACCGGGCCTTGTGCTCTGCGGCAAGCAGGCGATTGACAATGACATGAACGCGACTGGCCAGATGTTGGCCGCGCTGATGGGCTGGAGCCAGGCGACATTTGCCTCCGAAGTTGCCATCGAAGGCGACAAGGCTGTTGTGACGCGCGAAGTTGACGGCGGTTTGCAGACCATCAAAGTCAACATGCCGACGGTAATCACTGTGGACCTGCGGTTGAACGAACCACGCTATGCATCTTTGCCAAATATCATGAAGGCAAAGAAAAAGCCGCTGGATGAGAAAACGGCGGCGGACTACGGCGTTGACACGGCACCGCGCCTGCAAATCCAAAAGACCGTCGAACCTGCGGCACGCGCTGCGGGTATCAAGGTTGGCTCGGTTGATGAACTGGTGGCGAAACTCAAAGAAGTGGGGGCTGTGTAATGGCTGTTCTTCTCCTGGCCGAAGTGAACGACGGCGAACTGGCAATGGATGCAACCGCAAAAGCGGTCACAGCGGCCCAAGCACTGGGTGACGTAACAGTGCTCTGTACAGGTGCGACCTGTTCGGCAGCAGCGACGCAAGCCGCAACGATCATGGGTGTTGCCAAGGTGCTTTGTGCCGAAGACCCGATTTATGGCAAGCGGCTCGCTGAGCCAGTTGCTGACTTGATCGTGTCACTTGCAGGCGATTACGAGCATATCGTGGCACCGGCCACGACCGACGCGAAAAACATCATGCCGCGCGTTGCTGCTTTGCTTGACGCGATGATCATTTCCGATGCAACAGCCGTGATTGACGCGAGCACATTCGAACGCCCGATCTACGCAGGCAACGCCATGCAGACGGTCAAATCCATTGACGGAAAGAAGGTCATTACCTTCCGTGGATCCACATTCGATGCGGCTCCCACAGGCGGTTCCGCGGCGATTGAAAACATTTCGGCGGCGGGCAATCCAAGTTTGTCGGAATGGGTCGAAGACAAGGTTGCCGCCTCCGACCGGCCCGAGCTGACGTCAGCCGGGGTCGTTGTCTCAGGTGGCCGCGGCGTTGGATCCGAAGCGGACTTTGCACTGATCGAAAAGCTGGCGGACAAACTGGGGGCTGCCGTAGGCGCGTCCCGGGCCGCGGTTGACAGTGGATATGCACCAAACGACTGGCAGGTTGGACAAACCGGCAAGGTGGTTGCTCCGGAGCTTTATGTCGCGGTTGGCATCTCTGGCGCCATTCAGCACCTCGCAGGCATGAAAGACAGCAAGATCATCGTCGCGATCAACAAAGACGAAGAGGCGCCTATCTTTCAGGTGGCAGACTTTGGTCTGGTGGCCGATCTCTTCACGGCTGTGCCCGAACTGATCGAAAAGTTGTGATATCCGGCGACTGAAACACTTCGGCGCGAACGACATCAAACGCAGAATGAGCGGCCACTGGGAGAAATCCAGTGGCCGTTCTTTTTAGAAAACGGCCTGAGTTTCTGGATCCGACAGGCGTATTAAAGCCGAACATCAACGCGTCACAACCCCGTCGCGCAGCACCGCTGTCATGTATTCCTTTCTTCCATGACCGACGTCAAAATCGGGGCGAGGGCACGGGCAATTTCTCTGTGCACCAGCGGGCCGGGAGACTGTGCAGCAATGTCACGCTCCAACTCGTTGAACACCATTCCGTTTGTTCCCGACGCCTGCGTCGCTGGCGTAATCAGAACCTCAACGACCTGGGCCGCGAGAGGCGCAATCTGGTTTATCATTTCCCGCGAAACAAAAAGTGGTGATCGCGCCAACGCTGGATCAACGCCAAGGCTTTGCGTTTCCCATGGTGCGTGGTCCGACACCCAGAGCAGCACGATTGGAGCCTCGATCCTCGAAAGCATCGATTTCATGCGCGCCACCCAGCTTGTCTGCAACTCTGTCCGGACTGCACCAAATCGTTGCGGCGAAACAAAAAAAAGATGGCTCAGCATATGGCGTGTAAAATTGAACTCGGCAAAGTCGACTTCCGGATAGACGGCTTGCAGGAGCGCGGAAGCCCTTACAAAGCGGTCGTTTCTGCGTGGATGAACTGAGTAAAAACGGTTCGAAAGATTTTGCGCCCCAACAATCTGGACCACAGCGACCGATGCTTCGGACGCGGCGTGCATCAAAACCATGTCATTCAGAACAACATCGACGCCGCAGTTCACGATACCGAAGTTGATGCAATTAACACCAATGGCCGTTTCAACGAGTGCAGGGGTCGGTTTTTTGACGAACTTGCCATATATCTCCGACCCGCCAAAGAAACTGACGTAGGGAGCCGTCATCGGACGCTTTGGCCCGCGAAACAACAGTTTGGATTTGCCATATCGGCACGGTTCATAGTCAAGGGCGCTCGTCCCAAGTGCATTGTATGTCATTTTTGCCCACCAATAGAATAGTCACCCGACGAGCACTTTGACCCTCTAATACTTAGATTCGCTTAATGTGCGAATTTGAGACAGTCTTTCACGACCAACTGGCCTTGCGGCGCGCTGTGCTGCCGACCTATTGTGGTTCAAACAAGTTGGGGGCGGATCATGGACATCAGGTCGATCGGAATTGTAGGCGCAGGCCAGATGGGCAACGGGATTGCACATGTCATGGCACTGGCCGGATACGATGTGCTGCTCAACGACATCAGCCAGGGCGCGCTGGATGCAGCTATGGAACTGATGCGTCAGAACATGGATCGACAAGTTTCGCGCGGCAAAATTACTGGTGCCGAACAAGCAGAAGCGCTGGCGCGGATCAAAACCACGATGAGCCTGAAGGATTTGGGTCAAACCGATCTGATCATCGAAGCCGCAACCGAGCGTGAAACCATCAAACAGGCGATCTTCGAAGACCTGTTGCCGCATTTGAAGCCCCATACGATCCTGACATCCAACACCTCGTCCATTTCGATCACGCGTCTGGCCAGCCGAACGGACAGACCGGAGAAATTCATGGGGTTTCATTTCATGAACCCTGTGCCTGTTATGCAGTTGGTGGAACTGATCCGCGGGATTGCCACTAACGAAGAGACCTTTGCGGCATGCAAGACCGTGGTCGACAGGCTGAACAAGACAGCTGCGTCCGCCGAAGATTTTCCGGCCTTTATCGTCAATCGTATTCTGATGCCTATGATCAACGAAGCCGTATATACGCTCTACGAAGGTGTGGGTTCGGTAAAGTCCATCGACAGCTCGCTGAAACTTGGGGCCAACCATCCGATGGGGCCGTTGGAACTGGCGGATTTCATAGGGTTGGACACATGCCTTGCCATTATGAACGTACTGCATGACGGTCTGGCAGACACCAAGTACCGTCCCTGCCCGCTGCTGACCAAGTACGTCGAGGCAGGCTGGTTGGGACGCAAAACCAACCGCGGGTTTTACGACTACCGCGGGGACGTTCCTGTCCCGACACGCTGATTGTTGATCTTAGTCCTTGAGGGCGAGTGTATGGGCACGCAACCATCCCATGAAACCGCGCGGATCTTCAGCCCGCTTATCGATTTCGGATTGTGGGATGGGATGTCCGACCACTGGTGCCTGCGGCTTGTTCAACGAATATACAACTTCGTGAAGCAAGAGCCCCTGGCGCAGCATCGGCGACAGCTTGTTGGCAATTTGGTAGGCACGGGAGTTTTGGCCCGGAAACCGTATTGGCACGACTGTCGCACCTGAGCGACGAATCAATTTGGCTGTGAAAACATTCCACTCAGCCTCGATCGCGGGGCCGAAATACGTGTCCGAAGTGGCAACCACACCGGACGGAAACAATGCGACAACGCCACCTTCCCTGAGATAATCCATAGCCTGCGCACGCATCGCCACGCCTTTACGTTGTGCATCAGGGTCATGTGGAAACGGCACGGCGATCATGTAAGAGCTGGCAACTTCGTCGATCGCGGTCAGCAGCGAGCGGGTCAAAATCCTGTAATCGGGACGCACGCGACCGATCAGATCGGCGAATATCATGCCGTCCACCATTCCGTGCGGGTGATTTGCCACAACAATCACAGGCCCAGACTTTGGGATACGGTCGAGTTGCGACTGCGGTGTTTGCAGCTCGATACCCATAACTTCCAATGCCGCGCGCCAGAATGCCTGCCCACCGGGCGCACCCTTGCGTTCGAACTTTCGAACCAGACGCAAAATCGTGATTTTGCCAGTCAGCAGCTCCATCACACGAATCACGGCCGATTTGATCGGATCCTGAAATGTGGAAGCATATGATAAGCTGCGGCGGTCATACTTGTTGAAACTGACCGTCTTGCCAGAGGTCGGCGCATCAGCATCAGAAACGTTATGTGACCCGTCCACCAATTCAGACTCCTCCCAAAGGGCTTTTGTCACGCCCCTTCGCCAAATTTGTCTGCCACAAGAGCAGTCAACGCCTCGGCCAGTGCATCCGCATCCGGCCCCGAAGTCTCAACGTCAATAAAGCTTCCTCTGGATGCTGCCAACATCAAAAGACCCATAATACTGTCTCCCGACGCGCTCAGACCATCCTTGGAGACTTCTGCCTTGGCATCAAACGCCTCAACCACTTCGACAAGTTTCGCCGAGGCGCGCGCGTGCAGGCCTTTTTCGTTTACAATTTTCAGGGTGAATTGCTTCATTTCAATAACTTCTAACGGTTGGGGGACACGATCTGGCTATCGATATACTTTTTGCCTGCTTCCAGTGCGGTTCGAACTGCGTCGGGCACCGATTTGTCGCGACTTTTTGCCAGTTTGATCAAGAGCGGCAGGTTTGCTCCATAGATAATTCGCCGATTTTCCGTTTTGCAGGCAAGAAGGCTCAGGTTGGATGGCGAACCTCCGAACAGATCTGTAACCACGACCACACCATTTCCGACGTCCACCGCATCGGCAGCTTCACATATCTCGCGTTCTTTGGCGCTACGGTCGTGCACCGCTTCGATCGAGACTGCCCGCACACCGACTTGGGATCCAACGACGTGCTCGACGGCCGCAAGATATTCCCCCGCCAAACCGCCATGCGCGACAATCACAATACCAATCACGGGATAGCCTCTTCTTTTCGGCGCAGGTCCAACTCGCGGTGCCTAATTGACACCTGCCAGCCCTCTTCCGCAAGCCGCAAAGCATGAGTTTCTGCCATTACAACCGATCGGTGCTGCCCTCCGGTGCACCCAAAGGCAATTGAGAGGTATGATTTTCCCTCATCGCGATAAGCGGGCAACAAAAGCAGAGAGAGCGCAGCCACCTGATCGGAAAACGCCGAAAAACGTGGATCAGAGGCAACATGCGACTGTACGGCAGGATCCGTCCCGTTCAGTGGCCGCAATGTCGGTATCCAATAAGGGTTGGTAAGAAACCGGCAATCATAGACCATGTCTACGCTGCGCGGCAGTCCGCGCTTGTAAGAAAATGACTGCACCGAAACAACGAGGCGGTGCCGACCTTCGGCCGCAAACCAATGCTCCACTTCAGCTCTCAGCTGATGCACGTTCAGGTCACTGGTGTCGATCAGAACATCGGCCCGCGCACGCAGGGGTTCCAGCATATCCAACTCGCGCATAATACCTTCGGAAGGGCGGTCGTCGGGCGCCAAAGGATGCCTGCGGCGGGTCTCGGAAAATCTACGAAGCAAGACGTCCACGCTGCAATCCAGATACAGCAATTCCGGCGCTATCCCAGGTACACTTGCCAATCGTCCCAGCAAATCCGCAATCTCGGTTGTCGAAAAATCACGGTTCCGCGGATCTATGCCAAGGGCAAGCGGGCGCGCTTGTCCAGGGCTGTCCAGCAACGCCGGTAGCAGGCGCAGCGGCAAATTGTCTATCGCCTCATATCCTGCGTCTTCCAAAACGTTCAATGCACTGGATCGACCAGCCCCGGAAGGGCCGGTGACGAGAACAATACGTCGTGCTGTTGGTTCAGTTTCTGTCATATGGGCTCTCTGCGCGAACCCTTGAGATATTGCAAAACAGCCGCTGGGAAATACGGTGCTTCCACTTTATGCAGACACGCGACAGAAATGCCGCAAATTTCGCGGTGCCGCAGGGTCGGCAGTCGCTCCAATTCGCACTGTTCCATGTCGATTGCCATGTCAACCTGAGCTTCGGCCGCGTGATCCGCCGCCAGAATTCCGACACCGCGTGCCTCGATCAGCCCGGACAAATGCGGCGCGGGCGATGCGGTTAACCTGCCGTCTCTTGCTACCAACATGGTTCTGTCATCAGCAACAAGCTGACATCCATAAGCCATCAATTGCAGCGCCAGTGCCGATTTCCCCGCCCCGCTGGGACCAACAATCAGAGCACCTTTTCCATCGAAGGCAATACAAGTTGCGTGCACAATCACAGCGCTCTCTGGCATCAATGACTGCCGCGCCGCCACGCGTCAAATAGGCAGGCCCACGACAAAGCGTGCGCCCAGTGGCTCTGACGTCAGGTCCGCCTCGGTCGGCCGGATGTTTTCCGCCCAGATGACACCGCCATGCGCCTCGACGATCTGCTTTGAAATAGCCAGCCCCAGACCGGAGTTGTTCCCGAAATGCTCGTCAGGTCGCTGGGAATAGAAGCGCTTGAAAATCTTGGACAAGGCCTGATCCGGAATGCCGGGGCCGGTGTCTTCCACGACGATCAGCACACGGTTTGCACGGGTACGTGCCCAAACCCTTATCGCATCACCATCTTCGCAAAATGAAATCGCATTGGTGATAAGATTCACAAATACCTGCGCCAGTCGCGCCTCAAGACCGTGCACGATGATCGGGTCGGGCGGCAGATCAGTGATAAAATCAATGCCCTTCTTCTTGGCGTCTTCGCCAAGATACTGGCTCAGGTTCTTTAGCGTCGTGAGAACATCAAAGGGTTCTTCTTCCTCTTTGACCAACTCGCTGTCGAGCCGCGAGGCATTCGAGATATCACTTACAAGCCGGTCCAACCGACGCACATCATGATCGATGACATCCAACAGTTTTTCCCGCTGGTCTTCGCGCTTGATCATGCGAAGCGTTCCGACCGCCGACCTTAGCGACGCCAATGGGTTCTTGATTTCGTGTGCAACATCCGCCGCAAATTGCTCGTTCCCGTCGATCCGGTTGTAAAGTGCGGATATCATGCCGCGCAGGGCCCCGCTGAGCCTGCCGATTTCATCCGGGCGTGCAGTCAGATCTGGAATGCGAATACGGCCAGGGTTCATTTTGCGCGCGTTCTTGTCACGCCCCAGTTCTGCCGCAGCCGCCAAATCAGCCAGCGGATTTGCAATCGTGGAAGCAAGAACGAGGCTCAGACCAATGGATACCAGGGTTGCGATAATGAACATCTGCAGGACGCGCTCACGTTCGCCGCGCACCAGTTTATCTATTTCACCAGCAGCCGTGGCGACCGCAACTGCACCCACAAAAGTGCCACTTTGTTCGATGGGGGTAACAACGGTAAAGAGCGCCCCGCCCGCCAAATCCAGTTCGCTTTTGATTTGTGTGCCCGCAGACAGACTGTCGACAACCATCGGCTTTAGCTTATCGCTCAGCGGCGTCTGGTCGGCCACAGAGTCAGACCCAAACGGCTCCGACACTTTCGACCACAGCCAGCTCAGGCCATCGGTCAGCACAGTCCGCCCTTCGGGCGCTTCGGCCATTTCATCTGTGACAAATCGCCCTTCGGCACTGGCAACCAGTACTTCCTGACGATCATAGACAAAGACTTCTATACCCGACCTCAGATCGAGCCCGCGCAAAGTTGCCTCTAGGTCCACACTGTCACCAGTTGCAAGGTTGATCGGAGCGCCCCCAGGCAATTGCGCCTCGATCACATCCGCAATCAACTCTGCCTCGGACACCAGCGACGTGGCACGTTGCAGCGCCAGACTGTCTCTCGACGAATTCAGATAGAGTATGCCGGCAACCAGCACGTTCAATGCAATCAGGTTGAACGTAATGATTTTGCGGGTGAGCGGAGACGCGCGCAAAGACAGCAGCCCGCGGCGTTCACGGCTGGCACGCATCTCGTTCCGGCCGGAGGCATCGGGCGCGACCCAGTCGTCGCCCAATACAACATCACCGTCCCGTCCGGAGGGTGGGTTTAAGTCCCGCACAAAGGTCCTTTCGGCGAGCGCCATAAGCTCAGATCACTCTTCGTTGTATCTGTAGCCTATTCCATACAGCGTCTCAATCGCAGAGAAATTGTCGTCTGCAGTGCGCATTTTCTTACGAAGGCGTTTGATATGGCTGTCTATCGTGCGGTCATCCACATACACCTGATCGTCGTAAGCGACATCCATCAGCTGGTCACGCGACTTCACAAAACCTGGCCGCTGCGCCAAAGCTTGCAACAACAAGAACTCGGTCACAGTGAGCGAGACGTCTTTACCTTTCCAGCTGACCGCGTGGCGCAATGGATCCATCCGCAGATCGCCCCGCTCCATTACTTTCGTCTCTTCGCTGTCGGCCACCACATCGCCCGCTACCGCATCCTGGCGACGCAGCAACGCGCGGATGCGTTCCACCAGAAGTCTTTGAGAGAATGGCTTTTTCACATAGTCATCTGCACCCATACGCAGACCGAGTACTTCGTCGATCTCATCGTCCTTGGACGTCAGAAAAATCACCGGCATCGCCGATTTTTGACGCAAGCGTTGCAACAGATCCATTCCGTCCATGCGGGGCATCTTGATATCGAGCACCGCCATATCGGGCATCTTCTTGTTGAATGCGTCGAGTGCGGCTTGACCGTCATTGTAAGTTTCAACCTCAAAACCTTCGGCTTCAAGCGTCATGGATACAGACGTCAGGATGTTCCTGTCGTCGTCCACTAGGGCAATTTTTGACATATCCTGTTTCCTTGTACTGCTCAGCTATTATTTTTTTGACCATTGATCCCTCTTTTGACCAAGCGAATCAATCTCTAAGTGCGAATCAGCGCAGCACTTCGCCACATTTTGGTCATAATTTGGTTATGAATGGCTAAATTGCCGCACAAAGTTGTTTTTCTCCCACATCGCGAGTGACTTGACATGGGCCCGACACGGACCAGACCGGCGAAACATCACCATGGTGGCGCTAACTTTCCTAAAGCCTCCTGTTCAATTGCGAAAACGTCATGCTATGACGCCCTCAGCCTGGGCAGGGCGTCAGGTCTGCCCCCTGCACTTCAAGATAAAGAGACATGATTGCCCGAACGTACGGGTTCACAGGAGACACCAGATGACATCAGGACGGGTAAACCCGAACTTTAGGCTCGAAGATCAGGGGATCAAGGGGCTGGGCAGCATCTATTACAACCTGATTGAACCGGCACTCGTTGAGATAGCGATCCTGCGCGGCGAAGGAACTTTGGGCAAAGGCGGTGCTTTTCTTGTCACGACCGGGAAATTCACCGGGCGCTCGCCAAAAGACAAACATGTCGTGAAAACCCCATGTGTCGCTGACACGATCTGGTGGGACAACAATGCCGCCATGTCGACCGAAGGCTTCGACATGCTTTATCAAGATATGCTCGCGCACATGGAAGGCCGGGACTATTTCGTGCAAGACCTTGTGGGGGGCGCTGATCCGAAACACGCAATAAACGTGCGCATGGTGACGGAATTGGCTTGGCACGGATTGTTCATCCGCCACATGCTGCGCCGCCCGGATCGCGAAGATCTTAACGACTTTATGGCTGATTTCACCGTGATCAACTGCCCAAGCTTCAAGGCTGATCCCAAGCGCCACAATTGCCGTTCCGAAACCGTCATCGCAATGAACTTTGAAAAGAAACTGATCTTGATCGGCGGCACTGAATACGCAGGTGAGAACAAGAAATCAGTGTTTACGCTGCTGAACTATTTGTTGCCGGAAAAAGGCGTCATGCCGATGCACTGCTCGGCCAACCATGCCACAGGCAACCCGGTGGACACCGCTATATTTTTTGGTCTTTCCGGAACGGGCAAAACCACCTTGTCGGCTGACCCAGCGCGTACACTGATCGGCGATGATGAGCATGGGTGGTCCAACAAGGGTACTTTCAACTTTGAAGGCGGATGCTACGCTAAGACGATCAATCTGAGTGCCGAGGCCGAACCAGAAATCTACGCAACAACCGAAAAATTCGGAACTGTTATCGAAAACATGGTGTTCGATGACGAAACCAAAGATCTGGACTTCAATGACGACAGCCTGACCGCGAACATGCGGTGCGCCTATCCGCTCCATTATATCTCCAATGCGTCCAAGACAGCAGTTGGCGGGCATCCCAAGAACATCATCATGCTGACCTGCGATGCGTTCGGCGTGCTACCTCCGATCTCGCGATTGACCCCGGCGCAGGCTATGTACCATTTTCTGTCAGGGTTTACCTCCAAGGTGGCCGGCACAGAACGTGGCGTAACTGAACCCGAACCCACGTTCTCGACATGTTTCGGCGCTCCCTTCATGCCGCGCCGACCCGAAGTGTACGGGAACCTGTTGCGCGAAAAAATAGCAACGCACGGGGCGACTTGTTGGCTGGTCAATACTGGATGGACCGGCGGCGCCTATGGCACCGGCAGCCGGATGCCAATCAAAGCCACGCGTGGGCTTTTGACAGCGGCGCTGGATGGCTCACTGGAAAATGCAGAGTTCCGCAAGGATCCGAATTTCGGATTTGCCGTTCCGGTTTCCGTCCAAGGTGTTCCTGAAATCCTTCTGGACCCCCGGCGCACCTGGGATAATCCCGAAAGCTATGACCGCCAGGCGGCAAAACTCGTCAAGATGTTTGCGGATAATTTCGAGAAGTATCTGCCGTTCATCGACGACGACGTACGTGACGCTGCCATCGGGTAAAGATATTCATTCTAATACCCAGAATCCACTTGCGGGCCATTGAGTGTCAGTGTCCGAAATTTTGTCGCGGCAATGAAACGACGTCCCGTGCTTTTCAGGCCGCCTCCTCAGACGACTTCTTGATTGGATCTTTGATCATATCGGCAACCGACATTCCTAGCACATATCGCATATCTT
>Ga0102812_10002122_pt1 | contig 13458 bp, 12 predicted proteins | sample ColrivemetaGS713_FD_79334 | JGI IMG/M metagenome (GOLD analysis project Ga0102812, IMG submission 79334) | Estuarine microbial communities from the Columbia River estuary - Flood tide ETM metaG S.713 | ecosystem: Environmental > Aquatic > Marine > Intertidal zone > Estuary | place: USA... | reverse complement strand
CCGTCCTGCATGGACAACCGCCCGCTCAAGTTCGAGGAATGGGATGCCATGCGCCCCCAGTCGATCTTTGTCTCGGCGACGCCTGCCGCATGGGAATTGGAACAGACAGGCGGCGTCTTTACTGAACAGGTCATCCGCCCCACCGGCCTGATAGACCCGCAAATCGAAATCCGGCCCGTGTCGATGCAGGTCGACGATCTGCTGGACGAGGTGCGCAAAGTGGCGGCGAACGGGTTCCGCACGCTTTGCACCACTTTGACCAAGCGGATGGCCGAAGACCTGACCGAATACATGCACGAACAGGGCATCCGCGTCCGTTATATGCACAGCGACATCGACACCATCGAACGGATCGAGATCCTGCGCGACCTGCGCCTTGGGGCCTTTGACGTGCTGATCGGGATCAACCTGTTGCGCGAAGGTCTGGATATCCCCGAATGCGGGCTGGTGGCCATTCTGGACGCCGACAAAGAAGGCTTTCTGCGATCAGAGACCTCGCTGGTCCAGACCATCGGCCGCGCCGCGCGGAACGCCGAGGGCCGCGTCATTATGTATGCCGACAAGATCACCGGCAGCATGGAACGGGCGATGCGCGAAACCGAACGGCGGCGGGCAAAACAGCTTGCTCATAACCTCGAACATGGGATCACGCCGCAGACGGTCAAGAAGAACGTCGAGGATATTCTGGCAGGCCTCTACAAAGGCGATGTGGACATGAACCGCGTCACCGCCAAGATCGACAAACCGCTGCACGGCGCAAACCTCGAGGCCGTGCTGGACGGGCTGCGGGCCGACATGCGCAAGGCCGCCGAAAATCTGGAATTCGAAGAAGCGGCAAGGCTGCGGGACGAGGTCAAGCGGTTGGAAACCGTCGATCTGGTCATCTCGGACGATCCCTTGGCGCGGCAATATGCGGTGGAAAAAGCGGTCGAGGAGAGCGCAAAGGCTAGCGGGCGGTCAACCGGAGGACGCGGGGGGATGCGGGGTGGAGTGAAGAGGCGGGGGAGGTAGGCATTGACTTTGAGAACCACAAAATACAGATAAAGCTAAAGGTTAGGAGGCCATCGGTTTGAGATACTTGCACTTTGCTTTCTTCTCGGTGATCGGCCTTGGTGCTCTATCCCTAATTAGTCCAAATTATCTATATAGGTTGCGAGAAACACTCTCCCCTCACAGCTTGGCCGGCGTCAACGCGTGCGTATCCGCGGCGGCCGGCGGAACGTCTGATCAAGACTCTCTCAGGACTTCCTGTGCCGCCAGGCATCAGTTCGAGATTGCGCCTTGGACGGTTACTGGCCAAGGAAATTTCGATAGGTCCACTTTTTCAGGGGAAATGCGCAACAAGTTTGGAGAGCATGTAGTTACACGAATAGAAATAGTTGCAATCTTTTTTGACGAAACAGGCGTTAAGGAAGAGTTTTCCGGAATTGGAAATACTTGGATACTTCCAGCAAATAGCCGAGAGTTTTCGGCACAATTCGACCAATTCATAAACGAGAGCATTTTGCGCACTGATTGGTGCGAAACCGACAAGCAAGAGAGCGAACTAAGAAACTGCCGAACTTGGGGAGTTAAATCTACTTTTGGCGTCAAATTTTGAATCGCCCGGTTCAGCTGTTAACCGCTAGTAGACTACCAAACTCAGCACTACCTCAGATCCCAGTGGGCACCCACGGCCCGAATGGTGCGCTCTATGGTGCGTCCCCTCCACCCTCCATTCCCTCAGACCAACGCCGCAGACCTGCCCACCTGTTTCGCGGTCGGGCGCTATTCCGCTCCCTCACTCACACGACTTCCGTCGCGCCCCCTACCCCTCCCCGACCAAGAGCGCCTCGGGTCGGACGAGTGTGATGGACTGGCGGCCGCTGGCGATCACGCCGTCGCGGTTGAGTTGGGACAGGACGCGGCTGACCGCTTCTCGGTTCGCACCGACGTAATTGCCGATTTCCGCGTGGGTCGGCGGATCGGTCAATTGGCCGTTGGGCACAAAGACCTGCGATTCAAGCGCCAGTCGCACCAGCAAACCGCGCACTCGGTCGGTCACGCTCAGCGATGTCAGATCATTGATCCGGCGCGTCAGGTCGCGCACACGGCCCACCAGATCGGACAGGATCTTTTGCCGGAACACCGGGTCGCGGTCGATCAGGTCATGCAACATTTTCTCTGGCAGGACGAGCGTGTCGGTCGACACTTTGGCATAGATCGACAAAGACCGCGGCTGCCCGTCCAAGGCGGACAGCTCGCCGAATTGTTCCCCTGCGCCGATGTGGGCATAGGCGATTTCCTTACCTTCATCGGTCCAATAGGCGGCGATCGCCACGCCCTGCAGCACGAAATAGACATCGTGCGACGCGTCGTCATAGCTGATGATCAATTGTCCCTGATCGAAATGGCGCGCGACCATCGCGGCCGACAGCGCTGTGATCTCAGCCTCCGTCAGATGAGAGAACCATTCGAAATCTTGTAATTCCAGCTTGCCCATTCTGCGGCCCCTATCCTGCCGTGACACCGCGCGCCAAGGGTTTTGCGGCACCGCCACCAATCGACGCCGCACCCAAATTGACCCACACCAATAGCGATAATTTCCACCACAGGTATTGTGGCCTGTTTGCCCTCAAAACGCAACAAGGCTGTCATACGCGGGTGGGACTCATTTTTTGCGGATAGGCCCTATCAAATCACCGCCCACGCAATAGACAAACTAATATATTGATTTAGCTTATTTTTTTAAGACAATCCGAAAAGAATCTGCCAAAAAATCCTGCGATCCGCGAAAATATCCGGTTTTGTGTCCTGCCACACAGAATCATGGCGCAGCTGACCATACGCTTACCCATAGTTGTTTCTCAAAATCACACTGGGGGCGGAAATGCTTAGTCCGAACGTCATTGAAACAAGCGAAGATATCGCTACGGCCTTTGGCCAGTTCCGCACGCTGCAGAGCTTTGCCTCGACCAGTCGGCAGATCGTTGTCAGCCCGCTGTCACCCGACCCAGACTGGCTGCCGCCGCTCAGAACGCGGATCGCCAGCCTCGGGACGCTTGGGGCGCAATGGCTTTTGGACAACCCCAAGGTCATGGTCGCCTATTTCCAACCCTTCGTGAATTACGCCACCACTTTTGGCGCCTTCGCCGAGTCGAGCCAGAAATTCGGCAACAACATCGAACTGTGGACAGATGCCCTCACCGCTTTGCAAAAGGCGATCGTTGCGGCCCGGCAATCGTCTGCTGTTTCGGCAAAGTCGTTTACCGCCGCCCTGGACCAGATCAAGATTGTCGAAGGTCTTTTGAACCAGAGCCTGACAACGGCTTGGCAAGAACTGGCAGACGAAGAACAAGAAATCGTAGAGATCGCCACCCAGATCGTCCGCCTGCAAGACCGGGTGGACCAATTGAATGAAAGCATTTCAGGCGCCTACATTTCGTCGGGCAAAGACTATTTCAAAACGGCGGCGACGATTTCCTACACCGTCATGACCGCGGCCGAGGTCGAGTTCCCCTATCTGGAAATTGTCACCGAGCTCTATACCGTCGGCAAAATGGCCTACGACCTGATCGTAACGGACGCCGAAATTGCCGATGCCTTGGCCCAGATCGCTGACCTGACCGTCAAGGCCTCGCAGGATGCGCAGGCCGCCGCTATGTCGAAAGGCGTGATCCAGTTGATCACGAGCCTGAACACAAGGGTTAGCGGCCTGAACGACAAACTGCCCGCGCTTGACCGCATGTGGGAAACCGAAGGCAACAAGGTGGCTGCCGCGCTTGATGCCATAAGGTCCGGCGCTGTCCCTTCCCAAGTTTTTGACCTCGTTTCGATGCCCGCAGCCGCTGCTGGGTGGTCGACCCTTAGCGATCTTGTGACCAGCGGCATCACCCAGGATGGCGTCATCGGCAAGCCGGTCTTTTTGACCAACGCACAATCCAAACCGAAATTTTCAGCAACCAAAGTCTATTAGGAGATTTGAGAATGACCGAACAACCACAACCCGTTTTGCTCTTTTCCATGCCGAACCTGTCGCAGGCCGACATCGACAAGCTGAACACCAATTACGAAGACATTCACAATGCGGTCCCGGATGATTTGCTGCACGCATTTATTGCGCAAGGGCGCGCGCTGACCCCGAACGTTACGGTCAATATCCTGTCCGGCAGCACCCAGTGGCTCGCGAATGACGGCAGCAATTACTATCTGATGCGCGTCGATGGAACCGCGCTTGATGTCTACTCGGTGACCGCTGGTGCCTATAGCGTGTTGCTGGCCAAGGCCAAGACCGCGTCGGGAGTGACATCGCTGGTGATCATCACCACGGCCTGCCACGCAATCCTGGACACCACCATGTCACTGCCGTCAGGCATGACGAAACCCGATTGGTTCGATCCTCTGGTCGAACATCTGGATGCGGCCAAAGTGCTAGCGACCGAATGGGTCGAAGAATTGGCCCCCGATATGACCGCGCTTTTGCCCAACAAGGTCATAAACTACGACACTCAATATAATGCCATTACCGCAAGCATCATCAAGATCGCGGATGCCAACCCTATGGCCAAAGGCAAGGACGATCCCAACGTCAAAAATGTCTTTGAGCTGATTTCCGCGCTCAAGACCAATGTGGGCCAGATCCATGATGACATTTCCGCCGAGGATGCAAAGCTTCTCGACTGGGGTCAGCGGATGCAGGTTGCGCATGACAATCTTGCCGGTGGGGTAGCCAGCATTCAGGCAGCCGAGGCCGATCTTGCCGCTGACATTGGCAAGATGAATGCCGACATCAGCCGACTACAGGCCCTGATCAAGGGCGAGAACAAAGCGATCGCCGCTGCGGCCATTGCTGTCGGGGTCGGTGTGTTTGTGGCCATCGTCGGCGCCGCTCTGGCCGTCGTGACCTTGGGTGCGGGTGCGGTTGTTGCAGGGATCGGGATCGTTGCAGTTGTCGGCGGTGCTGTGACCTGGGGCATCATGCAGGCCAAGATCAACGACCAATACAACGAAATCGCCGCAGACCAAAAACAACGGGATGTGGACAAGCAGCAGCTGATCGCGCTCAAGGGGCTGGAAATGGCGACCACGTCGACGGTTTCCTCGATCGCGACCGCGACCTCTGCGCTGTCGTCGGTCCGTGCGATGTGGAAGCTGTTCGAAGGCGAGCTTGAAGGTGTTCTGGACCAGCTCAATCAGGCCGACACAGGTCTGGCCCTGATCGTGAACGAGGCCTTTGTGAACGGCGCACAGCAGGAATGGCAACTGGCCGCCCAACTTGCGCAGCAACTGCTCGCGCCGCCTGCCGTTGCTGGCGGAGGTGGGACCTTGCCGATGGACATCAAAGTGCCCGCAGCAGCCTGACCTCCTTTGCCGCCGCGTTCCTCTCCCGGCGCGGCGGCACCTTTTTGCCCTTATAGAAAGCCCTGACCCATGTTGGCACCTGATCCCGATACCACCACCCAAGCGATGCAAAATACCATTGGCGCATCGGAAACGGTCACGGTCTATGCCGGTGCGCTCCGCTTTGTGGTTGGGCCGATGGACAGCGGATCCTTTCCCGCATGGTTCGCCCCCGTCACAACAGCGATCAAGACAGCCGTCGGCCACGCCGGCGACTGGATGGACGATCTGTGCATCGATGTCACGACAACCGTCCCCCGGACCATCATCGATTTTGCAAGCCGATTTGACGCTGCGACGAATGGGATGATCAATCTGGAAACAGAGATATCGATGGGATCAGGCAGCGCCACGCCTGCCCAGAAACAGCGTGCGATTGCCATTTTGGACGATTTGCAACAGGGGGTAACAGCCGCGAGTGCCACCGTGCAGTCCATTCAGGACCGGTTGTTGACGCTCATCCAACAACTGCAGGCCGATCATGATGCGCTGGCGTCAGGCAGTGCAACTGTCGCCCAGAACATTCCCGACGGGAGCGTGATTACAAAATCCATCACCGCCGATCTGGGATCAGATTTCCTCGACATTACGCCGAACGGTCCCTGTCTGGTGTCGGTCAACATCAAATCCGATGTGTCGATCAAGATCACGCAGACCGCAGGCACCCATCCCGAACTGCTGCCGTTTGTGGTGGCGCAGGTGGTGATCGACAACGCCGTTGCAGACAACGCCAAAGCGACCAAAGCCATATCCCAGATGATGGCCGTCTGGTCGTTGATGCAGGGCCTATTGCAATCCGTCGTCGATGATCTTTCCCAAGCCGCCGATCCAGACGTTTTGCCGATCCTTCAAAAGGCGGAATTCGACGCGGCGCGTCAGGTCTGGGTTCACCTTTCCGAAATCGCCAAATCGATCGCTTCTGGTCGTTAATTCCATTCAAAAAGGACATTTCCAATGATCAATATCGAAAACGCCCAAGTCATCACCTATGGCAACGATCAGTCCGTCACGGTCTATCAGGACTTTACCGACGCCAATACCTATTACATCGTTCCGCAGCCGGTTATCCCATTGGGCGATGATGGTTTGCCGCAATTCTCGCTCTTGTCCTATACGACCGGAACAGAGGTAACGGGGACATGTTCCTTTCAGACCGAGCTTCAGGTCAGCGATGCGGCCCTTGCCGCCGTCAAGGCAAAGCTGGGGGCCGGAATAAAGATTGGTCAACTTGATTGGCAGTCGGTTCAGGTGGTGTTCCATTTTGCGACCGCGACCAATGCAGCGCTGGAACTGATCGCGACGCCGTCGATGTATGGCGCAAACCGCGCGTCTTTCATCATCCATATGCCGGACAGTGACACCTACCAAGCTTTCGAGGCTGGGTTTGGACCGGATGGAAGCGCCGCAGGCACCTTTATGCTGGAATATGATGTCACCGCACTGACCCGACTGCCGCCCGCCACTGTGACCGTCGATTTCAACGCCCAGACGGCATTTGACTATCAGCGGACCGTCAACGTAAGCCGCGACACATGGGGGCATGTTACCAGCGAAACGGTATCGATCACCGAACACCTGCAACAATCCAAGGCCGGCACAATCAGTGTCGATCCCGGCGGGCGCCCATTGGATGCAGAAACCCAAAAGCGGCTGATGCAATGGGGCAATGATACTTTGGCCAATGACGTGGAACAGGCAGTCGCCGCGGTGACACGGATGATGGACAGCAACACCGCGCCCACCTTCAACATGTCCGCCATTTCGTCCTTCCACGACGTCTATTCCGAAGGTCAGGTCGTCCCGTGGTTTATCAAGCCCCGCGCGAATATTCCGGCCTTTTCACCCGAGGTCTGGGCCAAAGTATCCAAGTCGGTCTCGATCCGCCCGATGAAAGCCGCCTTTACCGTGCAGGATCTAGAGCGCAACAATGTGGCCTCGATCGACCTTGTTGTGAGTTATCCGCTCAACTCATCGGTGCCTGCCGCCAATAACACCTACCAGTTCACGCCCAAGACCCCATCCAGCTGGATTTTCGAGGCACCTGGCCAAAGCAGCGCTGGCGTTTTTGATGGCACTTATAGCTATCATTATGTGGTCAATTACTCGGACGGGACAGCGCCTTTCCATTCGGCCGAGATCAAAAGCACACAATCCGAAGTGCACCTGACGGCCAATGATTTGAATGTGCTTTATCTCGAATTCAGCGCCGACAATGTGCCTTTCAAAGCGGCGGGCGACACCGGGTCCGATTTGGTCGACTACGTTCTGATCGACATGTTTTTCGTCAACCAGACAACCGGCCAGCCGATCCAGATGCAACAGGCACGGCTGGATGCGACCAAGACCTCGGCCATCTTTCACAGCCCGACCACCGAACCCTTTGCAAACCCTTGCAGTTACAGGCTCACCTATGTCCTGACGACAAATCAAAAAGTGATCGTCGACTGGACAACAACAACTCTGGCCGCGCCCTTGGGCCAGGGAACCTCTATCGTGCCGGTGATCCATCTGTCGTCGCCATTCCAAGGCAAGACGATTTCGCTGTTCCCGATGCCACCATCGGGCAAGTCCTTTCAGATGCTGGCCGTGAATGCGACCTACAGTGACACGCTCGACAATCTGAACGAACAGAACCAATGGGCCGTTACCGACTTTTCAACACCGCCTAAAGCATGGAATTTTCTGGCGCCCGCCAATCAGAACACACAGATCATCAGCTTTGACGGGCAATATGTTCTGGATGGCAACCCCGGGCAGTTGCAAGCGGTCAAGACCTCTTCGGCGATGTTGATTATTGACCCGCTCAAGCCGATGTTTTCGGTCACCGTGGACCCCTCACAGATCGAATGGGCGGCCAGCAATTTCACACAGGTCGAGGTGACCCTTTATACCAAAGACGCGGCAGGACAGAACAAGTTGAATGTTCGCAGCCTTGAGCCGTTCCACAGCGATAACAACCTTAACCAGCTTTACACCTTCAACTTTGACGCAAGCACGACACCCGTTTGCTATTACACCGCGCAGTACTGGATCAAAGACCAACCTGCCCCTGCGGTGATCGAAGAAACCGAACTTTCGGCGACCGCGCATCTCACGCTTTTGGGCAAACCCCCGAGCGCGGTTCTGCAATTGGCAGAGCGTCGCGCCTCGGAGATCCAGTCGGCACGGGCACGCGCCTTTGCCATGGCGGCAGCGCGCTAGGGTCATGTCGGGTTTGGCGCAGATCGATCGTTTGCCGGCCCAACCCGGTCTGGAAACTGTCCTGTCCGGCTATGGCCGGGCGGGACAATTGGCACAGCAATTCCTGGACAGTCTGAATGTATACAGCCCCGATTGGGGGCCAAGCTGCCTGACCCCTAATGGCGCCCCGGTCGAGTTTGGTTTTGCCGAAGGATCGACCGACCTACGATTGACCACCGAAATCGGGCCCCCGGGACACGATCTGCATCACCGGATTTCCCAAGCCACCGAAACATTGGCCCGCATCGATGAACGGCTCGCCTATCCCGCTTTGTTGGACCGTCTTTCCAAAGCCCAAGGTGGGGTTCCCCTAAGGTATGGTGCCTGGATCGGGCTGCGTCAGAGCACCAAGGAAAGGGCATTCAAATTCTACATCGAGGCCCCGCCGGAACTGGGCGACTGCAGCGACCTAGATTTGCGCGTGCCTATCGGGAATTTAGGATCGCGGGTCCTGCACCCCGACGCAAGATGATCGGGATTGATCACCGCAGCGGCAAGATAGAGGTCTACTATGGCCTGACGGACCCGCTGCGCAGTGTGATACCAGCGTTATTGGAATCCGCGGACCTAAGCGACCAAAGTGGGGACATCCTCGGGATCATTGATAGTTTCTGGAAGTTCTCGAGCGGCGCCAGATTGCCGACCCGGGATCTGGGTTTCAGTTATGCTTGGGTCCCCGGCCAAATCGGCATTTCGGTCACGTTTTACCTAGTCACGCAAAGCCTGTTCGGGGACGATGCAACCGCGGCTGAGGCTTTCGCCGAACTGCCGAATTATCATATCATATCCCGCAGTTTCGATGCGAATGGGCAGATGCATCACGGGATGGTTGGCATAACAGTCGCACATGGTCTGGCCCGACCAATCGTGTCTGTCGGGGTCGCGCCGAAATGGCAGCGCTAGACTGGTCAACCGTCCTCGCAGCGCAGGCCCCCGACGGCAGCTTTGCGTCTTTTGTCCACTTGTCGGACGGGCCCCGACCGGACCGAAACGCCTTTGTCACCGCGCTCGTCCTCGACTGTCTCTGGACGGCTGGCGCAGGTTTGTATCTGGACCGGGCGCGTTCCCGCGCACTCGATTTTCTCGAAACATGCGGGGATGGGGGACGCTACGGGTTTTATCCGCGCGGTCAGCAACCTGAATGGATGGCCCCGCCGCTTTCCGATGATGCGGATGATACGGCGTTGGTTCTGACCGCATTGATCCGCGCAGGACGGTTGGACAGAACAGCGGGCTGGACAAGCCTGAACGGGCCATTGCGCCCCCATCGGATCGGCTTCTTGACCGAACGATCCGACCCTTGGCATCGCGTCGGCGTTTATGAGACTTGGCTGGATGAAACTGCTTTTCGCAATCCGGTCGATTGCACCGTAAACGCCAATATTCTGGCCCTGCTTTTTGCGATCGGCGCACCCGAAGATCAAACTCGACCGATTATTGATATGCTCGAGGCGGCCCTGAATTGGGCTGGTCCGCTGAAGGCACGGGTGGCGAAGCTCTCTCCTTGGTATCCGGATCCTTTGGAATTGGTGCACGCCCTATCGCGCGCCGCCCGGTGGGGGAATGCACGGGTCGCGGCGCTTTTTGAACAGGCAAGCAGGTTCGATTGGGTAAAGGAACCCGCCCCGCAGTCGCAAAAGGTTTGCGGGTCAAGCGATGGGCGGATCTATTGGACCTCACCCGCCTTGCAAGCCGCGCGCGAATTGTCCATCCGTGTCCCGTCGTTCAGTTGACCGTCACAATCGGCACGTCTATCCCTTATGCGACCGCGCCCAAGCTGGGCTGAAACCGGCCCCGAACCCGCAAAGATGGACCCCGTAAATGAAACGCTCCCGCATCAATGAAATCATGGCCGAGGCAGACGACATGATCCGCCGCTACGGCTTTGTCCTGCCACCCTTTGCCTACTGGACGCCCGAAGAATTCAAGGCCAACAGCGGACGCGCAAAGAATGTGATCGAAGCCCGCTGCGGCTGGGATATCACCGACTATGGTGCGGGCCGCTATGATGAAATGGGGCTGTTCCTGTTCACGCTGCGCAACGGGCGGCTGGCGGATCTGCAACGCGGTGGCGGCATGTGCTATGCCGAAAAGCTGCTGATTTCGAAACAAGATCAGCTGTCACCGATGCACACCCATGTGATCAAGGCCGAGGATATCATCAACCGCGGCGGTGCAACTTTGGTCGTCGAGCTTTATGGTTCGGATGACAAGGGTCAGTTTGCCGATGATCGTGGCGGCACTGTGTTCTGCGACGGAATTCAGGTTGACTATGCCCCGGGTCAAAAACTGCGTCTGGCCCCCGGCGAAAGTGTCACCCTTATGCCCGGTGACTGGCACGCGTTCTGGGGCGACGGCGGGGATGTGCTGATCGGTGAAGTGTCCACGGTGAACGACGATGAAACCGATAATGTCTTCCGCGAACCCATCGGTCGCTTTGCCAATATCGAAGAAGACGTGGCCCCTACGCATTTACTTGTCAGTGATTATCGCAGCTGGCTATGACCGACGCTGCGACTGACCCAAAGGACATCTTACGCGCGCTTTTTGATCGGGCTGTCGAAGTCGCTGATCCAATGCGGTCGCTCGCCGCCTATCTGCCGCCCAAACCCGCGGGTCGGGTGGTCGTCGTCGGCGCAGGCAAGGCGAGCGCAAGGATGGCCGAAGCGGTCGAGGCTGCCTGGGGTCCATGCCAAGGTCTGGTGATCACGCGTTACGGCTATGCCCGCCCTTGCCAAGGGATCGAAATCATCGAGGCCGCCCATCCTGTGCCCGATCAGGCGGGGGTCACCGCGACTGGTCGAATGTTGGAACTGCTCGGCAGTCTGGGTAAGGACGATTTCGTTTTGGCGCTCATTTCCGGCGGGGCATCTGCGCTATTGTGTGCCCCCGCCGCAGGCATGACGCTTGCGGACAAACAGGCGGTGAACGCGGCGCTGCTGGCTTCGGGCGCGCCGATCGACCGGATGAATACGGTCCGCAAACACCTTAGCCGCGTCAAGGGTGGGCAGCTTGCCGCTGCAGCCTATCCCGCAGGCATGCTTTGCCTGATGATTTCGGATGTGCCTGGGGATGACCCCGCGTTTATCGGATCAGGCCCCACAGTCGGCGAACCGACCGGGCCCGCAGATGCGGCGGGAGTGATCGACCGTTGGGCAATCCCGATCCCCGCCAGCGCGGCAGAGGCCCTGGCGGGCTCTTCTGGCGTTGTTCCCCCTAACGACCCCCGACTTGCCAAGGTCACAAATCTGGTCTTTGCAGCACCTGCCCAATCACTCCAATCGGCAGCCGAGATGGCCCGCACCCTTGGGGTCGATGCCCGCATTCTGGGCGATGCGATCGAAGGCGAAGCGCGTGAGGTTGCGGCCGAGCAAGCCGCGCAAGCACTCGCGATTTTGGCAGAGCTTGGACCCGAAGATGCCCCTGTCCTGTTATTGTCGGGGGGCGAATTGACAGTCACGCGTCGGGGCAATGGCATTGGCGGCCCAAACGCCGAATTCTGCCTTGCGTTGGCAATTGCATTGCAGGGCGCGCGCGGCGTCCACGCTATTGCCTGCGATACCGACGGGGTTGACGGAGCCGCCGAGGTGGCCGGCGCGTTTGTCGGCCCCGACACCCTGACCCGCGCGAACGCGGCAGGGATCGACCCACAGTCGAGCCTCGACTTGAACGATGCCCACAGTTTTTTTGCGCATTTGGGCGATCAGATCGTGACCGGCCCAACGCTGACCAACGTAAATGACTTTCGGGCCATCCTGATTGCGCCCAGAACAAAAAGCTAGGGGCAGGCCAGCGCGGCTTGGTCGGCCGCCCCTATTTGACGGCGGAATACGGAACCGACCCGACCGGGGTGGGCAACGTGCTCGGCCTTACCGAAATGGGCGAGATCAAGCAGCAACTCGCCCGCGAGGCGGCCGAGGACGAACTGATCCACGGCGGCGGCGACCAGTCCTCGAGCCTTGTCGATGACATCTTCGGCCTCTTCGTCGGCGCAGCCCATGCGCAGGAAGACCGAAACACAGCGAGCGCTTCGTGGCACTGATGACGGAGCATTATCCGGCATGGCGGGAGGCTCGCGCAGAGCTCAATGAACTGCCCTTGGCAGCAGAGGTTTGGATGGAATGACTAACTCGCTCCAGTCCGAACGGCCCGATCCGGTACGTTTCATTGTCCGTCCTGTCGTTAGGCCAGACCCTAATCGACGATTGAAGAATGCCCCCTGGCGGGCCACCCCCACCGAGGGTTTGCCGCCACTGTTGCATGATGAAGGGGCAGTATGAACAAGCCTCGTTCGATCAACATTTTCCTTCTTGATGGGGATCCGAACGGCATTCGGGTGGCGCAAATCTCTATGTCGACGATCCAAGCGATTGCTTTCCGCCGCAACCAGCTTCGACGGGTTCGCGAAGCTTTCCCCGAGATCGAGCGGCCGGGCGTATACATCCTGATCGGCGCCGACGAAGACGCCCAGGACCGGCAGCTTGCATATATCGGCGAATCCGAAGGCATCGGCGCTCGCTTATCGTATCACAATTCAAATGAAGCAGGGCGCGACGCCAAGGGTTTTTGGACCGATACCGTCGTTCTGATCAGTAAGGACGAGAACCTTACCAAGAGCCACGCTCGTTATGTCGAGGCCTGCCTGATCCGCGGCGTCAGGAGCAATCCTCGGTGGACCCTTCCCAAAACACGGACACCTTCCGACGACGCTGGCAATGTCCGCCATCAGCGCCCATGGAACAGTTTAGCGTGATTGCATAGCGGAGGGTTTGCGGTTCATCTTTACCCCATATGGAGTTGAAGATGATGAAGAAACCCATCACGACGAAGGCGCCTGCT
>Ga0102812_10002121_pt1 | contig 13468 bp, 11 predicted proteins | sample ColrivemetaGS713_FD_79334 | JGI IMG/M metagenome (GOLD analysis project Ga0102812, IMG submission 79334) | Estuarine microbial communities from the Columbia River estuary - Flood tide ETM metaG S.713 | ecosystem: Environmental > Aquatic > Marine > Intertidal zone > Estuary | place: USA... | reverse complement strand
TCCAAATTCATGCTGACCGAAAAATAACACCCATGATGTATCATCGTCTGAGGTAGCAGTATTATTGTATTCATGTAAGTCCATCTCTGGATATGCCTCAGATCCTGCAACCAGTCTTGTATTTACTGCGCCAAATGGACTAGTTTCAGGTCCACCAGTTGTTCTGAGATTTCTATATGCTACCATGTGAACTTCTCCATGTTCATTATTGGAAAGACTACTAGCTTCATAAGTATGGGAACCGCTGTCATCACATATCTTGTAATATGCATTAAAACTAACACCATAAGATGCAAGCGCACCACCATCTATTTTCACACCCTCTATTTGGGTCCATCCTGTGGGCGGTTCTGAGTATTCCCTATCTTCGGCTTGTACTGCTACAATCATTACATCATTTTCCTGCAAGGGCGATTGTCCCCCGGAGGACGCTGTAGTCACAGTTTTAGTAAAACCGCCACTACGTACATATTCTTTAAAGTATTGCACACGCTCAATAGCCTGATATGTATACGCATCAAAACTTGGTGGTGGTGGGGGTGGTGGAGTAAATTGCATTCCTCCGCTTAGTGTAAAACCTGACATTTAACTCTCCTTTATGTTATTAATTAAATTATTTACCTTTGCTCCAAGCCTGCGCGCCAAAGAATGCGGCCACAATGCCTGCTACAGCTACAAAGTAAGTGGGCGCCATATCACCCAAAGTCTTTTGTGCTTCTCCCAATCCTGCTAAACTGGCAGCCACCACAGCAAATGGATAAAGCAACATTCCAAACAATGAAAACCATGCCATTTTCCTCTGGGCATCCCTCATTGCATCAGCATCCTCTAGTTCCTTTCGTTTGAACTCCAGATGCATGTCCATTTCCTGCCTGCTTATATGCCCGTCACCATTTAAGTCAACATCCTCCATGCCTTCCACAGTTTTAAAACCACGATCATCATATTGTGGCCCTGTGGCTGCAGGTGCTGGCTCTGCTGACGCTATGGCCTTTAAGGCATCATATTCAGCACGACTCATACTAACTTCATTTGCAGATTCTGCCATAGTTCTGTCCCCCTACTGTCCTATGTAACACTATTTATCCAGAAACAAAAAAAGGGCCATTTGGCCCTTTTTAATTATGGGGGATAAACCTACAAAAAATTAATTCTTTTTAACATGGTTTCTTTTCCACCATGATAATTGCTAACCTCATGTTTTTTAATCCATCCAGTTAATTTTATGCTATCACCCTCTTTGATATTGCCAATATTAGTTTCGGGAATAAAAAACTTTACAATATTTTTATGAGATTCTGACGCACAAATCAGATAGCTTTTAGTTCTGCTAAGATAACGAATATTTTCTATTACTATATCAAAATGTGATTTACAATGTAGCTCCCCTATATAGTCACTGCTTTTAGCTAGCCGAGACTCACGTTCCTCCCAGATTTCCTGACTAACTTTCCTTTCATAGACATTGGGAAAACTAGCAACTCTGCCAAGTTCCTTGTGTGAAATACTAGTTCTACCAACTATATCCAAAACAGATAGCTCAAAATTTGTCAAAGATCTTTCAATAGCTATGAAACCAAAGCCTCTGAGTAACTCTAAAATGTTTTCTGCTTTTTCATAATGATACTCTGATACATCTATTTTTTCACGATCTTCTGGATCGACTTTTTGTGAGGGGAATAACTGTCTGTACAATCTGGCGCTATTTGTAATAGGATTACCTTTGCCATCTATATTGCTTATTTTTTCAGACGTCATTGTAGTGTAATCTGTCGTGGCTTTGCTTTGAAAACCATATTTTTCGTGAATTGCTACGCTGAGTACCAATGCTTGTATTAGCGGAATATTGTGTCTATCCATCATTATATGCCCACGACGATATTATAAATATCTTCCCAGTTTTTAGCAACCCTAACATCTGTTTCTGTGCCAAAATCATAATTCATGTTATGACCGTGCTCAATCAGGATGCTATAAAATCCTGCGTCTATACCTGCCACAACATTGTCTGGCTTGTCTTCAATCCACCAACAACCCCGGTACTCCTTTGCTAGTTCAGCTAAAGCTTCATCCTTGTCAGCACCAGTGTCCAGACATATAACATCAGTAAAGCAATCTCCAAAGATTTTAGTAAGGTTGCGCTCACGAAGCATCTTAGCATAAGGATCTAAGCTCAGGCTGGTAAGCACCACGAACTTGTACTGATGCTTCTCTGACAATAGTTTCACATAGTACTGGGCATCTCTCAAGGGCGGTAGAAAACCCATGGCCGCGCTCTGGTTGAATTGTTTGACAAGTTGTTTGCCCTTGTCGCCAGCCATCCTGTAGCGATCGCCAATGTTGTACAAAAGCTTACCGCCTTCCACCATGTCGTGACCGTTATGCTCCATCCAGACAGTAAAGCCCTCCTCCCAGTCAAGCAGGACTCCGTCACAGTCTGTAACAATTACTTTCTTACTCACTGTCGGGCATCTCGACTATTTCACATGAGTTATTAAACTCACATTCATTAGTCCTATTAGGCATTTCAGTTTCAACGTAGGTCATCCACGCGGCAATCAATACAACAAATCCCCACATTATGCTACTACTCCTAAACGGTTCCAGGCAATAGCATTGTCTGCTGCCTGGTCATAGTTAGTGCTACCCTTGAGTTTGCGGGGGTCAGTCTTTTGGTAAGGCTTCCCCCAGCGTCCCATTTCAACATCCAGATAAAACGCTGTGTCAAAATAGTCAGTCATGGGATCTGAGTTGTCATAGTACTGACGCTCTGAACCATACTTAATGACCTTGATGACCGCTTCCAGGAAAGGTACACATTGGGGCTCATAGTGAGCGCCAGCATGGTAAGGGTTTACTGTGCGTCCACCATTGGGGACGCCAAAGTCAATGGGACCCGACATAATGCTGACATTGATACTGCTACTGCCACCATTGCCCTTGCGGACCATAAACTTGAAGTCAGGGAAAGCGAGCTTAAGAGCTTCGCGAGTTTGCTTTACTTGCTGGGTTGTAACGTATGCCATGGGCTAATTCCTTGTATATTTACTTAACTATCTTACTATAATAGCACAAATCTCAGATTTGTCAAGCGGTAAATGCTTGATTTCCTTGATAAAATATCATCAAGGAAATCAATAACTTATCAATTACTAGCAGATACTTGCCTGATGTTTGTAATTGCATATCCCCTGGGCACTTGACACTCTACTGCAAAAGAGCTACTATAGGGATCAGTCACTGCCACAGGTTCAAAAACGTGAGTGCTTTCTCCAGTGTTTGTATTACTAGGGTCAATACTAAGACTGATGGTATCCTCCACGTTGCCCTCATATACTTCCACTAAGTCACATCTGATATTATAATTACTCACCCCGCTAGTAATGGGTAAAATAGTAACCTCTGCAGCAACCATGCTCGACCCGCTAGCTCTGTTTATGGGACACAATGCCCACACGCTGCCAGTGTTAGAGTTATTTTGAAATCCTCTGAAATTTATCTGATAATCGTGCTGTACACTTCTGGACCTTGTGCAAAGAGCACCGTGCGAACTCATATCAATGGAATCAGTAATACTGGGCACAATTGGCGGCTGTGTTATACCAGAACCGTTAGGAGTATCGTCACATGAATTACCCACACCATCTTTATCAGAATCTATTTGGCTTGGATTGTATATGTTTGGGCAATTATCTGAATTGTTAGAGTAGCCATCACCATCGGTATCAGGATTGCCACCACTGCTGCTGCCGTCACTGCTGCTGCCACCTGAATTAACTGCACAACCCTCTGAATCCACTTCTGTTCCATAGGGAGTGTTGGGACAGACATCATAATAATCGTCTACGCCGTCGTTGTCAGAATCTTTGGGGGCGTTGTCATCTGAGCCGCCTTGGCTTGACCCATCCTGTGGACCGTTGTATGCTGCTACCCAGTTTCTGGTTTCGTTAAGACTGCGAGCATTGTCTGCCTGTTCCTCTAGTCCGCAGGGTTGATTATTGCAATAGATGTCTGGATTACTAAATGTTCCTGTCTCAGCATCACCATAGCTCATTACTGTGCTTGTAACATCCCAACCCTGCTGATTACGAGTATTGTAACCCATGCTGTACCAAAAATGGAAACCCTGACCTGCATTTGAATTGTCATGATCACTGCCAAAGTTATGAGCTATTTCATGAGCAAATGTCTCCCCACCATGGCAAACTGTGACTCCATATCCATCGCGCCAATCCCAGCGACCCTTGTATCCTCCAATGTAGCTTACGCCACACATACCTCTGCGGGTATCGATGCTTACAAACGCATGAACTAAATCAGCACCAGTTTCTTTTTGTTTTTGAACGATATTTCTAAACTGACTAGTTCTATTGCCCATTTTATTTAAGGTGTTAGTAGCCTTTTCTACACCTATGTTGATGCTTTCATAACCTACTAGGTTTAGTCTGATGTAAACTTTACTGCGAGAAAAAATATTATTTGCAAAAGCTATTTCAGCATCTAAAAACGCGCGATGATTTGGTATTGTATCGTCTACATAGGCATACAGATCAATATATGTAATCGTACGATCTGCCTCGCCAGTGTACCATTTACCGTAATTGTTACCATGAATATCCCAGATCATATTTTTCCATCCAGGATTGTGCCACCGATCGCTGATATTGGAATCCTGCGCGGTTAATCTGTCCTCACCGTATAATTTTCTAACTATGACGTCGTTTTTTTTAACTCTGCCAGCACGTTCTAATTCACCATTGGGCTTAACTCTGAAATTTTTGCCATCCATGCGAACGTTGCCAGCAAACTCGCCATTGTCAGCCTGAACAATAGTCATGCTATCGCCGTCTGTGTTCTGACCAGATACTACACTATTTCCAAGTTTTCCACGTCCCACACGCTTAACACGAAAATTTCTTTCACCTATCTCCATGAATGTGTCAATTTCTGGCTCTGCCCAATTTCCTATTCTGAGATTATCACCTCCGGCATGGGAATTATACGACCACGTAAATACCATAATTGCAAGTATTAAAAATTTGTACATCTGACTATTCCTGAGTAATGATTGTTAAAACATTATATAATATGATCGTATAAAAGTCAAGTAAATCTTAAAAAACGGTCGCATAATTTTAAGATAGAAAGGGGGTCTGTGACCCCCTCATGTATGTATGTAGTAGATAGATTGTTTAGAAGTTTATTTTATATGATACCCAAATTGTATCATCATCTTCCATGATTGATGCATCGTCAGCGTCGAACCAGGTCCAGCCCAGATTGATGTCGCCACCAAAATGATTACCCAGTGATGTGCTGACACCAAAGTTTGCACCACGATCTTCCCAATCTCCATAGGAAATATTCAGGTATTTTAGTGCATCTGTGCTAACTTCCCAATAATCAGGAGCATCCTCTAAACCAGTGTGATATGCAGCTTCAAACATTTCATGTTTTACTTTGACTGCAACTTCCTGGAAGTCTTCGAGTTTGTTATCCCAATCGTCACGGAACGAATAATCATGATACTCAACAGAAGTGTGAAAACCTTCTATTACTTCCTTACCATAACCGGCAAGCATTTTTGCCATCATTTTCGCATCACCATTTTGATCGTTCTGATGAACATCTAGTTCAGCATATGCGCCTTTCCAGTCTGCTTGTACTTTGCCATGAGCAGCAAGTCCACTATTCATAGTCATACCACGCATGAGATGATCGCTCTTAAGACCAACATGACCACTAATTTCTGGCTTAGCCATAACACTAGTGCTTACTGCGAGTCCAACCATAATTGCTAATAATTTTTTCATAAAATACTCCTTTAGTTGGAAGTTCTACTTCCTGAAAGTATTTACAAGAAAAAACCACAAGATATAGTGTCTATTCAAGGCACTAATTACAATCAGGCTGATTCAGGGTATATCGTTATGCTTGATTTTCGTCGGGATTTTTAAAATTACTGGTTGGAGGCTCTGATAATTGCTGTAACATTTCATTGACATGCATGCAGATAAATATTTCGTCCCCAAAAGTTAACCAATTTCTTTCAATGCAATCCAGTTCTATTCCTATAATTATTTCCTGTTGTATTTGCAATAAATCATTCTGCTGCAGCATGATATCATAGTCCTGATCTAGCATGTATTTATATCCCACAGTACAAACTAAAGCGCTTGACAAAAACCCCAATAAAAATTTAAACATACTTTTCTCCCCACACATATATTTATGCGATAAATACATATATGAAAATAGACACTTCAGCAAGTTTTATCAAAGAAGCGGTTTTTCCAAAACATACATTTTCAGGTTCCATAGAACTCGAAGCAGGCCACATCAAATCTATAGTGGATGAAATACAATCCATGAAACTATACAATTATAACTGGGGCAAGTCAGCATGGAATTCTGACCCCAACGAAACCTGGAATATCACTGATAAAATTTCTAAAGTTGTTCCATTGATTAACAAACAACTTTTTGATATCGTAACCAATCATTATGGATATAAGACTGTTCAAAATAATTTTATTGTGGATAATAACAAATTTTTTCTGGAGTGCAGAAGATGTTTTCCAGTAATATTATATCCAGGTCATGATTTTCCATTGCAACATACCATGGGATATTTTTCTTGTATTACCATGCTAAGTTGTAGTGGGAAAAGTCATAAGCCTTATATTCAAAACATGGATAGTAGTCCCTATGCAGATGACAAAATAAGATTTTGGTATCCAAAAGAAAAACAACAAATTTTTATACCCGGTGGAACGCCCTGGGGCATAAGTTGTGGCAGTGATGAAACATATACCATAGCACTTGTGTCACATATTCTCAGAAAAAGACCCAGATCATAACTACAGAAATTTTATCCAAAAAAAGGGGGCCTAAACCCCCTTTTCCTATTTACTATTTTGAGCTATTATACCCAACCGTAGTAAACAGCAACACTCGCCGCACCTGCTGTTGGTGCAACCAAGTTGTTACTAGCATCACGGAAAGCAAGATCAATATCTTGACCTGCTGTCAGTGTTGTAGCACCATCACTTTCAATGATGTAAGTTCCTGTAGAGATATCAGCATCTGTACTTGCAACAAGCACTGAACCTGAACCAGCATTTTCTGCAACAGTAATATGATCTACACTGTTTCCAGAGAATGCAACAGTAACTTTAACTACAACCTTCTCTACGTAATATGTTCTACCAGCAGTGCTTGGTGCAGCAGCAATTGTTACTGTGCTTGAGCCTGTGCCTACAGAACCATTTCTGAGTAGGTTACCATCACCAGCATTGTTATCGACATAGTCTTTAACAGCAGCTGAAGTTGGGATTGTAGTATCGTTATCATTGTTTGTGATACCGTCCGCTTCGTCAACAAACTTAGTGACTGAGATAGACTCACCTGAGTCAGTCAGTGTGCCAAATGACACATCACCAGTTAATGTTGCATTACCACCATTAAAGTTACCACCAGTAAAGGTAGTAGCATTTACAGTAGCAGCACGTACTTCTTGGAGTACGCCATTTTCGTCGCGGAATACAAAGTAATCAGTTCCTTCCAACCACTTGATTTCAACATTTGCGCTGGAACCACGGTTAAATTCAAAACCAAGGTCTTGTGAAGGTGCTTGTCCACTTGGGAGGTCAGCATTCATCACAATCACAGCATCGCCTGAAGTAATAGTGTTGGAATTAATGATTGTTGTATTACCATTAACAGTTAAGTTACCAGTCATTACTGTATCACCAGTAACTGTCATGTCACCACTAATAGCAACAGTTGCTGCAGTGATGTCATCCGACAACAATGTGCCAGTAATAGTAGCATTACCTGCAATTGTAACGTCATCTGGTAAACCAATTGTTAATGTTTTGGTTGAATTATCGTAACTTGTTGCAATTTCATTTGCAGTACCTGCAATATCAAGTGTATCACTACCAAAGGCAATGTTACCTGAGCCAGAGTCACCTTGGATGAGCATTGTACTTGAAAGTGCACTTACTTCTGTATCCACATAGGCTTTGATGCTCTGTTGAGTAGCCAATGCTGTATCGCTGTCAGAAGCCATGTTGTCTTCGTCCAGGATCGCTGACATTGTAAGTGTGCCATCACTCAACTCATTGAATGTCAATGTATTTGTTGAAGTGATGTTAGCACCTGAAATAGTATCAGCACCAGCAATTGTACCGCCTGTGCCGCCACCCATAACGATAGCATCAGTTACATTTACATTACCTACGTTAATGTTACCTGCTGTAAGTAAATCAACACCTGAAATTGTACCAGTGCCTGCATTACCAACAGTAAGTGATTCAGCAAGATTCAAGTTACCTGCGTCAATATTACCAGAAACATTAGCACTAGCGATTGTGATATCACTATCAAGATTGATAGTTAATGTATCAGTTGCACTAGCTACTGTTGTGATGTTTGTACCACCAGTAAATGTTGCTGTATCACCGCCACTGACTGTCTCACTGCCACTATCACCGGCCATGGTCCAGGAAGTATTGATTGATGCATTGGATGCCGCAGTTACCTGACCCTGTGCATTAACAGTAAGAACTGGAATTTCTGTTGAACTACCATAAGTTTTGGCAGTTACACCAGTTGCATCCATGTTTACTGTAAGTGTTTGACCACTTGCAACTGAAGTCAGTCCAGTACCACCGTCGATTGTCAAGCTTTGGCTATCTAAATCAACTGCGCCTGTGCCGCTGTTACCAGCAAAATCCAGATCCTGTGCTGTTACTTGTGAATCTACATATGCTTTGACACTTTCTGATGTTGACAGTGTTGTATTACTAGCAGTACCCATGGTATCGTCATCGATGATACCGTTCACAAGGAAACCATTGACAGTAAGATTTGCACTTGCTGTAATAGCATTAGCAGACATACTGTCAGCACCTGTGATACTACCGCCTGCACCAGCACCCATGACAATAGCATCAGTAACATTAACGTTACCGGCATTTACATTACCTGCTGTGAGAACATCAACACCTGAAATTGTACCAGTACCACCAGTACCAACAGTAAGTGAGTTAGTTAGGTTCATGTTACCTGCGTCTACATTACCAGAAACATTGGCACTATCAATTGTGATATCACTATCAAGGTTGATAGTTAATGTATCAGTAGCTGATGCCGCTGTTGTAATGTTTGTGCCGCCTGTGAACGTTGCAGTATCACCACCACTGACTGTCTCACTGCCACTATCACCTGCCAGCGTCCAAGCTGTGGAAATAGTTGCATTAGAAACTGCTGTGAGTTGACCCTGTGCATTTACAGTTAAAACTGGAATTTCTGTTGTACTACCATAAGTTTTGGCAGTTACGCCAGTGGCATCCAAATTCATTGTAATAGTTTGACCACTTGCTGTTGAAGTAAGCCCAGTTCCACCGTCGATTGTGAGGCTTTGGCTATCTAAGTCAACTGCACCGGTGCCGCTGTTACCTGCGATGTCTAAATCTTGCGCAGTTACTTGCGAATCAACATAAGCCTTTACGCTCTCTGATGTTGACAGTGTAGTATTACTAGCTGTAGACATGGTGTCGTCATCAATGATGCCATCCACCAGGAAGCCATTAACTGTAAGATTTGCACCAGCTGTTACTGCATTTGCAGAGAATGTATCTAGTCCAGTAAGTGAACCACCTGAACCTGTGCCAAATGTTACAGAACCTGAAAACTCACCATTTACTGCTGAAATATCACCTGTAGCATTTACATTACCTACATCAACGTTGCCTACTGTAAGTAAATCAACGCCTGAAATTGTACCAGCACCGCCAGTACCTACTGCTAACGAACCAGTAAGGTTTACATTACCAGCATCAACATTACCTGAAACATTAGCACTATCAATCGTGATATCACTATCCAATGCAATAGAAACATTTGCACCAGAACCTGTTGTTGTGATATTGTTACCACCCACAACATCTAATGTTCCACTGTCAAGATTGACAGAAAATGTTCCACTATCACCTGTACCGCTGAGATTCAGCGCACCTGTGGTTGTGTCTACATAAGCCTTGATAGATTGTTGAGTAGCAATTGCTGTAGAGCTATCGCTAGCCATGTTATCTTCATCGAGGATGTTGGAGATAGATACAGCACCTGTACCTACTAGCGAAGTAAAGTTTACTTCTGCAGCTTCCAAGTTAGCCAGGGTGGTTCCATCTGAAGTAGATACAAACTTATCTGTATCCCACTTAATTGAACCGCCAGCCTTGCCATACTGGACTACGCCGCCTACACCTACGATGCCGAAGTTTTTAATATCGGCCATCTTTTTCTCCTATTTAAAATTTACGATTTCTCGCTTAGTCATTCATGAATGACAACGATAAACCTAAGCTTATCGCGGTCATATGTATTTATCTAATCTTAGAGATTTTTTATATGTACGTTATTTTTACAGTTACATTTCCAACTGTAGCCGTTTGAGGATCGATAGTAACATAAAATTGTTCATCCTGTCCTGTTAGATCCGTGACGTAATATTCAGGTTTTACTAGATACGTTGATAATTGATCTAAATCTGCACTATCGTTCTGGAAAAGTAGATCTGGATCGGCAGTAGTCCCTAATATAATGTTTGCATTGGCATCATTAAATGCAACAGTAACTTCAGCAGTCACAGTTTCAATTTTTCTGTCAACACTTACATTACCTAATAGGATGGTTGTGGCATCCCCTATGGAATAATTTACTTCATAACTTCTGGCATCCACATATGCACTTTCTTCTGTGGCTAACTGTGCCCAAACACTGCCATCCCAAATGTAAAGAGCATAGCTTCCTGTGCCATCATTTATAACATAGGCCATGTCACCTATGCCAGGGGACAGTGCATCTCTGGCTGTTATGGTAGCAACTATTTGAGTGGAGGAAGTTCCTAAACCTTCATATACATATGCAGCTACAACTGGTTTACCAGTCTGACCAGATGCTATACCCAGTGTATTCTCAAAGTATAATGATGAATCTTTAATGTCAATGGGTCCACCGTTGTCTCTTACTAATTGCAATCTAGTGGAAACTTTGGCAGTATTAGTTAACGGAATTCCGGTTGCGCTACTGGCGCCGGCAAATCCCACACCTGCTCCACCAGTACCAGTGTTATCTGTACTAGTGTTAACAATTGTAATTGCATTGCCATTTAATTCTGTTAGTGTTAAAGTGCCATCTCCGGGCGCCCATACTTCCAGATTGGGAATATTACCAGCGTCTATTGCTATTTTCATGTCCTCAGGACCAGCCACTGGAGAACCAAATCTAAGATTGCCATAAAAATCACTGGTAAAGTTAATTGTTACGCCATTTATAGACGCACTAAATGGTACAAAGCCACCAACTAATCCATATGCTAGACTAAGTGTGCTACTAGTTGCAATATTTTTTTCTACTGGGGAACTAGCAATTACTTCTGTATTGGATGTAACAGAATTAATTTTAGACACTATCTGTGAAAGATTTTCATTGCCAGCAAAGGATATTGTCTGATTGTTGATGTCCACATCAAATGCACCAGTAGCAAAAACAGGATCATTGACTGAACCGGTTAATATAGTAGGCTGAGCTTCTTGCACTATAATAAAAGCAGGAACATTAGTGGAATTAACTGAGCTTGTGGTTAAATCACCACTGTTAGAAACATAAATACTCTGACCTATATTTCCTGTGGGTATTGTTAGATCATAATCTACAAATTTTGTTTTAGGTTCCAAACTAATATAATCAGGACCAGGTCCTGACATACTCACAATACCTACCATGTTCTGTGCTTTGGAATTATTATCAGCAAGAACTAAATTGCCATTAAATGCAGCAATCACATCCCCCTTGGTTAAACCATGATTTTCCAGATAAAGTTCATAATTATCTCTGATATTTTGTCTAGTAAATCGTGATTTAATATTATTAATAAATTTAACTCCAGGTCCTGTGGGCAATGGATCTATTTGTGGTAAGCCAGATTCCTGACATTCAAAAATCACAACACTTGAACCCCCGCCCAGTGGGTTTCCAGAACTACTTTTAAAAGTATTATATCTCTGATAATCTTCTGCAATAACAGTTACTGATGTATTAGTTTTGGACAAAACGCTTACAATTTTAAGTGCAACACCGTCACTGGTGTAACTCATCCAATCGCCAACCTTTACATCCATGCCATTAAAAATATAGGGAACTCTGGTTAAATTACTACCATGTGCCTGTGGAGTTAAAGTTATAGAAATTTCGTATTGAAAACCCCTGGGGTTGGACCCCAGAGACCACCATTGCTCGTCAGATTGATTTGGGTATAACCAATACTGATAAACTGAACTGGATGATATCACACCCGCTAATACTTTGGGCGGAATATTAAGCTTTGCTTCATTAGTTCTAAATGATAAATTCATATAACAACCTTATTTATTTAAACTGATGAACAAACTAATTGTATATAAGCATGAGTTATTTGTCCAAAGTTTGCACTTGCTTTAGTAGCTGCTTTGTCAGCTAACAAATCCATTACAACCGTGCCACCACCAAAAATTGTCCCAGAATTACCATCGATAAATCTTGTGGTAATGGTATCCTGTAAACTTGTCACAGTATACCTATCGTTTGGCTGGTCATATCCAAAGTATGTTACAGCTGCCATGGGAATTGTATATGCAGTGTTATCTAAAGTAATTTCTATCAAACCATTGCCTGCATCTGTAATACTAACACTTAAACCAGATGTACTGTCTGATATACTAGTAATAGATCCACCAGCATCATAATTTATCTTAAATCTTTCCACTGTGGTTGTGCCACCACCTGCTAATGCTACTTCAGTTACACTGGTTACTTGACCCTGAGCATTAATAGAAATCTGTGCAACATTGCCAGCATCGCCATATGTGCCTGCTGTAACAGAAGTATTTGCAATATTTACCTCACGTTCTGTACCATTGCTAACTACGCTGATTCCTGTGCCAGCAGTAACATTGGACACATATGCCAAGTCATCTATAGTATCTAATGCTAACTGCAAATTTGTATCACTAGCACTTAAAATACCATCAAAACTAGTGGTATCAGTTATGACATCACTAGCAGCTGGAGTAACTGCTACTACACTTACTGCAACTGGGAAAAGTGTTCTGATCGGTGATGTTCCACCAAACTGAAACTCGTAACTGGGATCTGAACCACCCGCCACTCGTTCACCATAGAATTTAACAACAACTAAATCTGTTACAACAAAGTCTGTGGGATTAATCACAGCATCTGCAAAAAATTCCTGGTATGTTGCACTGTCAATTGCTGGAGTTAAACTACTTGTCCCCAACAGTGACTCTGTGCCAACATTATCTCTTTTGTAAACCTCAAAGTAAAACGTTGCTGTCCCTGAACCTGATCCAGCAGCTTTCCTAATATTACCCAATGTTGTGATATTAATTCTACCTGTGGAACC
>Ga0102812_10002120_pt1 | contig 13471 bp, 13 predicted proteins | sample ColrivemetaGS713_FD_79334 | JGI IMG/M metagenome (GOLD analysis project Ga0102812, IMG submission 79334) | Estuarine microbial communities from the Columbia River estuary - Flood tide ETM metaG S.713 | ecosystem: Environmental > Aquatic > Marine > Intertidal zone > Estuary | place: USA... | reverse complement strand
TTGATGACCTCAGCGATGGCGGCACGTGCCTGGTTCACATCTTGGGTCATCATATCTAGGCCAAGGCGGTGGTATTGGTACATCCCCAGGCGGAAAGGTTTCATTCTTGGAGAAAGGAAATTTTCCATGATCCAGTAGCGGTTGCGGCTTCCCCGGCTGTTGCTGGCATCCGTCGACGACCAGCCCAGGTAGGTGCCGTAAAGCCCGGCAGGAACATTATTGACAATCTCCTGCGCCTTCTGGAAATAGGGTTCACCACCAGCGGGAGAGAAGGAGTCGTAATCCATCCCAAGAATAATGTTGATATAGAAAGCAAGTACCGATGTCAGGTTGTTGTCGAAGCGGTTTTCGCTAAACTGTAAGGGTTGGAACTGCTCATAGTCGAAGGTTACGTAGCCATCGATGGTATTGACTAAAGGGGTACTTTGATCCGTACCAAAAATAGGACGGGAAGATTGTATCGCTAGATTCATCTCAAAACTGGTCGCAGAAATTTCTTTTTGCAAGGTGAGGATGAAGTTACAATCAATGCGCTCTTCGATTTCGTAAATATCATTGGTCCATTTCTGATTAACGAACTCGGTGATCGCCTGCTCCAGCGTAGCAAAGACGCTGGGGTCGACCAACTGTACTTGCTGGTAATTAACCTTTACGGTAGCATTTAGTTCTTGTGCCTGTACGAGGCCGGTAAAGCCCACGAGGAAGGCCAGTAGTATCCAATTTCTCATGTCGTATTTTTAGTCTTTAGACTTGATGTCGAGTAAGGTGGTTGCTATGATATCTCGCGCAACAGCATCCTTGGTTTTTAACTCAAAATGGTAAACTTTATTGCCTGCTCCGAAGATACTAACCTTGTTGGTGTCTACGCCAAATCCGGCTCCGGAATCTTGGAGAGAGTTCAATACAATAAAATCCAGGTTTTTGCGGGCCAGCTTGCTTTTGGCATTGGCCTCTCCCTCGTTGGTTTCGAGGGCAAAACCAATAAGGCGCTGGTGAGCCTGTTTCTGACGACCCAGCTGGGCGGCGATATCAGGGTTTCTGACCAGCTCGATGGTCATCCGATCGTCGGATTTTTTGATTTTCTGGGATGCCATATTCGCCGGGCGATAATCTGCTACGGCTGCGGCCATAATGCCGGCATGGCAACTGGGGAAAGCCGCTACGGCGGCATCATACATTTCCTGCGCGGACTCTACCCGGATAAGCTCAAGACCTTCTCCTGTAGGCTTCAGCGCCGAAGGGCCAAGGATCAAGACTACCTCTCCTCCTTGCTCCAGGATTGCATTTGCCAGGGCTACGCCCATTTTGCCCGAAGAACGATTGCCAATAAAGCGTACCGGATCGATACCTTCGTAAGTAGGACCAGCGGTAATGAGTATTTTCTGACCTTCAAGCTGTTGACTTTGGCCAAAGAACCGATCCAGGTAGCTCACGATGTGTTCCGGCTCGGCAAGGCGCCCTTCGCCAACGAGGCCACTGGCAAGCTCCCCATTTTCAACGGGGATCAGATGATTGCCATAGGATGCTAGTAGGTCGATATTTCTTTGGGTGCTCGGGTGGTGCCACATGTCGACATCCATGGCGGGAGCTACAAATACCGGGCAACGTGCAGAAAGGTAGACGGCGGCGATGATGTTGTCACAAATGCCATTGGCAAGTCGAGCGAGGGTGTTTGCGGTAGCAGGAGCCACCAGCATGGCATCGGCCCAGAGGCCCAGTTCTACGTGATTGTTCCAGGCTTCACCAGCAGTGACCTCCGTAAAAACGGGCCTTTTGCTGAGCGTAGCGAAAGTGAGCGGTTGGACGAATTTGGTTGCTGCTGAGGTCATCAATACCTGTACTTCCGCACCTGCTTTAACCAATAGTCGGGTGAGTAGCACCGCTTTATAAGCAGCAATACTACCGCTGACCCCTAAGACAATCTTTTTTCCTTTTAGCTTTTTCATAAGTATTGCGCAGAAAACAAAAACACACTTTATTTTCGTGCTGTCCCTAAGCAAGAACAGTCGACAAGGATGAAATTACCCTGTCGACTGCACTGATTTTAAACTTAATAAGCCAGAAAGATTACTCTTCCATGGGCTTTTTGTCGTTGTACCGGTAGTACAATTCGTCGTTGAGGAATTCTTCTGTAGCGATGATTACCGGGTTAGGTAAACGCTCGTAGAATTTAGAAATCTCGATCTGCTCTTTGTTTTCGGTAATTTCTTCAATGGTATCAGAAGAAACCGCAAACTCTTCCAGTTTGGTATTGAGCTCGTGCTTGAGATCAACAGCCAACTGACGAGCGCGCTTCGAAATGATATTGAGCGTTTCGTAGATGTTCGCTGTTTTGTTTGCCATTGCGTGGACGTCGCGTGCGCGAACGTTAGGATCAAGCCCCTGCACTTTGTTCTTAATATCTGACATATTCCAATTGTGTTAATCGATTTTGAGCTTCGGTGGTCATTTTTTGTACCTCTACCGCGTTTTCGCTGCTACGGTAACGGTTCATATAGATTTCCGCTCGCTTTAACATATCATTGTAACGCTCTTCCTGCTTTTCCACAAAACTGTTTTGCGCAAGCAGATAAGCAGAACGAACAATCTTATAACGAATGTCCTCGGCTTTTTTAGTGTCGGGGAATTCGATCAAAAGGTTTTCAAAAGAACGTATGGCGGCCTGGTATTGTTGAAGGTCGAAGTACAACACTGCTGCTTCGTAATCCTTTATCTCCAGTTTTTTGCGCATTTCATCAATCAGGTTGTTGCATTCTTCTACCCGCTCGCTGGCGGGATGCCGGTTGGCAAACTCCTCAAAGGCCTCAATAGCCGTCAAGGAATAACTCTGATCTAGCCTAAACGTAGGAGACAGCTTATAATTGCTGTACGCATTCATAAACTCGGCCTCTTCCTGGTATTGACTGGCGCCATAAGTCGTTGAAAAATTCTTGAAATAGTAAGCTGCCAGGATGTATTGCTCAAGGTTGTAGTAAGTGTAGGCATAACGGTAGGAAATACCTTCGGCCTCGGGGCGTCCGCGGAAACTACTAATAACCAATTCGTACAAAGTCTGTGCTTTGAGGTACTCTTCGGCCTCGTAGTAGGCGTCTGCCTTGGCGAGGATTTCACTAGGGTCACCACTCGTACGGATACGCTCGAACTCGCTTTTGCAAGCAGTACTCAGCATAAAGAGCAGAACAACGGATAAACTTATTAACAAGCTATTTTTCATAGAAGCGCAAAATTACGGATTTTCAAGGAATTAGCCACTATAAGGGTAGAAATAATTACGGATACAGGCTAAAGAGTAAAATAACAGGTATGGGGTTGTCTTCGGGTGCGGAGAATTACACAGAAAATGCCCGTCTTCCTTTGGTGCCGTTTACAGGTATGACCCATTTTCTTTTGGGCGCATCCCTCCCCCGCTTTAGGCGGGATCGGGTCGCTCCCTTCCGGGGTTCACTTTGTTCCGTCCCGACCTACAAAACCACACTTGGTTTTGTAGGTCGGGACCCCTCACTGGCGCTCGGGCCCTCCAGGCAGCTTGCGCAAGGGGGGTGCTGTGCTGTGTGAGTGTCATACCTATTAGGTGCTCGTGCCACTGGTTTTGTAATACGCTGTTTTTTATTGGGAGTGAAACGGGCAAAAGGACTGAGAGCTAGTTTGATTTTGCACTAAGTTGGTCCCTGTGGGGAATCGAAAGGAGGCCAGTTCCTTGAGGGATTTCCAATAATAATCCTAGAAGGAACTTAGATGATAGTAAGAATGTTTATCTTTATATGTCTAGCCTCAGGATGAAGGTGTTAGTGTAATATGATAAATATCAAATATTCAGTAAATTAATAATTGCCATGACCGTTAATACGAATGACATAAAGATGAATATCATCAATATCATTACGAGTATTGACGATGCCGAAGAACTAGAACGAATCTACCATTCTCTAGAGAAGAAAATAGCTGATGGGAGTAAAAAGCATAATATAAAAGATGCGATCATCGAAATAAGGGAAGGAGTATCCTATAAAGAAATATTAGCCGAGCAAAATTATCAACCGATTAGCTACAATGAATTCAGAGAATTAGCTGATAAAATTGAATGGGAACATTCGCTAGAAGAATTGTTAGCAGAATTAGATTAAAAAAGCCTCTCACCTGAAACTTTATGGATTACTTACTTGACACTAACCTTATCATCATTTATAGTCGTGAATCAAGGATAGCTAAGAAGATCGAAGATGATTACAAGTTGTTTGACGAGAAAAACAGCCTTGCGATATCAGTTGTTACGCTAGGAGAGATTGACGCTTTTACTAAGAAATTGGGAATAGGAGATAGAAGGAAAAGAAAAATTGAGGCAGTTGTATCGCGATTGGCAATAGTAAGTATCAATACTAAAGAGATAATCACTAGATATGGTGATATTGATGCATTCAGCCAAAGAAAACTAAAACAGGATAAGGGGAACTTCTCTGCGCGGAACATGGGTAAAAATGATATATGGATTGCGGCTACAGCAAGTGCCTATGACTTGACGCTCCTAACTACAGATAAAGATTTCGATCATTTAAGAGGAGAATACTTAAAGTTGGAATATTTAGATATTGAGAAGTATAAAGATTAATTGCCCCTACAACTCCTTCCTCAACCTCGCCACCGGCACACCCAATTGTTCCCGGTATTTAGCGACCGTACGGCGGGCAATGTCATAACCTTTTTTCCGGAGGAGGTCCATGAGTTTTTGGTCGCTGAGGGGCTTGGATTTGTTTTCTTCGTCGATGATGTCTTTGAGGACATTTTTTACTTCGGTGGTAGAGACGTCTTCGCCATCGGTAGTGCTGAGACTTTCCGAGAAAAACTCTTTGAGGCGGAAGGTGCCAAATTCTGTTTGCACAAATTTACTGTTGGCAACCCTGGAGATTGTGGAAATGTCGAGATTGGTAATTTCGGCAATGTCTTTCAGGATCATCGGGCGCAACCGCTTCTTATCTCCCGTCAGGAAAAAATCGTACTGGTATTGCAAGATGGTGTACATGGTGTTGTACATGGTCTGCTGGCGTTGGACGATGGCGTCGATGAACCATTTGGCAGAGTCAATCTTTTGCTTGATGAAAACGACGGCCTCTTTTTGTTCCCGGTTGCTGGTGCCTTTGCGGCGATTGTTGCGGTAGGAGCGCAGCATATCCCGGTACTGATCACTGACCCGGAGGTCTGGCGCGTTGCGGCTGTTGAGCTCCAATTCCAGTTCGCCATCACGGGTGAGGATAAAGAAATCGGGCGTAACGTATTGCGCCGAGCGCTGATTGGCCGTACTGAAACCGCTAGCGGGCTTTGGGTTAAGTTTTAGAATTTCGCCAATCGCATTTCTCAGTTCATCCTGGGTGATTTCCAGTTGTTTTTGCAGCTTTTCGTAGTGTTTTTTGGTGAAAGCGTCAAAGTATTTGCGAATAATCAGCTTTGCCCGCTTCAGGTTAACGAGGTCTTCGTCGTCGAGATCAAAGTCGTCCTCAAGTTTGAGGTCGAGTTGTAAAAGCAGGCATTCCTGTAGGTCTTGTGCGCCGATGCCCGGCGGCTCAAAGCGTTGGATCATTTTCAGGATCCTTCTCACGGTAGCTTCGTCCGTGAAAATATTCTGGGAGAACATCAAATCGTCCAAAATAGCCGTAGGGCTTCGCCTTAGGTAGCCGTCCTCGTCAATGCTGCCGATAATTTGCAAGGCAATCGTCTCTTCTTGTTCGTTATTGAGGCGTAGTAGCCCCAGTTGTTCTTCCAGGTGATCGTGAAAACTTTGCTGTACAGCTATGGGGACGGTGCGGTCTTCCTCGTCCTGGCTATAATTGTTGGCGGACAACTTGTAGGAAGAGGGGTCGTCGTCGATATAGTCCTGCAGGTATTCGTCTAGTTCGAAATTATCTTCGGTAGCTTCGTCCCTGTTTTCCTGTTCCTCCACCAAACGGTCTTCCCTTTCCAAGCCTTCTTCCAAAGCAGGATTTGCCTCCAGTTCTTCCTTGATGCGCTGTTCCAAATTGACGGTCGGCACCTGTAGCAGCTTCATTAACTGAATCTGCTGCGGCGACAGCTTTTGGAGCATTTTTTGACTTATCGTCTGCTTTAGCATGACGTTTCTGAGCTTGGGTATGGTTATTAAGGAACTCGTAATTTACACTTGTTTACGTCTACGCGCAACTTTTGTTTATAAAATGGAACGATTTTTGCTAACAATAATCTTGGAGGTTCATGGTCCAATTGATTTGCTAGCGCCTTCGGTACAAAATAAGTGTACTAAAATATTTCTGATAATACTTCCGGGCAACTGGTTGCTGTTAAGTACGTTCTGCTTTGCTATTCGCAGCGCACGTAGCTTGGGCTTCAGTCCGAGCGTATAATTCACGCTCGGGCTGAAGCCCAAGCTACAGCTTAAATCACTAATATTTACTGCCCAAGGCATTAGGCTTCTGCTAAAAGTTCCCTACTTTTAAGGCCGACATTTTAACTACTAGCTACCCCATGAATATTCCTTCTCGTATAGAACATTTACGAGCCGAGATGGCTCATCATAACATTACGGCCTATTTAGTGCCGAGTAGCGACCCTCACCAGAGTGAATACGTCGCGCCACGCTGGCAGACCCGTGCCTGGTTGTCAGGTTTTACGGGCTCAGCGGGGACTTTAGTCGTTACGGCAGAGACTGCCGGGGTGTGGACGGATTCCCGCTATTTTATTCAGGGAGAAGAGCAGCTCGCTGGGAGTGGCATTACCCTGGAACGTCAGCAGGTCCCCCACGCGCCCGAGCACGTAGATTGGCTGGTAGAAAACCTGCGTGCGGGCCAGCAACTTGGTTTTGATGGTCGGGTGGTATCCCTGAGCCAGGCCCGGATGCTGGAACAAAGGTTGAGTGCTAAAGGGATTCAACTCAATGCGAAGTATGATTTGGCGGCTAACTTTTGGGCAGACCGTCCGGCGATTCCGAGCAGCGAGGTGTACGCTTTTAATCCTGTCTATGCCGGACAAAGCCGCGCAGAGAAACTGTCGAATATTCGCGCCTGGTTGACTAAAGTAGAGGTGGATGCGGTGCTGCTGGTAGCACTGGATGAAATTGCCTGGACACTGAACATTCGTGCGGCAGACGTGGATTTTAATCCGGTTTGCCTGAGCTACCTTTTAGTTACTAAAAATGATGCTCAGTGGTTTGTGGGAAAAGCGCGGATTGACCAAAAATTAAGCGCAGCCTTAAAAGAAGATGGGGTAGAAGTAGCGGATTACTCCAAGGTGGAACTTGCGCTCCAAAACTTCCCGGCTTCCCGGCAATTGGCTGTAGATCCCGCTACTTTGAGCTATCGTTTTTTTGAGTTACTGGCAGGTAAAGACCTCAAAGAATTAGGGAGCCCGGTGGTGATGATGAAGGCCATCAAAAACGAGACAGAAATCCAGCACTTTCGCAATGTGATGTGCAAAGATGGAGTGGCATTGTTGCGATTGTTTCGATGGTTAGAAAAGACGTTAAAAACCACCACGGTTACGGAAGTTGAGATTAGTGAACGTCTGGCAGACTTTCGGAGTCATCAGGTTCTTTATAAGGGAGAAAGTTTTCCGGCGATTGTGGGATATAACGGCAACGGTGCTATCGTCCACTATCACGCGGAGCCAGCCACCTGTGCCCGTTTGACGGCATCGGGTATCTTACTGCTTGACAGTGGTGGGCAATACCTGGATGGAACCACCGATATTACCCGAACGGTAGCGCTGGGAAACACCACCATGGAACAGCGGCGGCATTTTACCCTTGTGCTTAAGGGGATGATTGCATTGAGTAAGGCTCGTTTCCCTAAAGGGACAGGAGGTGCTCAATTAGACACTTTTGCTCGCCAGTTTCTCTGGCAGGAAGGCTTGGACTATGGACACGGTACCGGGCACGGCGTTGGGTTCTTTCTTAATGTCCACGAAGGCCCGCAGGGGTTTGCTACCAGTGCTGTTACCAGTCGCGGGCATACCGCGCTGCTGCCAGGAATGGTGACTAGTAATGAGCCCGGGTTCTACCGGACAGGTCATTATGGTATTCGTACCGAAAACCTCATGTTATGTGTAGAAGACCGTTCTACGGACTACGGTAATTTTCTCCGGTTTGAAACCCTGACGCTTTTCCCGATTGATCGGCGTCTGTTACAATTGGATATGCTCTCGGAGGAAGAGCGCAAATGGCTCAATGATTACCATCAGCAGGTTTTGGCCGGCATATTACCTCTCCTTAAAGAAGATGAAGAAAGAACCTGGTTGCGCCAGCAATGTCAACCTGTTTAACTAACCTAACTTGTCTGTTCATGGATCAATTTTCACGAGTACTGTTGCTCATTATAATAGGTGTTTCTCTGCAAGCTCAGTCGGATGCCCCGCAAAAGTTCGTCACGGAACACCAGGATCATTTTGGCCGCTACACCGCAATTGGGGAAGAGACGATGATGCTTGATAAAGAAGGTAACCCTGAAGCGATTATTTGGTCGTTAAGTTACTTGCGGAAAGAAGGAGAACAATCAACGGGGCGGCCGGTCCTATTTATTTTTAACGGAGGCCCGGGTTCCGCTTCAGTTTGGTTGCACATGGGCTTGTTCGGGCCCCAATTGGCGCAGGTAGCCAGCGCAGCCAATGAAGATGATGGCGCAGCTCCTTTTGTGATGATTGACAATCCTTATAGTTTACTGGATTTGGTGGACTTGGTCTTTATAGATCCCGTGGGAACGGGCTATAGCAGGGTCGTCAATAAAGGGAAGGAGAGTAATTACTGGGGCTTGAACGAAGATGCGGAATCCATTGCCACCTTTATTCGGATGTGGATTAGTAAAAACCAGCGTTGGAATGCGCCTAAGTTTATTGCCGGAGAAAGCTTTGGTACCACCAGAGCCGCCGGCGTAGCAAGGGCACTTCATCAGCGGGGGAAAGACATGGCATTGAATGGATTGGTATTGATCTCACAGGCACTTGACTATACGGGGTCTACGCCGGAACCTGATAATCTCATTGCTTTTTTGACCTATCTCCCCACGATGGCGGCCACCGCCTGGTACCACAAGAAAGCAGGTCGCGATCACGCCCTGGCTGATTTTGTGGAAGAGGCCCGCAATTTTACCTATGATGAATATGCTCCCGCGCTGTTGCGAGGCAACACCCTGACGGCAGATGCTAAAGATCATATCGCCCAGCGCCTGGCGTATTTTACGGGACTGGATAAAGCCTATATTCTGCGTGCAGATTTGCGGGTAACCGCTACCCGTTTCCGGAAAGAACTTCTTCGTAAGGAAGGGCTCACCATTGGCGGACTTGACAGCAGGTACACGATGGAAGAATACGATCAAACCGCAGCTACACCCACCCATAGCGATGCGGCCAGCGCGGCGATTAGCAGTGCTTATACTGCCGCACTGCATACCCATTTTGCCAATAATCTGGGCATTGCAATGGAATTGCCGTATTTGACTTCAAACGGTAGCATTTACCCCAAGTGGAATTGGCGCCCTGTTTCCCCGGAACAGTCATGGGAGCCCGCCTATGTGAATGTCGCTCCCCAGTTGAGTTGGGCAATGCGGGCCAATCAGCAACTAGAGGTAATGGTCGCCAATGGCTATTACGATCTCGTAACTCCTTTCTTTGATGCGGAGTATACTTTTCAACGCCACGGTATCCTTCCGGATCGGGTAGAAATGCAGTATTACGAAGGAGGTCACATGATGTATACCCAACACGACGAATTAAAACAACTGTCAGCTGATATCCGTTCTTTCCTAACGCGCTGTTTAGCTCAATAAGTTCTACCTTTGGGGTAACTACACATACACCATGGCTAATCCTATTATTAAGGTTTCTGATATTGCTACCGCGGTAGCTTTATCTAACAGCATTCCCGAGTTTATCAATCCACCATCCAAGGAGGAGTATAAAAGACGACTAAAAGAGGTGCCTCATCTTATTTTAGTCGCTTTTGACAAGGATCACCCGGTGGGATTCAAGGTCGGCTACGAGCGAAATGGGGTCTTCTATTCCTGGATGGGCGGTGTTTTGCCCAGTTATCGGCGTCGAAGTATTGCCCGCCGTTTAGCGGAAAAGCAAGAATCGTGGGCGCTTGGGCAGGGGTACAAAAGTGTAACTTTCAAAACCCGCAACCAGCATAAAAATATGCTCTTGTTTGCCTTGCGGCGGGGGTTCAATATTATTGGATTCAAAGAAAAAGGGGATGTGTTGACCAACCGTATCCTCTTGCAGAAGGTTCTCTAGTAATGAATACTGGCAAGTGATGTATCTTGCGCCTTGTTTTGAAAAATAATCAGAGAAGAAACAAAAGTTGAGCAGGCTGTTTAATGCAGCCTGTAAACCAAATACCATTGTTATGAGATCAATTTTCCTTGGTTTAGCTATCCTGCTGTTTACCAGTGCAACATTCGCTCAGGGAGAGTTTTCCGGTGGCTTCAAAGCGGGTCTGAATTTTAATAATATCGACGGACCGGCAGAAACGGCAGATGAGGTTTTCGAATCCAATATAGGTTTTCACATAGGTGCTTCTTTTGTCTACTCTTTTACGGATTTAATTGGGGTAAAGGCGGAGTTGATGTACAGCCAAAAAGGCACCCAGTACACTTATGATGGGCCGTCTTATTTTACGTTTTACACCACGAATACCGGCACGCCCATCTTCGCAACCGGCAACCGGAACAGTGATATCAGTGTTTCCAATTCCTATATTGATATCCCTGTGCTGCTGTATTACAAAGTTGGCCGCTTGGAATTTGAAGCAGGAGTCAATGCCGGGTTTTTAATAGGAAGTAGTGGTAGTGGAGGAATTACCTTTTCCGGAGCAACCCAGGCAGGTACCCCTGTGCCAAGATTCACAACAGGAGTTGACTATGGCTATATCAATGGTGAAAGAGGCGTAAATGCCATTCAGGGATCTTCAACGATTACGCTGAATACGCTGCAATCTTTTCTTCCAGAATCTATTGATGCTTATTACGAGTCGGCTGATAATGACAAAAATAAATATAAATCGTTGGACTTTGGCTGGAATGCCGGAGTAGCTTTTTTCCTGAATGAAGGCCTCTTCGTTGGGGTTCGCGGCAATTTTGGCTTGTCGGATATTACCAACGAAGAACAGGACCTCTCCCCGGTAAGCCTGGCACCAGGCAACCGCTACCAGACGCGGAATGACGAGGATCGTAATATTTCTATCCAGGCATCTGTGGGTTTTAGATTTTAGAAGGTATCAGGTACTTGGTACTGCGTACTTGGATTTCTTTTAAGGAAGGAGGCGTTATTGAACCATATAAGGGGCTGTAAAAAAGATACTTATATACTCTTATATTCCCTTATATGGTTCAAATTAGTTTAGAAGCCCCTCCTACCATTCTACAATCAACTCTTTAACCAGTGCTTGCAGGCGAGGCGAAGTTTCTCCAACTTTTGCAATGACGTCCTCCACACTGGTTTCCTTAACATCTTCGAGGGGGTAGCACTTGTTGGAAACCACGGAAACCACGAAAATGGGGAGTTCCATGTGTTTAGCTACCAATACTTCCGGGACGGTTGACATGCCTACCAGGTCGGCACCAATGCGGTGGAAAAACTGGTATTCGGCAGGTGTTTCCAGGTTGGGTCCTTGCAGGCCGAGGTAGATGCCTTCGTGCGCAGGGATGCCCATTTTTCGAGCCATTTGCAGCGCTCGGGCGTTTAGTTGGCGATCGTAGGTGCCGAGCATGTCCGGAAAACGGGGGCCCAGCCGTTCGTCGTTATGGCCTCGAAGTGGGTTGTCGGCCATGAAATTAATGTGGTCGCGGACAAAGACGATATCGCCTGCTTCAATGGCTGGATTGACACTGCCCGAAGCATTGGAAATGATCAACCGTTCGATCCCCAGAAATTTCATTACCCTCACGGGGAAGGTGACCTGCTCCATGCTATACCCCTCATAGTAATGGAACCTGCCAGCCATGGCCACAATGGGAATTCCAGCCAGTTTGCCGAAAATAAGTTTACCGCGATGACTCTGCACGGTAGAAACCGGAAAATGAGGAATGTCGCTATAGGCAATTTCGGTAGCATCCGTTATTTCGTCGGCCAGGCCACTGAGGCCAGTGCCCAGAATGAGACCGAAACGAGGACTTAGGGAGCTTTGTGTTTTAAGATAGGTGACCGCATCCTGGATCGTATCGTATAACTGAGGTGAAGGCATGTTTGCTTTGAATTTTGATCTTAACCCAAAGTAGAAAATACTAGGGGATGTAGGGGGCTTTTAGGAGATTAATTTATTGTAAGGCGGACTTTTAAGCGTAGCTTAGGCTTCAGCCGGAGCGTGGTTTTGCTACGGTTGGGACACATTTATGAAGATTATCCACCAGATAATAAAAGATGCCTCAAATCCTCTCAACTGAAAGGAATTGACCTCCGAGGTCGTTTCTTCTGTTGCTTATTCTATTCTACCAATATTCCACCTCTCCGAGGTGTTTTTTTTCGGCGCCCCGACCGCAGGAAGGTGACCCGGAAAACGAAAAGAACTTTCAAAAAAAGCACTGGATAGCCGCCTTCGGATAGCCTACCCAACCCTATTGAGGAGGATCGACGTCTAGCTAGAAAATAAACATACTCCAATGAAGTACTTAATCCTTGCGAGCTTTTTAGCAATTCTTTGCGCTGGTTGTGAACCCGAACCCGTCGTTGAGCCATCAGGTGGAGGTCCCCTTTACGCTAATTCATTTGAAGACACCATCGACCCCGGTCATTTTGAAGCAACCTATGATGAGGATACTCCAACAGGAGGAGGAAATTATTCTCTTTTGGTTAGTGGAGGATGCATTCCCCCTCATTATGAAATTCTGATTGGCCCCTTCTCCGAGGAAGCGGACGTAAAGCTGTCTACCTGGGGAAAAACGATGGAAGGCATGAGTGGTTCTCTAAGTTTATATTTGGTGAGTAACCCAGAAGAGCAGGTGTCAATAGAGATCAATACGCCTGAATGGCAAGCCTATGAATCGGCGGAAAGCATGCTCATCCCTGCTGGAGAAACAGCGATGTTACAGTTTTTCTCGGGAGGGATCGTCGCTGTAGCTACCCATTATGACTTGGTAGAGGTACGGTTGTCTGAATAGGAGCCATCCAGCGGACTTCCCGCTTAAGAAACGCTACGGTCGTACCTCCCTTGGTTTCTAAAAAGCGGGATAAACTTCTCGTCCGCTGGTTGAGATTTTCCATTACGAAAAAAGACCTGCTACAGTGAAGTAACAAATCTTTTTCATTGAGCCATCCAGCGGACTTCCCGCTTAAGAAGTACTAAGGTCGTTCCTCCCAAGTACTTCTAAAAAGCGGGATGAACTTCTCCTCCGCTGGTTGAGATTTTCCCTTACGAAAAAAGACCTGCTACGGAAAGTAACAGATCTTTTTCATGGAGCCATCCAGCGGACTTCCCGCTTAAGAAACCTTACGGTCGTTCCTCCCTTGGTTTCTAAAAAGCGGG
>Ga0102812_10002119_pt1 | contig 13471 bp, 8 predicted proteins | sample ColrivemetaGS713_FD_79334 | JGI IMG/M metagenome (GOLD analysis project Ga0102812, IMG submission 79334) | Estuarine microbial communities from the Columbia River estuary - Flood tide ETM metaG S.713 | ecosystem: Environmental > Aquatic > Marine > Intertidal zone > Estuary | place: USA: Columbia... | reverse complement strand
TTTAATGGGGCAAAATGCAGCCGAACTTTTAATTCATAGAATAGAACATACAGCTCCTGAAGAATTTCAAAAAGAAGTGATCTCTACTAATTTAAAAATTAGAAAATCAACTCTAAGAAATTAATATTTAGTATAAATTATTGTAAAATAGCAGCTTAGATTAAAAATACATTATTTTTTTTTCAATAACTCAAAGGTTATAGTACTGAATTTTAGTTTTTTTACGGTAAAAACTTCCTTCAAAAAAATAAAAGTTAACTATTAATTTATATATTTGCTTTGTAAAAGAAATTTTACGAGTACTATTTTCACACTTCACACAAATAAACATTTTTAGCTTTTCAGCTTTAAATTGTATTAACATTTAATAGTAACATTAATGGAAAAACGGAAACTAAGTTTCTGGGATATCTGGAACATGAGTTTCGGTTTCTTAGGAATTCAAATGGGTTTTGCTTTGCAAAATGCCAACGCAAGTAGAATTTTACAAATTTTTGGTGCCGATGTTCACGAGTTATCTTGGTTTTGGATTGTAGCACCATTAACAGGTCTTATTGTTCAACCAATAATAGGTTATTATAGTGATAGAACTTGGACAAAGTTAGGTAGAAGAAGACCATTTTTTTTAACAGGCGCTTTATTAGCATCTATAGGATTAATTTTAATGCCAAATGCTGATATGTTTACAGCATTTATGCCAGCTTTGTGGGTTGGTGCAGGAATGTTAATGATAATGGACGCTTCGTTTAACGTAGCTATGGAGCCTTTTAGGGCCCTGGTTGCAGATATTTTGCCATCAGATCAAAGAACACTTGGGTTTAGCGTTCAAACCATTTTAATTGGTATTGGAGCAGTAATTGGATCTTGGTTACCGTATGTTTTAACAAACTGGTTTGGAGTTTTAAATGAATCACAACCTGGAGAAGTCCCAACAAATTTATTGCTTTCTTTTATAATAGGAGCGTCAGTTTTAGTTGGAAGTATTTTAATTACGGTATTTACAACTAAAGAATATTCTCCTGAAGAAATGGCACAATTTAGTGTTGATGAAGAGGATTTAGACGAAAAAGAATCTAGTTTACTTGATATTTTTACTGATTTTAAGAAAATGCCACTAACAATGAAACAATTGAGCTCAGTTCAATTTTTCTCATGGTTCGGATTATTCGGTATGTGGGTATTTTCAACTCCAGCTATTGCGCATCATGTGTATGGTTTGTCTTTAGATGACCACGGAGATGCTTACCAAACTGCTGGTGATTGGGTTGGAATTCTCTTTGGTGTTTATAATGCAGTTTCTGCTGTATATGCTTTCTTTTTACCTGCAATAGCAAAAAAATTAGGAAGAAAAATGACATATGCAATTGGATTAGTTTGTGGAGGATTAGGACTAATATCTATTTATTTTGTTCCAAACGAAAACTGGTTATTTTTATCAATGTTTGGAATTGGAATTGCTTGGGCAAGTATTTTAGCAATGCCTTATGCAATATTAGCAGGTTCAATACCAGCAAAAAAGATGGGTGTTTATATGGGAATATTTAATTTCTTTATTGTACTCCCTCAAATAATAAATGCATTAATAGGTGGGCCAATAGTTAAATATGTATATGGAGGTAATCCAATATTTGCATTAATAATTAGTGGTGTTTCTTTATTAATTGCAGCAGCACTAGTAACAAAAGTAAAAGATGTTGATGACGTAGTTGTAATAAATAAATAAAATGAAAAAAGAAATAGCATTTATATTTGATTTAGATGGTGTAATAGTAGATACAGCAAAGTATCACTTTTTAGCCTGGAGAAATTTAGCAGATTCATTAGGTTTTGTTTTTACTGAAGAGCATAATGAATTATTAAAAGGAGTAAGTAGAGTTCGTTCACTTGAAATTTTATTAGAAATAGGAAAAGTAGAATTAACAGAAGAAAAAAAACAAACTTATTTAGTTCAAAAAAACGCAGAGTATTTGGAATATGTTCATAAAATGACTTCTGAAGAAATTTTACCAGGTATTACTAATTTATTGGATTATTTAGATACAAATACTATAAAATATGCTTTGGGTTCAGCAAGTAAAAATGCGCCTTTAATTTTAGAAAAAGTTGGTCTTTTAAATAGATTTACTGCTATTGTTGATGGGAATGATGTTTCAAAAGCAAAACCAGATCCTGAAGTTTTTTTAATAGGCGCACAAAAACTACAGATGAAACCAGAAAACTGTATAGTTGTTGAAGACGCCATTGCTGGTGTTGAAGCTGCAAATGCTGCCAATATGGTAAGTATAGGAATTGGTGATGCTGAATTATTGAAAGAAGCCACGTTTGTATTAAAAGATACTGCTGGTTTTACAAATGATTTTTTAAAAAAAATAATGAATTAAGAAAATGAATAAGAATTATATTATTCCTAATGAATGGGCAATTGTTGAAGAAGGATTTGATGTTGAAAATGTTGAAGCTTCAGAAAGTTTATTTAGTATAGGAAACGGATCCATGGGACAACGCGCTAATTTTGAAGAAGATTATAGCGGTAAAACCTTCCAAGGAAGTTATATAGGTGGAATTTATTACCCTGATAAAACAAGAGTTGGATGGTGGAAAAATGGATATCCTGAATATTTTGCAAAAGTATTGAATGCTCCAAATTGGATTGGTATACACATTCAAATCAATGCAACTATTTTAGATTTAAATGTTTGTGAGATTTCAAATTTTAGAAGAGAATTAAACATGAAAGAAGGCTGGTTAAGTCGTTCTTTTAATGCAATACTTCCTTCAGGAGATAAAATTGAAGTACATGCTAAACGTTTTATAAGTGTTAAATATAATGAAGTTGGCGCTATAGAATATTCAATAAAAGCTGTAAACTTTTCAGGAGAAATAGTATTCTCACCTTATTTAGACGCTGGTATTGAAAATGAAGATTCTAATTACGACGAATTCTTTTGGGAAACTTTAAAAATAGTTGAAGGTTCTAATAATGGATGCATTTTAGCAAAAACTTTAAAAACAGAGTTTCAAGTGGCAACTGCAATGGAAGTTGATTTTGCAATTAATAACCAACGTATCTCTGTAAATCAAGAAACAACTATTGAAGATAAAGCATTAATATATTCATATAAATTACCTGTTTCAGAAGGAGATATTGCAACTACTTATAAATATGCTTCTTATACTAGCTCATTAAATTACCAAAAAGAGGAGTTAATTAATGCTGCTTTAAAAAATGTAAATCACGCCAAAGAAATTGGTTTTGAACAGTTACTAAATAATCAAAAACAATCTTGGGAAACTATTTGGGAAACAGCTGATATTATTATTGAAGGAGATATACAGGCTCAACAAGGTATCCGATTTAATATTTTTCAATTAAATCAAACCTATATGGGAACTGATGCTCGTTTAAATATTGGTCCAAAAGGTTTTACAGGTGAAAAATATGGAGGAAGTACGTATTGGGATACTGAAGCATATTGCATTCCTTTTTATATGGCTACTAAAGATGCCAATGTAGCTAAAAACTTATTAATGTACCGTTACAACCAACTTGATAAAGCTATTGAAAATGCGCAAAAGCTTGGTTTTAAAAATGGTGCAGCGTTGTATCCAATGGTTACAATGAATGGAGAAGAATGCCATAATGAATGGGAAATTACTTTTGAAGAAATTCATAGAAATGGAGCTATGGTGTATGGAATTTACAACTACGTTAATTTTACGCAAGATTTTAATTATGTGGTAAGTAACGGAATTGAAGTAATGATTGCTATTTCTCGTTTTTGGCATCAAAGAGCCAATTGGTCTGAAGCCAAAAAGCAATATGTTATTTTGGGTGTAACTGGTCCAAACGAATACGAAAACAACATTAATAACAACTTCTATACAAATTATTTAGCAAAATGGTGTATTAATTATACCATGGAATGTTTACATAAAATTGAAGAAAAATATCCTCAAGATTTTAAACGAATTATTGCTAAAACTAATTTAGGAAGCGAAGAAACAACTAAGTGGGTAAAAGTTGCTGATAATATGTATTTCCCTTTTAGTGAAGAGTATAATGTATTCTTACAACAAGATGGATTTTTAGACAAAGAATTAATTCCTGTAAAAGATTTACCAAAATCTGAACGACCAATTAATCAAAAATGGTCTTGGGATAGAATTCTTCGTTCTTGTTATATTAAACAAGCTGATGTTTTACAAGGAATATTCTTATTTGAAGATAAATTTAAGCAAGAAGAAATTGAACGTCATTTCGATTTTTATGAACCATTGACTGTTCATGAATCTTCATTATCACCTTGTGTACATTCAATTTTGGCAGCTTCAATAGACAGAATGCCAAAAGCTTATGAGCAATATTTACGTACTGCTCGTTTAGATTTAGATGATTACAACCACGAAGTTCACGAAGGTTGCCACATTACAAGTATGGCAGGAACCTGGATGAGCGTTGTGCAAGGTTTTGGAGGAATGCGTGTTTGGGAAAATGGAGTGTTATCATTCAATCCACAAATTCCAGCTGAATGGAAATCGTACTCATTTACAATTAATTTCAGAGGGAATGTTTTAAAAGTATACAAAAGTCAAACCAATTGTAAATTCTACAATGAATCTGAAAATGAACTTAAATTATTGGTTAATAAAAAGGAAGTTATAATTCCTTCAAACCAACTTTTAACAGTTTAATCAAATAATCCTGTAATTTTTAGAAAAAAATTACAGGATTATTTTAAATAGCAAATCAATGAAAGAAATTAAACTCTTTTTAATCTTACTATTTTTAGGATTAAATGTTTATGCACAAAAAATAGATAAAATTGAACCACCATATTGGTGGGCAGATATGAATCATAATCAATTAGAAATTATGATTTATGGAAAAGATATAGCTAAGTATAAACCAACAATTGCTAATGAAACAATTCAACTTGTTGAGGTAAAAAATACCGAAAATGATAATTATTTATTTTTAACGGTAGATCTTTCAAAAGCAACAGTAGGCAATTTTAAAATTGATTTTGCTAGAGCAGGTAAAAAAAATAATTTCTCTTATGATTATGAGCTAAAACAACGAAAAGAAAATTCAAAATTTAGAAAAGGTTTTGATAGTTCAGATGCTATTTATTTAATAACTCCAGATCGTTTTGCAAATGCAGATACAACTAATGATGTAGTAAAAAGATTGAAGGAAATAAAGATTAATAGGAAAGATGATTATGGGCGTCATGGTGGTGATTTAAAAGGAATTACAAATCATTTAAACTATATAAATGAAATGGGTTTTACTGCTATTTGGCCAACACCAGTTTTAACAAATGATATGAAAGAAAGCTCATATCATGGATATGCAATGACAGATTTATATGAAGTAGATCCTCGTTTTGGAACCTTGGAAGATTATATTACTTTATCTAAAAAAGCCAGTGAAAAAGGAATAAAACTAATTATGGATCAGGTTGAAAACCATATTGGAGGTGGACATTGGTGGATGAAAGATTTACCTTCAAATAATTGGGTAAATTTTCAGAAGGAATATTTAGGAGGGAAAACTGTAATTACAAATCACAGACGAACCACAAATCAAGATTCTTATGCTTCTGAAATAGATAAAAAATTAATGAGTGAAGGTTGGTTTGTTGCTGATATGCCAGATTTAAATCAAAATAACCAGTTGTTAGCAAATTATTTAATTCAAAACAGTATTTGGTGGGTTGAAACATTGGATTTAGGTGGAATTCGTCAAGATACATATCCATATCCTGATAAAGAATTTATGAGTAAATGGGCAGGTGCAATTATGGCTGAATATCCAAATTTCAGTATAGTAGGCGAGGAATGGAGTACCAATCCTTTATTGGTAGGGTATTGGCAAAAAAATGCAGAAAACAAAGATGGATACCATTCTAATTTAATATCATCAATGGATTTTCCAATGCAAAAAGCTATAGTTGATGCTTTAAATGAAGACGAAACTTGGGGAACTGGTTTGGTGAAAATGTATGAAGGTTTAGCGAATGATTTTTCATACTCTGACCCAAAAAATATTATGATTTTTCCAGATAATCATGATATGAGTCGTATTTATACTCAATTAGGAGGAAACCTTACAAAAACAAAAATGGCATTGGGTTATTTGCTGTCTTTACCAAGAATTTCTCAAATTTATTATGGGACAGAAGTGTTGATAAGTGATGCTAAAAAACCTGGCGATCACGGTTTAATTAGAACAGACTTTCCTGGTGGATGGGAAGGTGATACAATAAATGCATTTACTGGAGAAGGATTGTCTAAGAATCAAATTGAAATGCAATCCTTTTTAAAACAGGTGTTGAATTACAGAAAAAACAGTGAAGCAATACATAGCGGAAAAACACTCCATTTTGGACCAGAAAAAGGTGTTTATGTGTTAGTCAGAATTAAAAATGATGAAATTGTAGCTGTTATTTTAAATAAAAATGATAAAGAAATAAATTTAGATGTATCAAGGTTTAGTGAAGTTGGATTAAACGGACGAAAAGTTAAAAATATAAATACTTCAGAAGAATTTATTTGGAATAATTCCTTAAAAATTAATAAAAAAGGAATACTTATTTTAACTACAAAATTATAAGTGATGCGTTTTTTTAAAGAAATAGTAGTGCTAAGTGTTTTGTTGGTGTTATTTTCTTGTAAAGAAAAGCTGCAAGTAGTCAATAATTTTTCAGCTGTTAAATTTTCTGAATATAATGGCAAACTAGGTTCAGGAACAATAAAAAGAATTGATAGTTTTCCATCAAAATTCGTACGTGCAAGAACTATAGATATTTGGTTACCTAATAATTATTCGCTAAAAAATAAATATGCAGTTTTATATATGCATGATGGTCAAATGTTGTTTGATGCAGAATCTACTTGGAATAAACAAGAATGGAAAGTTGATGAGATTGTTGGCGGTCTAATAGATTCAAGTAAAATTAAAAATACGATTGTTGTTGCTATTTGGAATCATTCAGATATAAGACATTCTGATTATTATCCACAAAAACCGTTTGATTTATTACCTCAAAAATTTAAAGATTCTATTTTTTCAGAAGGACAAAAACAATTTGGCACTTCGTTTAAAGGCTTACAGTCTGATAATTATTTAAAATTTATTGTTGAAGAGGTGAAACCTTATATTGATGCTAATTTTTCAGTTCATTCAAATATGGAAAATACGTTTGTTGCAGGTTCAAGTATGGGCGGATTAATTTCAATGTATGCATTGTGTGAATATCCAAAAATATTTGGAGGTGCGGCCTGTTTATCTTCACATTGGCCAGGTTTTATGCCTCAAGAAAATTCACCAGTTCCAGCTGCTTTTTTTAAATATTTAGCACAAAATTTACCATCACCAAAAACACATAAGATTTATTTTGATTATGGTACAGAAACTTTAGATGAATTTTATTTGCCATACCAAAATCAGTTAAATGAACTGTTAGCCATGAAAGGGTTTAACATTTCTAATTCAAGAAATTTAAAATTTGATGGACACGATCATTCTGAAAACTCTTGGAATAAGCGTTTTCAAATTCCAGTTGAATTTTTATTAAAAAAATAGTAAATGAAATTATTTAAAACATATCTGCTTCTTTTCGTTTTTTTTGTAGCATCTGTAAATGCTCAAAATAAAGAACGAATTTTTAAGAGTTTTTCAAAAAAAGAAGCTCATTTTGAAGTTGTAACAAACGATGGTTTGTATCAAATTCAACCTTACTCTTCAACAATAATTGAAGTATCTTTTATTCCAAAAGGAGAACAATTTCAGCCTAATTCACATGCGGTGGTTTTAAAACCAATGAATATAAAATTAAAAGTTTTAGAAGGTAAAAATTCAATAAAAATAGCTACTGCTGGTATTTCTGTTGAAATTACAAAATCACCTTTTCAACTATCTTATTTCTATAAAGGGAAACCACTAATTTCAGAAAGGAAAGGGTATGTTAAAAATGAAAAAAACGAAGTGTTAGATTTTAATCTAACTAAAAATGAAGTCTTATACGGAGGTGGTGCTCGTGCCCTTGGAATGAATCGAAGAGGAAACAGATTGCAATTATACAACAGAGCTCATTATGGTTATGAAACGCATTCAGAATTAATGAATTTTACCATTCCTTTGGTATATTCTTCTAATTTATATGCTATTCATTTTGACAATGCTCCAATAGGATATTTAGATTTGGATAGTAAAAATGATAATTCTTTGCAATACGAAGCTATTTCTGGACGTAAAACTTATCAAGTTATTGCTGCAGATAATTGGTTGAATTTAGTAAGTGAGTATACAAATTTAACAGGTAAGCAACCGCTAATTCCACGTTGGGCTTTGGGTAATTTTTCAAGCCGATTTGGGTATCATTCTCAAAAAGAAGTTACAAAAACAATAGATGCTTTTATTGAAGAAAAGATTCCTGTTGATGCAATTATTTTGGATTTATTTTGGTTTGGTAAAGAGATGAAAGGAACTATGGGAAATTTAGAATTTCACAAAGATTCGTTCCCAAATCCTGAGAAAATGATTGCGGATTTAAAACAAAAGGGAGTAAAAACAATATTAATTACAGAGCCTTTTATTTTGACAACTTCTAAAAAATGGAGTGAAGCTGTTGAGAAAGATATTTTAGGAAAAACAGCAAGTGGAGAACCATATAAGTATGACTTTTACTTTGGAAACACAGGAATTGTTGATATTTTTAAACTAGAAGGAAAGCAATGGTTTTGGGGTATTTATAAAAACTTAAACAATATTGGTATTGCAGGTTGGTGGGGAGATTTAGGTGAACCAGAAGTTCACCCATCAGATTTATTGCATGCAACCGGAACTGCAGATGAGGTGCATAATATATATGGACATAATTGGGCAAAATTAATCTTTGAAGGATATCAAAAGGATTTTCCTAACCAACGTCCGTTTATTTTAATGAGAGCAGGTTATTCAGGTTCGCAACATTACGGATTAATACCTTGGTCGGGAGATGTCAATAGGAGTTGGGGAGGATTGCAATCGCAAGGAGAAATTGCTTTACAAATGGGAATGCAAGGTTTAGGTTATATGCATTCCGATTTAGGAGGTTTTGCAGGAAATAATTTAGATAATGAGTTGTATACACGTTGGTTGCAATATGGAGTTTTTCAACCAATATATCGTCCTCACGCTCAGGAAGAAGTGCCTTCAGAACCTGTTTTTAGAGAACTAAAAACAAAATCTTTGGCAAAAAAGTCTATAGAATTACGTTATAGTTTAATGCCTTACAATTACACACTTTCTTTTGAAAATAATCAAGAAGGAAAACCTTTGATGCGTCCTTTATTTTTTGATGAAGGAAATGAAAATTTAGTTGAGATTAACAAAACATATTTGTGGGGAAATAACTTTTTGGTAAGTCCGGTAGTTTCAGCAGAAATTAAAGACCAAGAAGTAGTTTTTCCAAAGGGTGCAAATTGGTTTAATTTTTATACAAATGAAAAAGTTGAAGGCGGACAAACTAAAACAGTTCAACTTTCAGCAGAAAGCATTCCAACATACGTTCGTGGAGGTGCTTTTATACCTATGATAAAGCCAATTCAAAATTCAACTTTGTATAATTTAAAAAGCTTTGACTTACATTTTTATTTTGATGAAACTGTAAAAGAAAGTGAAGATAAATTATATAATGATGATGGAGAAACACCAAATTCTTTTGAAAATGGAAACTATGAAATGCTTCATTTTGAAAGTGAATACAAAAAGAAATGTTTAGCTATAGAAATTGAAACAGAGCTTGGAGATAGCTTTCAATTTTCTTCAAAAGAAATAACTTTAATAATTCATAATATTTCAAAAAAACCAAAAAGAGTAAAAGGTTATAATTATACTTGGAATGAAGAAAAATCAATATTAACTATTCCAGTTTCAATTGAGAAAATTTCAGAAAAAACATTAAAAATTAAATTCTAAATAAGAATGAAAAAATATTCATTATTTCTTTTGCTAACAATTGTTTTAGCTAGTTGCATGTCAAAAAAACAAGAAATGACTTCAACAGAACCTAGTAATAAAGTTCCTTTTGTATGGGAAAATGCCAATATCTATTTTTTATTAACAGATAGATTTAATAACGGAGATACTTCAAATGATTTAAATTTTAATAGAACGAAAGAAACTTCAAAATTACGTGGATTTGAAGGTGGTGATATCATTGGAATTACAAAAAAAATTGAAGAAGGTTATTTCACTAATTTAGGAATAAATGCTATTTGGCTAACACCAATTGTGGAGCAAATTCACGGAGATGTTGATGAAGGAACAGGTTCAACTTATGGTTTTCATGGATATTGGGCAAAAGATTGGACTGCTTTAGATCCTAATTTTGGAACTAAAGAAGATTTAAAAATTTTAGTAGAAACAGCGCATAAAAACAGTATTAGAATTGTGTTGGATGGTGTAATAAACCATACTGGACCTGTAACAGAATCTGATCCTGTTTGGTCAAAAGATTGGGTACGGACCGATGTACAATGTTCTTACCAAGATTATGAATCTACGGTAATGTGTTCACTTGTAAAAAATTTACCAGATATTAAAACAGAAAGTAATGAGAATGTTGAAATTCCTGCTGCTTTAGCTGAAAAATGGAAGGCTGAAGGAAGATATGAGCAAGAAATGAAAGAATTAGATGCCTTTTTTGCAAGAACTGGTTATCCAAAAGCTCCACGTTTTTATATCATGAAATGGCTGACAGATTATATTACAGAATTTGGGATTGATGGTTACAGAGCTGACACTGTGAAGCATACTGAAGAGAGTGTTTGGGGAGAGTTTAAAAAAGAATGTGATTATGCTTTTGCAGAATGGAAAAAGAACAATCCAGATAAAGTATTAGATGATAATAATTTTTATATGGTTGGCGAAATTTATAATTATGGAATTAATGGTGGTTTGTCATTTGATTTTGGAGATAAAAAAGTTAATTATTTTGAAAATGGATTTCAAAGTTTAATCAATTTTGATTTTAAATGGAATGCCGCTCAAAATAGTTATGAAGAATTATTTTCAACATATTCAAACATTTTAGGAAATCAATTAAAAGGTTTTGGGGTTTTGAATTATGTAAGTTCTCACGATGATGGAAGTCCTTTTGATAAAGAAAGAACCAAGCCATTTGAGTCTGCTACTAAATTATTATTATGCCCAGGAGCTTCACAAGTTTATTATGGTGATGAATCTGCACGATCTTTAATTATAGAAGGAACTGTTGGAGATGCAACTTTGCGCTCTAATATGAATTGGGATGAAATAGCAAATAATCAGCAAACGAAAGATGTTTTAACGCATTGGCAAAAATTAGGAAAGTTTAGAATTAATCATCCTTCAGTTGGTGCAGGAGTTCATAAAATGTTGAGCGAAAAACCATATGTTTTTGAAAGGGCCTATTCTAAAGGGGCTTTTTCAGATGCAGTTGTAATTGGTTTAGATGTTCCAGAAGGTGAAAAGGAATTGACTGTTGGAACAATTTTTAAAGATGGAGATGAATTACTAGACGCCTATTCAAATACTAAAGTAACCGTTAAAAATAGTGCCGTAAAAATAAGTACTCCTTATACTGTAGTTTTACTTGAAAAAATAAATTAAAATGAAATATATTCAATTAAGCATATTAATAGTTACTGTGTTGTTTTCATCTTGTACAAAAAAACAAGCACAAAAAATTGTTGTAGCCTCTCCAGATTCCTCAATTGAAATTCAATTTATACTATCTGAAAAAGGTGAGCCAACCTATTGGCTAAATTATAAAAAGGATAAGGTTATAAAACCTTCAACTTTAGGTTTTAATTTAAAAGAATTACCTTCTTTAATGGAAGGTTTCGAAATTGTAAATAGTACAACTAGAAATTTTAATGAAACCTGGCAAATGCCTTGGGGAGAACAAATAGATGTTGTAAATAATTATAATGAACTAAAAGTTGAACTGCAAGAATCTTCAAAATTAGAAAGAAAACTAAACATTATTTTTAGAGTTTTTAATGATGGAATTGGGTTTAGATATGAATTTCCAGAACAAGAAAATTTATCTAAAGTTTTTATTACAGATGAAAATACACAATTTAATTTAACTGGAGACCACAAAGTTTGGTGGACACCTGGAGATTGGGATATTTATGAGCATTTATTTAATACAACCAAGTTTTCTAAAATAGATGCATTATCAAAAGCAATCATCCAAATTTAGGCCAAACTTATATTCCTGAAAATGCTGTAAATACACCAGTAACTATGAAAACTGCAAGTGGTTTACATTTAAGTTTTCATGAAGCGGCTTTGGTTGATTATGCAGATATGACGTTAAAAGTTGACACTACTAATTTCACCATGATAAGTGGTTTGGTAGGTTCAGCAAATAATGATTATAAAGTAGTTAGAACAGTTCCTTTTGAAACTCCTTGGAGAACTATTCAAATTGCAGAAAAAGCGGGTGATTTAATTGAATCTAAACTAATTGTAAATTTAAATGCGCCAAATAAATTAGGCGATGTTTCTTCTTGGGTAAAACCAACAAAATATACAGGAATTTGGTGGGAAATGCATTTAGGAAAATCTAGTTGGGATATGGCCTCTGAAAAACATGGTGCAACAACTAAAAACGCGAAAGCATTTATAGATTTTTCAGCAAAAAATAATATTGGTGCTGTATTGGTTGAAGGCTGGAATACCGGATGGGAACATTGGATTGGTTTTGAAGATAGAGAAGGAGTTTTTGATTTTGTTACACCTTATCCAGATTACGATTTAAAAGAAGTTGTGCGTTATGGTAAAGAAAAAGGTGTTGAAATTATTATGCACCACGAAACTTCAGCTGCAACACAAACCTATGAAAAACAACAAGATACAGCCTATGCTTTAATGCAAAGTTTAGGAATTCATGCGGTAAAAACTGGCTATGTAGGTAAAATATTGCCTAAAGGTGAATATCATCACGGGCAGTATATGGTAAATCAGTATAACAATGCCGTAATTAAAGCAGCGAAATATCAGGTTGCAATTAATGCACACGAACCAATTAAAGATACAGGCTTACGAAGAACGTATCCAAATACTATTTCTCGTGAAGGTTTACGTGGCCAAGAATTTAATGCTTGGGCAACTGATGGAGGAAACCCAGCAGAACATTTACCAATTGTAGCTTTCACAAGAATGCTAGCGGGCCCAATAGATTATACCCCAGGAATTTTTGATATAAAATTTGATAAATGGAAGGCCGAAAATCAGGTAAATACAACTATTGCGCAACAATTGGCTTTGTATGTAGTTATTTATAGCCCAATTCAAATGGTAGCAGATTTAATTGAAAATTACGATGGAAATCCTGCATTTCAATTTATAAAAGATGTTGGGGTAGATTGGCAACAAACAAAAGTTTTAAATGGTGAAGTTGGAGATTTTGTGACTATTGCCAGAAAAGAAAGA
>Ga0102812_10002118_pt1 | contig 13480 bp, 9 predicted proteins | sample ColrivemetaGS713_FD_79334 | JGI IMG/M metagenome (GOLD analysis project Ga0102812, IMG submission 79334) | Estuarine microbial communities from the Columbia River estuary - Flood tide ETM metaG S.713 | ecosystem: Environmental > Aquatic > Marine > Intertidal zone > Estuary | place: USA: Columbia... | reverse complement strand
CCAAAGGTGCCTGAACCACCATATCGGAAAGTATCAGAATCCATTGAGTTTGGTAAGAATCCAAGAACTAATCCACCTCCTCCATAAACATCAATTTTTCCTTTTATGATTGGAGCTTTGGTTATAAAACCAAGTCTAACTTGTTGGTATGGTTTCCAGTCTTCACCAGCATTGGCCTGATAGCGTAAATATTGGTAATCGTAGGATAGATTAAAGTGAATTCGAGAATAAATGGCCGGCGTCAATGCTGTTAAACCAACGCCAAAATCATGTCCAAATTCATTAAGCTGATAACCAATAACCCAGCCATTTCTATAGTTTGGCTCCTTTTTTTGAGCATTTAGGTTTAAACTTAAGCTTAAGAAAATTAATAAAATTATAAAGTACTTTATTTTATAAACTATCATGGTAAAAAAATATAGTTATGGTTTTAGTATAGGGTTATTGCTAATCGGTCAAATCGGTCATTTAACTGATTTGATTATTTTTGGTCAAGTTTGGGTAAATAGCTTTGAAGGGCTTTTACGTATTCTTGAAAGGCAATACGACCTTTTTGAGTAACAGAACAACTTGTGTGAGGCTTTTTCCCTTGAAATGTTTTCGAAATTTCAATGTACTCTGCTTCTTCCAATTTGCTGAGTTGAACACTCAGGTTTCCGGCCGTAGCATCGGTTTGCTCTTTCAGAAACGAAAAATCGGCTGATTCAACCGTCATTAATAATGACATAATCGATAATCGTAACTGAGAATGAAGTAAGGGGTCAAGTTCTTTAAACACGGCTAATCGGATTTTTTTTCAATAAGTGACCTGGAATAATATAACTGCATACTAGAGAAGCAGAAAGTGCAAGCATTTGATATTCTAAAGATACATTTATAGCTATCAAAGCAATGATCCAACTAGCAATTCCACCAAAAATTAAGGGTTTGAACTTCAAAACACTGCCTGATTGAAAGGTAGCCATTCCATAAAATAAGATAAACCAAGGGTATGGTTGATAATTTAAACTTGGCATAGCAAGCATTACGAATAGCATTCCGACACCAAATGCAGACCAAATGTAAGACATTGATCTATCTACAAATGTTGTTGCATTATCTTTTTTCTTAGCGTTTTTTAAAAAGATGATTTGATAAATGAATCCAATAAATGATCCAAACCAAACCATTGGCGCCCAGCTAAGCTGCATGTGAATGAGTAGGATGTAATGTGCTACGGATAAGAAAAACGTGAGCCATCCCCAAAATAGGAAGAGTTGTCCATTTTCAGAGATTTTGGTTCGAGAGCGGTTAATCATTTCTTCAATGATCTTTAAACTTTCAGTTGCTTCCATAAAAAAATATTAGTTTGTTGTTTAGTGTGGTTTATAATATAAACTACTTTATTTGAAAAGTAAAGAGAATTGTTTTGGATGGAAATAAAAATTCGTAAACGTATAAGATTTGTAGCTCTAGAATCACCTTTCTTGGCGTCATTTTGGTGATAAATGCGGTACTGAATGATCTGTTCTTCAGTCATCGAAACGTCGTTTCTACGTCTTATATCGTATTATAAATCTGCGCAAAGTGGGTCGAAAATTAAATTAATCTATCGACCCAATAATTTGGCTCTCGATGAAGGTGCATTACTGCTAGTATATAAAGCATGCCATCTTTTTTTTCATACAAAATTCCAAAAGGAAATCTGTCAACTAAAGATCGACGAATATCCCCTTGAATACGTGCCCATGAATTTGAATAGGTATAAGCTCTACTTATAGCTTCATGGACTTGAATGGCGAAATCTAGACCTAAACCAGAATTATTCTCTCATAGTAGACAATAGCTTCCATGAACTCGATTTCAGCATCTGGATGAAATCTAAATCTCATTTGTTAAATTTATTCCACACTTTTGAAAAAACATCTTCTCCTGAAATTGTTTCTGCACTAGCGGTGTGAATATCGGCGGAACGTTTTTTGGCTAAATTTGCCCATGATTTATCAATTTTAGATTCTTTTGGATTTAAACTTAGAAGTAGAGATTCGACTAATTTAACCCTTATATCTACAGGTAGCGATTCTGCATTATTTATAAGTTCTTCAATTTTCATGATTTTTTAATTGAGTATACTTTTTTAAAATATAGTTTATGATGTCGAATCTTCAAATGAAGTTCAATTTTTAAAAGACTGCTGTTTCGAAATAATATGATTCAATTATTCAAATTCGGAATCGTTTTGTACTCATGGAGCCTTGGTGTGTTCAAACTATATTCTTTGATTAACTAGCGCTCAAACTTTCATAGCTCATTTTTTCCCAGAATCTTTCTGCCTTGTCTGAGCCATTTTCATAGGCTTTACGAATCCAAAAAGCTGATTATTTTTCTTCTTGAGCAAAAATTGAAGAATAAACCGTCAAAAATATAAGTATTGTAAAAAGATCACTTTCATATTATTGCATTTAGGCTATATGAAAATATGTTTAATATTTAATTAATTTAAAAGACCACATGAAGAAGTACTAATGAAAAAAGTATTGAAACGGATTTCATTAATATTATTTGGGACAACATTGGGAAAAAGATTACTCTTAAAATTATTGAATAGTCTTTTGATCAATCCCATCCCAAAATCAATAGGCGTCTTGTACCATCGTGATTAATTTCTTCCGTAATTCAGAATTTTGATCACAAAAGGCATCAAGAATGGAAAAGTGATTCACATCTGGAATAATCATCGCATCAGTTTTCGCTCCATGCTTTCTCCAAGCGGAAGCAAAATCATTACTTTGATCGTGATATTCTACAGATTCTAAACCTCCAACAGCTGCTAAAAAAGGAATAGGACTTGTTGGTTTTAAATAAACAGGACTAAGTGAAGAAATATCTTCCTTCGTCATTTTTAGTTTTTCATTTAAATAGGTTAACCGAATTGGTTCCAATTCAAATAAGCCACTTAAGCTACAAGCTGAATAAATATTCTTTTCAACATCAGCGCCGTAATCGTTCCATTCAGTTGCGAGCATCATTGCAATTAGATGTCCTCCGGCTGAGTGACCTGCTAAATGTAATAGACGAGGATTTCCGCCATATCTGTCTGTGTTATAAGAAAGCCAAGCAATAGCTTTTCGGCATGATTTAATTATTTGTAACATGCTTACTTCTGGAGCAAGTGGGTAGTTTGGTAGAATGGTTACAAATCCTTGCTCTGTAAATGATTTTGCAATAAAACTGAAAACAGATTTACTCATTCCTTGCCAATAACCACCGTGATAAAAAATCATTACACGAGCTAAACCTTCGTGGTCATCAGGTAAATAAATATCTAAGACTTCTCGTGGATGAGAGCCATAGCGCACATTTAAATGGCAACGTGCTTGTAAGGTAAAATCGATACTTTCTTGTGTCCAGCGATCAACATAAGCTTTGAAATCGCCAACAGCTACCCGATTATTATATTGTAAATCGAGAGAATCTTTATCAAAATTTTTATAAATAGGAATTGGTCTACTCGTATCCATTACACAATAAGGTTGAGTATAAATTATTTATTAACTGTTGATAAACATAGACTTAAAGTCTAAATACAATATATTAGGCTTTTATTAAATGACTAATTAAGATTCTATTTTAAAGCTTTTGCTAACAAACGAGCAGTATGATGCGCTTCCATCGCAACTCCATCATGAATCTGATGTCTACACGAGAATCCCGGTGCACATACACTTGCGTTTTCTTTAGCAGCTCTTAGTTTTGGAAATAAAACCAATTCTCCAACTTGCATGGAGACATCGTAGTTTTTTTCTTCGTAGCCAAAACTTCCAGCCATTCCGCAACAGCCTGTTTGTAAGTCTGTGGGTTTATAGCCCGCAGCTTTTAGAGCATTCATGGTCGATTTTGTACCAATTAATGCTTTTTGATGACAATGTCCGTGAACTAAAGCTTCTTTTGGAGTTTGATTAAAGACTCGTTTCATCAACTCAGGATTTTCTTCAGCCAAATTCGCTACAAATTCATCAATTGTAATCGACATTTTAGCTACAACTTTTGCTTTTTCTAAGTCTGAATCTTCAACTAAATCTAAATATTCGTCTCTTAAGGTTAAGATTTCACTTGGTTCTAAACCGATAATTGGCATTCCTTCTTTTGCGAAAGGATAAAGCATAGTAACGTTTCTAAGAGTTGTTTTCTTTGCTTTATCCAACAATCCTTTTGAAATCATGGTTCTACCATTGTCCGTTGGTTTTGTGCTAATGACTTCGTAACCAAGCGCTTCTAAAACTCGAACGGCATCAATTCCAACTGCAGGTTCATGGTGATTAATAAATAAATCCATGAATAAGAGCACTTTTCTTGTTGAACGAACAGCGCCATTTTTGCGATGTTTTTTCATCCAGCTTTCAAACGTTTCTTTTGCAAATTGTGGTAATTCGCGTTTTGGACTCACATTCAACACTTGTCTGAAAATCTCTTTAGCTACTTTTGTGCTATTTACCATATTGATTAAAGTAGGAGTGAATTCAGTGAGCTTGTACAATGGACCAGGATTTCCATAAAACTGTGCTGATAAAGGAATTCCATTTTCTTTGTAGTAGCCATTTGTGAATTCTGCTTTCATTTTTGCCATATCCACATTGGCAGGGCAATCGGATTTACAGCCTTTACAGCTTAAGCACAATTCAAGTGCTTCTTTCAATTCTTCTGATTTAAACGCTTCTTTTTGTTTTCCTGCAAATAACTGACGAAATACATTCGCGCGACCACGAGTAGTGTCTTTTTCATCTTTTGTTGCCATATACGACGGACACATCGTTCCACCGCTTAGCGCTAATTTACGACATACACCAGCGCCATTGCAGAGTTCAATAGCATCTGCAAAACTACCTTGTTTTCTCCATTTGAAAATAGTTGGCACTTCAGGTTTTACATAAGAAACATCGAAGCGCATTCCGTAATCAATCGGTTTTGCGCGAACAATTTTACCGGGATTAAAAATTGAGTGTGGATCCCAAATATCTTTTACTTTTTCTAGAATCGGCATCATTTCTTTGCCCAAAACCAATTCGATATAAGGAGCACGAGCGCGACCATCACCATGTTCGCCAGAAAGTGAGCCTCTATATTTTCTGATGAGTTCGGCCACTTCAACCGCCATAATTTTCATGGTTTCAACACCACTTTCAGTTCTGATATCTAATGCAGGACGCAAGTGTAATTCACCAACCGAAGCGTGAGCATAAAACACGCAAGTTGATCCGTATTTTTTTAAAATTTCTTGGAAATCATCAATATAGTCAGGTAAATCTTCGACTCGAACCGCTGTGTCTTCCACAAAAGTTGGGGATTTTTGCTCCCAGCCTAAACCCATCAACAAACCCAATCCGGCTTTCCTTAAATCCCAGACGCGACGCATTAAATCTTCGTCGGTGATAATGGTATGGGCATAACCGAGGTTTTTCGCCTTCAAATCTGAAATAAGTTTTTCGGCGCGAGGCATAAGTTCTTCAACAGAATCACCATCTAATTGGACGATTAAAATGGTTGCAGGATCGCCTTCAATAAAGAATCTGTTTTGAGATTGTTCAATATTGCCGTGAGTTGCATCAAGCACAATTTTGTCTAACAATTCAACCGCTGCAGGATTGTACTTCACGATATCAACTGTTGCAACTAAGGAATCACGCAAATTAGGAAACTGTGGAATCACCAAAATCGAACACTTCGGTTTTTCCGACAAATTGACCACAGCTTGTTTGGTCATGGCGAGTGTTCCTTCGCTTCCGCACAATAATTCAGCCATGTTAAATAGGCGTCCACCTGGAGTTAAAGGACTCATTTCCAATAGCTTATCGATAGCGTAACCTGTATTTCGGCGAGTGATTTCAGGATGAGGAAAGTTATCTTTGATAAGTTTACCATGTGCTTTTAATAAAGCTAGCATTTCGCGATAAATCTGTCCCTCAAGAGTTGTTAATTTCGTTTTAGCTTCTAATTCGGAATCACTTAAGGGTTTGAAGGTAACTTCTGAACCATCGCTTAAAACGGTATCAACAGAAAAAATTTGGTCGCGAACCGTTCCATATTTAATGGAAAATGAACCTGAACTATTATTTCCAATCATTCCGCCCAACATGCAGCGGTTAGTTGTAGAAGTATCTGGCCCAAACAATAATTGAAATGGTGCTAATTCTCTGTTTAAGGTATCGCGAATTACACCAGGTTGAACAGTAGCTTTTTTGGCATCAATATCGAGTTTTACGGTCTGAGTCATGAATCTAGAAGTGTCCATAATGACTCCGCCGCCAGTTGTTTGTCCTGCAAGTGAAGTTCCTGCCGCCCTTGCGGTTATAGATATTTTATTCTCAGCACAGTACTTAACAAGATCTACAATTTCTTGTCCATTTTTTGGAAAATGAACGCCTTGAGGAATTTCTTCGTAATTGGATGCGTCGTTGCTGTATAAACGGCGAGTTAATTCATCGGTTTTGATTCCGAGAGCAGAAGATAAATTGGTTGATGCCATGGTTTTTTAGCCAGATATGAAAGAAAATAAATAGGAAAGATTTCAAAAGTAAGTACTTTCGGTTAAAATACGTTTTTGTTATTTCAATCAGAAAAACAAAGTGCAAATGAGTTGTATATTTGATTTAAAATAATGTCGTAAATATTTTGGGTTTAAGTGATTGTTAGAAAAAATAGTTTCGAGTATAGTCGAAACTAAAAGCGATTAATCAAAAAGAGTAGGATATACTCGAAACTTTTGATATTTTATCAAAAAGAGTAGAGTATAGTCGAATGTTTACGCGAAGTTCTTATTTAGAAAAAATAAAACCGTTTATTGATAAACCGGTAATCAAAGTCTTGACCGGAATTAGAAGAAGTGGTAAAAGTACGTTGCTGAAAATGATTATTCAGGAATTGAAATCAAAAGGAGTTCAGGATAATCAAATCATTTATATCAACAAAGATTCCTTAGAGTTTGAGTTCATTCAGACTTATCTTCAATTATATGAATATGTTAAAGGGAGGATTCCTTCAGAAAAAACAAGTATTTATCTGTTTGTAGATGAAATACAAGAGATTGAATTTTGGGAAAAAGCGATAGGAAGTTTTCATACAGATGAAATTGCAGATCTTTATATCACGGGTTCAAATTCTAGCTTAATGTCTTCTGAGTTGGCAACTTTATTAACGGGTAGATATATTGAGTTTTTTATTCAGCCACTCGTCTTTTCAGAGTTTTTGGAATTTAGAGAAGCTGCTATCCATCAAAGTGAAGTAGAGTTTGAACATTATCTTAAATATGGAGGATTCCCAGGGCTGCATCATATGGAGTTCACGGACGATGTAATCAAACAATATTTAGATGCTATTTATAACACGGTAATTTTAAAAGATGTTGTTGCTAGGAATAATATTCGTGATGTTCATTTATTAGAGCGAATAATTCGTTTTATTGCTGATAATGTCGGGAATATCACGACAGCAAAAAACATTAGCAATTTCATAAAATCACAACATCTTAAAGTCTCTGTCGATACCGTTCAAAATTATATCAAATGGTCAATGAATGCTTTTATTATTCATAAAGTACCTCGATATGATATCAGGGGAAAAGCTCAGTTAGAACTCTATGAAAAATATTTTTTAAGCGATATTGGGTTTATTTATGTCTTAAGCGGAAATAAGTTTGCTGATATTTCGGGGAAGTTGGAAAATGTTATCTTCTTAGAGTTAATACACCGAGGGTATGCTGTTGAAATCGGAAAATGGAATCAATTAGAAGTAGATTTTATTGCATCAAAAAATGGGAAGAAAATTTACTTTCAAGTTGCCTATTTATTAAGCGATGAAAAAGTTATTAGCAGAGAATTTGGTTCTTTAATGCAAATACAAGATGCTTATCCAAAATATGTGCTAAGTATGGATAAACACTTTGGGGATGATTTAAATGGAATAAAATGGATGAATATCAAGGATTTCTTATTGAGTAAAGATTGGTAAGAGTTAGTTTGAAGAGATAAAAAGCGCTTCCAGAAAGTCAATTTCATCGTATATTTGCCCAGAATATTGATTTTAAAAATGAAGGAATAGTAGATATGTTGGCATTGGATCCAAATTTTGGAATAAAAGCACCTATTGGCACAAAATTGCATTGTAAAGGTTGGCATCAAGAAGCGGCTTTGCGCATGTTGCTCAATAACTTAGATAATGATGTTGCAGAACATCCGAAAGAATTAATTGTTTATGGTGGTTCTGGAAAAGCGGCAAGAAATTGGAAAGCTTTTCATACAATAGTAAAAACTTTACAACGACTTGAAAATGACGAAACCTTATTGATTCAGTCAGGAAAACCTGTTGGCGTTTTCAAAACACATAAAGAATCACCTCGCGTCTTGATATCCAATTCTCAATTAGTGCCACGTTGGGCAAATTGGGATGAATTCCGTCGTTTGGAAGCCATGGATTTGACAATGTACGGTCAAATGACAGCCGGTTCATGGATTTACATTGGAACTCAAGGCATTTTACAAGGAACCTACGAAACGTTTGCTGAATGTGGTGTTCAGCACTTTGGTGGAACTTTAGCCGGAAGATTGGTAGTTACCGCCGGACTTGGTGGAATGGGCGGAGCTCAACCTTTAGCCGCAACCATGAATGGCGCAGCTTTTTTAGGAATTGATGTTGATGAAACTCGCATTCAAAAACGTATTGATACCGGTTATTGCGACAAAATATGCTACAATTTAGATGAAGCACTCGAACTCGTTTTAGCCGCAAAAAATAACAAAGAAGCTCTTTCTGTGGGCTTGGTCGGAAACGCAGCCGAAGTTTTACCAGAATTAGTAAAAAGAGGAATTGTGCCTGATGTCTTAACCGATCAAACTTCAGCTCACGATTTAAAACAAGGTTATTTGCCAAAAGGAATGAGTTTGGCGAAAGCCGCTGAAATGCGCGAAAAAGATTTCAAAACCTATCAGGATTTGGTTTTGGATTCTATGGTTGAACACGTTCAAGCAATGTTAGCTTTACAAGAAAAAGGAGCTATTACCTTTGATTACGGAAATAATATTCGTGGTCATGTCGCTGATTTAAGAGGTCTTACAGATGCGTTTAAAATTCCAGGATTTGTTCCAGAATACATTCGTCCTCTGTTTTGCAAAGGTTCTGGACCATTCCGTTGGGCAGCGCTTTCCGGAAATCCAAAAGATATTTATCGCACAGATAAAGCTGTGTTAGAGTTATTTCCTGAAAAAGAACATTTGCAACGTTGGATAAAAATGGCTCAGAAAAAAGTGCATTTCCAAGGTTTGCCAGCTAGAATTTGTTGGTTAGAATACGGCGAACGCGCTGAAATGGGTCAGAAGTTTAACTGGTTAGTGAAAAAAGGAAAAGTTGATGCGCCTTTAGTTATTGGTCGTGATCATTTGGATACAGGTTCGGTTGCTTCTCCAAATCGTGAAACAGAAGGAATGATGGATGGTTCAGATGCAATCGCCGATTGGCCGATTTTAAACGCTATGTTAAATACTGCAGGCGGAGCAAGTTGGGTTTCATTACATCATGGCGGTGGTGTTGGAATTGGCTATTCTATTCACTCAGGAATGGTTTGTCTGGCTGATGGAACGAAATCGGCAGGAAGAAGATTGGAGCGTGTGTTGACAAATGATCCTGGAACGGGAGTCATGCGACATGCCGATGCCGGTTATCCAATCGCGATTGAAACTGCAAAAACTCGTGGCGTAGATTTACCTTCGATTTTATAAAAAACTCCCTCTCTAGGACTCCGTTTATAGGACTCACAGTCCTCTAAGGACTGTGAGTCCTATAAACGGAGTCCTAAATAAACTCTTTAAAAAAAACTTAGTGAACCAATCTATCAAAATAAGTCATTTATATTCCACGCTGAAAACGAGAATGACGGAACTTCGCGCAAATGAATCAACCGTAGTTGAAAGCCGAAAAATTGTTGAAGCTGCATTAAAAGACGGAAAAGCACATTATGGAATCAATACAGGATTTGGGATTTTAGCTAATAAGCGAATTTCAGATCAAGATTTAAAAAATCTTCAGCGAAATCTCATTTTGTCGCATGCTGTTGGTGTGGGAAATTCAATCCCTAAAGAAATTTCTCGTTTAATGCTTCAATTAAAAATTCATGCATTAGGTCAAGGTTTTTCTGGAATTTCAGTGGAGACTTTTCGTCAATTACTCAAGTTTGAAGAATTGGATTTAATTCCGGTTGTTCCTGAAAAAGGAAGTGTTGGCGCGTCTGGAGATTTAGCTCCTTTGGCTCATTTGTGTTTGCCGCTCATTGGTTTAGGTTATTTTTGGAATGAAGATGGAACGCAAAAATTGCCAGCAAAGGACGTTTTAGAAAAACATGGTTTAGCCGCAATTGAGCTTCAAGCCAAAGATGGTTTAGCTTTGATAAATGGAACACAATTCATGGCAGCTTACGGTGCTTTTGTGTTGAATAAAGCGCTTAATCTTTGCAAATTGTCTGATATTTTGGGTGCCATGAGTTTAGAAGCCTTACAAGGAAGTATAAGTCCGTTTGATGCTCGAATTCATCAGATTCGCCCACATCCTGGACAAATTCTTACCGCAGAAAATGTACGTAATTTATTGAAAGACAGTGAAATACTTGAATCGCACCGAAATTGCGGAAAAGTTCAAGATCCTTACTGTTTGCGTTGTATTCCGCAGGTTCACGGAGCAAGTAAAGATGCCATCAGAAATGCAGTTGAAGTGATGCAAATCGAATTGAATTCAGTAACCGATAATCCATTGGTTTTTGATGATGGTTCTATTATCAGTGGCGGAAACTTTCATGGTCAGCCGATTGCTTTTGCTATGGATTTTGCCGCAATTGCTTTGGCTGAATTAGCATCGATTTCTGAGCGAAGAACGTATTTATTGCTTGAAGGACACGATGGTTTGCCGACTTTATTAATGCGCGAAACGGGTACGAATTCTGGTTTCATGATTCCACAATACACCGCAGCGGCTTTGGTTTCAGAAAATAAAGTGTTGTGTCATCCCGCTAGTGTGGATACAATTCCAACTTCTTTAGGACAAGAAGATCATGTTAGTATGGGAAGTATCAGTGCAATAAAATTGCTGAAAGTCTTAGAAAATGTAGAGTATGTTTTGGCGATTGAGTTGTTTACTTCAGCTCAAGCATTAGATTTCAGAAAGCCTTTGAAACCAGGAATAGGTGTTGAAAAAGCACATGAATATATTCGTTCTAAAGTTTCTCATACTGAAGTCGATCGCTTTTTTAATGATGATATTATGCAATGTCACGGACTAGTGAATGACTTAGAATTGATTCAAGTTGTTGAAAATGTTGCTGAAATGAAGGTTGTTTGAGGCTTTGGCTTTACTTTTCAAACAAATGATTTGTTTTGAGTTTATAATGAACTTGAAACTTATTTAATGATGTCAGCGATGACTCTGGCGCTATGATTGAGTTATAATTCTGAAATTGTAAAAAAAAAAGAATTACAGTGCTTTTGTACAGTCATATACGTTCTTTAATTGACTATAATCTTTTCATTAAATGATGAATTTGGCTCATTTTCAAAATCAGAAATATTCGAACTGTTAGGTAAATTAAAAAATCGCAGCAAAACTCAATTTAAAATGCGATAGGTGTAAAATTAACTCTTATTGATTAGTTATTTAAAAGGATGAAAATACTCAAGAATATAAAAACGCTGTACACAGCAAGTCACAAAGATTCTTTCAAGTTGATTCGAATTCAAAATGCGGCTTTAGTATGGGATAAATACTCCATTTTATGGGTTGGTCAAGAATCTGCTATTCCAGAACAGTTTGCAGATGTTGAATCAGTTGATGCTCAAAACAAAATTGTAATTCCTGGTTTAATCGACTGCCATACACATCTAGCGTTTGCAGGAAACCGCTGGGCAGAAACGACCTTGAAAATTCAAGGGAAATCGTATTTAGAAATTGCAGAAAGTGGTGGTGGAATACGCTCAACAGTTGCTGCAACAAGAGAAGCGAGTCTTGAAGAATTAGAAGAAGAAGCTCAAAAGCGTTTGGTTTTATGTAAAAAAAGAGGAATTACCACGATTGAGTGTAAATCAGGTTATGGCTTAGATCTGGAAACTGAACTAAAATTACTTCGAGTGTATCGTCATTTAGCCGCTAAAAATCCTGATATTCGTATTTTTTCTACTTTATTAGCCGCGCATACTATTCCTGCTGAGTATCAACATGATAGAAGAGGATATATTGATTTAATCAAAAATGAAATTATCCCGATGGTTGCGAGCGAAAATCTAGCAGTGTTTTTTGATATTTTTGTGGAAAAGGGAGCATTTTCTTTTGATGAAGCCATGGAATTGGGTGACTTTGCGAAAAAATATGGATTCAAAATAAAATTACATGTCGATCAGCTGAGTCATCAACGTGGAGCGGAATTGAGTTTGAAATTAACAGCCGTTTCTGCAGATCATTTAGAATATATTGTTGAAGATGATTTCAACATAATGAAACAAGCTGGAACCGTTGCGGTAAGTTTGCCAACCGCTTCGGCTTATTTGAATCAGCCTGTTTTGCCAGCTAGAAAATTATTGGAAGCTCGAATTCCTGTTGCCGTGGCAACTGATTTCAACCCTGGAAGTGCTCCGGTTTCTGATTTATTATTTTCAATGAATTTGGCGGTAACTCTGCAAAGAATGACAGCAGATGAAGTTTTATTAGGAGTTACAACACACGCAGCAAAAGCGCTGAATTTACATGATGTCGGAAAGCTTCAAACGGGTTACAAACCTGAGTTTTTATTGTTAGAAATCGATTCGCTTGAAGAGTGGATTTATGGATTTAGAAGTGAAATTGTTCCTGAGCGAGTGTAACGCTTAGTTTCATCTCTAAGAAATGAACTTTGCAAATTGTTCAGTTTGAAAACCGGTATTTTTAGCCGAACATAAAATTTAATCGTTTGATTGATGCGTTTCATCAATCCCATAATATGACAAGCAAAAACCTAGTTTCTTATTCCTATTCAAATATATTAGTTCGTGAAGCACACGATTTACGCATGGCTCATTGCATCACTTCCGAAATCACAGAAAAAACAAAACTTGTATTAATTGGTTTCCCTTTTGATGAAGGCGTGAAAATTAATGCTGGAATTCCTGGTGCAAAAAAAGGCCCAAAAGCAATTCGTGAGCAATTAGGTAAAATGGTAGCAACAGAATCTGCTTTGAATGAGCAAATTGCTGATATTGGCGATATTGATTGCGAAGGAAAATCCGTTGAAGAAGCTCAGGAATTATTAGGAACGCTTGTTTCAGAATTATTAGAAGAAAATCTATTCCCAATTATTTTGGGTGGCGGACATGAAACCAGTTTTGGTCACTTTTTAGGCTATGTAAAAGCAAATCAAGAAATTGATATTATTAATATTGATGCACACACAGATGTAAGAGAACTTGTAGAAGGCCAAGCGCATTCAGGCTCACCTTTT
>Ga0102812_10002117_pt1 | contig 13490 bp, 9 predicted proteins | sample ColrivemetaGS713_FD_79334 | JGI IMG/M metagenome (GOLD analysis project Ga0102812, IMG submission 79334) | Estuarine microbial communities from the Columbia River estuary - Flood tide ETM metaG S.713 | ecosystem: Environmental > Aquatic > Marine > Intertidal zone > Estuary | place: USA: Columbia... | reverse complement strand
TTCAATTTTAAAAACAAAATCATCTTTCTGGAGCTCCATTTTTATTCTTAATGGGGACATGATGTTTTGAAGATCGCCGTGCTTGAACGCATTTTCAATGAAAGTGATCAATGAAAAAGGAGGGATTTTTATAGTGGGCAAGGTGGCTGGTAAGTCCAGTAAAATAGCCGGTTGAAAGGATAAACGCAGCAGCTCAAGTTCGATGTAATTTTCAATAAAACGCCACTCTTTCTCCAGTGAAACCAATTCCGCTTTTTCGTACAAGCTATAGCGCAACAGACTAGATAGCTTTTCTAAAGCACCTAGTGATGATTCACTTTTCTCGTAGACCAATGCGTAAATATTATTCAAAGCATTAAATAAAAAATGAGGATTAAGTTGGGAACGTAGTAGTGCTAGTTGTGTTTTTTGATTTTCAATTTCAAGATCACTTTGTTGCTGTTCCTTAAAACGACTATACCTTAAGAAATAAATGATAACGCCAAAACTGGTGAAGACAAAAGCATAGTATAGATTATCAAAAAAGTAATCCCATAAAAGGTAGCCTTCGGTATAATTGGTGAAGCCAAAGATTGCTTTCATAAGGATCTCTTGTAGCACGTATCGGAAAGCAATCATGACCGGAATGCAGAGTAGAAAAAGGATGACACCTAAAGTATATTTCTTTTTTGGATAGGTATAGAAGAACACCAAATAGGTCCCAAAGGAATATCCGGCAAAAGAGATTAAGGTAGTATTAAAAAGTAAAAAGGACTCATAATCAAGTAGCCAACGATAGATGTAAAAGAAGTTGCCAGTCTCTCCCCAGTCTTTTATTGGACCAAAGACGAAGTAGAAAAGTACCGTCCAGAATAGTAAACTCAGTAATCGTTTTTTCATCTCTTGAAAATAAGGAAAAAGTAACCCAGAGGGAGCCAGAATCGGTGAATTACCAATTCTAATCGGCGAATGCTTGTTTTGTCCACTTGGTGAATTCACCGAGTAATCTACGCAACTCACCTATTGCTTTTGCGCGGCGGTAAAAGGGAGAATACTTTTGAGGCAGATCAAAAAAATAACACCAATGAGAAATTTAATGATTGCTTTAAGTGCAACTTGCTTGTTTTCTTTATCCACACTGGTTGGCCAGGAAACGAAAGCACTGCCTCCTGATCATTTTCTGGTCGGGGATAGACAGCCAACCGAGGTTTTGTTGGTAGGCACTTTTCATTTTGGCTATCCTAACCTCGATGCGAATAAGACCGCGAAGGAAGACCAGGTAGATATTCTTTCACCCACGAAGCAGAAGGAAGTTTTGGAATTAGTGGATTACCTGGCCCGGTTTCGTCCTACGAAAATTGTAGTGGAAGGGGGGCGCAATTCCGGCTATCTGTTACGTCGTTACGAAAGTTGGCAGAAAGGAGAGGAATCATTGCGTGCTGAGGAAATTGATCAGTTGGCTTTCCGCCTGATGGATCGTTTCAATCTGGATACCCTTTATGGATGCGATGCTCCTGGCCTGACTGATGATATGGTAGCGTCGGAGGATTCTACCGTGATGGTTAAATATTTATCCGAGGTATTTGCTGATTACGACTGGCAAAGTGATGATCCCATGGACGCTTTATATAGCGAATGGTACGAGCAGTTCACCAAGTATTCGGTAGCGTTTCCTTTACTGGAGCACTTCCAATATTTGAATTCAGAAGAGGTGATTAGAAGAATGCATGGCGCCTACTTGATTGGCGATTTCAGATTAGGTGAATTTCGTGGCGCGGATGCCTTGGCCCTTTATTGGTACAGTAGGAACCTACGTATTTTTCGCCGGATCCAGGAAATAGGTGCTGGACCAGATGACCGAGTGTTAGTGCTTTTTGGAGCTGGACATATTGCAATCTTAAAAGAGCAGTTTGAAGCTAGTCCGGAATATGAAGTCGTCCGTTTTTCTGAATTGGAAAAACAATAAAATTACAACGAAAAAAACGGTCTGCAACACTTAAGCTGCAGACCGTTTTTTTATTATTAGGAAACCGAAATTAGTCGTCGGTAATCAATGCACCTTCTTTTGCATAAACGCCGTCCTCCAGTTTGGTACGGGTGGCCTTGAATGCTTCAAGCGTTAGGTGGATATCTTCGTCGGTATGAGATGCCGTAGGAATCAAACGAAGAATCATTTGTCCTTTTGGAATAACCGGGTAGACCACAATAGAACAGAAGATACTAAAGTTTTCGCGTAGGTCAGTTATCAGAGCAAGGGCTTCTCCAACGGTACCTTCCATGTAAACCGGTGTAACACAGGCTCCGGTATTACCAATATGGAAACCAGCATCCTTCAATCCTTTTTGTAGAAGATTGACATTGTACCATAGCTTCTCCCGTAGCTCAGGCAGAGTACGCAACAACTCGTAGCGCTTCAATGCACCAATCACCATCGGCATTGGTAATGATTTGGCATAAATCTGAGAACGCAAATTGTAGCGGAGGTAATTCATGAGAAAAGCATCACCAGCTACAAAAGCACCAATACCAGCCATAGATTTGGCGAAGGTACTGAAGTATACATCGATTTCATCCTGTACACCTTGCTCTTCACCAGCACCAGCACCAGTAGCACCTAGGGTACCATAGCCGTGGGCATCATCTACGAGTAGGCGGAATTCGAATTGGTCGCGGGTAGCTACGATCTCCTTTAGGATGCCTTGCTCACCACGCATTCCGAATACGCCTTCTGTAATTACGAGAATACCTCCGCCTGTTTCAGCAGCCTTGACGGTGGCTTTTGCCATTTGCTTTTTGAAGCTATCAATATCATTGTGCTCAAAGGCAAAACGTGGACCAATGTGCATTCGCACACCGTCGTAGATACAAGCATGGTCGTCTTTGTCATAAACCACTACATCCCGGCGGGTCAGCAGTGCGTCTACAATAGACATGATACCTTGGTAACCAAAGTTAAGGAGAATACCTTCTTCTTTTTGAACGTGGCTGGCGAGTTTTTGCTCGAGCTCTTCGTGGTATTTGGTTTCTCCGGACATCATTCGGCTACCCATAGGGTAAGCCATTCCCCAGTCCTTCGCCGCATCGGCATCAGCCTTACGTACTTCCGGATGGTTGCCCAGACCAAGGTAATTATTGACACTCCAGACAATGACTTCTTTGCCCTGGAATTTCATTCGGCTACCTAGTTCTCCTTCCAACTTTGGAAAGGCGAAGTAGCCGTGAGCAAAATCAGAATATTTACCGAGCGGGCCCGGGTCTGATTTAATCTTTGCAAATAAATCCATAAGACGCACTTTTTGGAACCGCGCGAAGATGGCCTTCGTGCTGGTCCTTTTTAATTAGGATTAAGTTGCAAAGATAAGATTTAGTAGGGAATTAGAAACAGTTGGTTTAGTTTGTACCTAAATCAGGCTCTAATTCTTCTGGCCCGGCCCCACACCGATCAGCAATATAAATCCCATCCTGGCAAAGCGAAGTGAGTTCGCTACGAATAAAGGTTTTTACCTCAGTAGCAATATTGTCGGGATAGAGTAAATGCAGATTCGGTCCAGCATCCAGGGTGAAGTACAAAGGGTGCCCTGTCTCCGCCCGGTAAGCTTGCACCTTGCGGATAGCTGCAATACTATTGGGTTCCATCAAGAGGTAAGGCGGATTCGAGGTCATCATCAGCGCGTGCAAGGTCAAAGCCTCGGCTTCAGTGATTTGGCCAAACGTTTCGAGGTCACCACTTTTCATTGCCGCAGTTAACCTATCCATTCTTTGACGAGCCTGCAAGTAGCGATTATCTGCATAGAGGTTGCCCTCCATCAGATTGTGTCCGGCGCCACTACTTACACTTTTTTCTGATTTACTGATGATAAGAATATCGTCGTGGTAGGTTTGGAAAATATCGTGTACTTGCTCAGCATAAGGGATCGCGTAGAGATTGGAGGCTCGTGGAATTTCGCCGGTTTCTCCCCACACTGCTACGTGTGGATAAACAGAGCGACAAGCACTACCCGAACCCAGTCGTGCGAGATAAGAAGCTTTTTGGTAGAAGGTTTCTGAGTCAGAGAGGGTTTCAAAAAAACGCTGTTCCATACTACACAAAACCAGGGCAATGGCACTCATCGCTGAAGCAGAAGAAGCAATGCCCGCCGAGTGGGGGAAGCTGTTATTGGTATCAATGCGTAAATGTAACTGCCCGAGAAAGGGGAAAACAGGCAATAATGTTTTTAGGTACTTTTCTACTCTAAGGGCAAAATCAGGTCGCGATTCACCTGCGAAGTAAAAATCGAGTTCTATTTCTTTTTCACTTTGTTTTGCACTATAAGCCAGGGTCGTATCCGTTGCTGCTTGGGAAAGCGTCAGGCTAATAGATGGGTTGCGAGGAAGTTGTTGGCCATATTTACCCCAGTACTTGATTAAGGCAATATTGCTCGGACTGCGCCAGCGAATCTTGCCAGGAGTAAGTTGACTGCTTTCAATAATGAGCTTCGGATTCTTATAGTCCATAGTAGTGGTTTTGCAATTCCAAAGATAGAGACAATCCCGTAGGTAATATGTTTACACCTTTAAAGGAATAGTGGTAATTACTAATTCAAGAAGTTTAATATCACTTTATGATGTGATTTTATTTTTTTGTGGAGGTATTGTGATGGTGTTTTTTATAAATAGCAATATAATGTGATTATGGATTGATTGTGTGTGTTTCGTAGGTTGTTCTCCTTGTAATCACACTATGATGTGAATTCGCTTGTGTTTTTCAGCTATTTTACTTAATTTGAATAAAAATCACATTATAGTGCTAGTTGAAGATATAGGCAAACAAATCAAAGAAAGAAGAAAGCTCTTGGGACTTACGCAGCCCGACTTGGCAGAGTTGGCTGATGTCAGTGTAAACACACTCTACAAATTAGAGCGAGGACAAAATAATCCTACGCTTGATATCCTGGAGCGTATTCTAAAGGTATTGGGTTTAGAAATGCACCTACAAATAAGAACAGCACGAAAATAAAAAGCGATTTTGGTTTTCAAATAGTTAAGCCAAGCGCTTCATTTCCCCGAAGGGATGCCTATGGCATAAGCGGTTTAACTATTTGAAAACCTTTTAGAAACCTCGAAGAAGCAGCGAAGCTAAATCGCAGTTTATTTTCTGCGCAATACTAAGGCAATTAAAATAAAATGAGAAAGGGAGAAGTTTACCGCAACGGAGAACACTTGGGGACACTTACGGAGAAAGCACGTGGGCATTATCATTTTATTTATGCCTCAGATTGGGTGAGTGATCCCACCAAACCTGCCGTTAGTTTACGGTTACCCAAACGAGAAGAGGCTTACGAAAGTGAAGTGCTTTTTCCGTTTTTTTTCAATATGCTCAGTGAGGGTGTAAACCGTAAATTGCAAAGTCGGCAATTGAGAATTGATGAGGATGATCATTTTGGATTGCTATTGGCCACTGCTGGTTATGATACGATAGGCGCCATCACAATTCGGGAAGCAGAAGAGGAGTCGTAATATGGAAGTATTGAAAAATTGCCCAGGTACTTTGGCGAAAGGATATAAGAGCTATAGTCCGTCAGCGTTGCGAAAGCTTTTTGACGGTAAAAAAGTCAATCCTGTTTTACCCTTTTCTCCACCTCAGTTGAGCGAAGAGACTGCCGCTGCTTTTGTCCAAAACAGAAAGTATTTATCGGTTTCCGGTGTTCAGGAAAAGTTGAGTATGGTTTTGGAGGGCAATGCATTGCGCTTGGCCAGGGAGGAAGAACAAGGAGCTTATATATTAAAGCCCGTTCCACGTGATCTGAAAAAAGTGGATCAGGCTCCGATGAATGAGCACCTCACCATGCAGCTGGCGGAACAAGTGTATGGTATAAATACAGCAGCCAATGGTTTGGTCTTTTTTGCGGATGGAACACCAGCTTACCTTACTCGCCGATTTGACTTAGGTGAAGATGGTCATAAATGGGGAAGCGAAGATTTTGCTTCTTTGGCAGGGAAGACCAGTGAGAATGGTGGTGCCAATTTTAAGTATGATTATAGCTATGAAGCACTGGGCAAACTGTTGCCACAATTTCTTCCAGCGTGGCGGGTGGAAATAGAGAAACTATTTCAGTTACTGGTCTTCAATTATCTTTTTTCAAATGGAGATGCTCATTTGAAAAACTTCTCTGTATTGGAGACGCCTCAGGGAGATTACTTGATGAGCCCGGCTTATGATTTACTCAATACGCGCCTCCACGTAGACGATTCGGATTTTGCTTTAAGTAAAGGATTATTTGAAGACGACTTCAAGTCGGAGGCCTGGCAAAAGCAAGGGCATGCAGGTTACAAAGATTTTGTAGAGCTAGCTAATCGCTGGGAGATGCGCCCCAAGCGAGTGGAGAAATTGTTGCAATCATTTGTTGAGCGACAAGAGCAGGTGGAGCAATTGGTAGAACAATCTTATTTAGATGCCGCTACGCAAAGAGGATATCTACAAGCTTATCGGACCCGCAGGAATTACCTGGAAAAAGGATCGCCCCACGACACTAGGTCGTAGGGCGATAATATCAAGGGGGATTCAATTCTTTAAATTTATATCGATCTCAAATTAGTTGGAGCCTGCAGCTGCTTTCGCACGCTGGTCTCTTTGCATTGGGTTTTCCCGACTACCACGATTACTGCTCCGGTATAATTCGAAGCGGTTCATCTCCTGGCGAGGAGGGAAATAGTTATCAGTCCGATCAGTATCTGCTGTTTCGAGATAAGGATCAATAACGATTGCGCTTACTTCTTTTTCTGTAACTAAAACTTTAGTTACTTGTTCGTTATTCCTTCTCCATATCTCAGCGGGAATATAGTGATCTTCTTTAGTACCATCCTCAAATTGCAATTGGATGATAATTGGCATAATTAAACCACCTTCGTTTTTAAAGGTCATTTCGTAGTAATTCTTGCCATCTCCTAATACCGCTTTTTCATCTTCGGAAAGAGAGGCATAGAGTTTCTCATAATCTTCCTTGTCTAGTACACTTACTGCCAGGGGATCGTAATCGGTATAAAAGTCACGTAAGCTGGTGTCGATTTCATCTTGCGTTTTGGCAATTTCTTTTTCATTACGAATGCTACCAATACGTCGGGGGCCAGCTTCTTCTTGTTGCTTAGTCAAAGCATTTTCAATATCTGGATTCTGACTATTGATCTGAAACCACTTGACATCAGTAAGTGCAATGTCTACATTGTCGGTAGTAAAGAACCATCCGCGCCAAAACCAATCAAGGTCTACGGCAGAGGCATCTTCCATCGTCCGGAAAAAGTCATCAGGAGATGGGTGCTTGAATTGCCAGCGACGAGCATATTCTTTGAAGGCATAATCAAAGAGCTCACGACCCATGATGGTTTCCCGCAAGATATTTAAAGCTGTTGCAGGTTTGCCATAAGCGTTATTACCAAATTGCAGAATCGATTCCGAGTTGGTCATAATAGGCGAAATGCCTTCTTTATCACCCGCCATATAAGGAACGATGTTTGCTGCTGGGCCACGACGACTAGGGTAGTCTCTTTCCCATTGTTGTTCCGTCAGGTATTGAAGAAAGGAATTCAGTCCTTCATCCATCCAAGTCCATTGCCGCTCATCTGAATTCACGATCATAGGGAAGTAGTTATGTCCTACCTCATGGATGATTACACCAATCATGCCATACTTGATTCTTTCAGAATAAGTACCATCTTTTTCCGGACGCCCAAAGTTGAAGCAAATCATAGGATATTCCATGCCAATAGCGTCAGCATGAATAGACCAGGCTACTGGGTAAGGATAAGAAAAAGTATAGTGGCTGTACCACTTGAGCGTGTGGGCTACAGCTTTGGTAGAGTAGCGTTCCCATAATGGGTTTCCTTCTTTCGGGTACATGGACATCGCCATCACCACCGACCCGTCTTCTTGCTCTACACCCATGGCGTCCCAGATGAATTTACGCGATGAAGCGAACGCGAAATCACGAACATTCTCTGCTTTGAAATGCCAGGTGTTACTGGTGGTTGCTTTCTCCTTTTCGTTCTCGATAGCTTCCTCTTCTGTGATAATAATAACAGGTGTTTCTCTTTCTTTTCTTGCCTGAGCAAAACGATCTTGCTCGACCTTGGTAAGTACGTCTTTTTGGTTCTGAAGGACTCCGGTAGCGGCTATTTTGTGATCAGAGGGCACCGTTATTTTTACATCGTAATTGCCAAAAGGAAGTGTGAATTCACCTCCGCCTAGGAACTGCTTATTTTGCCATCCTTCGTTATCGCTATAAACAGCCATACGAGGGAAGAATTGGGCAAGGGTGTAAAGGTAGTTTTCGTCCTCTTCGAAGTACTCATAACCCGAACGTCCACCCATAGTCATTCGATTATTGATATTGTACCACCACTTAATCTTGAGAACAGACTTGGCTCCTGGTACTAAAGGAGAAGGTAAATCTACCCGCATCATGGTTTTTACAATGGTATACTCAAGGTCTTTGTTGTCACCATTACGAACGTATTCCAATTTGAAACCACCATCAAAGGTAGGTTCAAGACCTTGAAGTTCACGTAAACTCATCCGGTCATCAATGTTATTGGTGCGTGTTTTGTAAGTGTCAGAGTCTTTTGCACGCATGTTTTGATCCAACTGTACCCACAGGTAGGAGAGGGCGTCGGGCGAGTTATTGGTGTAGGTAATGGTTTCTTCACCATACACTCTTTGCGTTTCATCCTCCAAACGAATATTCATAACGTAGTCTGCTTGCTGTTGCCAGTACATGTGGCCTGGTGCTCCAGATGCTGTTCTGTAAACATTGGGAGTTGCAAGTTCTTGGTAGAGCTGTTTGAATTTGCTCTGGTTGTAGCGCTTATCTTGGGCGCTTAAGTCATGTCCGAATAGACATACAGTGAACAGAAGAAGTAGAAGTTTTGCTTTCATTATAGCGTTTTTTATGCGTACATAAAGGTAGTTACTAAGCAGTTGTTAGGAGTGTTCCACGTGGAACATTGCTATCAAATGTGCTCAAATAGAAGTGAATTTTAGGCGATTTGGTTTAAAGGATAAGTGTTTTTTTGAGGCAATGTTCCACGTGGAACATCGAAAAAGCCTTGCTTAGGTGTAATCCAAGCAAGGCTTTTTTGGTGTGCTTTTGATTTCTATTACAAGTTCTCGAACAACCATGTCCTGAAACTAGCGTAGTCAATAGGCATAGATGTAGCTTCTTTTTCCAGGTCACTAAGGGCGAGCAATCGATCTGGTACAGCTATTTCTTCTCCAATAATACGGTCCATATCCTCTTTGAATTTTGCGGGGTGAGCTGTTTCCAGGATGATTCCTTTGGTGTTTGGATAGCGTTTTTGGTAAGCGTCAAGCGCTAAATAACCTACTGCACCATGAGGGTCAATGAGGTAATTGTAGGTGTCAAAGATGTATTTGACGGCTTGTTCTGTTTCTTGATCATTGAATGCGAAGCCAGAAATCAGCTTGTTCATACCTTCCCAGATACCCTGGTCAGAAGGAATACCCTTGCCTTTGGCTTCGGCAAAGATGTCTACCATTCTGGAGAAATTACTTGGGTTGCCTACATCCATAGCGTTTGATAAAGTTCTTACCGATGGACGTGGTTGGTAGTTGCCGTCTTGGAGGTAGGTCGGAACAACATCATTCTTGTTCGTAGCAGCAATGAATTGGTGAACAGGAAGGCCCATTTTATAAGCAAGTAATCCAGCCGTAAGGTTGCCAAAATTCCCAGAAGGAATACAAAAAACGACCTCTTCTCCAGGAGCGGAGAGTTGTTTGTATGCTTCGAAATAGTAAAACGACTGAGGGACTAGTCTGGATATATTGATAGAATTAGCTGAGCTGATCCTGATTTTGCTGCGTAATTCCTGGTCAAGGAATGCTTGCTTAACAAGTGCTTGACAATCATCAAAGGTACCATTGACTTCTAGTGCCGTGATGTTGTGGCCGAGTGTCGTAAGTTGCTTTTCTTGTAAGGCACTTACTTTTCCACTAGGGTAGAGGATGACCACTCGGATGCCAGGAGTTTTATGAAAACCTGCGGCAACTGCTCCTCCTGTATCTCCGGACGTAGCAACCAGGATAGTTAATTCCTGGTCTTCATCACGATTGAAATAGCTCATCAATTGAGCCATAAAGCGTGCACCGAAATCTTTGAAAGCAAGAGAAGGGCCGTGAAATAATTCTAAAATAGACTTCTGGTCATCCAGTTTGACGAGTGGTGCAGGGAAATTAATCGCCTCCTCAACGATCGATCTAAGGTCTTTATCAGGAATACTACCTTGAAAAAGGGTCTTGCAAATATGGAAACCTATCTCGGTAAAGCTATAATCAGAGAGATTATTCAGGATGTGATCTGGTAAACGAGGGATGTCATTCGGCATATACAGGCCATTGTCTTCGGGCAATCCCTGGAAAACTGCTTGCTTTAAATCAACCTGAATGTCACGGTTCTTAGTGCTGTATAGTTGCATTGTTTTTTTTTGAGTAGCTCTAAATACGAATAGCACCTTCCTTGTTGATGGGAGAGGGGTAAGCATTCGCTTTAATGTTGTGGTCTTGAAATACGCGCTGCATTTCTTTGGCTACAGTTTCGGCGGTTGCTTTACTCTTGCAAAGCGCAAACACGCTTGGGCCGGCACCTGAAATACTTGCGCCAAGTGCGCCATGGTCAAGAGCAGCTTTTTTTACTTCAGCAAACGCAGGTATCAATTGCGCACGCTGTGGTTCAATAATTACATCATGCAGTGATCTACCAATCAAAGCGTAATCACTTTCATATAGTCCTGTAATTAATCCACCGAGATTGCCATTTTGTTCGATATGCTGATGGAGACTGAGTTGGTCACTAAGGACATCTCTGGCGTCTTTGGTCAGTACTTCTACGTAAGGGTAGACCACCGCTGCGTACAAATCTTCGGGAACGGGAAGTTGATGAACATCCAAGCTTTGGTTGTCCCGGATGAAGAGAATGCCTCCAAGTAAAGAGGGGCCAACATTGTCTGCATGGTAAGCACCATCGGCAATTTGTTCACCAGCAACGGCAAAAGGTAGCAGGTCTTCTTTGCTTAGTGGCCGCCCAAGTAATTCGTTTACGGCAAATACCCCCGCTGCTGCACTCGCTGCACTGGAACCAAGTCCACTCCCAAAAGGCATTTTTTTATGGATCTCCATTTCTATTCCCATTTCTTCCAGCCCTAGGTGGGAAAGAAGTTGGAGTGCAGCGTACCCTGCCGTATTCTTTGTAGGGTCCAGTGGTAATACTTTTTCGCCGGTTCCGGTTATTTGTGAAATCACCAAACCTGCTTGTTCTCGTTTTCTTACTACCACCTCGTCACCTGGGCCATAAATGGCGAAACCAAGAATGTCAAAGCCTACGGCCACATTTGCTACAGTGGCGGGAGCAAAAACCCGTATTTCGTTACTAAGACTCATTTTAAAGTTTTACTTCTTTTTTTGAAAGCTTTGCTTTTAAAAAAGAAATTTACCAATTGAAATTATTTCTGCAAATACTCCGGCTGCTGTTACCTCTGCTCCAGCTCCAGGACCTCGGACAACTAGTGGCCGGTCTTGGTAGCGAGCGGTTACAAAAACAATCATGTTGTCACTACCACTTAAGAAGTAGAATGGGCTATCTGTACCTACCGCATCAAGAGCGATACGTGCTTTTCCTGATTCGTTTAAACTGGCGATCATTCTCAGTACTTTACCATCGGCTGCGGCTGTTGCTCGTAAATTCTCAAAATAATCATTGTGGGCAGCGAGCTCCGTAAAGAACTCGTCAACACTTTCGGCTGCTTCTACGGCAGGTGGTAAAATGGAGGCGACTTTCACATCTTCTTGTTCGAGGGGCCAACCAGCCTCACGCGCTAAAATTAAAATTTTGCGACGTACATCCATGCCGCTTAAGTCGGTCCTTGGGTCAGGTTCGGTATAGCCCAGTTCTTTGGCCTCCGCTACAATCTTACTGAAAGGCTGGTCGCCAGTAAAATTGTTAAAAATGTAAGAAAGGGATCCTGATAATACGCCCTGTATTTTTAGTATTTCATCCCCACTTCCGATCAAGTCGTTGAGTGTTGAAATAACCGGAAGACCGGCACCTACATTGGTTTCATAACGGAAGGTAACTCCTCGCTTGTTCGCGATGGTCTTAAGTCGCTGGTACTGGAGGTAAGAGGAAGAAGTGGCTATTTTATTCGGTGTAGAAATAGAAATACTATGCTCCAGGATGGATTCGTAGTAGCTTGCTATTTTTTCATTAGCGGTGTTATCTATAAAGATGCTATTGGTTAGGTTCATCTCTTTCATGCGAGCGATGAAAATAGGTAAATCACTAACGGTTTCGCTTTCCGCTAATGGCGTCTGCCAGTTGTCTAGATCAATGCCATCTTTGGCGAAGATCATTTTCTTAGTATTGGCCAGGCCTACTACTTTTATTTCCAACGAACGCTTTTCTTTTAAAAAGGCAGTTTGTGCTTTTAGCTGCTTGAGCAAGGTGCTGCCAATTAACCCCACGCCCACCATGAACAGGTGCAGCTCTTGGGTACCACTCAGAAAAAAGGCTTCGTGCAGCGCATTGAGGGCCTTCGACTCATCACTCTGCGGGATAACTACCGAGATGTTCAGTTCACTGGATCCTTGTGCAATAGCAATAATGTTAATACCATTTTTGCCCAAGGCTTGAAAAAGTCGCCCTGAAATACCCGTCCGGTAGCGCATGTTTTCGCCAATGATCGCGACAACAGATAAGTCTTCTTCAATCTTTACGGGATCAACAATTTTCCGATCAAACTCATACTGGAAGGCTTCTTCTACCTGACGTTTTGCTTTGCGAGCAGCTTGTGGCTCAACGGCAAAACTAATAGAGTGTTCGCTGGAGCCCTGAGTGATCAAAATAATATTGATATTGGCTTGGGCTAAGGCCCCAAACAGCCGGGCAGCAATACCGGGTACGCCAAAAAGACCGCTACCGGAAAGCGTCAGTAACGCGATCTGACTTACCGAAGAAATCCCTTTTACAGGAGCACCCTCTGGGTCAGATTGGCTGGAAATGTAAGTGCCTCGGAAAGTAGGATTAAAAGTATTCTTTATGTAAAGCGGAATTTGCTTTTGCAAAGCCGGCTGTAGCGTAGGAGGGTAAATGACCTTGGCGCCAAAATGAGACATTTCCATTGCCTCGGCGTAGGTCATGTTTTTGATGGTAAATGCCTTCTTTACTTTTCGGGGGTCAGCCGTAAGAACACCATCTACATCTGTCCAGATCTCAATGACTTTTGCGTTCAGCCCTGCGGCAATTAAAGAGGCGGTATAGTCTGATCCCCCACGCCCTAGTGTGGTAGTAAGACCTCCTTTAGCAGAAGCTATAAAACCAGTAACGATTTGTACCTCCGGGTGCTCCGTATAGTACTCGCGAATTTTTTGGTAAGTCAATTCAAAATCCACTTTTGCGGAATTGAATTTCTTATCGGTCTTTATAATTTTACGGGCATCGAGGTACGCACTCTTAATGCCAGCTTGCTGC
>Ga0102812_10002113_pt1 | contig 13501 bp, 16 predicted proteins | sample ColrivemetaGS713_FD_79334 | JGI IMG/M metagenome (GOLD analysis project Ga0102812, IMG submission 79334) | Estuarine microbial communities from the Columbia River estuary - Flood tide ETM metaG S.713 | ecosystem: Environmental > Aquatic > Marine > Intertidal zone > Estuary | place: USA... | reverse complement strand
GCGGGCCATGATCTGCGCCAGCGTGGTTTTGCCCAAACCGGGCGGGCCGTAGAAAAGCGTGTGATCCATCGCTTCGGCGCGCATTTTCGCGGATTGGATGAAAACCTTCAGGTTCGCGCGGGCTTCGTGCTGGCCGATGAATTCATCCAGCATCTGCGGCCGCAAAGCGCGGTCGTTGTCTTCGGGTTGAAGATCGGGGCGAAGGTTTGGGTCTGGCGTGGTCATGAGTTCAGCTTGATCGCAAAGGTTGGCGGAGGGCAAGTGTCAACGAACTCTTCACCGATTGAGGCCATGCTCTTTGGTGTGAAGGCGGGTCATCCAGTGCTGTTCCAATTGCGTCACCTCGTCGATGGTGGTCGTGGGGGACAGGAGTTCGAGGATCGAAAAGCGGAAATTATCTGGGTTTCGACGCGCCAATTCGCGCGTGACACCCAAGTCGCCAGCAACATGAGTGCGCCAACGGCCCAAGAGATTGTCGACGCCATAAGCCGCGCCGACATAGCGGGCGCCGTCGGTTGTGTCGAGGATCAGGTAGATCCCTCGCCAATGACGTAGACTTTGGGCCCACTGTGTTGGAACCGAGCGGAGGGTTTGGGCGTCGAGCACAAGCTCGTTCCAAGCGGGCATCGGCGGGGAAAGTTGTGCCTCGCGCGTGATTTCGACGATGGAAAGGGGCGTCGTTTCGGCCAGCCGCATATAGGTGCGGCCACCGGGATCGTTCACAATGAGCCGCCCTTTGAGCTCGGCGAGTTCCGGTAGTGGTCGGAGGTCGAATTCGGCACGACCGTCCAATCCTAAATAATCAGAGACCCCTTGGTGGCCTGAAGGGTAAAGCTGGGCGGACATGCGTTGGAACAGAGGGTCGTTGCCGAACTCCTCGGGTGTTCGGTCGGTGCAGCCATGGGATTGATAGAACCCGATGAACACCAACGTCCCGTCGCCGCGAGTCAGAAACGATGCCATGAAATCACGGCCTTTAAGCGTTGCTTCGGGCTGGCGGGCATGTGTGGATTGGTAGGCGTCAAAGAGGTCCAGTTGAGTCTCCGCAGCGATTGTCAACGCCGTGCGCTCGCGTAGGTCTGATGGTTTGTGCAGGCACAGTGCGGTTCGTGCAAGATCGAAGCCGGCCGCGACCAAGAGGGTTTGGAGCTCCATCGTGTTACCCTTTCGGTGCCAAAAGCTTTAGCGCCGCGCGGATCAAGCCCGCGGTCTCGGTCTCATCCTCGGCGGCTTGGGCGATGGCTTGCGCCGCGTCAGAGGGGCCGTAGCCAAGGTTGGTCAGCGCCGAAAGCGCATCGGCCTGCGCTTGCTGCGACTGGCGGCGTGCGGTGCTGCGGGGCGACGGTTTCGCGGCGGGGGCCGGGGTTTCAGGTGCTTCGGGGGCCTCGATCAATGTGGTATCGGGGTCGCCCAAATCGGGGGCTGACCCGCCCATCGCCATGACGGCGGGCGCCTTGTCTTTGAGCTCCAAAGTGATCCGCTGCGCCAATTTCGGGCCGACGCCGGGCGCTTTGCGGATCGCGGCGGCGTCGCCGATGGTCAGCGCGCGGGAGACTCCATCGGGGCCGAGCGTGCCCAGAATAGCCATCGCGGCCTTGGCCCCGACGCCTTGCACAGAGGTCAGCAGACGGTGCCATTCTTTCTCGGCCAGCGTCAAAAAGCCGAAAAGTTGAAGCAAATCTTCACGAACTTGAAGCTCGGTATAGAGCGCGCAGGCCTCGCCAGCACCGGGCAGGGCCATCAACGTGCGCTCGGAGGCGTAGACGATATAGCCAACGCCGCGCACGTCGATCAGCACATGGTCCGACGCGCGGTAATCAATGCGTCCTGAAATCTTGCCAATCATCCTGCGGCCTTCAATGCTGCTTGTAAACGACCCGAGGTCTGCATGTGAAACGCGTGGCAGATCGCGACGGCCAGCGCATCGGCGGAATCCGGGCTGTCGATGGGCACGCCGGGCAATTGCATCCGCACCATGTGATCGACCTGCACTTTGGCGGCTTTGCCAACGCCGACAACGGCCTTTTTCACGGCGTTGGGGGCGTATTCGCCAACCGTTAACCCAGATTGGGCGGGCACCAACAGGGCGACGGCGCGGGCATGGCCCAATTTCAACGTCGCCACGGCGTCTTTGTTCACAAAGGTCTGCTCGACGGCGGCGCAATCAGGGCGGTGCTCGTGCAAAACCAGCGCCAATTGCGTGTGGAGGCTCAGAAGGCGGCTGGCGAGATCCTGCGTCGCATCCGAGCGCAGCGTTCCATTGGCGACATGGCGCAAACGCACGCCCGCGACATCAATGATTCCCCAGCCCATGTTTCGCAGCCCCGGGTCGATACCCAATACCCGCATAGTATTGCCCTGCCTGTGTTCGTGACCATTAAAGGTGCAAAGCCGGTTAACCCGGCGTTAGCATTTTGGGTAGCACGAAAAGTGAACATTGGCCAGCGCAAAGCCATTTATGACGTTCGGGTAAATATTGATGCTTGCTTTGGGCGATTTTAGCGGTAAAACCGTCGTATTCGGCCCGCCCCCTGCCTTAAGGGGCGCATCCGTATTGCGCTATGCCACTATCGCATAACGGGTTTGCGCTTTCAGGGGCTATTCTTGTTCAAATTTGCGGCCTATGTGGGCCTTACAAGCTCAATGCTTACGCAAATTATAAACACAGGAGCCTCAGATGGCCTTTTTTGCTTCTTCCCGCCCGGTCGCTGATGGCGTGTTCGGCCGTTCACTCGGCTTCTCGATCAGCGACGTTTTTGCCCGTTTGGTCGCATGGAACGATCAGCGCGTGACGCTCAAAGAACTGTCGAAACTGACGGATCGTGAATTGAACGACATCGGTCTGTCGCGTAGCGATATCGCATCGGTCGTCAGCGGACTGCGCTAAGACGCAGCCCAAAAGATCGACACAAAACGCCGCCCGGTTTCGCCGAGGCGGCGTTTTTATTGTTCAAAATGATAAGGTTAGCGCAAGGTGAGGGCCGTGGCCGGGCGAATGGCGATGGCGATCGTTGCGGAGATCGGATCAGCGCCGGCAAACCAGTGATAGATCTGCGCGCCAATACCTGCGTCGGCCGCCAGCGGGTCCGAGAAGGAGCGGCCAGAGTGGCTGAGGGCCACCCCTTTTAGCACGAAGAAAAACACAATGGCCCCGAGGATCGCACCGACAATACGCATAGGGCGGTTGCGGCGATTAGCGTGTTCTTCCTCAGCCTCCTCGACTTTTGCAGTGAGGATACTGTCCAGTCTACGCATGTAGTCGGCACTTGGCATGCAAGTCTTCCACGGAACACCATTACCGGGTCAACCTAGCGGCAGACTTTGGCGAAACTTAGGCGTGGCGCAGGACCAGCGTTGTCCAATCCCCGATTTCATCGCGGGCGGCGACCTCGAATCCCTGTGCCGTATAGGCCTCGAGCACGCTTTCGGCCTGCGTGTTGAGCAAGCCAGACAGGATCGCCAAGCCGCCGGGGGCCGCGTATTTGCCCATATCGGGGGCGAGCATGATCAGCGGGCCTTTTAGGATATTAGCGAAAATTAGATCGAACGGCGCGCGGGCGCGGATATCGGGGTGCTCGAAGCCGACGGCCTCAAGGCAATCGACGCGGCCCTGAAGGTCATTGGCGATGACATTGGCCTCGGCGACGTCAACGGCGACTTGGTCGATATCGGTGGCCAGCACGGGTTCGGGCCAGATTTTGGCGGCGGCCATGGCCAGAACGGCGGTGCCGCAGCCCACGTCGATGCAGTTTTTGGCGTGGAACCCTTGCTCGATCAGGCGATCAAGCGCCTTGAGGCAGCCCAGAGTGGTGCCGTGGTGGCCGGTGCCAAAGGCCATCGCGGCCTCGATCAGCAGGCCAATGCGGTCGGCGGGCAAGGTTTCGGCGTCATGGCTGCCGTAGACATAGAAGCGACCGGCATCGACGGGTTTCAGCTCACGCCGGACATGGGCGACCCAGTCGATTTCGGGCAATTCAGACACCGCGAATTCTGCCGCACCAAAGGCTGCTGCCATCAAGGTCAGGGCGATATCATCGGGGGTTTCGGTAAAATACGCGCCAACTTCCCACAGGCCAGATCCGTCTTCGAGCTCAAAGACCCCAACGCCGACGGGTTCGGGCTCAAGCCCCTCAAGCGCTTCACCCAGAGCGGTGGCGCGGGTTTCGTCGGGCAGGGTGGTCAGGGCGGTATAGGTGGGCATGGCGGCCTCCGATTGATCACAGACCGCCTAGCGTGGGTTGGCTCAGAGGGCAAGACCCACCGGGCACGAGACCCCGGTGCCGCCGATGCCGCAATAGCCATCGGGGTTCTTGGCGAGGTATTGCTGGTGGTAATCCTCAGCCATGTAGAAGGCTGGCGCCTCGAGGATTTCGGTGGTGATGGTGCCCAAACGTGCCTCGGAAAGGCGGGGCTGATAGGCGTCGCGGCTGGCTTTGGCCGCCGCAAGCTGCTCGGGCGACGTGGTATAGATGCCCGAGCGATATTGCGTGCCCCGGTCGTTGCCTTGGCGCATGCCTTGGGTTGGATCGTGCCCCTCCCAGAAGACGCGCAGCAGCTCATTATAGCTGATCACCTTGGGGTCATAGACCACGCGCACCAGTTCATTATGGCCGGTATTGCCGGTGCAAATCTCTTGATAGGTGGCATTCGGGGTGTAGCCGCCGCCATAGCCGACCATGGTGACAACCACGCCGGGAAGCTGCCAAAAAATGCGCTCGACACCCCAAAAGCACCCCATGCCAAAGATCGCGACCTCGGTTCCGGCGGGCTGCGCATCAAGGCGGCGACCGTTCAGAAAATGCGTGTCGGCGGTGGGGATGGCTGAGGCGCGACCGGGCAGGGCCTGATCGGGGGTGACCATCGAGACGGGTTTGAAGGAAAACATACGGGCAGTCCTTTCGCGGCGAGGAGCCTTTTAGATAGCGCGTTTTCGGGCCAGATCAATTGCGGTGTTAGCCATCGAGGCCCGGTTCATCCAACAACGTGCGGCCTTGGCGGTCTTCGACCTCGATCACCCACAGATCCCGGTCGCGGCCGCGCTCGCGGGTGATTTGAGCGTCAACCTCGGCCTCAGGACCTTGGGCGATCTGCACCCAATTGCGCCGATCCGCCATCAGATCGAAGTGGCGTTGATACAAGGTCGCGGTGCCATCAAGCGGGGATTGTTTGACCATCACCGCGCCCGCCGTGGCGTCGCCCTTGGCCACGACAAACGCCGGGATATCATGCAGGCGCAGGCGGGTCAGATAGGCGTGGACCCAGAAATCGGCGGTCAGGCGAGGGGTCATGTGTTGGGCCTTGTGGAGCGGGAATAAGGGGGCGTTGCCCCCTCGGCCTGACGGCCTCACCCCTAGGATATTGAGGGCACAAAGAGGGGCCGTCAGGAGTTTCCGTCTTTAAAGTTGAGGCCCATTTCATCATAGCGTTCGCGGTCTTCGAGCCAGTTTTCGCGCACTTTGACCTGCAGGAACAGATGCACCGTGCGGTCAAGGAAGGCGCCAATTTCGGCGCGGGCGGATTGGCTGATGCCCTTGATCGTCTCGCCTTTGTTGCCCAGCACGATGCCTTTATGGCCGTCACGCATCACATAGATCACTTGGTCGATGCGCACCGATCCATCGGGGCGATCCTCCCAGTTTTCGGTCTCGACGGTGAGCTGGTAGGGCAGTTCCTGATGCAGGCGCAGGGTGCATTTCTCGCGCGTCATTTCGGCGGCAATCATGCGCAGCGGCAGGTCGGCGATCTGGTCTTCGGGATAGAGCCACGGGCCTTCGGGCAGAACCTCGCCCAGCCAAGATTTCAGCCGGTCCGTGCCGTGGCCGCGCTCGGCAGAGATCAGGAAGGTCTCGATGAAGGGATAGGCCTCGTTCATCTGCTGGGTCAGTTCCAGCAACACCTCGGCCTTAACGCGGTCGATCTTGTTGATCGCCAGCGCCACTTTTTGGTTCGGCGTCACGCGTTCGCGCAGCGTATCCAAGATCGTGCGCACACCGTCGGTGATGCCGCGATGGGCCTCGATCAGCAGGACAATGACCTCGGCGTCGGCGGCTCCGCCCCATGCGGCGGCGACCATCGCCCGGTCAAGCCGGCGGCGAGGGCGGAACAGGCCGGGGGTGTCGACGAAGACGATTTGCGCCTCGCCTTCCATGGCGATGCCGCGAATCCGGGTGCGCGTGGTCTGCACCTTATGGGTCACGATCGACACTTTGGCCCCGACCATGCGGTTCAAAAGGGTCGATTTGCCCGCGTTGGGCTCTCCGATGAGGGCGACGAAGCCCGCGCGTGTGGTCATGGATGGGTCCTTTGTGTTCCTGCGCGCCTTACACCATCTGATGGCATGGGGCCAGTGCCGCGTTAGCGTCGCTTGGGCCGGGTCAGCGCGAATATGCCGCTGGAGACGATGAGGGCGGAGCCGAGCAGCATGATCAGGTCCGGGGTTTCGCCGAACATCACCACCGCGAGGATCAGTGCGAAGACGAGGCGGGTGTAGCGAAACGGTGTGACGACGGCGACGCTGCCGGTGCGCATGGCGGCGGTCAGCGCGGAATAGGCGGTGACGCCAAAGACGGATGCGCCGAGCAAAGCCAAACCGGCACTGGGGCTGGGCGTTTGGATCGGGGCTTGGGTGGCGAGTTGCACCAGCACTCCGGCGGCGATGATGACGAGAAAACCGAGCACCCCAAGTTGCGCGTTGGTGACGGTGATCGGGGCTGCGCGGGTGGCAAGATCGCGCCCGGCAAAGCCCAGCATCCCCAGCACCGCGAAGATCGCCGAGGGTTGCAGCGCCTCGCCCGAGGGATTGAGCACAAGGATCACGCCGAGAACGCCGATGACAATGGCGACCCAATCGCGCCAGCGCACGCGCTCCCCGAACACAACCACGGCTCCGGCGACGACGACCAAGGGTGCGGCTTGCAGGATCGCTGAGGTGCTGGAGAGATCGGCAAAGGCCAGTGCGAGGCCGTAGAACAGCCGCCCGACCAGTTCGATCACCGAGCGGATCAGAAGTCCGCGCGTGATGCCGCCAAGTGGCAAGATGCGTTCGCGGCGCGACAGGGCGAGGGCGGCAAACAGCACGGTGCCGCAGGTGCCGAAGATCAAGAGCGACAGGCCGATGGGGACTTGCAGCGTGGCGGCCTTAAAGAGCGCGTCCTCGACGGCAAACGCGGCCATCGCGGCCACCATGAACATCGCGCCGCGTCGGTTGTCGGCGGTGCTCATTTGGAGGTTTCGACGCGGGCCAGCAGCGCACGGGCGGCGGCCTGTTCCGCGCTGCGTTTTGAGCCCGCTTGTGCCGAGGCGCTTTGGCCATCGGCGAGGCTGGCTTGGATGGTGAACAGCGGGGCGTGCGGCGGGCCTTCGCGCGCAACCTCGGAATAGCTGGGCGGCGGGTCGCCTTGGGCCTGCGCCCATTCCTGAAGCGCGGTTTTGGGGTCGCGGGCGTCGTGATCCACGGCCTCGATGCGGGTTTTCCAATGTTGCAGGATCACCGCGCGGGCGGCCTCGAGCCCGCCATCGAGATAGACGGCGGCCAGCACGGCCTCCATCGCGTCACCGAGCAGCGCGTCTTTGCGGCGACCGCCTGACAGCATCTCGGAGCGGCCAAGGCGCAGCACCGCGCCGAGGTCGATGTCACGCGCCACATCGGCGCAAGTTTCCTTGCGCACCAAGGCGTTAAACCGGGGCGCGAGCTGCCCCTCGGTCGCGTTGCGGTCGGCGGAAAACAGGGCGTCCGAGATCACGAGGCCCAGCACACGGTCGCCCAAAAATTCGAGCCGTTGGTTGTGGGGCCGCGACACCGACCCAGCCGAGGCGTGGGTCAGGGCGCGGATCAGCAGGTCTGGGCGCGCGAATTCATGGCCGAGACGGCCGGCAAATGCCTCCATCTCGGTTGAAAGCCGAACGCCATCCGACCACCGGGTCATCAGTTGTGCAGCGAGTGGAAGAAGCAGTCAGACCGCCACGTCCAGCAGGCCAACATTGAGCGGCCCGCCGACGAGAAGACCACCCGATCCGCGCGGCCAATCAGGTTCTCGAAGGGGACAAATCCGACGCCACCTGCGTTCTGGCCAAAGCGCGAATCAACCGAGTTGTCGCGGTTGTCGCCCATGAAGAAGAAATGCCCCGCGGGCACGGTGAACACCGGCGTATTGTCGGCGTAACCGTTGTCCTCAATGCTCAGAACCGGGTAGCTGACACCGTTTGGCAAGGTCTCGATCGCGCGGGTTTTCAAGCAATCGCCGCCCTGACCGACGGGTGCGTTGTCACACCGTGGATACTGACCGGCGCCGCCTTGACGGGCGTAAAGCTCCGAGAAATCGGCGGTCTCTTGCTGCGGGACTTCCACGCCGTTGAGGAACAACACGCCATTGGTGACCTGAACGCGGTCACCCGGTAAGCCGATCAAACGCTTGATATAATCCGTGCCCGAAACCGGGTGGCGGAACACAACAATATCGCCGCGCTCAGGATCCGAGGCGAAAATCCGGCCCGAAAACGGGCACATCGCGAAGGGGCAGGAGAAGCGCGAATAGCCATAGGCCATTTTGTTGACGAACAGGAAATCGCCGATCAGCAAGGTTTCTTTCATCGACCCTGAGGGGATCCAAAACGGCTGGAAGAACAGGGTGCGGAACAGGCCCGCGATCACCAACGCCCAGAACACGGTTTTCACCGTCTCCCACCAGCCATCTTGTTTGCCTGTTGCAGTGCTCATGTCGGTTCCTGATCCTGTAGCGCACCGCACAAAGACGCGGTGCATTGGGCCGTTTCATGCGGCCCGTGGCCGCGCGTGTCAAGGCGCGCAGGCTGGCTTTGGCGCAAAGGCAGCTGTGATCGGGGCAAAAGCAAAGGGCGACCCAAGGGCCGCCCTGTATCCGTGCACGGGGAGGTCGGATCAATCGACGATCGTGGCCTCGGTGGCGGCGCGCAGCTCGGCCTCGGTGACGCCATCGGCGCATTCGACGATTTTCAAGCCACCCTCAACAACATCGAGCACGCCGAAATTGGTGATAATCCGGTCCACAACCGCCTTGCCGGTCAGCGGCAGCGTGCATTCCTTCAGCACTTTGCTTTCGCCGTGCTTGTTGGCGTGGTCCATCACGACGACAACGCGCTTGACGCCGGCCACCAGATCCATCGCGCCGCCCATGCCTTTGACCAGCTTTTTCGGGATCATCCAGTTGGCCAAATCGCCGTTCTCGGCCACTTCCATCGCACCCAGAATCGCCATGGCGATCTTGCCGCCACGGATCATCGCGAACGAGGTCGCGCTGTCGAAATAGGCCGTGTGGGGCAGGGCGGTGACGGTCTGTTTACCAGCGTTGATCAGGTCGGCATCAACATAGTCTTCGGTTGGGAACGGGCCGATCCCCAGCATCCCGTTCTCGGATTGCAGCGTCACCTCGACACCCTCGGGGATGTAGTTGGCGACCAGCGTCGGAATCCCGATGCCGAGGTTCACATACATGCCGTCTTTGAGTTCCAGCGCCGCGCGAGCAGCCATTTGGTTACGATCCCAAGCCATGATCTTCCCCTTTGTTCAATTATCGTGTGAATCCGCCGGGTCTTGAGCCGCGGCGGTGTGTGTCTTTGGTGCTGTCAGGGTTGGGCCGGACAGAGGCGTTACGCCGTCATTCGGGCGGCAAATCGCCATGAAATTCCCCCGGCCCAAGATGGTTTGCAGGCTGATCTGGCTGGCCTTGCCCTGCGCATTGCGGTGTTGCAGCGGCGTGATGGCATAACCCATGCCCAGCAGCAGGTTCAGCATATCGCCAACGCTGTGGCCGTATTTCTTCATGCCATGATGAACTTCGAGCAGCAAAATCGGCTTGGATTTCAGGATCTCGGTCATGCCCTGCAAGACCTGATACTCAAACCCTTCGGTGTCGATTTTGATATGCGTCGGCACCAGATCGCCGCTGAAATAGTCATCGAGCCGCAGCATCGGCACCAGATTGCCAGAGCGGTCGGTTGTCACCCCCGTCGAGGCCGTCGCCGTCTTGGGCATTGAGACAAAGCCCGTCGTGTTGCCCACCGCCGCCATGATTGTGTGCACATTGGTCAGATGATTGGCCACCACATTACGATGAATGCGCCCAATCAGCGATTCCTGCGCCTCAATCGCGAAAACAGCGCGCGCGGTATGCGCCGCCAGAATCGAGAAATACCCGATATGCGCGCCGACATCGACAAACACCGACTCGGGCGTCAGGCTGTCCACCAAAAACTCAGAGGCCGCCGGTTCATGCAATTTGCCGCCCGCATAGCGCGGGAAAAACCACGACTGGCAATAGGCGTCATCGGTCGGAAAATACGACCGCTGGCCGCCAACATCGGCGATATACGATGTCGCCTCGGCGGTTGGGTATAATCCAACGCCGGGTTGCTGTTTCTTTGGGCCTTGTGGGCTGGTCATCGTCCCCGGCTTTCTACGCCGCGCGCGTGGTGCGTTGTTCGATGCGCTTTTCGTGCTCGCCTTGGATCAGGCGGTGCACATAAATGCCGGGCAAATGGATGTGATCGGGGTCGAGCGTGCCAGCGGGGACGATTTCTTCGACTTCAAGCACACAAACCCGGCCACAAGTCGCGGCGGGCGGGTTAAAGTTACGCGCGGTTTTGCGGAAGATCGCGTTGCCCGTGGTGTCGGCTTTCCACGCTTTGACAATCGCCAGATCCATCACCAACCCGGTTTCGAGGATATAGGTCTCGCCGTTGAAATCTTTATGCTCTTTGCCATCGGCAATCACCGTGCCGACACCTGTTTTGGTGTAAAAGCCGGGGATGCCAGCACCACCGGCGCGCATCCGCTCGGCCAAGGTGCCTTGGGGGTTGAATTCCAACTCAAGCTCGTCAGCCAGATACTGACGCATGAATTCAGCATTCTCGCCCACATAGGACGAGATCATCTTTTTCACCTGCCGGGTTTGCAGCAACAGGCCCAAGCCGAACTGATCAACGCCGGCATTATTCGACGCGATGGTCAGGTCTTTGGTGCCCGCATCACGAATGGCCGCGATCAGCAACTCAGGAATGCCGCACAGGCCAAAGCCGCCCGCAGCAATGGTCATGCCGTCAAACAAGAGCCCGTCCAAGGCCTCGGCTGCTGAAGCGTGAATCTTCTTCATGATATCCCCCGAAAATAACTCTGGAATGTTGTGACGCGGCGGTGCGGCGAAGTCAATCGCCGCGCGGCAGCCCTTGCGCAAGACAGCGTGCTGACTATGGTGTCGCGCGATGACAACCCCGCGCGCTCTCCTTTTGTTATTTGCCCTCACGGTGATCACCGCCTGTGCCTCGCCGCATGGCGAAGAGCCAAGCGCGCCGCCGCTGGTGTCGATGTATCCGGTGACGGGCACGCGCCACGCGATGAACACGATGGTTTTGACGCGCAGCGCCCCGGTTGATGGCCAAGACCTGTATTATTTCAGCGGGCTCGATGCCGGGCGTATTTCGGTGCGGTTCATGTCGCATGCCCGCTCGCGTCTCAGCATTCGCACACTCTGCGATGGCCGCGCGCGGTCGCGACCGTTCGAGCAGCAGGTTACCACGCCAGCTTGGGTTCCGGCGGGCCAAAACCTGGCCTTTGTTCTGGCCCCGCGTGAGCGCTACGAGACCCTGCTAGACCTGCACCCCGAAGTCACCGAATGCGCGATGACCGTCACGCCGGGCGGGGGCACACCCTATGTCATCCGCATGCGCCGCGAGGAATTGGTCCGGCCCGAAATCGAGCGGCTGGATGCCCCGTACCAAGGGTGCACGGGCGAGGGGGTTGGCCAGTCGGCTCTGGATCGTGCGTTTTTGCGCGGTGGCGATTTGTCGATGAGCTGCGCCGCGCCGCTGGGCCCAACACGCTTGCTGCCCGATGGCGTTGACGCGCTGAACGCCAAGGTCGAAGCCCTGACAGGACGCGCGGTCAGCCGCGAGGCCTTGCTGCGCGGCGATCCGATGATGGAGCTGGATTGGTCGCGCGCCCCGGAACTCGATCTGATCTATGTTAACTATCTGAATATGAACGCGGATTTCGCGGGATATTTGGTCGCCCGTATGATGGCTTGGCACGCGGCCCGGGGCACGATTGTGCGGATTATGGTGTCGGATGTGATGCTGACGGACACCGATCGAGACCTGTTCGAAGGGCTGGCGGCGCAATATCCGACCGTGCAAATCCAACCTTACCGCTTTCCCGCCGAGGCCGCCGTCGGGCTGGATGGTCAGCTGGGCCGTCTGCATCGGGTGACGCATGTGAAACTGTTTGCCACCGTCGCACGGCAACCGGGGCAGTCCCGGGCGATGATCGGCGGGCGCAATATCCATGAAGGGTATTTCTTTGAAGAGCCGCGCGACCTCTCGGACTTCGCGTTCTTGCACCAGTATGACGCCACGCACACGCGGCTGACGGGCGGCTTCACGACCTATGAAGATTTTGAAATCGAGCTGCGCAGCGACGCCTCGACCCATGCCGTTGTGCAACACATGGCGGCCCTGTGGCATCGTGATTTCGACACGCAAAGGCCGCGCCCGCCGCTGACCGAAAGCGCGGGGCCTGCGCGCACGGACGGCACGGTTCGGCATTTCATCTCAGTGCCCTTTGCCGATGGCATGACGCAAGTCGATTATTATGCGCAACTGATTGATGCGGCTCAACATTCGATCCAGATCGCGATCCCGTATCTGAACTTGCCACCCGCATTGGATGCAGCCCTGCACCGCGCCGAGGGGCGCGGCGTGCGGGTCGATGTGGTCACAACGGTGCGCGTGCGCGAGGCCACGGATTTCGTGGTCACCGGCCTGAACCGGAGCTTTGCCAATGACTTTGGCGCTTGGGTCAATTTCGTCGATTACGACCCGGTGCCACGCCTGTTGCATGCGAAATTGATCGTGATTGATGACCGGTTGACGGTGATTGCCTCGACCAACCTGAACCGACGCAGCTTTGCCCATGATATGGAAAACGGGCTGGTGATCATGGACCGGGGCACGGCGCGGCAGGTCGCGGCGATTATCCAGAGCTATATCGCCGAAGGCGAACGCGTTCTACCGGGGCAAGAGGTGCCCCGGCTGGTGCGTTGGCTACGCCGTTTGCTGCTGATCACACGGGCGTTTTAAGGCCCGCGATTAGGCCTCGGGTTCAGCGGGCGTCTCGTCCGCCTTTTTCGCCGGAGCCTTCTTTGCCGCCGCCTTCGTAGTATTCTTCGCCGCAGGTTTCTTGGCGGCTGCTTTCTTGGCGGCGGGCTTTTTCGCAGCCGGTTTCTTAGCAGCCGGTTTCTTCGCAGTTTTGCCCTTGCCCTTGGTGGCGGCCTTGGCGGCGATCAACTCCAACGCTTGCTCAAGCGTGATCGCCTCTGGCTCGATCTCTTTGGGGATGGTCGCGTTGATTTTTGCCCATTTGACATAGGGGCCATAGCGGCCCGGCATCACCTGAATCGGCCCGCCATCCGGGTGTTCACCCAGTTCTTTCAACGGTGTCGCCGCAGCCCCGCGCCCGCCCCGCGCCGCCTTT
>Ga0102812_10002110_pt1 | contig 13502 bp, 9 predicted proteins | sample ColrivemetaGS713_FD_79334 | JGI IMG/M metagenome (GOLD analysis project Ga0102812, IMG submission 79334) | Estuarine microbial communities from the Columbia River estuary - Flood tide ETM metaG S.713 | ecosystem: Environmental > Aquatic > Marine > Intertidal zone > Estuary | place: USA: Columbia... | reverse complement strand
TGATAACATAGAGATTTATAGACTTGTCCATTGCCATGAAATTCTTCGAGTTTTTGAAGCATGCCATCCTTAAAAGTATAGCGTCCGATCAAGACGCCCGCTGTATCGAGGTCAATACATTCGCCCGTAAACAACTCATCACCGCGGTAGGCCTCTTCTTGAATGGCATCGCCTTCGCTAATTGGGGTCCACATGTAGGAATCTCCACAGAATATTCCGCGAACTACCAACGCTGCTTGTCGGTATTCATCGAATTCTGAAAAGTAGCGGTTACCGCAAGCGATGTGTATTTCATCGGCTAGGATTTGTTGTGAAAAGAGGGTGCTGCAATGGCAGAGCGCGGTTATGAGCAGCAAGGTTGGTTGGAGAGTCTTCATGCTGCTTTAATTTTTTATCTTACATTCGTTACACTACTACTATTGCTTGACATCCTTATTTTTTTTCTTTACAATGAAAAATAATTTCCTTTTCCTTTCTTTTCTCTGTATCCTTAACCTGAGCATTTATGCCCAAAACACAGCGCCAAAAGCTTTAGAAGGCTTGCACCGTGCGGGTGCGAATGAAATCAAACCAGGTACACCACTGATGCTGAATCCGGCAGTAATGCCCATTTACAACGAGAATTTTGAGCGTTTAACTGAACAAGCGTTTCAACAGATGATGATGTCCATGGAGTATATGCCCGAACCATATTTAGATAATGCTTTAAACGTGAAGGCCTTGGTCTTGCGCAAGGCCACACCAGAAGAATTAAAAATGATGCAGCAAATGCAAGCGAATGGTGGCCCGGACATGAGTGGCCCTACTGAAACAACAGCTTCACCACTTTTAAATCAAGCCGCACCTCAATTTGCTGTTAAGGATCTAAAGGGAAATGACTTTCAACTAGAAGCAATGAGGGGAAAGATTGTCGTTTTAAATTTTTGGTTTGTAGAGTGTAAGCCTTGTGTGTCTGAAATTCCGGAACTCAACGAGTTGGTTCATGATTTCCAAAAGGATGGTGTTGTTTTCATCGCATTGGGCCTGAACAAAGCCGAGCAGATGAAGAAGTTTTTGAAGAAAACACCATTTGATTATCACGTGGTGCCAGATGCCATGGAGGTGGCCACTCAATTTGGTGTCGATGGTTTTCCCACCTCCGTTGTCATCGATCAGAATGGTGTGGTCCGCTATATTTCTTTAGGCGTTGGCCCCCAAAATAAAGAAAAGCTTGCGGCGGCTATACGTTTACTTATCATCTAACATATTGATCACACCGCCTTTGCCATCCGTAATAATGGTTTTGGTATTTGGAGAGGTCGAGAGCTTCATGAAGGCCTGAATTTGGTTCATTTTGAGCACGTTTGGTGTAAGACTTGAATTGAGCATGTCGTTGGCGGCTTTATTGGCCTTGGCTTCAATTTCAATACTTTTAGCGCGTCCTTCTGCTTCGAGAATAGCGGTCTGTGCTTTGGCCTCGGCCTGAATGATGGCATTTTTCTTGGCGCCCTCTGCCTCTATGAGTTGGCGGTCCATTTCTTTTTTCTGGCGATCGAGCACAAATTCCATGCGGAGTGCTTCTTGTTCGGCTTCTAGCTTGGCTTCAATAGAGCGTGTCAAGCCTTGCGGAAGGCTGATGCTTTTCAATAAAACTGCTTCAATCACAAAGCCTTTTTCTTCACATACTTCTGCGAGTCTTTTTCTGATTTCTTGCTCGATTTCATTGCGCTTGGCACTGTGCATGTCTTTTGCATAGTAGCGCGAACAAACGTCTGAGGCTGCTGATCTGAAAACCGGCAAAATGAGGTTTTCTTCGTAGTTGAGCCCTGTTTCTTTGATTACTTTTGGAACGTCTTCAGCTTTGATGTGATAGAGAATAGAACTCTCAGAAAGAATGGTGAGCCCTTCTTTGGACGGAAGATTCTCTTTGATTGATAAATTCATGGTACGCACATTGACCTTGATCACCTTCGTTATAAAAGGATTGTAAGCGACAGGCCCTGCCATGCGAACCTTGTTGTCAATTCTACCAAGTTTACTTTTCACGGCAACTTGGTGTGGTCTTACAACCTTTCCGACAAAGGTTGTGCCATAAAAGATGATTTATACCTGAGTTATTATTGATAATTTTTATGAAGATTATAGGGGTTATTGTAACCAAACGCCACTCCTCCAAATTAATCCCTCCGTTCTTTCTCAAAAACCACCTCTTGAAAACGCTTACAAAAGGTTGTTACTTGATCAAGGCTTCAAATGGAAAAGAAATATATTCAGAGAAGTTGATGATTGAATAAGGTGAGACCTCAAATCTCCTCAAACAATAAGGTCTTGCCTTTGTTTGAATCACAAAACCATTTGTATGAAAATTGTCATCTCCACCATCGTTTTTACCTTTATTTCTATTTTTACCTTCGCCCAAACCAATGTTTCTGGTGGCATTTACCAGAATACAACTTGGACGTTGAGTGGCAGCCCATATGTAGTGAATAGCTCCATTGTTGTTTTTCCGGGTAAAACGTTGACAATTGAGCCAGGTGTAGAAATTCAAATCAATAACCAAAACAACAGTAATATTTACATCGAGACGCGCGGCACCATCAATTGTGTCGGTACCGATGCGCAACCCATAAAAATCCATGCACTGTATGATACTTTAAGTACGGTTGCTTGGCAAGGTTTTGTTTGTACGAGTTCGCAAGGAGGCGTTTTGAATGCAGACCGCATCGAGATTTCCAATGCCTACTTTCCTTTATCTTACGAAACCATTCCCGCAACCCTTTCCTATACCAATAGCAAATTCATTCGTTGTTTTCAAGCGGTTACCGTAGGTACCAACCTCAATTTATCCGGCTGTGAATTCATCGATAATGAAGTCGGGGTTTACGGTTGGGCCAATTTCAATATCAATAATTGCCTTTTCAAAGACAACACGACCTCACTCTATATTTACGCCAGCGCTTTTGCCATGAGCAATTGCAGTTTCATTGACAACCAAATCGGCGCATCTTTTTTGGCGAATGCGGTAGATTCTATTGTCATTGCTAATTGTGAATTCCTCAATAATGGTTTGGCCCTCAATTACCCGAATAACGGAAGAGTTGAGAATTGTGAGTTTTCAGATAATGGCACAGCTGTTCAAGCCGCTTATAATTGTGAAATCCAAAACAACACTTTTTTCTATAACATTTTGGCCATTGAAGCAACAGTAGATGCCAACATCCACAACAATCAAATCAATAATAACGCGGAGGGCATCATCATTTCCAACGTGACATCCATTCAAGACAGCCCTTCGATCTACGATAACGAAATATGTGGAAATACCTACTACAACGTCAACAACAATACCAACATGAACTATTCGCTGTTCAGCAATTGCTTCTGTGACCTCGACTCCGCTCAGATTGAAGCTTATCTCATAGACGGCTACGACGACATTACCAAAGGCCTCATCAATTATCAAATCTACGACTCTAGCTGCACCGTCCTTTTAGGTAATGTAGTTAAGTTCGGTGCAGGTGTTGGGCTAGAAGAAAATGCTTTTGATTTCAGTTTTGAAAATCCTGTTCAACATGACTTACAATTGTTAGGATATCCTGAAGTCAAACAAATTGTACTTCAAAATACGAGCGGCCAAACATTTTACTTTACAAGCTCCACATATAACACTTTCGATCTTTCTCGTTTGGCACCAGGCTACTATTTCATCGTGAAGCTAGATCAGCAGGGCGTCTCGAAAGCTTTGGTCAAGTATTGATGCAATCTTAAAGCTTTACGCCAATGCTCAAGTAGAACGTTCTCGGCGTACCCGGTAAAATGCCCGGGCCCGGGTAACCACCAGCTCGTCTGGTTGCGTACATTTCGTTGGTTAGGTTGTTGATTCCTGCTCTGAACTGATACAAATCTTTCAATGCATAAGTCATATTAAAGTCAAGGAGTTGGTAGGCGCGTAGTTGCCCTGTGGTAAATGTAGCGTTGGGCTCAATTGTGTTTAGCGCGTCAGTAAATACGGCAGCCACATAATTATATTGAACTGTAGCGGCAAAACCTTTGAATTTGACACTCAAGCCAGCGCGCAAGATGTGTTCAGGGGCGTTTTCTACGCGTTTTCCTGTTTGATTTTTCGCAGGGTCATTGATGGTAGCGGGGTTGTCCCAACGGGTGTAGCGCGCGTCTACATAAGCGTAGTTGGTGAATAAACTAATACCCAAAGCCGTAAATTGCGGAAAAAGGCGCATGACATCTAATTCTACAAAACTTTCAATACCCTGACTCACAGAGGCGCCAATGTTTGTTTTATAGGGCGCATTGTTGAGGGTAATGGTTCCAATGCGGTTATTATAGAACAAGCGGAAAACGCCCATATCAAATTTGAGAAGCTGCTGCTTGATGTTTCCTCTGAAACCAAAATCGGCGTTGTAGCCGCTCGCATCTTTGAGCTCGGGGTCAATGACATCAGCTGTTGCAGAAGGCGTGAGCTCCGAGAAAGTTACTGGTCTGTAGCCCTGGCTGTAGTTGCCGTAGAAATTACTTTGTGCTGTAAGCGCGTATTCAGCACCTATACCGAATAGTAAAAGTTGACGACTACGCGCATCGTTTATTTTTCCTGTTGCGCTGGTGTTGATGTATCCGTCAATAGAGGATTGAATCCACTCATAACGAAGGCCTGGCGTGAGCGCAAATTTCTTGGTAATTTGAAACAGGTTTTCTACGAAAGCAGCGGCGTTCAAGGTGCCGAGCTCAAAACTTTTGGCGTAGTCGAGACCATTTTGTTGGCTTAAAATGTCTAACGAATAGTCGGTGCCGGTGCTGCCGATGCCTTTTTGATGACGCAGTGTTTGCCCTTTGTAAATGCGTAGGCCTCCCGAAAATGCCGATTTACCATTCAAAAATTCATATTGGTGCAGGCCGCGTAGTTCGGACCCAACATTTTGAAACGCATCTTGGTCAATTTGGCGAGGGTTAAAAGCGCCAATGTTCTCGTTGATCGTATCTGCAATGGTAATGGCTGAGGTAAACCCAATGCTATTTCTTTGAGCGAGAATACCGAAAGCACGTAAGGTAAAATGTGTTTGTTCGCTCGCTTTATATTGAAGACTTAGTGCTGCAGTATTCCAGGGTGTACTGAACCAATTGCGTGCGCGCAGTGACTGTTGAGGGTCTGATGCAAATTGGGCGTCCGTGAGCCCCCCTGCTTGTTGGCTCAAGTAATTCATATGGGTGTATTCACCGTTCAACTGCCATTTGCTATTGAATTCATAGGTAAAATTGAGAGCAACCGTTTGGGTTTTGTAAAGGCTGTTTTCTCGCCAGCTGTCGGCATTTCGGTGGTGTAAATAAGCATAGTATTTGAACTTTTTGAGTTGCCCACCAATGGCATTGTACGAGTTGAACAAGCCAAAAGAACCTATGGTTTGGCTGCTTTCCAAGCTCAAGGGTTTATTGCCCAGCTGCTTCTTTGAGACGTAATTCAAGAGACCGCCAAATTGTGGCCCATATTGCAAGGCACCTGCGCCGCGCACTACTTCGATGCGTTCTAACGCTTCTGTGGGCGGCGTAAAATAGGCTTCTGGATAACCAAAAACTTCTGAACTGATGTCGGCACCATTTTGGCGCACATTGAATTCCCAAGAACGATTAGGGCTCAGGCCACGGGTTGCAATACTGGTCTGGATACCCGAGCCATCATTTTCCCAAATGCTAAGGCCTGGAACTTTTGCAAAAATTTGTCGGGTGTTGTTGGATGATAAATCAGCAGTGCTTGCTCTGAGCGAAATGACTTCATTTTTCTTGCCAGAAAAGATATCGGTACCCGAAATAGTCGGCATTCTAAACAAATCGCCTTTCTGATTCAATCCTTCCAATAAAATCACATCTTGCGTGGTTTTGATGCGCGAGGTATCTTGCGAAAAAGATGAAAATGTGTTGATAAAAATAATAAAGATTAGGAGGTGTTGTGACTTGATCATTTGCTAAAATTTGATAGGGCAAAGTAAGCAAGGATAGGCGGTTTCTGAAATACCACAAAAAGGGTATTTAGAATGAATCTAAATAAAATTTAATATCTACAACTTTGAAATTTCTTAATTTAGTTTGATAAATTCTCTGAAAATGAAAACATTAGGTTTGCTGTACTCACTTTTGATCAGCGCTACTTTTTTTTCTCAGTACCTGACGCCACCACAAATAGAAACACCGATGTTTCGGGTGTACATGTCGCCAACGGGTTCTGACACAAATTCGGGCGATAGTCTTAATCCTGTATTTAGTTTTTCTCAGGCCTTAGATCTTTTGATTTCAGCAACGAGTACAGAAACCGGGGAAGTTTACACGGAAGTAGCTTTGCAACCAGGCACGTATACCCAAGCGTTGGTACAGCCTGTGAGTGCGTATCAGTTGGCAACCAAGAATTTAAATGTGAGTGTCCGTGGTCTATGGGGTGTAATGATAAATGGGTCAGGTTTAACGAATTTGAATCCAGGCAGTGGAATGGTTCATTTACTCGGAAGCCATATTTATGTGAATAACATTAATATCCTCAATTCTCCTGCAAACGGCATTCGCTTTGGGTATAACTCCAATAATACTGTCATCAATTCCAGCGACGTTTTGATCCAAAATGTTTACGTTACCCAAACTTTAGGGCATGGTATTTTGGCGGGAATAGGCGCTGTGGACAATACAAATCCGACGGCTCTGGTGCCAAAAGCGAGTGGTTTTTTAATAGATCATTGTTATGTTACCGAAGCGGTAAACTACAATACACCTCAACCGCAGTGGGGATCTGCCATAAAGGCTTGGAATGCGAAAAATGTCATCGTTCGGAATTGTACAGTAAAAAATAATGGTGGCGAAGGCATTGATGCAGATGACTGCGATTCCATCGAAATTAGCGACAATTTAGTAATCGATAATGTGGTAGGAATTTATTTAGACAAAGTAACTACCGCTTGGGTGTATTCCAATCACATAGAAAACGATTATAAGCAGTCGCCGGGCATCCTTTGTGCAATGGAAGCCTTTTCTAATCTAATTTCTAATTACTACATCAAAGATGTCCATATCTACAACAACATTCTGCTGAATACCCAAGGGATCAGTTTTTGGCAAGGCACTTTCGGAGCGTTGCAACATGGTTATTTTGATAACGTAGAAATTGCGCACAATTCAATAATTGGTCGTCAATCGGGAAATGGTGCCTGCATCAATTTTTCTTTTGATACCTTTTTAGGTCAGCCCGCTCCAAATGTCCACTTCAATCAAATTTCTATTCATCGGAATTTAGTCGCAGCAAATTCAGATAGCCTGAACAACAACAATCTCATCATTGCCCCATGCAATATTCCTGGTTATTCTGCAAACTACAATTGTTACAGGCAAGCAGTATGGTCAGGCATGACCTCTGCCACGGATATCATTGATCCGAATATTCCTGCTTCCGTTCCAGATGCTTGGGGTACCGTTTCAGGAGGATCTTATGTCCCGTTGCATCTTGTCCCAATCAGTTCAATTACACTAGATTACAATTATTATCCTAGAGATGTCAATCAAACAGCTGTTGGAGCACTTGAATACAATACTGCGGCAATTAAGCCCAATTCAAACGCCGACATTTTAGTATACCCTAATCCGTTTAAAGACAAGCTCACCATCAAAGCACCTGTCGGTGTTTACGTCAGCAGCATTATCGATCTCTATGGTAAAGAGCTGAACGAAAAGAACCTAGAAATGCTTCAGTCAGGGGCGTATTTCATTCGATTCTCTGACGGCACTGTTTATCCTGTCGTTAAGGTGGAGTAGAAGATGAGCGTTTTCTTTAGCGCTTTAATAGACAGAAGTATTATTTAGGAGCCAGTCTATGGCATTTATTTTTTTAATTCCATTATATGTTCCAGTATCGTAATCCATTGTAATCAATAATTTTTCAAAATGGTCAGGAATGGTATTGAGCGGTTTCAATTCTCTTTCTAAGGTTACTTTGTCTTGAACTGTTTGTGATACTTGAATGTATTGTGTCATTCCTTCCTTACTGCGAACTACAAAATCAATTTCTAAATTATTCACTTTACCTATCCAAACTTGATAATTGCGTCGGATGAGTTCTAAATAGATGATATTTTCAAGCAAGTGGCCTGCATCACTTGTAAGTTCCTTGCCAAGCAATGCTGTTCGAAAACCTAGATCAACTAAGTAGTATTTTTCTTGTGTTGCCAAATGTTGTTTTCCTTTGATATCATATCGGTTTACTTTATAAAATAGATAGGACTCTACTAAGGATGCAATGTATCTGGATACAGTTTTATTGTCGATTTTCTTTTTGTTTGCAGTAAGCACTTTAGAAATATTTCCCGCTGATACCCTCGATCCGACAGAATCAATTAAAAAATGTACAACCTCTTGATATGATTCTTCACCGTAAATGGTATGCCGTTTTGAAATATCGTTCTCATAAATATTTTTAAAAACAGTTTGTAAATATGCAATGGATAAATGGTGCCCTTCCACTGAGAGCCTTATTGCTTCAGGGAATCCCCCTGTACGGATGTATTCGGCAAAAGCGCGATCAGGATTACTTGTTTTTTTAGTGAATTCTAAATACTCCTGAAAAGAAAAGGGTAAGATATTGATTTCAAAAGCTCTACCTGTTAATAATGTTGCCAACTCACTAGAAAGTAGAAATGCATTTGATCCAGTAACATAAAGGTCAATTAGAGGATGAACATACAACCCTTCTAGTAGCTTTTCAAACTCTGGAACGTTTTGAACCTCGTCTACAAAAACGTAATTGGTTTGATTTTGATCAAGATTTTCAATTATGAAATCGTAAATTTCTTTCCAGTTTTTTTCAGCTAGAAAACGAAACTCTGGCTTATCCATGTTAATTGCTAAAATGGATACATTCGCGTTTTGGCTGCGCATTAAATCTTGAAATTGTAGCATCAACGTTGATTTTCCACAACGCCTTATTCCGGTTGCAACCTTGATGAAGTTTTTATCTTTAAGGATATTTAGTTTTTCTAAATAATGCCTTCTTATAATAGCTTCCATGTAATAAAGGTAGTAAAAATCCTAAAACTCCATTAAAAAACAAACTTTTAGGAAATTTAAATATTCAACATAAATGAACGTGTTTTACCATCGCTCCAAATGGTCAATTGCTTTTTTGTCAATCGAAGGCTGTCGTAATAGGTATCCGGAGGCCTTTCTGGGTTCAAAGGATAGTTGATCAATTGCTTTTTTCGGCTCTTTAAATTTTCAAGGATCATTTTCACCTGACCATTCAAAACCGTATCTACATACATTACGTTATTGGTAATTGAATCTGTCCATTCGATGTCTTTGTCTATATAGATGTACTCTTTTAGTTGCTTGCCAAGTGGAATAAATAGGTTGCGCGCAAACGGACCAGACCACCAAGTTGATATACAGATGAAATCTTTATTTACCCAAGTTACTTCAGGGGTCTTAAAAGGAATGTGCAGCGCATTTAAATCAAGGGTCAACGAATCATTTTTTCTTGAAATATGTATGCTAAAGTTTTTCAATTGATGATTGGTGATGTCAATGCGCAAACCATCTTTGTTATACTCATTAACAGTCCAGGAATTGGGTTCTTCCTGTTTTGAAGGTGGGTTTGTGCAAGTTGGATACATAAATACGGTTCCTTGCCCTGCTTTTCTTGAATTGGATGTAAGAATGAATTGACATTCACTTTTAGAAAGCCAAAATCTTTCGTTGTTGCTGTCAGTTGAACAATAAACGAAGTCAAACGCTGGTCTGTGCATAGAAATGCCGCTTTTAATTTCCTTTTCAATGATCTTTTTGTCGGGTGTCAGAAAGTAAAAACGATCCCGATTTGTGGGCAGGTCGGTTGTTTTGTAAACCCAGTGCACATCATTTTTCTGTTGTTGAAGAAATGCTTCAATCTCTTCTTTGAAGTAGGGCACACTTTCATTTCCTCGAATGAGTATGACGCTGTCCCATTCAAAATCTGTAATAGTCGCAAGGTCAAAAGTGTCAGCTCCGTTTTGAATGGCGTTTAATTGTCCTTGGACAATTTTTTCGTAAAAGCGCCTTTCGAAATTGTCGCAACTCGCCAAAAAAGTCAATGCGGTTAAAGCCAGTATGTATATGGAAAGCTTTTTCAAGAGTTGGTTTTTCATGGCAACGATTCGTTAAAATAACCGCTGAATTGACGCTATACGAAACTAATCAGAAAAAAGTCAACTCACAATTTTCATTTCAATCCACTTTTGAAAGTAACCAGGAGTATCCTTCACCTCGTTGCGGATGGACCTTGGGGGGAGGGCTTAACAAGGAAAACCAAGTCGCTACGCAACTTACTTTTTTATTGACTTTCCCTTCATTCAAGCCTTCGGCTTGCTTCAGTTTAAGCCAATAAAAAAACCTGAGTCAAAAGACTCAGGTTTTCCTTGTAGACAGGAACATCGAATTATCGAACCTGATATGGGATGGGTTGCTAATAATCACCTCACTAAATGAACAAACCCATGTCCAATTTTCCCGTTTTGAGTTTTAAATTTATAGGTATAAACACCATCAACCAATTCTTTTCCTGAGGCATCTTTTCCATCCCAATTGTTTTGGTAATTCGCAGATGAAAAAACAACATTTCCCCAGCGATTGAGGATGATAACTTCTGTATTCTCAGGTAAATGTTGAATTTCGAAAAAATCGTTATTACCGTCATTGTTAGGTGAAATGACATTGGGAATAATGAAATCTAAATCACAATTAATTTCATTTAGAGCAGCATTATCCATCACAAAGTAGGGTTCAAAAGTATAACCATTTGCTTCATTAAATGTGAAATCTTCGGGTGGTGAGCACGGACCGCCAATCATGATTGCCTGAATGGAATTGATAGCGGTAAATTGAATGTTAAGTGTCTGCCAGGTTCCATCTGCTTGATAGGAGGCACGCCCAAGCTCAACCCAATTTCCAGATATCGTTGGACAAGTTACTGTTGAATCAGGTAATTGCGTACAATTTGTGTTACCGAATACAGTAATATCGACCGGTCCAAACCATATATTGGGTAAAGAAGTACCAAAAGATGACATCCCTATTCCGAGAAGGTTCATTTGGATATTGTAGGATGAACCTACTTCTAAAGGTTGAGTCAAACAGGTTTTTAAGTATTCAATATAAATTCCGTCTTCAATTTGTCCATCAAAACCAGGAACATCCGGACGATTTATAATGAAAAAACCTGCAACACCCTGTCCATCGGGTAACGGTGTTGGTATGTTGGGCCAAAATGCGCCAGTCAGGTTGATAAAATAATCCGATGATCCCCAGGTTCCAGGTTGCCAGTTATCGACACAATAAATTCCACCCACACCTTGACCATTGATTGCTAATTGTGAAAAATCAGTGGGCAAGCAGCTGTGTTCCTCAAATGATGGGTTTGGTATAAAGTTATTCCCAAGAATTCCTAGATTGTTCGCAGTGCACTCGCAATCTAAATTATCGTTGAGGTCAATCAATCCATCGTTATCATCGTCCAACCCATTATTGCAAATTTCTTGGGATGAGGCATGAAAGGAAAATAGAAGAATGATAAGCAGATAATTCAATTTCTTACCCAAAATCATTCTTTAATGAATTTTACAGTATATGTTTTTTCACCTTGAGTCAATTTAAGAATGTACCACCCGTTGGCTAAACTGGCGACATTAATTTCTTTACTTGAATTGGAGGTAAACATCAATTGCCCTAAAGGATTATAAATGCTCATTTCACCATCTAAATTTTCAGATAATCCTCTAATATGTAGTAAATCTTCCGTTGGGTTTGGATATACCAAAATCGACGTATTTGAAATTTCCAGAACCCCAACCGTAGAGATAAAATGGGCTGTAAAAATTACTGAATTTGTATTTAATGTATCTAGAAAAATTGCACTTGTCGTATCTGAAATCAATCCATTTGCCTCCCAATGAGAAAATTGATAACCCGGCATTGCTTCTGCTTCTATTTTTATAGGAACTCCATCGAAGTAAATCCCATTCCAGGGATATGAATTGGGAGTAATTGTGCTGATGTTGATTTTCCCGGCATTTGCAGGATAAACATCTAAATTAACGCTAACTTGCTGAGGAAGACTAAAGCTACTTTGAATATGATTACGCATATTTTCAGGTCGACAAAGTAAATCCTCTGAGAAAATTAGATGATATTGATAAAATGCATCTACTTGAGCCTGAACATTATTAGGATCTCCCCATCTCTCATATTCGTTGGCCATTTCACTAACCGTTCGGTTGAACATATCATTTTCTAATTCCAAAAGTCTTGAAGGCAGGTAAACTGTATTCATTTGATCGGCAAATCGATTGATAAAATAATTTTTGAATCGATTATTTTGTAAACTGTGCATCCATATGTTCACATGGGGATTGTTCGGGTTAGATGCCTGCAAATTGAGTAATCCACCCAGATAATTATGTGCACAATTTAATTCGTTTGAACCCAAGATTGTGCTGTAATCGTTGGGAAGTAAACCGTATTCCAAATCCATTAAACAGTAGCGCCAGCGATAGTTAGTAGCATCGGAACGATAAAGTTTTATGTTATTGTATCCAGGAACCCAATCCACATTATTCATCCAAACCTCAGCAATCCAATAGTCATTTAAATAATTCAAATCAAAATATTGATTTGCCTGACTCCAATAGCTTGTATCAAATGGATTTAATTGAATTAGGTTGTTGTAAGAATTATAGAAATTCTGAACATCACCTTCAACTGCTCTTAATTGAAATCCATACTGGGCTGTTGAACCAAGAATTTCGATCGTATTTTCACTTGCTCCATCATAAATTTCAAACATTTCTGTATTGAATTTCTCTCGTAAATCATAAAGCCCCCAGTAATTGCCATTCACATAAACCGTTGCTGGTCGAGATGCCGAGTAGTAATTATATGTGCCTTCTCCCATCATTCTTCCTTGAACACCATCCTTGTGAGGTAAAATTAAGTTGAGGTTACTTCCATTTCTCAGATAAAAATCACTATAAACTGTTCGATTTGTTCGATCTGGAATGATATTACCAGTAACAGGACCTTGTCCCAAAACACCATCATTAAATTTAATTCGAAACGGCCTTTGAGGTTTACTTCTTGATCCCCAACCACCATCCATAATGATTCCTGCCCTTCGAGAAAAAAGAAGATTGTGATTAAGCGTAGAGTCAAAATAATCAATGGATGCATTCTTCAACAAATCGAGTGAAGGATTATCAAACATTCCTGTGGGTCCGAATAAGTTTTGTGGGTCACTGATAACTGAAATGATTGGTGTAGTATGGTGAACATTGAATAAATAGCTAGCTGAAGTTATTGTACTAGGAATCAATCCATTCACATAAGATCTTGCTCGGAGAATTTTTGATTGAAAAATATAAATCGGAGTTCCGTTCCATAGAGTTGAATTTTCATTTGGATCACTTCCGTCAAGCGTGTAATAAATTGTGGCTGTGGTGTTATTTAGGTCAGTA
>Ga0102812_10002100_pt1 | contig 13543 bp, 10 predicted proteins | sample ColrivemetaGS713_FD_79334 | JGI IMG/M metagenome (GOLD analysis project Ga0102812, IMG submission 79334) | Estuarine microbial communities from the Columbia River estuary - Flood tide ETM metaG S.713 | ecosystem: Environmental > Aquatic > Marine > Intertidal zone > Estuary | place: USA... | reverse complement strand
GCTGCTGTCTTGCGATTGCAGCGCAACGTAGTCTGGCTGTTGTTCACGGCGTGGGTCTGTGGTCTGGTCAAAGGGCAGTACTCCGTTGTTCCACATACCATTTAATGAATTATCCCAAGATCTGCCCCAAGAGCTGTCCCGCCGTTGAGCTGTTCCGACCTGAATTCGCTTGCCATCACGCATTTGACTCTGACGGTGCAGAGGTGCTGCTGGGTGTTTGCTCGGTGCCTGAGTGACGAGCTGGTTGGCATTGGTGAAGAAGGGGAAGCCCAACTCGTCAAACACTGCCATCGAGCGGCCGCTCAGTGCAGCGTCTAGGCTGACGCCCAGTGTTCCGTTGTAGGACGTCGCGGTGCTGTCGCTGACGGCCATCATGCCACTGTTCAGGTCGACGCCAGTCGCCACGGCTGTTGCTCCGACGGGTCGCGTGGCGGCATCGAGGTCCAAAAGCCCTTGTCCATAGATCTGAGTATCGCTGTAAATCCCAGTTTTGTTGGCCGTCACTAGCAGCCGATTGGCCAGTTCATAATTACCCACTGTGGGGAACATTTGTTTGAGTAGTGCCAGCGAGCCGCTGACTATCGGGGCCGAAAATGAGGTGCCGACGTTGCCGGTGTAATACTGGCTGTTGGGCTCAGCGTCTGCAGGTGGCGGTGTGGGGGCCCAGATGACTTCGCTTTCATCGAAGGTGCCATCGCCATTGGCGTCACCGCCGCCCGGAGCTGCCAGACAAAAGTCTGCGGCTACACCGCAGTTGTTTGAGTAGTAGGCAATCTCGCCGCTGCTGTCGACGGCGACGACGGCGAGCATGTGGTCTTTGAGTTCAGGGAACAGGTAGGGTAGTCCTGGCAACAGCTCTGGTGAGGTGGCGTCGACGGGATCGCCATTGTCATCGGTGTCGTTCCACGCGTTGCCTGCTGCGACAACAAAAATTGAGCGGTCGCCGCGGGCTTTTCCCGCTTGTCTGAGGGCCTCAAGGGTCAGCCTTAAGCCGCTTTCGGTCTCGCTCTGGGTGTAGGAGGTGATAATGCCAGAGAAGCCAAAACTTAAATTGATGATCTCAGCTTCATTGGTCATGGTGTTGAAGCGGTTGGCGAAATAGTTGTCATCGCCAAAGGTTATGTCATCGATAACAATGGGTTCGGAGGGGTCGTCATCGGCGCTAAGGGGGATTTCATAGGCGTTAATACTGGCCTCAAAGGCAACACCGTGCATATCAAAGCCGCTGATGCTGGGGGTGCTGTCACGATTGGCCGCAATCACTCCAGCGACGCCCGTGCCGTGGGTAATGGCGTCATCGGTTCGCGCTGTGCCACCGCTATAATCACTGCCAGCGAAGGTGATTTTAGTGCCGGATCCTGCGGCAAACTCGAGATGGTCGTCATACACCCCTGAATCAATAACACCAACGGTGACTCCGGCTCCCGTCGCGCCGCGAGCATAGGCCATAGAGGCGTTGATCATCGTCAAGGCGCCCATGCCTTTATATTCATCGGTCTCGAAGACAGCGGCACGGTCAGCGATATTTTCAGGGTCCTGAGGTTGTGCGGCAAAGCTATTCCACGGCGGTCTACTGGTATTTTCGGTGGAAGTGACAGGGGGTGTAATGACGCCATTGCTGGCAGGCTGCGTGCCGCCACCACTGCCGCCACAACTGGCGAGAAAAAGGGCTACTAACATACCAAAGGCGACAGACAGTTTTTTCATAAATAACATCTCAGGGTGGCCAGAGCGGCCACAGTTTTTTCTAATGATTCAAGTTTTAGACTATATGCCCAGATACTTAGCAGTTTTCTACGGCCGGTGTCATAATCGGCCCTCAAAGCCTTGCTTGCGGGCGAACGTGCTAATCGCAAGGGTAACAATTTAAGGGAAAATATGCACATTCATATTTTGGGCATTTGCGGCACTTTTATGGGCAGTTTGGCGCAGCTTGCGAAACAGCTTGGCCATACTGTGTCGGGCTGTGATGCCAACGTTTATCCTCCGATGAGCACGCAGTTAGAGATGGCGGGTATCGATCTTATTGAGGGCTTCGATCCTCAGCAATTGGTGCCTGCTCCCGACCTTATTATTGTTGGCAATGCGCTGTCGCGGGGGAATCCTTGCGTTGAGTATATGCTTGATCAGGGGCTGCCCTACACGTCCGGGCCGCAGTGGCTCGGCGATGCACTGTTGCGCAATCAATATGTGTTGGCGGTATCAGGTACTCATGGCAAGACGACGACCAGCAGTATGTTGGCAAAAATCCTTGATTATGCGGGCTTAAAACCTGGCTTTTTAATTGGCGGTGTACCGGTGGATTTCGGCTTGTCGGCGCGATTGAGTGGCGAGGAGAAGGGCTATTTTGTTGTGGAGGCAGATGAGTACGACAGTGCATTTTTTGATAAACGCTCTAAGTTTGTGCACTACCACAGCAATACCGTTGTGATGAATAACCTCGAGTTTGATCATGCGGATATCTTTGATGATTTGCCCGCGATTCAAAAACAATTTCATCACATGCTGCGCACGGTGCCACGCAGCGGCTATGTTATCTATCCCGCTGGCGAGAAGAATTTACAGCAAGTGGTTGATCGCGGCTGTTGGAGTCAATTGCGCACATTTTCCGAGGGCGATGGACGCGCCCACAAGAGTGATTGGCAGTATCAGCTTTTAGAAAAAGACGGCTCACATTTTAAGGTGACCGATCCTGAGGGTCAATTGGCTAGTGTGCTGTGGCGACATAGCGGACTGCATAATGTGGCGAACGCTGTCGCGGCAATGGTTGCGGCGAGTACGGTGGGCGTCAGTTTACCTGCGGCGGCCGCTGCGCTATGTGAGTTTATTGGCGTGAAACGTCGCATGGAATTGATTTATCAAGACAGCGCGATTTCAGTCTATGACGATTTTGCGCACCACCCAACAGCGATTAAAACGACCCTCGAGGGGCTGCGCGCGAAAGTGGGCGACGAGACGATTGTGGCAATTATTGAGCCGCGCTCGGCAACTATGAAGATGGGCTTGCATCAAGCCGCGTTGAGCAGCTCGGTGGCGGCGGCTGATCAGGCGCTCTGGTATAAAAGTGCTGCCATTAACTGGGATCTTCAAGCGGTGGCGACACACTCCGCTGTACCAGCCTTGGTTTGCAGCGATATTGAAAGTCTGTTGCAGACCGTGCGACAGAGTGCTGCAGGGGCGGCAAAGCTACACGTTGTGATTATGAGCAACGGCGGTTTTGAAGGGTTTCATCAGCGCTTGGTTGCTCAATTAAAAGGGGCTGGTTAGGCCAGCGTCACTCTGTGGTTTTCTCTAACTGAAAGGCGAGCTTGTTGGTCGCGCGAATCAGTGCGTCAGTAATGCCGGGTTCCCCTGACGAGTGTCCTGCATCGGCAATGATTTCTAATTTTGCGCTTGGCCATGCATTGCTGAGCGCGAAGGCCTGATTGACCGGGCAGACCATGTCATAGCGACCATGCACAATTGTGCCGGGAATGTCCTTCAACCGGTGGGCGTTTTTAATAATTTGGTCGTGCTCTAAGAATGATTTGTTGATAAAGAAATGCGCTTCGATACGCGCCATAGCCAGCGCCATATGCGGATTGGCAAAGCGATCAACCACGGCGTGATTGGCTTGCAGCGTTGCGCATCGACCCTCCCAAATTGACCACGCTTTCGCAGCGGCCATGCGCTCAAGTTCGTTGTCACCGGTCAAGCGCTTGTAGAATGCCGCGACCATATCGCTGCGCTCAGCCTCTGGGATAACTTGGCAATATTGCTGCCAGTAGTCGGGGAAAATACGTCCGGCACCGTCTTGATAAAACCAGTGAATATCTTCGTCGCGGCAGAGAAATATACCGCGCAAAATTAATCCGAGCACCAATTCAGGATAGGTCTGCGCATACACCAGTCCTAAGGTGGACCCCCATGAACCACCAAACACAACCCAGCGATCAATTTTTAATGTGGTGCGAATTGTTTCAATGTCGGCGATGAGAGCGGCGGTATTATTGTCTTCCAACCGCGCATGGGGTGTCGATTGCCCCGCGCCGCGCTGATCGAACAAAATAATTCGGTATTTTTCAGGGTCAAAAAAGCAGCGGTCGGTGACTGTTGTTCCACCGCCGGGGCCGCCGTGTACAAAAAGCACAGGTATGCCATCAGGATTGCCCGACTGTTCCACATACAATTTATGAGGCGGCGTAACGGCGATAAACTGTTTTTTGTAGGGGCGAATGGCGGGGAAGTGTTTTTTCATGGCGCTGAAATTACCTTAATCAACGGGGCTCTGGGGGGTGTTAGAGATAGACAAATAGCCTGCCAAGCTCTAACGTGTAACCCTAGGCTACAACGAAAGGAAACGCAAATGCTAGATAAGCAGCGATGCATTTGGTGCGGTGAAGACCCTTTTTACCGCCAGTACCACGACACCGAGTGGGGCGTGCCTCGCTATGATGATCAGACGATATTTGAGTTTCTGTTACTTGAAGGGGCGCAGGCGGGACTGTCGTGGATTACCGTGTTGCGCAAACGGGAGAACTACCGCAAAGCCTTTGCCAATTTTGATGTGCAGAAAGTGGCTGCCTTCACAGAGCGGGATGTCGAACGCCTAATGTTAGATGCGGGCATTGTGCGCAACCGTTTAAAAATCACCAGTGCGATTTCAAATGCGCGTTGTTTTATTCAAGTTCAGCAGGAATTTGGCAGTTTTAGCGCGTATTTTTGGGGCTTTGTCGATGGCACGCCGATTCAAAACGCTTTTCGGTCGCACACAGATATCCCCGCCTCCACAGCGCTGTCAGACACTATCAGCAAGGATATGAAAAAACGTGGGTTCAAGTTTTTTGGTACAACCATTTGCTACGCCCATATGCAGGCAACAGGCATGGTCAACGATCACGTGATAGATTGTTATCGCTATTCGCAGTGCTGAACTGTCGCGATGGTAAGCGACGGCTAGCCAACCACAACCATGTCGCGGCCCATATGCTGGGCTTGATAAAGGCCGTTTTCAGCGGTTGAGAAGAGGTCGTCTATGCCGGTGCATTTATCGATAGAGGCGACGCCGACGCTGAGGGATATACGCAGTTTATCGCCCTGTGCCTCCGTGAGTAATTTTCCCGCTTGAGCGCGCAGCCGCTCGGCGATATTGGTGGCGGCTTCGGCGTTTGCGGTAGGCAGCAACACCATAAATTCGTTGCCGCCCCAGCGTGCGACCACGTCTTCGCCGCGCAAAGGCTCGCTAAGAAGTACGCCAATCGCGTGAAGCACATCGTCGCCGACATCGTGGCCATAGCGGTCGTTAATAAACTTAAAATTGTCCAAGTCGGCGAGCAGTATGGAGAACGGCTGATTAATCAGCCGGTACTGCTGATATTTTTTCTCTAGCCGGCGCTCCATATCGAGTCTGTTCGGGAGTTGCGTGAGCTGATCTTGGTGGGCGATTTGATCGACTCTCAGAGAGAGATCTTTGTACCGGTGCAGGCTCCGTGAGTGGGAGTTGTCCATGGCAATGGCAAAGGCAAAGAGAGAGAGTACTGCGAAGGCTGACAAAAATCGTGCAATAACCACTTCACTGTAGACATCTGGCGAAATAAAGCCTGAGTTACCGAAAAACAACCAGAGGGTCGCAGCGAAGATCGAGGCTAAAATAATCATGCTGACGCGTGAGCCGAAGGTACCCACCAACACAGGGATAATGGTTAAGCACCACAAAAGCACCGAGCTGTCGGGGACTGTGCTGAGTAGATAGAAAAACGTAACGATAAGAACGGCTGCGAGCAATCCGCGCACCAGCGCTGGGCGATCAAAAATAGAGTGAATGCCAAGACCCACTAAGAGTATTCCTGCGACCCCTAAGTAGAATGTGGCGAGGGCCATCTCTCCCGACTGGTAGGAGTAGAAGGCGAAGAGTACAGAAATTATTTCTTGCGCGACCAGCGAAAACGAGAGAAATACGCTGGGTATTGATTGTTTGCTGTCCATGTCTGTCATAACGAAACCACCATCCATTGGCAGTAAATGTAGCACGTAATTGGCGGGCCGTCACAGCCCGCCAGTCTTGGGCTTACTTGGGCGCGCGCTTGCGCTCGTTTTCAGTGAGCAGTTTCTTACGCAGACGAATGCTCTGTGGTGTCACTTCTACCAACTCGTCGTCTTCGATAAATTCGAGCGCTTGCTCGAGGGTGTGCTTGATCGGCGGCACAAGAGTCAACGCTTCGTCGGTACCCGAGGCGCGCACGTTGGTAAGCTGCTTGCCTTTGATTGGGTTGACCACGAGGTCATTGGAGCGCGAGTGAATACCGACAATTTGCCCTTCGTAGACATCAACCGCATGGCCTAAGAACAAGCGACCGCGGGCTTGGATATTGAACAGTGCGTAGGCAGCTGTTCTGCCCTTGATCATGCTGATCAGTGCGCCGTTTTTGCGCGAGAAGCTCTCGCCCTCTTTCACTGGACCGTAGTGATCAAAAATGCTGGTCATAATGCCTGAGCCTGAGGTCAGGGTGAGGAACGTGCCGCGGAAACCAATCAGCCCGCGCGAAGGCATAATAAACTGTAAACGCACGCGACCTTTGCCATCTGGTTCCATATTGGTCATTTCAGCGCGACGTAGGCCGAGTTCTTCCATGACTGCGCCCTGATGGTGGTCTTCAACGTCAATAACAACTTGCTCGAAGGGCTCTTGCACTTTTCCGTCGACTATTTTCTGAACTACTTCGGGGCGTGAAACACCCATTTCGAAGCCTTCGCGACGCATTGTTTCAATCAAGACTGACAGGTGCAATTCACCACGGCCTGAGACAATAAACTTGTCGGGCGTGTCGCCCTGCTTAACGCGCAGCGCAACGTTGTGGATCAATTCTTGATCGAGACGATCTTTGATATTGCGTGTGGTGACAAATTTGCCTTCCAAGCCCGCAAATGGCGAATCGTTAACGATAAAGGTCATGCTGACTGTGGGCTCGTCAACGCTCAAGGGTGGCAGCGCTTCGACATGGTCTGGGTCACAGAGTGTGTCAGAAATACCGAGACCGTCAATGCCGTTGATACAGACGATGTCACCGGCGCCTGCCAGTGGTGTTTCAATTTGCTCAAGACCTAAATAGCCTTTTACATTGAGCACTTTGCCACGACGCTCTTCGCCGTTCGCGCGCTTTACAATCACTTGCTGGCCTGGCTTTAAACGGCCACGGGTAATGCGACCAACGCCGATAACACCGACATAGCTGTCATAGGCGAGCGCTGAAATTTGCATTTGAAATGGACCTTCGGCATCAACATTGGGCGCTGGTACTTGATCAACGATCATTTGGTAGAGCGGGGTCATGTCCTCAGCCATGTTATCGAGGTCTGTACCGGCAATTCCGTTTAGGGCAGAGGCGTAGATCACGGGGAAGTCGAGTTGTTCATCAGTGGCGCCGAGGTTGTCAAAGAGATCAAAAACCTGATCCATCACCCAGTCAGGACGCGCCCCTGGACGGTCAACTTTGTTGATAACAACAATGGGTCGCAGACCTTGCTCAAAGGCTTTAGAGGTTACGAAACGTGTTTGTGGCATCGGGCCGTCAACGGCGTCAACCAGCAGTAGAACAGAGTCAACCATCGACAGCACGCGCTCTACTTCACCACCGAAGTCGGCGTGACCTGGGGTGTCGACGATATTAATGCGATAATCGTTCCACTTGATGGCAGTGTTTTTTGCCAAAATGGTAATGCCGCGCTCCTTTTCTTGATCATTAGAGTCCATCAGTCGCTCGGAGCCAACATCTTTACGATCTAAGGTGCCGGATTGGCTTAATAGTTTGTCTACCAGCGTGGTTTTTCCGTGGTCGACGTGAGCGATGATGGCGATGTTGCGTAGATTTTCAATAGACATGACAGATACCGAGTAGCGCAAAAAAGGCGCGATTATAGTGGAATTGACGGGAACTGCTAGGGATCTTTTCGCTAAGTGACAGATTCTTGCTCACTGCGGACATTGCGCTCGATAAGCATTCGTGTGATTGATGTTGCGGGAGAGGGAGGTGCGATAAGATTTCCCTGTAATAAGGGGCAGCCTGTATCGAGCACGAGGTGATGTATTTCAGGTTCTTCTATACCCGGGGCAATGCAGGTTAGACCCACGGATTTTACGAGGTCAATCAACCCTTTGACGAGGTTCCACGAGCTTTCCATGTAAACGCTTTCGGCCATAAGGCGTTGGGATATCCTGATTGTGCTGATATTAAAGTCGCGCAGTTTCTGAATGGGTAGACTTTGATAACCAACATTGTCGACGCTAAAGCCTATTCCTAAATCTTTCAGTTTGTTTATTTGCAGCTCGAGAGGCTTGTATATTTTTGGCAGTGTCTCTGTGTGCAAGCTAAACACGAGGGTTTCGGCGCCGATGTTGTGTCGATTGAGCAAGTTTTGAACATTGTTCACAAAAGACGGATGCTCAAGCTCCCGAAGACTTAACGTGAAATATATTTTCTGATCGCTGCGCCACAGCCCTTGGTCGCGCCAGAGCGTGAGATGGCGACAGCACTGGTCAAGCAGTGATAGTGAGATCTCGACAATCATCGAGCCAGATTCGAGAATTTGGATAATGTCATTGGCAGGGATAATTTGATTGTCAGGGTTTCGCCAGCGCAAAAATATTTGAAGGCCGCAAATAAGGTTGCTAGAAGTGTCAATAATGGGCTGAAAGTAGGGGAAAAACGACTCAGTATTGGCTTTGTCCCGCAGCTGCGCCAAAAGTGTGGTGTGTGCTTGCAGTTCGGAGGGTAGGCGTTGATTGTGGAAGTAGTAGTTGGATTTCCCCTCGCGCTTAATGGTGTAAAGCGCTTTATCTGCCTGCTGCAAAATTGCCCCGCCGTCGGCGCTGCCGTCATTAAACAAGACAATGCCAATGCTGCAGCTGATGCGAAATTTCTCCTCTTTTATCAGAAAAGGCTCACGGGCGGCATCAATAATTTTTTCAGCGACCTGCGCGACCGGCAGGCGGGAGGACTCCTCTTCTCGGTCCAAGTTTTCCAACAGCACGACAAATTCATCGCCGCCCAGCCGCGCCACTGTTTCCTCGGTGCGGATAACTTTGCGCAGACGCTGTGCAAAAAGTGTCAGGGCAATGTCGCCATAGTGGTGTCCGCGGGTGTCATTGATTTCTTTAAAGTGGTCGAGGTCGATAAACAGGAGTGAACAGTAGTGCTTGTTGCGCTGGGCCAAGGCAATGACACGATTGAGCTCTTCCATCAGACGGTGCCGATTGGGCAAGCCGGTCAAAGGGTCGAAATACGCCTGCTGTTTGATGCGCGTTTCCAAATTGACGCTATCGGTAACGTCTTCTACAAATGACGCGGCGCCCACCACGTCCATGGCCTCATCAAAGAGCGGTGTATCGTTCCGTTCGCAGATAATTACGGTGCCGTCTCGAGTGATGTTCTCTGCCGTGCCTGAAAAGTCTTTACCAAACAAAAACAGATCATTTTCAACTTGCTGCATCAAAAATGGCTTCTTGTTATCAAATAAAAAATCAGTAGTTCGGCCAAGGACTTCCTTTCTGGAATAGCCAAAGATGGTGGTTGCAGCGGGGTTCCAGGTAATGATTTCGCGCTGTTGGTTCCACTCGATAAAGCCGAGAGGCGTCTGTTCGATTAGGCTGGCTATCTTTTGGCTGGTTTGAACGGTTTTCCGCGCCTGCTCCTTGGACTTGAGCATGGCGGCAGTTATTTCGCGGGCTCGCGCGTGGCTGGCCATGGCGCAAACAGTTAACAAGCTGTAGACAACGACAATGAGGGCAAGAAATGCAGGTTGCTCGGGATATTTAATGTATAGCGTTGCCAGCAGAGGTACATAAATTAGGCTGAGAACCACTTGCTGGAAAAAACGGCGGTAGTGGAAGAGTAGTAACCACGGAAAGCTTAGGGTAATCAGGATGATCATGACTAAGGCAGTTGCTTCGAGTTGACCCGCATGAATAAAAAGCGGTGATGCGGCCCCCCAAAGTGCCGCGCAAATAAGGGCGGAAATATAAACTGCGACCAGTGTTTGTGCGGGCGAGAGACTCCCCGCGCGTTTTGCATTGGCCAGCCACAGCCAAAAGCCCAAGCCAGTGCAAGAAACAGAACTCAGCCAAAGCCATTGGAGGAGTGATGCTGTGGTCTGAGTGCCCACTATAAATAGAACAATGCTAGTGGCGACGTACACTGCCAGTCCAAGCGCTACATTTCGCAGTGTAAGGCCCTCTAATTCAATCTGAATTAACTGACTGAGCGAGGTTATGTTGGGTTGGGGAATGTTGTAGCTGGCTTCCCTAGACTCCCCGAGCAGATTGTTATTGCTCATCATCGGCTGCATCCTGCGGCTGATTTCAATTTAAATGTTGGCTAAATACTGAATATAGCCGGTTATACCCATAATTGGGGGCTAATTAGCGTAAATAGTGTGAGCGCCATCACAGTTTTTCTTATGACGTAAAGTTTAGGCGGGATTTGATGGTGGCGCGAATATTGCGATATTGCAAAATCCTTTTTTGCACATTGCATCTGCTTGTAGGCGGCTCATAATGCCCTGCTCGCAGTAGAGCAGATAGGATTGATGCTTGTTTAAGGTGTCGATTTGTTCTGTGAGTTTAAAAAAAGGGACGACAATCACGCGATGTGTTGGCCAATGCAGCGGTTTTTTTTCCACTTCGTCGGGGTGACGCACGTCGATGATGATATCGCCGGGCGCGGGCCATTCCACTGTGTCAATTGACGTCATTATTTCTACTCGATGGCGGTTTCGCAGGGGCCTGTATGCGAGAGCCGCTGGCTAAAAAGGTCTGTCGACCAATCTCTATTGTCCATTGCAGCGTTTAGAATAGCATCTGGCATTAATAGTCGCAGTAACGCGTGACAGTGTTTCGATAGAACGGCATGATACCCGCGCAATGAGAGGGATCTATCAATGCGGCTTGTGCTTTAGCACCATAAAGGTGCACCACTGAATTAAATGCACTGTTATGGTGCTTGTAGGTGATCTTATCGGTTGAGCTCAGGGGAGTGTTTAGCATCAAAAGCCCTGCTGTGCGCAGAAATAAGGGACGTCAAGCGTCCATCGCTTATTTCTGACTCGTTGGCATGACAATTGCAAATAACGTTTTCGAAATGCCTCTTTCTATCAGGTGTCTTGCACGAGTCCCAGTGACAGCGTGCAGCGCGGGGTAAAAGCCGGTAAAGCTGTATCAAACCATGAAATATCGAATTCCGAATTGGAGGAAAACATGTCTGAGAAGACTTTAAATCTTATTAAAGAAAGCGGCGCTCGCTGGGTTGACCTGCGATTCACTGACACCAAGGGTAAAGAACACCACCTGACACTGCCTTTGGGTGAAGTCGGCGAAGACTTTTTCCTCGAAGGCAAAATGTTCGATGGTTCTTCCATCGGTGGCTGGAAAGGTATTAACGAATCAGACATGATTCTTATGCCAGACGACAGCACCGCTGTACTCGATCCGTTTACCGACGAGCCAACTGTTATTTTGCGTTGCGGTGTCGTTGATCCAACCACCATGCAAGGCTACGAGCGCGACCCGCGATCTATTGCTGACCGCGCTGAAAAGTACCTCGTATCAACTGGCTTGGGCGATACAGCGTTCTTCGGTCCAGAGCCTGAATTCTTTGTCTTTGACGACATCAAGTGGGGCGCTGATATCAGCGGTGCTTTCTACAAAATCAATTCTGAAGAAGCGTCTTGGTCCTCTGGTAAAGATTTTCCAGAAGGCAATATGGGCCACCGTCCCGGCGTGAAGGGCGGCTATTTCCCCGTACCGCCGGTTGACAGCCTGCACGATCTTCGCGCTGCTATGTGTAACGCGATGGAGCAGATGGGTCTTGAGATTGAAGTTCATCACCACGAAGTGGCAACCGCTGGCCAGTGTGAAATTGGCGTTCGTTTTGACACGCTGGTGAAAAAAGCGGACCAAGTCCAGATTTTAAAGTACTGCGTTCACAACGTTGCCCACGCCTATGGCAAGACAGCGACCTTTATGCCTAAGCCATTAGTGGGCGATAACGGTTCAGGTATGCACTGCCACATGTCTTACTCGAAAGATGGCGTAAACCAGTTTGCCGGTGACGGCTATTCTGGTCTGAGCGAAACGGCTCTGTTCTACATTGGCGGTATTATTAAGCACGCGAAAGCGCTGAACGCCTTTGCAAACCCGTCGACCAACTCATACAAGCGTCTAATTCCAGGCTTCGAAGCACCGGTAATGCTGGCTTATTCAGCGCGCAACCGCTCTGCGTCAATCCGCATTCCGTATGTTGCCAGCCCACGCGGCAAGCGCATTGAAGTTCGCTTTGGCGACCCAGTTGCCAACCCATACTTAATGTTTGCGGCCTTCTTGATGGCGGGCTTAGACGGTGTTAAGAACAAGATTCACCCAGGCGATGCAGCGGACAAAGATCTTTATCATTTGCCGCCAGAAGAAGCCGCCGCCATTCCTCAGGTATGTGGCAGCCTTCGTGAAGCACTGAACGCGCTTGACGCTGACCGCGATTTCTTAACTGAAGGCGGTGTTTTCTCTAACGATATGATCGATGCCTATATCGCACTGAAGATGGAAGACGTCTACCGTGTTGAGCACACCACTCACCCAGTTGAGTTTGATATGTACTACAGCTGCTAATCGCTGTAGCGGCGCGGTGAAACGCGTCAAAAAACCCTAGAAAAGCCCGTCATTGCGAAATGGCGGGCTTTTTCTTTGTCCCCAATAGGTCTAATCTTTAGCTGGCGTGAGACTTTTATTGCGCATCGACTCAAAGGAATTGAGAGGCTCAACACCATGAAAAATTGGTTGCTAGCGAAAAAAAGGTTTGATGGTTGCCTGTTCAGCCTTGCGCTGCTTTGCACATCGACGCTTGTGGCAGCGCCGGTGTACAAAACCACTGACGAACAGGGGCGCGTGACTTACAGCGATACGCCATCCTCTGATCAGCCTGCCACCGAGGCACAGTTGCGCCCGATTAACCAAATCAACACAGCAGTGTCGCCCGTAAAAGACGGCGCGGTGACTGAAAGCGTGGCATTATCCGGTTATTCGTCGATTGCGATTGTTGCGCCTGAAGCCGATACAATTATTTCCCACGAACAGGGCAATATTATTGTCCAACTCGCCCTGACGCCCGAGCTGCAGCGCGGCCATGTTGTTCAATTCTATCTCGACGGTAAACCTTACCGAAGACCCGTGGCCGCGACCTCTTACGCGGTAACTAAACCCGAGCGCGGCACGCACACTGTGTCGGCCAGTGTGGTTGCGGCAGATGGCGCGGTGATCGCGTCCAGCGCCGCCGTCACTGTGCATGTTCAGCGTCATTTCAAGCGCAAAAAGTAGTCACTTCTAGCTCATTGCACCAAAACGGTGCACGAATTGTTCGCTCGTCGTATAATCCCCGCAAAGGGCGAAATATCTCCCCAATTTTCGGGCTTTCCAGACCAGTCTCACGACACAGTTTTGGCCTGCTTATTGCAGGCTTAAACAGCGAGGCCTCTGAGATTTTTCCGGCCCACACAACAAACGCCATTAAATTGGCCAGCT
>Ga0102812_10002099_pt1 | contig 13545 bp, 12 predicted proteins | sample ColrivemetaGS713_FD_79334 | JGI IMG/M metagenome (GOLD analysis project Ga0102812, IMG submission 79334) | Estuarine microbial communities from the Columbia River estuary - Flood tide ETM metaG S.713 | ecosystem: Environmental > Aquatic > Marine > Intertidal zone > Estuary | place: USA... | reverse complement strand
CTGGTGACGCCACCCGTGGCATTGTGCCGGTGTGGGGCTTTGCCCGCGTGGTGGCCTCGCAGCACGCCGATATCGCAGTCGGTGAACGGATTTACGGCTATCTACCGATGGCCAGCCATCTGCTGGTCACGCCGGGTCATGTGTCGGCGGCCGGATTTATCGACAGCGCCGCGCACCGCAAGGGGCTGGCCATCATTTACAACCAGTACAACCGGCTGGGGTCGGACGCTGGTCAGGGCGAGGATGAACGGGCGCTGTATCAGCCGCTGTTCACCACCAGCTTTCTGATTGAAGACGTCATGCATCAGGCCGACTGGCATGGCGCGCAGGCGGTACTGCTGACCAGCGCATCGTCGAAGACCGCGCTCGCCCTGGCACAGGTAACCAGGAACCTCAGTCCGCAGATTAAACGCATTGGCCTGACCTCCGCCGGCAATGTTGCCTTCGTGCGCGAAACCGGGCTGTACGACGAGGTGCTGACCTACGACCAACTGGGCAGCCTCGATGCCTCCCAACCCGTCGTATCGGTGGACTTTGCCGGTAACGGCAAGCTGCTCGCGGCGATTCATGGGCATTGGCAGCACAATCTGAAATTCAGCTCACTGGTCGGCGCGACCCATATCGAACAACGCAAAGGCGCTGGCGATCTGCCAGGCCCGGCACCGATCCTGTTCTTTGCCCCCACCGCTGCGGAAAACCTGCTCAAGAACATCGGCCCGGCCGAATTCCGCACACGGGTGGATGCCCAGTTCAATGCCTTCGTAGCAGCCGTTGCCGGCCACCTTGGCGTGGAACATCTGAGCGGGGAACAAGCGCTGAAGAGTGCCTATCTGGAGATGCTGGCGAACAAGGTTGCGCCCAATCGTGGACTGATTTGCCATATCGGGTGAGGCTGGGGGGAGCCGCGTGCTCCCTTTAGCGGGATAGCCCCAGTGCTGTCCACTATCCATCTGAAACGGATCGTACCCACGCTCTGCGTGGGCATGAAATTGCAGGCGTTCCACGCCTGAGGACGTCAAACGTCCCTTGGCTTGGGCTCCCACGCAGAGCGTGGGAGCCATCAAAATATGCTACTTTGATCTGAGGATGGCTGTTGTCCTTATTACCAAAAATATAAATATAAATATAAAGGCAAAATATATGGCGGAATTTTATGTAAGGCACGAATATTGGTTTGCCGCAGGGCAACTTATTCTAGCAATGCTAGGAATGGGAGCCACCCTGTCCCCAAAAGATTTTCGTGATGTGTTTCTTGAGCCTCTTGCCATAACAGCAGGAACAGTGATTCAAATTGTAGTGGTCCCGGTGAGCGCCTTCATCTTTTTAAAGCTGCTAGGCATTCAAGACGGTCTGGCCGTGGGCATCGCGTTAATTGTCGCAATCCCGGGCGGTACCACTTCAAATGTTTTCACCTTTTTTGCGCGTGGTAATACCGCTCTTTCAATCAGCGTTACTGCGATAACAACTCTTGCGTGCATGATAACCACCCCATTGATTCTTTCGCTCATGATAAGCCAGTACTTACCTGCTGATTTTGTCATGCCTAAAGCACAAATAATTAAAGACATCGGGCTCACTTTGCTTTTGCCACTTTTAGCCGGGATGATATTTCTTCATTTCTACCCGCGAATGGCACCAAGTCTTGCCAAATGGAGTATCCGAGGATCTTTGGTTGGAATATTAATCATTGTGGTCGGGTCTGCTAGTGCTGGACGATTAAATATGTCCGTATTTGGCTACGATAATATGTTGATGGTCAGCCTGTTTATCGTATTTTTATGTTTTGTGGGCTTTATGTCTGCCAAGTTAATGAAATTATCCAGACCAGACTCCACAGCTATTGAGTTCGAAGTTCTTACACGCAACATTAATTTAGGCGTCCTGATCAATGCCACAATTTTTCCTGCAGCAGTAACGGCAACAGCGCAAATGGGAAACACTGTGCTTTTCACATTACTCTTATACGGAGCCTTCCAGCTAATTATATCTGCTGTCCTTATCTATATTTACAGACGCGTCACTCCAGCATAATCATGCATACCTCATAAAAATGACGCATGCGCAATACATAAATGCATTGACATTAGTTTAAAGCAGAGAAAATAGAGAACCATATGAAACTCACTAATGTTCGAATTCGTGAACTTTCAGGCTCTGCCAATTATGGATAGTTCCCACGCTCTGCGTGGGAACGCAGCTACTAAAGGGGTCGGAGTGAATAAAAAATCACTCCGGCCCCTTTAGTTAGTAGCAGGAAAACGTGGTCTGTCCCTTATTAATGCTCCATCACCCCCGCTTCAAGTCACGGTAGAAGTTCTCGTGATTGCCTAACTTCAGCAAGTACAAGGTAATTGCTTCGGCGTCGTGCATATACGCCAACAGTACTTCCTGCTGGTTGATTCTGAATTTTTAGACACGTATTCCAGCCAGATCGCCCACCTTCATTTCACCAACTGAAGGCTCCGCAACTATGCAGTTTACCGCCGTGTCTAAGGCTGCCTTCTGCTGCTTGGGCAGTTTCTTTACGGCCTGGGAAAACTCGTTGGCCTGTAACACCCTCATCCGAACTGGTACTCGCTAACCTCACCGGCCTTCACCTGTGCCCGCGCACGCAAGATACCCACCAGGAAGTCGTAGGGTAGCTCGGGGTTCTGCTCGGCAATCCGGCCCAGGGTTGCCCAATGCTCGATCTGCTTGGGCGTCGAGCGGTGCGATGCTTCACCGTAGATACGAGCGGCTTCAACCAGTGCGTCGTCGAGTTTGATGGCAGTACTCATGGATTAATCCTCTCTGGAGATACATAAAGGTGGCAAGTGACCACCTTTTGCAACCATTAAAAATACCGATCAAGCGGGCAGCAGGCTCAGATCAGACTCTTGCTCACCACCTCATACACATCACTCGACAACTCGCCGCTGGCGAGAATCCGTTCCAGTTCGTTGCGCATCATCTTGCGGCGTTTCGGGGCGTATTTGCTCCAGCGGGTCAGCGGGGTCAGCTGGCGTGAGGCGATTTGCGGGTTGAGGGCGTTGAGGGTGATCACCAGGTCGGCGAGGAAGCGGTAGCCGCTGCCGTCGGCGCTGTGGAAGTTGATCAGGTTCTGGCCGGCGAAGGCGCCGATCAGGGCGCGTACCTTGTTCGGGTTCTTCAGGGTGAAGGCGGGGTGCTGCATTAGTGCCTGTACCCGCTGCAGTCCGCCCGGCAAGGTGCTGGCGGCCTGTACGCTGAACCACTGGTCCATGACCAGCGGGTTGTCCTTGAAGCGTTCGGCGAAGTTGGCCAGGGTGGCGGCCTTCTCGGCCTCGAACGGCGAGTTGACCAGCACTGCCAGCGCGGCCAGGCGTTCGGTCATGTTGTCGCAAGCTTCGTACTGTTCCAGGCAGGCGGTGAGCACTTTGGGCTTTTCCGTCTGCATCAGGTAAGCCAGCGCCATGTTCTGCAGGGCACGGCGGGCGAAGTGCGTGGCTTCGGCCTGATACGGGGTGCGGCGCGACTGCACGCGGGCATCCTGATAACGCTGCCAGAGCGGCTCGAACAGCTCCTCGGCAAGGCGCTTGCGGGCGAACTCGCGGGCGGCATGGATAGCCTCGACATCGGCCTCTTCGCTGATCTCGGTAAGGTAGGCTTCGCTGGGCAGGCTGAGCATTTCGGCAACCATGGCCGGATCGAGCTGCTCGTTGTTCAGCACGTTGCACAGGGCCTTGATCAGCCGCTCGTCCAGCTCCAGCGGCACAGCGCTTTGTTGCTGGCCAATCAGTTCCTGTAGTACCTGCACGGCCAGCTGCTGGCCGGCTTCCCAGCGGTTGAAGCCATCGCTGTCGTGCTGCATGAGGAACATCAGCTGGTCACGGCTGTAGGGAAAGCTGAGTTTTACCGGCGCAGAGAAACCGCGCAGCAGCGACGGCAGCGGTTGCTCGGCAATATCGACAAAGGTGAACGACTGCTGCGCCTGGGTGACCGACAGCACGCGGCTGTCGCCCTGTGCCTGCGCCTCGCCCTGCAAACGCAACGCCAGCGGCTGGCCCTTACTGTCGAGCAGGCCCATCTCGACCGGAATCACGAACGGCAGCTTCTCGCTCTGCCCCGGCGTGGCCGGACAGCTCTGGCTGAAGCTCAGGGTGTAGGTGGCAGCCTGTGCATCGTAGCTTTCGCTGACGCTCAGGCGCGGCGTGCCGGCCTGGCTGTACCAGCGCTTGAACTGGGTCAGGTCGACGCCGCTGGCGTCCTCCATGGCCTTGACGAAATCGTCGCAGGTCACAGCCTGGCCGTCGTGGCGCTCGAAGTACAGGTCGCTACCCTTGCGGAAGGCCTCCGCGCCAAGCAGGGTGTGGATCATGCGCAGCACTTCCGAGCCCTTCTCGTAGATGGTCAGGGTGTAGAAGTTGGAAATCTCCATGAACGAATCCGGACGGATCGGATGGGCCATGGGGCCGGCGTCTTCGGCAAACTGGTGGGTACGCAGGTAGGCGACGTCCTCGATGCGCTTGACCGTGGGCGAATTCATGTCGGCACTGAACTGGGAGTCACGGAACACCGTGAAGCCTTCCTTGAGCGACAGCTGGAACCAGTCGCGGCAGGTCACGCGGTTGCCAGACCAGTTGTGGAAGTATTCGTGGGCGACCACCGCTTCGACGCGCTGGTGAGCGGCATCGGTAGCAGTTTCGGCATGCGCCAGCACGCAGCTGGAGTTGAAGATGTTGAGGCCCTTGTTTTCCATGGCGCCCATGTTGAAGTCATTCACCGCGACGACCATGAAGATGTCCAGGTCGTACTCGCGGCCATAGGCTTCTTCGTCCCACTGCATGGATTTCTTCAGGCTGTCCATGCCGTGCTGCACCTTGTCGATATTTTCCGGCTCGACATAGATGCGCAGCGCCACGTCACGCTGGTGCATGGTGGTGAAGCTGTCCTCGACGCACCACAGGTCACCGGCTACCAGCGCGAACAGGTAGGCCGGCTTCATGAACGGATCTTCCCAAGTGGCCCAGTGGCGGCCCTGGTCGTCGGCACCGCTGGCCAGCGGGTTGCCGTTGGACAACAGCACCGGATAGCGCTGCTGCTCCGCCATCACGGTGGTAGTGAACTTGCTCATCACATCGGGACGGTCAAGGTAGTAGGTAATCTTGCGGAAGCCTTCGGCCTCGCACTGGGTGCAGAACATGCTGCCGGACTTGTAAAGCCCTTCCAGCGCGGTGTTGCTTTCCGGATGGATGCGCACGCTGGTGTCAATGACGAATTCACTTTGCAACGGTTGCAGCGTCAGCTGGCTATCAGTCAGCTGGTATTCCTCGTTACTCAGCACACAGTCATCCAGGCTCAGTGACAGCAGTTCCAGCTCCTGACCATCCAGCACCAGCGGCGGCAGTTCCATGTCCAGTTGCGGGTTGCGGCGCATCACCAGCTGGGCATGCACCAGGGTGTGGTCCTCGAACAGCTCAAAGGTCAGGTGGGTCTCGTCGATCAGGTAATCGGGCGCCTGATAGTCCTTGAGATAAATGACTTGGGGCTGTTCGGTACGCATGATGTTTTCCTTGATACGAGCTGCAATTGAGGTTTTGTTCAGAATAGATCGTGGCTTGGCGGCCACTACCCATCACGGGGTGCTGGACGGGTTGCGCAAGGCAAAACCCATCCTACGGATTCAGGCGGAAATGGCTACCTGATAAGCAGTGTATTTGCGCAAATTGATCACGCCAGTGTCGAGCAGCAGGTACTGGCCCTTGATGCCCAGCAGCGTACCCTCGACCAGCGGGGTCTTGTGCAGATCATGGCTGACGACTTTGGTCGGATAGCAGGTGACCGGATAATTGATCTCGACCGGCTGGCTATCCTCAAGTAGTTGCAAAGCCTGCAGGCCGAAGCGCTGTTGCAGCTGACCAAGCCCGTCGGCAAAGGTTTCGAACAGCTGGGCACGCAGCGCCGGCAGATCCACTGGTTCGGCGCTGCCCTTGAGCATGGCGCGCCAGTTGGTACGATCAGTCAACTGAGCGCGCAGCAGGTCTTCAACCAGCCCGGATTGCTGACGGGTTGCCACGCGCAGAATCGGCAACGCCTGGCTGGCACCCTGGTCGATCCAGCGCGTCGGTACTTGCGTGGCACGGGTAATGCCGACCTTGACCCCGGAGGAATTGGCCAGATAGACGATGTGGTCGGTCATGCAGAATTGCTCGCCCCAGGCCGGCTCGCGGCAGGTGCCGGCGGCGTAATGGCAACGCTCCGGGCTCATGATGCAGCTGTCGCACTGCGCCAGCTTGGTGAAGCACAGGTAGCAATAACCCTTACTGAAACTCTTTTTCGTCTTGCGTCCGTAGTTGCTGCTATGGCTGCCACCGAGAAATTCGATGGACAGGCGCTGACCGAGCAGCCGGTTGACCGGCAGCTCCTGCTCATCCAGACAGAAGGCGTAACTGACCGGCGCGCCCAATTCGCTGCGCATCTTGCGCAGGGCGCCCTGCCCGAGCAGCGCCATCAGTGCAGGGTGTCCGATTTGCTGCTGAAGAGGATATTCGGCACTTCGATGGATTTCGACGCGCACGCCTGCTTGCCCATATAGCCGGTGTGCTGGTCTTCCGGCAGGTGCTTGAGTTCGTAGGCGATCATCGCCTGCAGGCACAGCTCTTTCTGCTCAGCGGTAAGCTTGCGACCATCCGGCCACTTGCCGATCTCCACCGCCAGCTTGAAGCTCTCGTAGACTTCTGCGTTGATGGTGCTGGCGATTTCGGCAAAATTGGACATGGTGACTCCGTTAAAAACGTTTCTGCGTAAGTTTGAATTTATGTGCTTATTTTTGTACGAGACGCTGATTTATTCCGCTTTGTCGCTTCATCCGGTGAATCAAAGGCTTCTGCTTTTTGTGGGAGCGTCGCCCACGGCGCGAGCTTTGTAGTCCCCTCGCCCCTTGGGGAGAGGGGGTAATCCATGCACAACAAGTGCGCGGTATCCCGGTTGACTCATTCTACTGACGCCGCCGTGCCAGTGCACCGCCCAGCAGCCCGGTCAGACAGCCGGCCAGCAGGCCACCGACATGCGCGGCATTGGCAATTGCCGCCAGCTGCACCAGTTCGAAAATGCCAGTCATACAGATCAGCAGCCAGATCAGCATCATGCCGACCACGCCAGGTGGCAACCGGTAGAGCCGGTCCGGCGCCAGTTTCTGATAGATCCAGCAATGCCCGAGCAGGCCGTAAAGCACGCCGGACAGGCCGCCAAACAGGCCGGGGCCGCCCCAGAAATACTGCGCCAGATCACTGACCAGACTGTAGAACAGCAGCAATGCGAGAAATACCAGTGCGCCCTGCCGCAGCTCGATACGCCGCCCAAGCTCCCAGCACCACATACTGTTCATCGCCAGATGCAGCAAGCCGAAGTGCAACAGCACCGGTGATACCAGGCGCCACCACTGACCCTGCGCCCAGCTCTGCGACCAGGGCACGAAGTACAGGTAATCGCCCTGTACGCTGAAATCCAGAAAGCTCAGCCAGCGCACCATCTGCAGGTTGCTGCCACCCCAGGTGACCAGCGCCACCAGCAGGGTGACCAGCAACAAAGCAGTTGTCATCGGCGTGGCACGCAGGCGTCCCAACAGGCTGTCAGACGGGTTTTGCGGACGTGCTGCCACCAGCTCGACGCCATCGCCCTGCGGGTATTGCGCATAAAGTTCGCGCACCTGCTCGGCAATCGGCTCGGCGCCGACCCACAGCACCTGCTCGCCTGCGGATTCGGTTACCCGGTGCGGTACCTGCAAACGGCGCAACAGGGCGATGAAACCGCCCAGATCGACACCCAGCGGCAAACGCATGGCCGCTACACCTTTCATTGCGGTGCCTCCGGCTTTTCCACTTCGACCCAGACAAACTTCTGCGGATCCAGCTGTGGCTCGTCATCCAGACGGTAAGCGACCAGCTTGCCGTGCATCACCGCGCTGTAATCCAGACAGGCCAGATTGGGCCGCAGCGGCGCTGGCTTGCCGCGCCGCCAGTAGTGACCAACAAACAGCAGGGGCTCGTCAGCCGGATAACTCAGCAGGCTAGCTTTTTCCGCAGCCGGCAATTGCTGAGCCGCTACCTGCTCGGGCAAGGCATCGGGCTGGAAAACGATATCGCCATAGGTCTGCGGATCTACCGCCCAGAACTTGCTGCGAAAGAACGAGCGGGTCAGACCATCATCGCCGGTCATCGCCAACCCGTTGGGCAAGCGCATATTCAGGCCGCGCAGCAGTCGATCAAACACCCGATGGGCAAAGCTGCCCTGCGCTGCTGCCGCCTCGAAAAAGGCGCGGTCCACGCGGGCATCAGCAAACTGCCCACGCAACTGGCTGATCAGCGCACTGTCCCAGCAGGCATGCACCACGCGGAAGCGCTCGCCATCGAGCAGTAATGGCAGTTGGCCGAACCAGCCCAGGAAGTCCTGCCAGTCGGCCGGATGATGTTCGAACTGCTGATGGGTTTCTCGCAACTGGCGGGCATGCCGGGATGTGTGTTCGCAAACATACTCGCGGCCGCTGCCGGCCGGCGCCAGGATACTCCAGGCCAGCGCATTGAATTCATGATTGCCCATGATGCAGTGCGCCTGCCCCGCCTCGACCATGCCATGCACCAGGTGCAAGGCCTCGCGGATACGCGGGCCACGGTCGATGATGTCACCGAGAAACAGCACCTGCCGCCACGGATGCCGCCAGACGCCGCCGTGCTGGCGATAGCCGAGGCTGTCGAGCAGGCGCTCCAGCGTGTGCGCACAACCGTGCACATCGCCGATCAGGTCATAGCCGCGTTGCGGATCAAGGTACATTACTGGCCTCCGCCCAACCGGCTCCCCCAACCCAGCTTGGTGCGGCAAACCTCATAGAAGTTGTGCTCCAGCGGGTGGATCAGCTTCAGCTTGTGCGGTTTCTTGCGGATGATGATGTGATCGCCGGGCGAGCAGTTCACGTGATTCTGCCCGTCACAGGAAATCAGCGGATAGATCTGCATATCCGGCGACACCACCACTTTCAGCTCGCTATTGCCATCCACCACAATCGGCCGACCGGAAAGGGTATGCGGGTACATCGGCACGATCACCATGGCATCCAGCTTGGGGTGCATGATTGGCCCGCCGGCAGACAGCGAGTAGGCAGTCGAGCCGGTCGGCGTAGCCACGATCAGGCCATCGGCTTTCTGGCTGCAGACGAAATGACCGTCGATATACAGCTCGAACTCGATCATTCGTGTGGACTTGCCGGGGTGCAGCACCACGTCATTCAATGCGTCGGCGGTACCGATCACCTCGCCCTGACGGCGTACTTCGGTATCCAGCAGGAAGCGCGTTTCGACCATGTACTTGCCGTCCAGCACCTCGCTGACTTTCTGCTCCAGCTCGTCCGGGCTGATATCGGTGAGAAAGCCCAGGCTGCCACGGTTGATGCCCAGCACCGGGACCTTGGACTGTGCCAGCGAGCGCGCCGCACCAAGCATGCTGCCGTCACCGCCGACCACGATCACCAGGTCGCAGATTTCGCCCATCAGCTTGCGCGAGGACACCTGCAGACCATGACCGGGCAGCACTTCGGCAATGCTTTCTTCGAGCACTACATGCAGATGGCGATCCTGCAGGTAGCGTTTCAGACGGCGAATGGTGTCGAGCACCCGGGCACTGCCCAGACGGCCGATGATGCCGATATTGCGAAATTGCTCCATGGGATTGCTCTGTGCCGGACTTGAGCGCTCGATTATGGTCGAAAGGCAGGCGCAGCGGCAAACCGGCTTGGTCTATCATGGTGGCCCGTCTGGTTCATTCGAATTGCCGATTCCCCACTACTGGCGCCGCTAGCCCTTTGCACCTCGTCGCGGAACCTGTGGCGGCCGCACCCTATTATTCAAACCAGCCGCACGGACCACTGCGCATGCTAACTACCGACTTGCTTGATCAATCGCTAGCTAAACTGCAGCAGCCGGCCGTCCGCGACCTGGCCTGGACGCTGCTGGCTGCGCCAATGCTGATTGATAGCGGCTGCGCGCAGCGCCATCCGCTGACAGCCAGTAACTGGTCACGCCAACCGGGGCTGCTACTGGATTGGTTGCGCCAGCAGGATCAGCAACCAGCCCACCTGCAGGACTGGCTGGCCAGAGCGCGCAGCCAGCGGCTGGGTATTTATTACGAGTCCCTCTGGCAGTTCGCCTTGCAGCAGGCCCCTGGTATCGAGCTGCTGGCGGCCAACCTGCCGATCCGCCAGGAAGGCCGGACTCTAGGCGAAATCGACCTGCTGTTACGCGATGCTGAAGGCACGCACCACCTTGAACTGGCGATCAAGCTGTATCTCGGACCGGAACAGGGCGACGGGCACCTGCTGGTCAACTGGCGCGGTGCCGGACGGGCAGACAATCTTGAGCGCAAGCTGCAACACCTTGCCAACAAACAACTGCCGTTATCGGCCTGCCCAGCGGCGCAGGATATTCTGGACAGTCATGGCATTGATGAGCTGCACGCCGAATTGTGGCTGAGCGGTTATCTGTTCTACCCCTGGCCCGGCGGCAGCGCGGCTCCGGCTGGCAGCCATCCTGCACATGCGCGGGGTCATTGGCTGCGGCAATGCGACTGGCCTGCCTTTCTTGCTACCTCGGACGCGCAAAACTGGCAGCCGGTGCGGAGTGATTGCCGGCTGGCACCGTTACTGCTGGATCCAGAGCAATGCTGGACGCTTGAGCAACTGCATTTATGGTTAAGTACTCTGCCCTGCGATGCACCGCCCTGCCTGCTGGCGGGCTTTACGCCACTGGAAAATGGCCGTTGGGTTGAAAGTACGCGGGTGATGCTGCTCAACGACCAGTGGCCTGCGGCAATTCACGCGTAGGGCGTACTTGCTGAAAGCAGAACGCCGCATGGGCAGGCCCAATGGCGGACTGTTCGCTGCGCTCCTGAGTCCGCCCAGGATACGTCCTGTCGAAACGTCTGGAAGTGCCGGGCATCAAGCGCTGCGTTCGATGTGACCACCCGAACGCGCAATATAGCCGGTGCCCTTTTCGCAGAGCAGGCCATCGCGCATCACCGGGGTCAGGGCATCCACCCCATCGTGCAGCGCATAGGCCTGAAACCCCAGTTGCTTGAGCAGGTACACGGCATTGGCGCTGCGTTTGCCGTTGTCGCAATAACAGATGTAGGTGCGTTGCCGCTCCAGCAGACGCACCTTAAGACGCAGCAGATCCAGCGGCATGTGCAGCGACTGCAGGGCATGGGCGCTCTCGTATTCATCCTGCAGGCGCACATCCAGCCATTGTGCCCCGCTTTTGAGCATGCGTACTGCCTCACCAAAAGCGACCTCGGCCACCACCGGCTCCTTGAGCAGGGCGATAAAGTCCTGCCGATCCAGACGCAGTACTTCGCCGTCCTCGAGCATGGTCACTGTGGCGTTGCGCGGGCTATCGGCAAGGAGCGCTTCCTCACCAAAACAGGCACCGACTTCCAGTTCAGCCAGCACCTGCAAATCACTGCCTGCTGCCCGAATCACTTCGGCGCGGCCGCGCTTGAGAAAGTAGCAGCAATCGCCTGTTTCACCTTCATGCAAAACGCTTTCCCCGGCCGCTACCTTCAACGGTTGCAACTGTTCAATCATCGTTCGCACATTAGCCGGCGGCACCTTGGCAAACAGCGGGTTATCCAGCAGGCACTCGAGCCAATCGACATCTCCGCCCAGCTGTTGCATCTCCAGTAGCAGGTCCTGATAAGCCACACGCCATGCCAGCATACTGGCGATGGTCTCGCCGTCCAGGATCAGCACACTGACATCACTGGCAGCCTGGGCATCATGCTGTCGCGGCAACGAGGGTGACAGCGCTCGCAGGCTGGCAGACGTGCCTGCACTGATGCACACCGACAGTCCGTCATCGCCCTGCAGCAACACCTCACCACTGAGCAGGAAATAGACCTGAAAGGCCTGGTCACCGCGGCGAAACAGCAGCTGCCCCGGCAACAGCGGTTGCGCCACCAGTTGCGGACGCAACTCCCGCCACTGCTGATCCGACAGGACATCGAGTGGCATAAAGCTGCGCAGACGTTCAGGGCTGAGGAACTCTGTCATCGGGTTATTCCGTGCTGCAATGCTCAGTGATAACGGATGGCGCACACAGCGAGTGCAGTGTTGCCTGTTGGGCACGACGTCCTTGCATGCCACCGGTGTGCAGGAAAACCAGTCGCGACCCGCTGGAGAACAACCCTAACTCGGCCTGTTGCCGTAACGCCAGCAAAGCCTTGCCGGTGTAACAGGCTTCGAGCGGCAGCTGCGCGGTCTGCTCCGCAGCGGCAATGAAGCCGGCCAGCTCAGCATCAATACGCGCATAGCCACCGCGGCTGGCATCCAGCAGCTGGTAGCCGGCATCGACCTGACCTGCCTGTTGCAGGATTTGCCTGATTTGCGGTTCAACACCGTGCCCTGCCGGCACCACTTGCGCACCATAAACCTTATGCCTGCCGGCCTCTGCCAGCACCAGTCCGGCCAGCGTGGTACCGGTACCAGCCGCCAACCAGCAGGCGTCGTAATCGTTCCAGCCCAGTTGCGGCAGCTGTTGCGCGATCAGCTGGGGAATAGCGGCAAAGCCTGAAGCGCCCAAGGCACCGGCGCCACCTTCGGCAATCAGATAAAACCCCGGGTAGCGTTGCAGCCAGTCCTGGGCAAAATCAGCATTATGACGAGCACGGTAACCGCCATAGCCCAGCCAGTGCAGTTGCATGCCAAACGCCTGCAGATCAGCCACGGTCGGGGTGTCAGCAGGTTCGCCGCGCAGCAAACCGACGGTGGCAAAACCGAAACGCTGCCCCGCCGCCGCCAGCGCATGCAGATGATTGGAGTGGGCACCGCCCAAGCTGATCACGCCCGGCGCACCACCAAGCTGCGCCTGCCGTAAATGGGGCCGCAATTTGAACCATTTATTACCGCTGAGCAGTGGGTCCAGCAGATCCATCCGCAGTACCGCCAGCTCCAGACCAGCGCGTACCGACCAGTCGAAGGTCAGCGGCTGCAGCGGCACAGCGGCATGCCAGTCGGGAATGTTCAGCACCAGGCAGACTCACTGTTCGATGGATGGATGGCAACCGTTTAGCGCTTGCGTTTGCTGGCTTTGTGGCGAGCACAACAGTTGGACTCTTCGGGCACGAAGCGGCTCGGCGTGTCGACGCGATCGATGGGCATCGCGCAGCGCTCACCACTGGGCAATAACGCCTCGCAGGTTGGCTGCTGATAGTGCGCCAGCCAGCTGGTGTATTGCTCTTCGGAGACAAAGCACTTGGCCGCCACATAGGCCATCGGGCTGTCCTCATAGCGCCCCACATCCTGCAACGAGATGGTCAGGTGACCGGCGCCCGGGTGATACACCACAAACACCACACCCAGCTTGGAAAGGCGCTGCAAAATCTGGTCGCCGCCCTGGCTGACCAACTTTTCCCGTTCGGCCTTGAGACGGGCGACTTCCTGTTGCAGCTGGCCTTCGGTTTCAGTGTGGTAGGCCAGCTCGACATCGCGGATGGCAACCTGCTCTTTGTACTCAACCACCGCCGCAGAGACCTGGGCCTGCAATT
>Ga0102812_10002097_pt1 | contig 13567 bp, 12 predicted proteins | sample ColrivemetaGS713_FD_79334 | JGI IMG/M metagenome (GOLD analysis project Ga0102812, IMG submission 79334) | Estuarine microbial communities from the Columbia River estuary - Flood tide ETM metaG S.713 | ecosystem: Environmental > Aquatic > Marine > Intertidal zone > Estuary | place: USA... | reverse complement strand
AGTAACTGATGGGGGCCGTCGGGATCGGTGGCCCACTGATTGAACCCGGGGTTGAGTAGATAGAGTTCTTCAATGCTGATCTGTGCGAGTTGAGCGGCTTTGGCCAGATCGATCTGGGAGTCGGTATCCACCGCGGCAAAGTAGGGTTCATTAGGCAGTGATTTGAGTGTTAATCCATAGGCCGCAGGATCGTTAAATAGCTTGGCCAGCGCAATAAGCTTGGGGACGTACGCACTTGTCTCATCGGGCAGATCGAGGGACCAAAAATCTATCGGTAGCTGGCGTTCGCGATTTTTACGCACAGCCTTGGATACATTGCCGCCGCCAGCGTTGTAGGCCGCTAGAGCGAGAAGCCAGTCACCGTCAAAGCGGTTGTTGAGTAACTCCAGGTAATCCAGCGCCGCGTTGGTCGAGGCTTGAATGTCACGCCGGCCGTCATACCACCAGCTGTGCTTGAGGTTAAAACGTTTGGCCGTCATAGGGATAAACTGCCAGGGACCCGCTGCGCGCCCATGCGAGTAGGCGAAGGGGTCGTAGGCGCTTTCTACGATGGGTAGCAGAGCCAGTTCAGAAGGCAGGCCGCGTTCGAGAGTTTGCTGTAGCACGTAGTGGTAATAACGGCGGGCCCGCTCGGCCATGCGATCCAAATATTGTGGATGCCTGCTGTACCAGTTGAGCTGGGCCTGAATCCGGGGGTTGTCAGCGCTGTGATCTAAACCAAAATGGTTGCGGGTTAATTGCCAGAGGTCCGGTTCGGCGACTGTCTCTATCGCGGGTGCCTCAATAGTATTGTCCGTCAGCTGTGATTGTTGCTCAGCGTTAGAGGATGGCTGTTCGCTTTCTGCCTGCGTCTCCGTATCATTGGAGAACTGCTCGTAGGCAGGGGTAATCACGGGGATGCTAGCGGTTGTGTCGGAGGACTGAAAAACCGCTTGCTCGGTCGTTGTCAGCGCGAGCGTATCAGACCGAGGTTTGAGCAGTTGGCAACCGGAGAGTAGAGCACCGACCAGTGATCCGATCAGTAGACGAGTGACGTTTTTAGGAATAAGGCGTTTAGACACTCGGTTCACCGACCCTCTATTCGTTAGCGGCATGTCATCCGACTCCAATGCCATGGGTGTAGCCATGCTGTTCAAAAAAAACTGCAGTGTATGGAGTGCTGTTTGAGGGGTCAAGCGCCATGAACCCTGAAGCTGATCTAGGTCTAAAAATGGTCCTTCCAGCGCCTGATTGCAGCCAGTACTTCTGCATCGTTGTTGAGCGGCTTGCCACTCGTATGCTCGGCGGCAGCAATGACCGTGTTTTGGTCATAACGCATAAAGGGATTGATCTGTTTTTCTTCACCGATACGACCCGGCACTGTCGGTAGATCGTTAGACCGTAGTTGTTGGCACCGCGCCAACACTACTTGGGTCTCGTGGTTGCCCGGCTCGACTGCAGCTGCAAAAGCAAGGTTGGCCAGCGTGTATTCATGCGCGCAGCAGATCTGGGTGTCATCCGCTAGGCTGCGAAAAAAGGCCATTGCTTGGAGTAGCTGCTCTGCGGATCCTTCGAATAAACGGCCACAACCGGCGATGAACAGGGTGTCGCCACAAAATAGTTGGCAGCAGTCTGCAGGATCATCGGGGAGCGTGTAATAGGCGATATGGTCCAGGGTGTGCGCGGGTACGGTTTTAACTTTCAGCGTCTGACCCAATAGTTTGAACTGATCACCTTCGCTAAGCGGTTCGGTGATCCCTTTGAAGGGTGATTGGGCGGAACCGTATACAGGAAGACTGCCGTCGTTGAGTTCGCTGATACCGCCGGTGTGGTCAGGATGGTGATGGGTCACCAGAATAGCTGCTAAGGTAAGGTTGTGTTGCTTTAACCAGGCGACGACAGGAGCGCTCTGGCCTGGATCAACCGCAATGGCCAAACCTGGATGAGAGGGGTGTTGTAGCATCCAGATATAATTATCTTGGAATGCGCAAACCGGTGTCAGTTGAAACATGGTCGCCTCATTTAAAGCTGCTAGGGGTGAATAGAAAATACTCGGTTTAAGGATAAAGAAAAAGCTATAGATGTTAGCTGCGACTGATAGTTGTGTTATCTGCCTAAAGTCCCCACTATCGATCTTCTAAACTATCCAGAAACGATAAAGTCGACTGAGGAGTTTATGATCGCCTCTGATTATCTATCGCCGCATTCTTATACTGGGGAGCCAGATATGTATCCCGTAGTTGCGTATTCGCCAAGCCGGTGTGCCTGTGAATCTGTTTAAAGAGCCCGTTCTGAGGCCGTTGGTGGAGTTACAAGACCCTCTTAACCAATGGTTCTCATCTGCATTAGGTCAACAGTTACTAGAGCATGAACAGCGGGTCTTGGACCGGCTGATGCCTAGGCTGCATGGTTATCATTTGTTACAGGTTAGCGCCGTAGAGCAGATCGGTCTGACTGAGCATGCGGCCGCTAGCCACTGTTTTTCATTGGTCTCACGTATTGAGTTAGGCATGCCTGAGGCGGTCATCGTTGGTGAAATGGAAAACCTTCCGATTGCCAGTGAATGCGTCGATGCGGTGGTGTTGCATCATGCCCTCGATTTTGCCAGTAGCCCGCATCAAGCGCTTCGTGAGGCAGTGCGGATATTGCGCCCGGGTGGTCGTCTGGTGGTGGTGGGATTTAATCCTGTCAGTTTCTGGGGTATACGGCGACTGCTGACTAAGCATCGATTGGCTAAGGGGAGTACCCTGGTTCCTTGGGTGGGGCATTTTATGACCTATCGTCGGCTGCATGACTGGTTGCGCTTATTAGAGATGAAGTGCGATAGGGTAGAGTCGGGTTTTTATCGGCCGCCGCTAAAGAGTATGCGTTGGATGCAGCGTCTGCAGATGTTTGAGCGCTGGGGTGCAAAGTCTACATCGATTAACGGTGCTTTCTGGGTGGTTACTGCGACTAAGGAAACTTACGCTGCGACGCCGATTAGGCGTAACTGGCGGAGGCGGTTTGCGTTTCCTTTAAGGGCGGCAGGGGCTTCTCGGAGTGAACATCGCTATCAAGTGCAGGAGGCCGAGAGTTGTGATGTCGCCCCCAGGGTTTCACATTCTATCGTTTTGCCAAAAGCCCCGGGTTGTGATGCTGGCTAGTCTAATGGCTAGTGCTTTGGTGACAAGATGATTAGAGTTTGCCATAAATAATAGTTAATTCTAATCATCAATAATATTCATTATATTTTATGGTTGTATCGAGCTATGGTGTGCTCCAAGACTAAAGATTACCTTGGATTGATTGGGTAAGCTGGCAGCGGCAACTGAATTGATGGCAGGAGTATAAGAATTGGAAACTAATAATCTGATCAACGAAGGCTTGAACTTGATGCTGTTCGGCATGGGCTTCGTGTTCGTCTTTCTGACCTTGCTGGTGTTTGCCACGGGGTTGATGTCTCATCTAGTGACTCGATATATCCCAGAACCTGCACCTGCTGCACCTAGAGCATCTCGATCAAAAGTGATACCTGTGTCTGCGACCGATGACAAGCAGCTTATTGCGGTTATCTCTTCTGCGGTCAAGAAGTACCGCTCTCAGCATCCACGCTGAATACACCCCTCTTTTAAACTATCTTAGACTCTCGGAAAATAACAAGGCCTCAGACTATGACTGATACAAAAAAACCATTGGGAATTACCGATGTTGTGCTGCGTGATGCTCACCAGTCGCTGTTTGCAACACGTTTGCGTTTGGATGATATGTTGCCGATCGCCGAGAAGTTGGATCAGGTTGGCTATTGGTCGCTGGAAAGCTGGGGTGGGGCGACCTTTGATTCCTGTATTCGTTTTATCGGCGAAGATCCGTGGGAGCGTATTCGTGAGCTGAAGAAACTCATGCCCAATACCCCGCAGCAGATGCTGTTTCGGGCTCAAAATATTCTTGGCTACCGCCACTATGCCGATGATGTAGTGACCAAATTTGTAGAGCGCGCCAAAACGAATGGTGTGGATGTATTCCGCGTGTTTGATGCGATGAACGACGCGCGTAACTTGGAAACAGCCCTTAAGGCCGTTAAAAAGTTTGAAGGCCATGCGCAGGGCACTATCTCCTATACCAAGAGTCGAGTGCATACCACCGATATGTGGGTTGACTATGCCAAGCGCCTTGAAGATATGGGTGCCGATTCTATCTGCATCAAAGACATGTCCGGTATTTTGACCCCGTACGATGCGTTTGATCTGGTTTCTCGTCTCAAAGCCCAGACCGCTCTTGAGGTACAGCTGCACGCTCACGCGACCTCTGGCTTGTCAGATATGACGATCCTCAAAGCCGTTGAGGCGGGGATTGACCGCGTAGATACCGCTATTTCGTCGATGTCGATGACCTATGGCCATAGTGCCACCGAGTCGGTAGTGGCTGCCTTGGCAGGTACCGATCGTGATACCGGGCTGGATCTGACCGCGCTGGAGGAGATCGCTGCTTATTTCCGCGAAGTGCGTAAGAAATATGCTCAGTTTGAAGGCTCTTTGAAAGGCACGGATTCGCGGATTCTGGTGGCTCAGGTTCCTGGTGGGATGCTCACCAATATGGAAGGTCAGCTTAAGGAGCAGGGTGCTGCGGATCGTTTTGACGAAGTGTTGGCCGAGATTCCACGCGTGCGTGAAGATCTGGGCTTGATCCCGCTGGTCACGCCCACCTCGCAGATCGTTGGGACTCAGGCGGTTCTCAACGTATTGACCGGTGAGCGTTACAAGAGCATCTCTAAGGAGACTGCCGGTATTCTTAAGGGTGAATACGGCGCGGCTCCAGCGGCATTTAACCCAGAGCTGCAGGCCCGTGTTCTTAACGGCGAAGAGCCGATCACGTGCCGTCCGGCAGATTTGATCGAGCCTGAGTTGGATAAGTTGACTGCCGAGTTACGCCAGCTATCGAAAGAAGGCGGTTTCCGCCTGGAATCGGGTGAGCGTGAAATTGATGATGTCCTCAGCTATGCACTGTTCCCACAAATCGGCTTGAAATTTTTGCAAAATCGTGGCGATGCCTCTGCGTTTGAACCTGCGCCGACGCTGGCATCTGCTAAGGCTTCTGCGGCTCCTGCTGCCAGCAAGCCTGCGGGTCAGGAAGAGGTTTACACCGTTAACGTTAATGGCCAGAGCTATGTGGTTCAGGTGTCCGAGGGTGGTGATGTCACCGCGTTAGCTCCTGTTACTGCGCAGGGTGCTGCCGCTCCAGCTGCCAGCGCTGCGCCTGCACCTGCACCTGCTGTAGGAGCCGGTGAGCCGGTATTGGCGCCACTGGGCGGTAATATCTGGAAGGTAGAGGTCGCGGTAGGTGATGTGGTGCACGAAGGCGATGTGCTGATCATTCTCGAAGCGATGAAGATGGAGACCGAGGTGCGTGCTGCCAAGAGCGGCACGGTGGCGTCTATCTCTGTTAAGGACGGTGACTCAGTGGCAGTGGGTGATACCCTGCTGTCTCTGGCGTAAGGGCTGACATATCATGGAAAAGCTGATCCTGCTGTTTACCAGCTCTGGACTTTACAATATTGAGTTAGGCCAGGCGTTCATGATCGCGGTGGGGCTGTTGCTACTGTTCCTGGCGATCAAGAAAAACTTCGAGCCGTTGCTGCTCGTACCGATTGGCTTTGGCGGGATTCTCGCCAATATTCCCGAAGCGGGGATGGCGTTTTCGGCTGTCGAGAATGCCTTGCATCTGGGAGGCAGTGACGTTCTAGCTGCGCTGGCGCAAGCGGTTGGCCTGGATGCCGGCGCTGATATCAAGGCGATCAAGGTCGCTTATGTCAATGCTGATGCAGCGCCGCACCTGTTGGCGATACAGACCGCCAACGATGCGGGCTTTAATAATGGCATGCTGTATAACTTTTATACCGTAGCGATCGCCAGCGGTGTTGCCCCTCTGCTTATTTTCATGGGTGTTGGAGCGATGACCGACTTTGGTCCGCTGTTGGCTAATCCGAAAACACTGTTTTTGGGTGCTGCGGCTCAGTTCGGTATCTTTGCGACGGTTCTCGGAGCGGTGGGTTTGACCTCGCTGGGGCTGATGGATTTTAACATCCAGGAAGCCGCGGCAATTGGGATCATCGGCGGCGCTGATGGTCCGACAGCGATCTATGTCGCAAGTATGCTGGCCCCGCATCTGTTGGGTGCTATCGCGGTAGCTGCATACTCGTATATGGCACTAGTGCCATTGATACAGCCGCCCATCATGCGCCTGTTGACCAACGAGGCTGAACGTAAGATACAGATGACTCAGTTGCGTCATGTCAGTAAGACCGAGAAGATCTTTTTCCCGTTAGTGCTGTTGATTCTGGTGGCGCTGTTGCTGCCCGATGCTGCGCCACTGCTGGGGATGTTCTGTTTTGGTAACCTGATGCGCGAATGTGGGGTAGTCGAGCGTCTCAGTGATACCGCGCAAAACGCATTGATCAACATAGTCACGATCTTCCTCGGCTTGTCTGTAGGCTCAAAACTGAGTGCGGATAAGTTCCTGGATCTAAATACCCTAGGTATTCTGGTTTTGGGGATGGTTGCCTTTGCAATAGGTACAGCAACAGGCGTACTGATGGCTAAGTTGATGAACAAGCTTAGCAGCTCACCGATTAATCCTCTGATAGGTTCGGCGGGTGTTTCAGCAGTACCGATGGCGGCTCGAGTATCCAATAAATTGGGTTTGGAGGCCAACCCCCAAAACTTCCTGCTGATGCATGCTATGGGACCGAACGTCGCTGGTGTCATCGGTTCGGCGGTCGCGGCAGGGGTTATGATCAAGTTTGTGGGTTAATCCCCTGACTGCTGTGCACGGATAAAGGGGCTCATGAGCCCCTTTTTTAATGCTGTTTCTTTAGTTGATACCAGCAGCAGCTTCCAATAGTTGAAATATCATCCCTAGTAACTGAGATACGGTTATGAAAATGACCCTGCGTCAACTGACCCTGTTTGAATGTGTAGCGCGGCATATGAGTTACACCCGTGCGGCAGAAGAAAAGCACCTGACCCAGCCCGCGGTAAGTATCCAAATCAAACAGCTGGAGGAACATGTTGGGATTCAGCTGTTTGAATATATAGGTAAAAAACTCTATCTCACCGATGCAGGACGTGAGTTGCAGCAGGCGTGCACGGATATCTTTTCCCGACTCGATAGCTTGGAGATGGCGTTAACGCAGATGAAAGGCGGGATGCACGGCAGTTTGAGGATTGCCACAGTCACCAGTGCCAATTATTTTGCTCCCCATCTGATAGGTGAGTTCAATCGTCATTATCCTGATATCGAGATGAGCTTGGTGGCAACCAACCGTGATAGTGTGATTCAGCGGTTGCTTAGTAACAAAGATGATTTGGTGTTGATGGCTCAGGTTCCTAAGGATATGAAGCTCAAGGTATATCCCATTCTGGATAACCCGATGTTTCCGGTAGTCCCTGCAGGGCATCCATTGGCGGGGCAAAAAAAGATCCCGATCTCTGCATTGACTCAAGAGCGTTTTTTAACCCGTGAACTGGGTTCCGGATCACGCAAGGCGATCGATGACCATCTGCGCGATGCGGGGATCAGTCTGCCGCAGACCATGGAGTTAGGGAGCATAGAAACCATCAAGCAGGGTGTGATGGCCGGTCTGGGTATTTCTATTTTGTCGCGTTTTAGTATGGCGCTGGAGTTGGCAACAGGCTGTTTGGTTAGCCTGGATATGGATACCTTTCCGATTGTCCGTACTTGGTGTCTGGTGCATCCTCTGGATAAACGCCTGTCTCCCGCAGCGCAGGCATTTATCGATTACATTCTTGAGCATGATGAGCAGGTTAAACAGTTAATCAATAATCGTTTCTTGGGCGCAGAGCTACCGCGCTATTAGGAGGCTGTGTTTAGCCCGGAAATCCAGGGTCTATCAAGAGCTCTTTGCCTTCTGCCGCTGCGCGCGCAAGATCATCGACCCGTTCATTTTCCGGATGACCACTATGGCCTTTGACCCAGCGCCATTCAATCTGATGTTGCTGATTTAGCAGGTCTAGGCGCTGCCAAAGATCGACATTTTTGACCGGCTGTTTGTTGGCCGTTTTCCAGCCTTTTTTCTTCCAGCCATGGATCCACTGAGTAATACCCTGACGGACATATTGGCTATCAGTGGTGAGCTCAACGATGCAGGGCTCGGTCAACGACGCTAAGCCCTCGATGGCAGCCATGAGTTCCATGCGGTTGTTGGTGGTGAGACTAAAGCCTTGGCTGAGTTCGCTTCGATGAGCGTTATAGATGAGCAGGGCTGCGTAGCCTCCAGGCCCAGGATTGCCGAGGCAAGAGCCGTCGGTAAATATTTGTATACGTTTGGTCGCGTTCAAAACGATCTCCTTTGCAGGCCCGCATTGTAGTCATACAGGCTGTGATAAGATAGGCGCCGCCGGCGGTTGAATACGGTGCGAAGAAACGGGTGTTAGGAGCGTGTATGAGACAGATCATCCTGGATACTGAAACCACAGGCATTGAGCCTGCGGCGGGACACAGCGTTATTGAAATTGGTTGTGTCGAGATGATAAACCGGCGCCTGACAGGGCGTACCTATCATCGCTATATCAATCCTCAAAGGGATATACCCGAAGATGCCATCGCTATCCATGGATTAACGGCAGAGTTTTTATCCGATAAACCGGTATTTAAAGAGGTGATGGCGGAGTTTAAAGAGTTTATTCGCGGCGCTGAGCTGATCATCCATAATGCCCCCTTTGACGTCGGCTTTCTTAATCATGAGTTTACCCTGGCAGGCCCAGGTAATGGGCGTATCAGTGATCTGGCGACAGTGCTAGATACCCTGGCAATGGCGCGTAGTATGCGTCCTGGGCAGCGTAATACTCTCGATGCACTGTGCAAAAATTACATGATCGATAATTCCCAGCGCACTCTTCATGGTGCGTTGCTGGATTCTGAAATTCTGGCTGATGTTTATCTGATGATGACCGGTGGCCAGACCAGCCTGGTGCTAGGTCACAGTGGCGAGACCGATGGCGTGGCCAGCGCTGTCCGACAGGTCGACGCTAGCGACTATCCGTTACCGGTGATCCGAGCATCTACTCAGGAGCTGCAAGCCCATGAAGCGATGCTAGATCGTATCGATAAAAAAAGTGCGGGTGCCGTATGGCGTGTGGCTACTGGGGGCGAACAATGATTCGCAAAATAGCCGTATTGGCCACGCTATTGATTGCGTTGCAATCACCACTGGGTTGGGGGCAGGACATTGCTGCGTTGTTGCAGCAGATGAAATTCACTTCGATGGAGCTACTGATTTATACCGATCAGTTGCAGCGCTTCGAGAAAACTGCCTGCAGTAGCAGCGTGGTTTCGAATTATACGGTTGCGAGCGCGCAGCAACAGTTACTTGCCCAACTAAGGCCTGAGCATCGGCCTGAGTTTCAGCAATGGTTTGAGTCTGAGCAGCTGATCCGGTTGTTGCAGGAAAATCAAGCCGGTGTCGAAGCGTTGTTGGGACCGCAGCGTCTGCTGGGCGGAGATCGAAATCTTGATCCTCAGCAACGAGCGGCTTGTCACGAATTGGGTGCAGTGTTTCAGAATAACTATCTGCAGACCCAGCAAGATATGCAGTTATTGTTAGAGCGTTATCTGCAGTAATGTTTGAATGCTTGGCGCCAATAATACGACAAGCATCGGATCTGTTTTCGTTAGTTAAATAATTGATTTATTTTATCTTTTAGCTTCTTATCTAAGGTTCGAATTAGTTCCAGTTTTTCTTCTAGAGTGTGATTCAGAAAGTTGTTAATCGAAGCGATTTTATGCTCGATCTCTTGAAGCTGTTCCATCGACTGGCCTGACAGGGGGTGTGATTGAATAGGTGCTTGGCTGTCGTTATCTCTAGTAAGGTGCGGGACGGGAGGAACCACGACAGGAGCTCGCTGATACTCCAGTTTAGGATTTAACTCCTCAGCCAGTTCAGCGGCAACTGTATTGACGGCATCAACGGTGACGGTGGTGAGCTCTTCTAGGTAGCAGAACAGCAGCAGCCGATCGCAAAAGATATTCAGACGGCGCGGAATGCCACCGGTATGGCCATGAATGACAGCAAAGGCGATGTCATTGAATTTAGGGTTTTGAGCCCAGCCAGCGATCGATAGGCGCCACAGGATATACTCTTTTACCTCCAGGGCCTCAAGGGGTTTGAGGTGGCAGGAGGCGATGATGCGTTGCCGAAACTGCTCCATATCGGGGCGCTGGATAATTTGCCGAAGTTCGGGCTGACCCAACAGAAAGCTCTGCAGCAGCGGGCTGTCGGTCAGTTGAAAGTTGGAGAGCATGCGCAGCTCTTCGATCGCCCCCGCTGGCAGGTTTTGCGCTTCATCGACTACTAGTAGTACCCGTTTTTCAGCTTTATGGGCCGCGAGTAGGAAGTCCTGGAACTGCTGTAGCAGAACCGCTTTGGCTTTGTTTTCTGCCGGTAATCCAAACGAGCTGCAGATCAGTCGCAGTAGATCATCGGCCTCAAGTTTGGTGGTGACCAGTTGAGCGGCGATAATGCGGCTCTGATCAATATTGCGTAGAAGATTACGCATCAAAGTGGTTTTTCCGGTACCGATTTCACCGGTAATGACGATAAATCCTTCGCCCTGTCCCAAACCGTACTGCAGATAAGACATGGCGCGTTTGTGGCCGGAACTGGAAAAGAAAAAATCCGGATCAGGGCTGAGCTGAAAAGGCTTGGTGATCAGACCGAAATGGGATGTGTACATGACAGACCTTGTTAGAACGTATGGTTAAAGCTGAGACTGGCGCCAAACTCTTGGTACTCTCGACCAGGGTCATCGGAGCTTAGCTCGTTAAATCGAAGCGCGCTGCTCATGCTGGTGTCGGCGCTGAGACTGCGACTATAGCCAAGATTCAAGCCCTGGCGATGATCACGGGTACTGCTGGACACATTGGCATCCGGATTGAGTGTCGACCAGTTATAGGTCGCGTTTATAGAACTGCGGCGGGATAACTGCAGTGCCCAGCCGGTAGTGAAGCCCATATCCTCTTCGACACGGTCGCTGAGATCCTGGAATTTGCGCCGATTCGCTGACAGGCCCAGCGTCCAGGTGCTCTTGCGGAATTGATAGCTGTAATTAGTGTTGAGGGTTTCGCTGATAAAGCGCCCTTCATCCAGCGATGTAGTGAGGGTATTGCCGATAATCTGTTCATCAGGGCCGGGAATGGCTGAATCTCCCGGGCCTATAACGCGGCAGGCACTACTACTACAGATGAGTGAGCCGATAGCGGCTGTTTGTAGCTGCTGCTGGCGTACGCTACTTAAACTTTGTTGCAGGGAGAGTGACAGGGTGCCGCGTTTACGCCGGTGAGTAACGATTAGGCCGCGGCTATTACCACTCTGAATCTGATTGTTGTAGTTGAGATCTACCGAGGTTCGGGGGTTAGGATTCCAGGTCAGACCCGAGGACCAGAAGGATGAGCCGGAGCTGATAGCGGTATCGCTGGGATTATCGATGTGACTATCGCTGTAGCCGCCACCCACGCGAAGATCCAGTTGCTGGCTGTGTCGATAGCCTAGCTGGAGCTGGGCGAAATCATTTTTGTCCAAAGTATTATTGGTCGTGCTGGATTTAGAACTGTCTTGGCGTGTCTGTAGAGTCCAATAGATTTTATTGGGGTTGCTACGGGTGTCAAAGGCTAGGTTATAGCTGACGCCCTCACTGTCTTCGGCGTCAGACTGGTAGACAACGGCATCGTAACTGGCGCTGAGGGATAAGTCGGTATAGTCACCGATTCGTTGGCGCCAGATGGGTGTGAAAGCGAACGTCAGGGTGTTGGTGAAGGCATCGGGAGCAAGTTTGGGGTCGATGACGCCCGCACTTTGGTTGTCGATCAATTGCTGACTAGCCGTGGCTGTCGTGTCGATAAACAGGTGATCCTCAATCAGTTCTGTATCCGCAAAGGCGTTGAGGTTGTGAAAATAACGGTCACTGGCGCTGCTTGCGCTGTAATCGACCAACGATAGGCGGTAGTCAGCCCCCAGCTTAAGGTGACGGCCCTGACGTTGGATAGAAACCCCTGGTGTTAGGGTGCCGATAAAGGTCTCGGTTTTATCGGTAGGGGATAGATTAAGATTATCACTGTAATCGACGCCGAGTTGTACAGACGTGCTGATGTCCCAGTCCTTCGTCTCTGCGGCATAACTAGCGGCTGAGGCCAGTATAAGGCCTAGCAGCGAGAGGCTGCAGGCTCGACTAGGAGTTAGCGTAGTAATAACCATAGTTGTCCCTTTGACCGTTCGATTTGTTCAGCACTAGGCCGATCGCCATGTCGGGGTTCAGCAGGCTCAAGGCTTGCTTTAGCTGGGAATGAGAGGTCCTTTTCTCCTCCACGACGACGACAGCCTGGCCGGTCATCTGTGCTAATACGTTGGTTTCGCTGGCACCGAGTAACGGGGAGGTATCGAAGATGACGATGCGGTCTGGGTAGCGCTCTGATAACTCCTCCATGAAACGCTTCATTTTTTCACTGGCTATCATCTCATTGGAATGATGGTGGCGTCGCCCAGCGGTAATTAGTTTTAGGTTGGGTATGTTAGTACTGAGAATAATATCGCTGACTTTGACCTTGCCGGTCAGGTAGTCCATCAGTCCAGTGTGCTCGGTGATATTGAGACGATGACAGACGCTGGGCTTGATGACATCAGCATCAACCAGCAGGACCTGACGATCCTCTTCCATGGCCATGCTGATGGCCAGATTGATGGTGGTAAAGGTCTTACCCTCGCCGGGAAAACTGCTAGAGACCATCACTAGATTGGGTTGATCCAGCGTACTGGCACCTGGGCCAAAGGCATTGTTAAGCAAGGGGCGCTTGATATAGCGGTACTCCTCCTTGATCTTGGTGAAATTCTGGGTAGGCGTCACCATACCCATCGACTCCAAGCGTTCGATATCGATCACCACCTGATTCTCTGAGCGCTCTGGCTTCTCGGCCGATTCCTGACTTGTTGCTACCGGTGCGCATGGCTCCGGCGGGACAGTGGTTTGGCTCCCTATCGGATTTGTTGGCCGAATCGTGTCGTCGCTTGAGGTTTGCATTCTTGGCTGAGGGGGGGCTGTTTGCGGCGTTTCAGTGTTTCCAGCCTCTCGCTCAGCCTGCTCTTGCTCCAGACGACGTCGATTTTCTGCCAGTAACCGCTGCTTTTCTAGGGCTCGTTCTATGGTGCTCATTCTACTCCCCCTAGAAACGGCTAATCAGGTTGATGATTAACAGCTTTGCTTTAAGGTAAAACGCATGGAACTGACTGGGCAGGTCCGGTAACAGCGCAATGACCTGGTTGTTGATGTCTGGAAATAGCTGTAATAACAGTATTCCCGAAAAGGATCCCAGCAAGCCGATTATTAATATAACAAAAGCCCAAAAACGTCTGCGTAAGCGGCGGTTAATCTCCGGATTGCTATACACGCCAACCGATCCTAATACTGGGAATCCAGAGACTGCGTTCAGCTGTTTACTAGAGAAGAACACCGGGCGTAGCTGGCTAATTAAAAACGCGACACCCACGCCCGCTGCTAAGGCGGCAATGAGCACACCAGACAGGAATAGAGGCCGGTTGGGACCT
>Ga0102812_10002093_pt1 | contig 13587 bp, 24 predicted proteins | sample ColrivemetaGS713_FD_79334 | JGI IMG/M metagenome (GOLD analysis project Ga0102812, IMG submission 79334) | Estuarine microbial communities from the Columbia River estuary - Flood tide ETM metaG S.713 | ecosystem: Environmental > Aquatic > Marine > Intertidal zone > Estuary | place: USA... | reverse complement strand
TCAAGGGCAGTTTATTGATATGGAAGTATAAAAAAGTTTCGTTAAACTGAAAAAAACAGTTGCACTTAGTTTCATTTGGGTATATATTAAATGTATGATAAGGAGAGATGATATGAGAGATTCAAGCTTCGTAGTTGCATTTGATAAAGCCGTTAATAACTATGTTAACCAGACTGAAGATGGAACCGTTATATGGAACTATGTTGAGTCAGATTTGGCTTTAGATGGATGGATGGAAGTTTTAGGTGAAAACTTCGATTCGTTCTTTAACGATATGGCTGATCAATTCTTAGCTGCTAAGAGGGCTGCATAATGGAACCTTGGATTCAAGAAACCCGTAATGGCTTTGATATCGCTGAAGAAGAAATCAATCGCCTTGAAGCTTTGCCTGTTCAAGGTGCACAGTCTTGCATGGTACAGTCTGATATGAAAGCATATGCTATGAAAGAAGGTTCGTGGCCTCATATGCATTATAGTAATATCATTGGTGCGCATGCTGATGCTCGTGGCTGGACTCAAGAAGGATTTACTGGAATGGAGATTGTAGATGAGACCGTCTGAGATAGCTATGCAAATATTTGCTTCGTTGTATGATAAGCAGCATATCACTGCCGAAGATATTCATGAATGTCTCACTGTTCAAATGTATGCAGGCGATTTACCTGCTCTTAATTCAACTGACGTAGATGTAGCAATTGAACTCGTAACATCTCTTAATAAGGAATATAATAGATGAAATATTTAATTACAACAGCTTTTATCTTTGCAGCAACCTCTGCATCCGCTGAAGTGAGTAAAGTTAAAGTTTATGATCATACTAAGACAGTTACTCAATCAGTACCTGTATCAGAAACTCGATGCCAAGAGGTACAGGTACCTATCTACCAACAAGGCGGTCAAGCATCTGGAGGTGATGTTCTGTTAGGAGCAATCTTAGGTGGTCTTATTGGCGGTACTGCCTCCGGTAAAGACAGCGGCGCAGCTATTGGAGCATTGGGCGGAGCTATTGTTGCTAATGAATCAGCTAAAGGTCCTAAGGTAACTGGTTATGAAATTCAACGTCAGTGTAGTGATGTAACAGTTTATCAGAACTCAAATGTAGAAGTATATAGTCATTCGACAATAAGATTTTTTGTTGATGGTAAACGGTACGTATTACCATTTCAAAGGTGAGCTAAAGGACACGTAGCTCAGCTGGATAGAGCAAGTGCCTTCTAAGCACTAGGTCGAGGGTTCGAATCCTTCCGTGTTCGCCAATAAGGAGAAACTAAATGGAAGTAGCAATAATTTGGTTTTTATCTATGTACGGCATGGGTGAATATATCAAGAAAGTGGATAACCACAACAAAGCTCTTGGTGCATATATCGCTCGTGTCGATGAGGAAATGAATAGAATAGACGAGCAGCATGTAGATCTGGTAGTAGATTATGCTGCATTCAGAGCTCGTCAAATAGTTCAGCAAGAGAATCTCCAAGAGAGAATCCAACTGCTGGAAGGCGAATGAGGAAAGCCTGCAATATCGCAAACGTACTCAACTAAACCCTATTCACGTTAATCGCTCGAGCGGTGTTTAGGTTGGTATACGATCTGGTACCAGGAAACCCAGACGGTTGCTGCATACGTTAAATGCAGATAGGAAGGGGGGCTCTGCAGTAAGCCCCCCTTTTTTATATTTTAAAAAAAGTTTCATTTCCAGCCCTTTTTTAGTTGCACTTAGTTCAAAAAGTTCCGATAATAAGGTATATTAAGGAGATAAGAAATGAAATTTACAGTATATCAAATCAGCTACACTCAATCAGAGATCGACGGAATCAATGATGGAATGAAAAGCATGAAGCGTGAAATTCGCGCTGATATGTCTATGGACTTTTCTGGTGATAAGACAGTAGGTCTTGCAGAGAAAGCTCTTTATGAAGGACTGTATACTGGTGTAGCTCAAATCGAAGCTGATAATCTTGATCAAGTATTTGAGATTGGTAATATTGGTCCTGAGTCAAGCATTACTCGCTTATCTCGTATGGCTTCTGTCTCAGTTGGTGATATTATCGAAGATGAAGATGGTAATCGTCACGTAGTAGCTAGCTTCGGCTTCAAAGAGGTAGCGTAATGGAAAAGTATGATTTAGATGTTATTGTAAAAGGTTGGAATAAACTTCCACGTCATGGTTCACCTCAGGATCGTGGTAGTGCAGATGCTTACTATCATCGTCATTATGATCCTCATTACTATGTGGGTGCTTCTATTACTTCAGAGAGAGTTGAAAAAGACAACATGACTATTGGTGAGATTGAAGCCTATAAGTACGGCTATGAAAATGAAGATGATAGAAAAGATTGGGGATGATAAGAGTGAATGACAAAATTTTTAAATGTATCTATGATGCTATTGAGTATCGAGACTTACTCGATGCAAATTATGTAAGGGTGATTTGGGTTGATTTATAGGAATGAAAAATTTGGGGACTCAAAGCATTATTCAGTTGCACATAATGGTTTAGGAGTATATACTCTACGAGAGTTCGCTAACGGAATGAAGCGAGCTGAAGTTACTATGAATATTGAAGAGCTTCGCTCTTTCGAAGAAATGCTAAAAACTGGAGGTTGGTATGAATACATTCGTAGCTGAGTTGCAAAAGGAAGTTAAAAAGTTTCGTAAAGCTGAAGAGCGTAAGCAAGAACGCTTTATGAAGAAGCAAGCTCGTCAAGCTAAAGTTAAGCGGGAAGATAAGTCTATGCTTCGTAAAGAAGAGATGCATTGGACTGATGCATCAAAATATGCTGATCAATATTACGGTGAAACGTACCGTGCTACTACAGGGTTAGATAATGACTGGGACTGAAACTTCTGAGTTATTAACAGCTATGAGCATCCTCGGAGTTGTAATCGGAGGTTTTATTTGGATAGTTATTACGGAGATGAATAAATGAGTGAAGGTCCATTTAAAGATGCGTTTGAATCGGATACGGATGGTGTCATACGACGTGAAATTATTACCTATCGTATGCGAGGAGAAATGATGATTAAAGAAGAAGCGTCTCGTGATTATTATCAATCTGGCGATTACCATGATAATCAAAACACAAAACCATTGGTGCAGCGATGAGTGATTATCAAATATCATTTCTTGATCGTCGAGTACAATACCTCGAAGGTAAGGTACAAGAATGGGAGAAGGTCATCGATATATTGATGGCTGATCCTACCTTTATGCATACTCTTGGCGTAAAGGATTTGAAAAAGAATCGAAATACAAACATTGATCCATCTTATAAAGTAAAGGACCCTTATAAATGAAAGAACCTGTTTTTGAAAAAGGATATCCATCCTACGATGCAGTTAACCGAGCAGACTCAAGTTCTCGTGAATATATGATTGGTGAATTGCAGCAACGTGTCTGCCGTGTCATCTTTAAGAAAGTAAATGGTGAAGAGCGTGATATGATGTGTACGCTCATCGAAGATGTCTTACCTGATGCTAAGAAGGATGATCCTATCTCACAGAAAAAAGTACGAGCTATTAATGATGAAGTGATTGTCGCGTTTGATACAATGAAAGGTGCATATCGTTCCTTCCGTGTAGAGAACGTTATATCATTTACTTGATAAATAGCGATATGTTTTACACTTCTATCACACTTATACAATGGCTGCTCTTATTTGGAGTGGCTTTTGTTTCATACATGTTTGGCCGAGATATGTCACGACATGAAACTGAAAATGTTATTGAACAAACTATTTTGACTCTCATACAAAAGCGTTATGTAAGAGCTAAGGAAATAGACGGAGAATATGAACTGTTCGAATATGATGATGAAAATAACAGTTGCACTTAGTTAAAAAAGTTCCTATAATAAATTATATATTATGAGAGGTGTGATATGAAACGACCACGTAAAAAACGTCAGTTAACTGCCGAGCAAAAAGCAGCTTTAGTTGAACGTATTACGAAAGCTCGTGCTGCTAAGAAGCCTGCAGCACAGATATCTATACATGAATCTATTCGTAACTTACCTGACAGTGATATGTTCTCTCCAAGGAATATTAGAAGCTGGATTAAAAATCAAAAGGATAAGATGTCAGGTATGAGAGGCTGGAAGAGTTCTAAAGAAAAAGGCCTTAAAGCTGCTTTCTTAGAAACAGAAGGATATATTCATAACCTGCAAGCTTATCTACGTGATGGTGTTTACCGTGATTTGTTTTACGGTGATGAACGCCAGTATAAGATTAAGTATAGGTGTGTCAATATGGCTTACAATAAAGATGGTACTATAAAAAGAACTATCGGAGTACATTATCCTGATATAGGAGTTTATACTCAAGAAATGGCAGATGAGGAAAATGCAAGTAGACCAATTTCTAACAAAGACAAAGTTCGCAAAACTAGTCGAGTCAAAAGTAAAAGAGCATCGGTATAGCTATATGGATGCTGTTATTCATATTTGCGAAGATATTGATTTAGATCTAGAGGATATACGCAAATATGTTTCAGGAAATATAAAAGAAAAGATTGAAGCAGAAGCTATGAACTTAAACTTTTTGCCTCGTCAAAATACTCTACCAGTTGATTAATGATAAATATGATCATATAATGATAAGGTGGATAAAAATATACACGATAACATATAAAGATATACAAGGAAAAAATATATGAGCTTTGCAGCATTAAAAAATAACCGCACGGACTTAACTAAACTAGTAGAAGCTGCTTCTAGTGGTCCTGGTGAGCAAACTAAAACCGATAATCGTAACGACGAACGCTTCTGGCAACCTACCAGAGATAAAGCAGGTAATGGCTATGCTGTTATTCGCTTTCTACCTGGTGATGCTGAAGCACCTACTCCATGGGTACGTTATTGGGATCATTTCTTTAAAGGACCAACCGGTCAATGGTATGTAGAGAAGTCTCTTACTTCTATTGGTCAAGCTGATCCTTTATCAGAAAGTAATAGCAAGCTTTGGAACGAAGATGGTTCTGAAGAAGCTAAACGTATCGTACGTGAGCGTAAACGTAACCTTCGTTATATTGCTAACGTTCAGATTATCTCAGATCCATCTGCACCAGAGAACGAAGGTCAAGTTAAACTATATCGCTTTGGTAAAAAGATCTTTGATAAGATTATGGACTCTATGCAACCTCAGTTCCCCGACGAGGCTCCTGTTAATCCATTTGATATGTGGAATGGCGCTGACTTTACGGTTAAGATTCGTAAGGTAGAAGGCTATCCTAACTATGATGCTTCTGCGTTTAAGTCTCCTTCAGCTATGGCTGGTAGTGACGATGATCTAGAAGCTATCTATAATAAGCAACATGACATGACTGAATGGACTGATCCTAAGAACTTTAAGTCATATGATGAGTTGAAAGCTCGTCTGGCTGTAGTGCTTGGCGAAAGTGCTCCACGTACAGTTCAGCAATCAGTTGCTTTAGATGAGACGGCTAGTTATAGCGCTCCGTCTTCATCTCCTCAACCGACTGCACCAATTGCAGCGCCTACCCCGATCGCTACAGCAGAAGATACATCTATCGAAGAAGATGATACGATGTCATATTTTGCAAAGCTAGCAGCTGAAGATTAATTAACCTTAACGGTTATAACCTCTTCTTCCACCGCTGACCAGCTCCTTTGTAGTAGCAACAGAATCTACTGCAGATCTAGGAGCTGGTCTCGGTGATCCTCCTCCAGAAACATTATTGTTAGTAATATTGTCACCTTCGTTGATTATGACAGGTGCGCTAGCGCCTCTTCTTTGTTGACCAGGCTCATATGATGTAAGAGTGTCTGTAGCTTCTGATGGCCCGGCTGCTGTCAGTCTAGCATTATTGCGACCTCCAGTGTTGGACAAAAGACCATCATAGTAAGCATTTTCTGCTTCAATAATAGCCATTTGCTGATCTCTTTGCATTTGGCTTAAATTTAACCTGGCATGATTAGTAAATATTTCTTTACCAGTAATTAATTTAGATATCTCATTGAGAGGATCAAGTAATAATTCTTTATTTGCATCCATAAGAGTATTAGCAAAAAAGTCGACTAAATTAGCAGGCTCGCGTGCTATCCTATTAATAACAGTTGTTACTACTCCACTAGCCTCTAACATCTTTTTATCAAGAGCCACATCACGCGCGATAAAAAATGCTTCTAGTGGTATAAGAGCTTTAGAAGCAACCTTTCCTATTGGTTCAGCTGCGTCTATTACTTTCTTTACAGTAGATGCAGCGTCTCTATCAAACGCCGTCTTAATACCATCTACCATATCAGTTACAGCAGTTCTGGTAGCTACCAGAGGTGCTCTTTGAGGTTTTGGCGCAATATTATCATTTGCTACTCTTGGGTCACCAGTAAATTGTTTTTTGGCTTGTTCAAAGTCTATTATATTACTAGATTTTTTAACAGCATCTGCTGCATTATCTATTAGAGCTTGGGTGGGGATTCTACTCGCTATAAACGGTTCATATTTAGCCTTTGGTGAGTTTCCTACTGGAGTATCAGCTCTTTGAGCTCCCCCTAAAGTGGGCCTTTTAGTTACATCTTCAAGATCTGTTTGAGGGCTTGGACCTCTAAGCTTAGGTTCTTCTTTAGGTAGTACCGAGTCTATTGCTGGTCGCTGAGATTTAATATACCGTCTAATTCTATTTGCTGCATATAGCACTAGGCCAGAAAGAGCTGCAGTAATAGATCCTATTGCGGTCTGTACATTAGGGTTAAGAGTGTCTAATTCTCCTACACCAGGTAGATTAACTTTACCGGTATTTTTATCCCATCCAAATGTTCTCGATAGCCATCCAGTAATTTCTTCTCCAAAAGCACCGCCAATAGCAGCTAATACTTTTACATAAGGGTTTTTAGTAGCAAAGGAAGCAATCATATATGCGTATAGCGCGCTGGTTGCTTTTTTATTAACATCAGACTGTTGTTCATCAGTAAGGTTAAACCCAAATGAACTTAAAGCTTTTTCTATTGCATCGCCTAGAAATACTGCTGCCAGACCTGCAATAGCACCTTTCTTAAGAATACCACCTGCAAGTACTCCTATAGAAGCCGCTAAACCTCCGCCAAGCATACCTCCAAATAGATTACCTGCCATATCAGCCAAAGCGGTGAGACCTAGTCCTTGCTTAACTCCACCTGTGAATGAGCTAGGAGTTGATACTCTTGCTGCCTTTTCTTTTCTTTTCTCTCTGGCAGATTCTGCTCTATCTCCAGCCCCTCGTTCGTAAGCAACACGGGCGTTTTCACTTTCTCTAACAAGAGTGAGAATACCATCTTTAACAGTTTCCATTGATCTGTTTTGTTCTTGTAGTGTATCTACTACTGCTGCTAAAGAACTCATCTATTTACCTTTGCATTTGCTGTCGCTGCATTTCTTCTTTTTCTTTTTCAATATCATCTTTTAACATTGATAAGTATATCTCCCTCTCCCATGGTATCATATATTCTATATCATGTAAAGAATATTTGAAATTTTGTATTAGTTGATAGTTTGTCATATAAAAGCTTGTTAAACTATCATGGGAGAGGTTAATTAGAAAAAATCAGCTAATCCTTGTAGTGTTAATTGGTTATCTTCTTTACAATGTGTGCATTTAAATTCCACATCATGCTTTAAACTTGGTAGTCCATTAACGAAAGCTAAGAGCTTATCAAACTGTTCCGTGGTGAGACTTTCAATAAAACTTTGAACTTCGCTTTCCGGTTCATCATCAAATTTAATAATTTCTTCTTCAGTTCTCAATTCATCTAAACAAGTCATTACCAGATCATATAATACTTTAGTTACGCTTGTATCTGCACTTTCTTGATTAAGCATCGAAGCGTATTTAGGGTAACGCATTTTTACAGTAAATGTGTCGTTTAATTCAATAGTTTGGTCTTCTTTATTTACTTCTATTTTTATCTCATCAAGCTTGATGTTTACTTTATTATTAGTTTCACAATTTTTACATGATATCATAATATCAGTTGTTTCACCAACACTCTTAGCTCTAATCTGAGTAAACATATACTCTACATCAAACGTAGCTAGTGATTTTACATTGATATTATCTTCTAAGCAAGCTTCAATAGTATCAGTAATAGATTTTAAGATTTGTTTATCATCTTGAGTCTCTAGAGCCATCATTAATACTTTTTGCTCTTTAACTAAAAACGGTCTAAAATAAATCTTCTTATCTATAGATGGTATAGTTAGTTCATACTTTGGTACATCATTTAATTTGGGTAGTGCCATTCATTTCATCCTTTACGAAAATGCTCTGCTAAGTGCGGTCCCTATTTGTGTTTTAATAAATTTTTCAGTTGCGTTTGTTACTCCGAACTCTACTGGTTCCCAGTTAGTGTAAGATAACTGAACATTAAGCTCAACCAAACCGTCTAGTTCGTTATTTAATTGTATAGCACTCATAGAGGTAGGAAACGCATCTATAAGTCTACAGCTGTATATCACTTGATCTTTTGTAACAAAATCTAAATCAAGTTCTCCTTGTGCAAAATCAAATGGCCCGATTTTAGGCAATCGGCTTTGAATTTCTGCCGGCAGCTTTGGTAGCCCAAGTGGCGTAGAATATACAGGAAGACCAAAACCTTTTTTAAGCTGTCTTATTAGAATAGTTTTAGCGTAACCTTCTTTTCCTTTTTGATACCCTACCTCTTTTGTTTCTTGGTTTACTGCTAAGTTTTGCCAAGTCTCAAAATACTTACGTACTCCATAATCATTAAGTAAATGAAAAGTCATACTAGTATCTGTTACTGCGTATCCATAAGGAATCTTTTCATTCTGCATTCCGATACGGCGCTCATTAGTTAGGATTTGTCTGCCTGGTAGTTGTACGTCTTTACATAAAAGATTTATTTCTTCTCCTGTTACTCCATTAATAGAAGGAAGAATAACTTGGAATACGTTTGACCTTGCCATTCCATCTTTTTGAGATATAAGACCTTTAAATTTATCTATCATTAGATCATTTTCCTTGAAGAAGAATATACAGCAGCTGCACTTGTTTTTTGCCAATCTGCAGTAGGAAGAAATGCAGCGATTTCCCACTCAGGGGCATGCACTTCAGCAAATCTACTTCTTACATGCCCTGCTAGGTAATGCTTTACACAAGGTTTAAAATACTTAAACTTTGCAGCTCTCTTTAGAGTGTTGTAGGTAACATTAAACTTAGTACTCTCATCATATCTATTGTTATTAGTAATATCTAACAAAGAGTCGAGAAACTTAGCTCTAAGAATAGGAGGTAAATAATGTAAGTTAAGACCCATAAAACCATTTGGAGCAGGACTTAAAACGATAGTAAGAGGAAAGCTATCATAGAAAGGTAGCTTGTCTTTATGTTTAGGATCATAGAAAAACATTTGCATTGATCCAATAAGACGTCTACTACCTAAGGATAACTGCTCATCCTTCATTAATTGATTTCTGTTAATCCGTCTAATACCTTGTACCTTACGACGAAACCAATCACGCGACTGTTGAGTGCGTGGTGTAATACCTGCTCTAAAAGCGTCTTGTTCTATTTTCTGAAATAAATTTGACATAACGTTATTTATCTCTTTTTCAATACTTTTTTTCTACTGATAGGTTTCAAAGCTCTCAAAGGTTTTAATCCTCCCTTTTTGCTTTGCTTAGGCATGATACCCATTTCAGTAAGAGTCTTTTCAGTCCATATCTGGAATTCCCATCCACGATCTTTGGCGTATTCATTAGCAGCCTCCCATTTGTTCATATTCTTTACATAAGTCATTGCTTCGCTAATATAGCGTTTTGATTTATCTGGTCGTTTAGGTGGTTTAGTTTCTTTATCTGGCTTTACTTCTACTAGTATAGTTCTACCATCTTTGTAACTTATTTTAAGATCCATAAAGTAACGATGCATACGTTTATCTACATCCCAAAGATATGGTATAACCACTTCTTCGGATGACCAACTTTTTATGTTGGGGTTATTATCACACCAAACAAAGCAATAGCGCTCCCACATAGACCTGTAAACGACCTTGTCAGGATTTCCTGTATACTTACTTCGATGCTTTACTCTATATTTACCTGAATAAGCCATATAAATAATCTCATAAAATTCTATTTATAGGTACTCGTATGCAATTTCCTAATACCCACGGTGAGCCATTTAAAACGAAGGCTAATGAGTATAATCCTCGTTATACCTTTCCTATTGAGAACCAAGATGATTATAGAGGGTTGATTAGATTTCATGCGTTTGACGAAGATTATCAAAGTTTATCAGGGTTAGCATTTCGTACAGCTGCAGCTGCTGGAATCTCAGGAGAAATAACAGATAATAACTTTAGAGGGGAAGCTTTTTCTCCAGTAAAAGGCAAAGCAAACAACACAACAAACAAAGGTGAAGTTGTTTTATTTTTGCCTCAATCTATTCAAATTTCTGACAATATACAATACGGTAGTATTGAATTAGGAGCAATTGGTGCAACAGCTATGCAAGGAGTAGCAGCAGGAACCAGCGCGTTAGGACTTGCAGGCGATGCTCTAAAATCAGTTATGGAAGATATTTCATCCGCAGCATTTGGTGACTTAGGAGATGCAGGCGCTGCGGCAGCAGTACAAAGAACAGCGAGACGTTTTAATGCACCCCAAATTGCCGGAGCAGTCGCAACGTCTACAGGAGTTACTATCAATCCTAACAATAGAAATATCTTAAATGGTGTTGCATTAAGGACGTTTAGGTTCCAGTTTAAACTTATACCTACCTCCGCACAAGAGGCTGATATCATAAATAAAATGATAAAGTGGTTTAGAATTGCCATGTATCCGGATATTGGAGCTGCCTTAGATGAAACTCAAGGAACCAGCTTGACTCTTAAATATCCCTCCAAGTTTAATATTACTATGGAATATGGTAACTTTAGTAAAGCAGGAGGATTAGAGTTTGGAGATACTCAGCAAGTAGCTACTGGATTGTTACCCTGTTTTCTTCAGAGTTTTGATGCAGTTTATAACCCTAATGCTATGGCTTTTCATACAGATGGTAATCCTCAAGAAGTAGATATTAGCCTTAACTTTATTGAAGAAAGAGCCTTAAATAGAAATGATGTTAAAAATGATAGACCAGAAATTATAGTGGGAGGAGCGGGTTAATGACTTTTTTTACTAACTTTCCTCTAGTTAATTACAACTTTGGTAATGAGAATTCTCAGTCCGTTTTTCAAAACTTAACTACCTATATTGATATTATTGATCAGCTAGCCGATCAAGTAGCGGTATACACTGAAGTCACTATACCTAACGGAGAGAGACCTGATGTGCTTTCTCAAACGCTATATGGTACAACAGATTATTATTGGCAGTTTTATATGCTTAATGAAAAGCTAAGAATCCAAGGATGGCCATTTACTCCTTCTGAAGTAACTGAATATCTCAAAGTTTATTATCCAAATATTACACTTAAAACTAACTCTAATCTTCAAGGGGAGTTTTATGTAGGTGACCTACTGGCTAAAAAAGATAATAGTGGCACTTTTGATAATCCTCCGTTTAAAGCTAAAATATTAAAAAAGAATTTAGATCTAGGACATCTTATTGTTAAACCTATAATAGAAGTTGCTTCCATTACTATTGATAATCCTGGGTCAGGGTATACTGCAGTCCCTACTATTACATTTAAAGGTGGTAATGGAGAAGGAGCTGTAGCGGTACCAGAACTCAATGAAGATGGTGAAGTTTCAGGAATTACGGTTATTAATGGAGGAGATGATTACAAAACCGCTCCTACTATTGAATTTTCAAAACCTGAGTTGTCAAGAGGGGAAAGAGCAACAGGAACGGTAACTCTGTCAAGTTATAGTCTTCCAGGTGGTTCTCAAGAACTTTGGTCTCAAAAAGGCGAGACAGATCTTAGTTTGTGGACTGGATCACCTGCAGCAGATCCAAATAGCTTTGGCATTGTATCTCAATCTAACGCTCTACAATATCTTTCTGTACATCACTATGAAGATGCTAGTGGTAACATTGTGGACTTACCAAGACAAATTGATGGAGGGGTAGACAACCTACCATTTAGTCTAAGTACGTTAGGATATACAAGCAAGTCAGTTCAAGAGATCTTTATAAAAAATAATGATGGGTTATCTCAAATTAAAGTCTTTACCCCAGCCGTTGCAAGACAGATACAAGATGAATATCAAAGGCTTCTTGTTCAATGAATCAACTTACGAACTTTACTCCTGAGAGTTTCGATCTAACAAAACTTTCATTAAAAATACCTGGGCGTCAATTTAAAGTTGGCCCTCAAGTATCTGATGAGCTTGACATTATACAGACATCAGTAGAGTTAAGTATATTCGAACACATTAGTATGCCTTATTTAACTGCTAAATTAGTTTTAGTAGATGATTTTGGGTTGCTAGATTTTCCTGGCATTGAAGGTACGGAGAAGGTAGTTATTGAGTTTGGTTATCCTGCAACGTATATTAAAAACATTAAGAAAACGTTTGTTATAAGAAGTATTGGTTCAGCAGAAAAGTATAATGACTATACTAATGTGTTTGTGTTTGACCTGATCGAAGATATTGGATTTTATGATAAGGTACAGAAGATCAGTAAAGGGTATACAGGTACAGGTGAGCAAATAATTCAAACCATTCTACAAGATAAACTTAATATAGAACTTGATACTACTAACTGTAAACCTTCTTATCAAGAAGCTTTTAGATATGTTGTACCATATATTTGTCCTCTGCAAGCTTGCCAAGAAGTTTTAAACCGTATGACTACACGTACTGGATGTCCTTACTTCTTATACTCTTCTTTATATTCAGATAAACTTGTTTTATGTGACTTAGAATCTATTTTAGAGAATGAACCTTTTAATCAGAGTAATCCATTTGTATATTCTCAAGCTCAGACAAATACTCCTCTTAATAATATAGCTAAAATGGCTTCAGCTTTAAGACATTATAAAGGCACAGCATTAGAAGATACGCTTGAATTAGTAGAATCAGGTGCTGGAGGTATTTTACATAATTATATTAGCTTGGGTAACGAAACAGTAAATAACACTCGTCATTATTCTATAGTTAACAGTGTTATAAAATTGTTAGAAAATAATAATATTATTAGTCGTGATGAGTTAAAGAGACTTGTTAATGAAGACTTTCTAGTTGATCCAAGCGGTAAATCAGAATTGACTCTTGGTGAAATGAACTCTAAAATCATTTCTGTTATCTCTACCTCTAACTACCCTCTTGAAGGTATAGACAGCTTTAATGAAGGGTCCACTTACTATCAAGCAGTATTGCCAGAGTTTAAAACTGCTATTCTTTTATACCTAACTAAAAATGTGTATGATTTAGAAATGCCTGGATTTTTATTTCTACCTGTTGATAATTCTAACAATACAGAAAAGAGTGTAGGTAATCAAATATCAGTTAGAACATATAAGAAAGACGAGACTACTAGCACTAATAATACAGGTAGGTATGTTATGCTAGCTAAAAGACATATTCTTGATATTCCAGAAAGAACCCATAACGTAGCTTTACAATGTGGTAGAATATCTAATCAAACTGCTCTTAAAGGATAAAAATGTATTACGGTGACGAGATAAGATGG
>Ga0102812_10002090_pt1 | contig 13592 bp, 11 predicted proteins | sample ColrivemetaGS713_FD_79334 | JGI IMG/M metagenome (GOLD analysis project Ga0102812, IMG submission 79334) | Estuarine microbial communities from the Columbia River estuary - Flood tide ETM metaG S.713 | ecosystem: Environmental > Aquatic > Marine > Intertidal zone > Estuary | place: USA... | reverse complement strand
CGAGCCACAGGGCGACGGCAGCTACAAGATCAGCGGGCAGAAGATTTTCATATCGTCCGGCGAACATGACATGGCCGAAAACATCATTCATCTGGTGCTGGGCAAGATCGTGGGCGGCCCCGAAGGCATCAAGGGCGTATCTCTTTTCATCGTGCCGAAGTTTCTGGTCAACGACGACGGATCGTTAGGCGCACGCAATGGCGTCACCTGCGGCAAAATCGAAGAAAAGATGGGGATCCACGGAAACTCCACCTGCGTGATGAACTATGATGAAGCCACCGGCTATTTGCTGGGCGAAGAGCATAAAGGCATGCGCGCGATGTTCACCATGATGAACGAAGCCCGCATTGGTGTCGGTATGCAGGGATTGGCACAGGCCGACGTCGCCTATCAAAACGCCCTCGATTACGCCAAGGACCGCCTTCAGGGCCGCGATGTCACCGGTGCCAAAAATCCGGACGGACCAGCCGATCCGCTGATCGTTCATCCTGATATCCGGCGCAGCCTGATGGACCAGAAAAGCTTTGCCGAGGGTGCTCGCGCGTTCATTCTGTGGTCATCCACAATGATCGATGCGGCGCACCGCGGCGGCGACGCGAATGCCGACGGTCTGGTGTCACTGCTGACGCCCGTCATCAAAGGGTTCCTGACCGATCAGGGTTATGACATGACAATCAAGGCCCAGCAGGTCTATGGCGGTCATGGCTACATCGAGGAATGGGGCATGTCGCAATACACCCGCGACGCGCGCATTGCGATGATCTATGAAGGCGCCAACGGGGTGCAGGCGCTGGATCTGGTTGGCCGCAAGCTGGCACAGGATGGCGGCAAGCATGTGATGGCCTTCTTTGATCTCGTCAAATCGACGATCAAGGAACTGTCGGGTCAGGATGCGGCCTTTGACAAGGATTTCCTAGATCCGCTTAAGGCGGCATCAAAGGATCTGCAGGCGGCCGGCATGTACTTCATGCAGAACGGTATGAAAAACCCCAACAACGCGTTGTCAGGTTCCAATGACTTCATGCATATGTTTGGCCACGTCTGTCTGGGCCTGATGTGGGCGAAAATTGGAAAAGCGGCACGAGACGCGCTGGCAGCCGGTGCGACTGACGTGGCGTTCTATGAGACAAAACTGGCAACCGGCCGGTACTATATGGCACGGCAATTGCCCGCGACGGCTCTGCATCTTTCGCGCATCCAAACCGGTGCTGAGACGGTCATGGCGCTGGACGCGGCGAACTTCTAATGGCGCGGCGCCTTGACCTGCCGATTGGGCGCCGCATGAATATCGCCGAAGCCGCCTGAGCGCGGCTTCGGGACTTGAACGAAACTTATGGACTGGGAACCAAATATTCGCCGGCGGTGTTATTTGAACTACTCGATCAGATCGCAGATACCGATCAATTGGCTGCGGCACATCGTACCCAAATCGCCGAACCCGGCGCACCGAAGCCGCCCAAATAAGGACTAAGCCATGCCGAAACGTTTTCGCCTGACCCGCCGGTTTCCTGTCGCGATGACCGAAGACGCCTACCGCCGTCTGAAGCGCTTTGCCACAGAAGCCGGACTTGACGAAGGTGAGGCGCTGTCCTTCTTGTTCGAGAATTTCGACAGCGTCATCAACGAAGAGACATTTGGCCACCGTATGCGACTGTTCAACTCAGAGCTGGACGCCCGAAAAAAATAATCAATCTACCTTTGGGGAGGAGATCAGATGAAAGACTTGCCAGCACTTGCATCAGGATGGATGACCGACGAGCACAAGATGATCGCCGAGATGACTGCGAATTTCATCACGACCGAGTGGGGTCCGAAATTCGAGAAATGGCGCAAGCAAGGTCAGATGGACCGTGAAACCTGGGTCCAAGCCGGAGAGCTGGGCCTTCTGTGCCCTTCGATCCCGGAAGAGTATGGCGGCGCCGGTGGCGATTTCGGCCATGAAGCGGCCATTCTGATCGAAGGCACCCGTGCAAATCTGGCCAGCTGGGGACACGGCATCCATTCGGGCATCGTTGCACATTATGTCCTGGCCTACGGGACCGAAGAGCAAAAACAGCGTTGGCTGCCCAAAATGGTGTCGGGTGAACTGGTCGGCGCGCTTGCCATGACCGAACCATCCACCGGATCGGATGTTCAGGCGATCAAGACCCGCGCCATTCGCGAGGGCAATGCGTATCGGCTGACCGGGCAAAAGACGTTCATCACCAATGGCCAACACGCGAACTTGATCATCGTGGCCGCCAAGACCGACCCATCGCAACGCGCCAAGGGCGTGTCGCTGGTTGTTGTGGAAACCGACAACGCGCCCGGATTTGCGCGCGGCCGCAACCTAGAGAAAATAGGGATGCACGCCGCTGACACTTCTGAACTCTTTTTCGACAACGTCGAAATTCCGCCCGAAAATATCCTCGGTGGCGCAGAAGGCCAAGGATTTGCGCAATTAATGAGCCAATTGCCTCAAGAACGCCTGATCATAGCCTGTGGCGCGATCGGTGCCATGGAAGGTGCGGTCGAGCGCACCGTAGCCTATTGCCGCGAGCGCGAAGCCTTTGGCGGCAACCTGATGCAGTTCCAGAATACGCGTTTCAAATTGGCCGAATGCAAGACCAAGACCATGGTCAGTCGCGCATTTTTCGATGAATGCATGGTCGAGCACTTGCGCGGCGAACTGACCGTCGACAAGGCCGCCATGTGCAAATACTGGACCACCGAAATGCAGGCTTGGGTGCTGGATGAGTGTTTGCAACTGCACGGCGGATACGGGTTCATGCAGGAATATGCGATTGGCGAAATGTGGACCGATGCGCGGGTGCAGCGAATATACGGCGGCACAAACGAGATCATGAAGGAACTGATCGCGAGGGCACTGTGAAGATTCTGTTCGGAGCGGCAGAGCAAATCTCGCCTGCCCCGTCCATCGGGCTCTGGTCGTGGGGTCCGCCGGTATCGGCGGAATTAACGCCGGATCAGAAAAATGGAACCAGAGCGAAGATTGCGAAGCCCAAAACACGGCGCGCAAAAGAAATAAACCAAAGGAAGATCTGAATGACCATTCAACTTTATTGCTTCGGTGAAAGTGGAAATGCCTACAAGGCGGCGCTCGCGCTGGAACTGTCTGGTCTCGATTGGCAGCCGGTGAAGGTTGATTTCTTTGGGGGTGAAACCCGGACACCGGACTATCGTGCGCGTGTAAACGTGATGGGCGAGGCACCCGTGATGGTGGACGGTGATATACGCCTGACGCAATCTGGCGCGATTCAGGATTATATCTCCGAAAAATCGGGCAAATTCGGTGGCCGCGATCCAGACGAGCGCCGCGAAATTCTCCGCTGGGTGCTGTGGGACAATCACAAACTCAGCTCGATGGCGGGCATGACCCGGTTCCTGATAAATTTCCTGCCCAAAGACAAGCAACCCAAAGAGGTCATCGCCTTCAATCAGGGGCGCCTCAAAGCGACCTATAGCGTCCTGAATGATCATCTCGCGGGGCGCGACTGGATTGTCGGTGACAGCATCAGCAACGCAGACCTCAGCTGTTGCGGGTATCTCTATTATCCCGAACCCTTTGGATTTGACCGCACCGAGTGGCCCAACATCGATGCCTGGCTGACACGTCTGTCAGCCACACCCGGCTGGAAGGCGCCATATGATCTAATGCCGGGGTCGCCTGCCGACCGGGCATAACACTACAAGCCCGGACGCCGGGTGCCATATCAAACGGTCGCGCAATGTGACCGAAGGAGACCATGATGACCGAAGCCTATATTTATGATGCACTGCGCACCCCTCGTGGCAAAGGCCGCGCGGACGGCAGCCTGCACGAAGTCACCGCACTGCGACTGTCTGCTCTGACGCTGAATGCGGTCAAGGAGCGTAACAACCTCGAAGGGCATGCTGTCGAGGACGTAATCTGGGGCAATGTGACCCAGGTAATGGAACAGGGCGGCTGCCTTGCGCGCTCCGCCGTGCTGGCATCTGATCTGGACGAGCGCATTCCGGGTCTTGCCATCAACCGGTTCTGTGCCAGCGGTATGGAGGCCGTGAACCTGGCCGCCAATCAGGTAAAAGGCGGCGCCGGGATGGCCTACATCGCGGGCGGTGTAGAAATGATGGGCCGCGTCGCGATGGGCTCGGACGGTGCGGCAATCGCGGTTGATCCAACTCTGGCGATGGACAAATACTTTGTCCCGCAGGGTATCTCGGCCGATATCATAGCAACGGAGTATGGCTTTAGCCGGGATGACGCAGACCAGCTTGCGATGGAATCGCAACATCGCGCCAAACAGGCGTGGGATGAAAAGCGGTTTGCTAAATCCGTCATTACGGTCCGTGATCAGAACGGCCTCGCGATCCTTGATCGTGACGAATACATGCGCCCGCAGACCGACATGCAAAGCCTGGGCGCGCTGACCCCGGCGTTTCAGGCAATGGGCGAGGTGATGCCCGGCTTCGACAAGGTCGCGATGCTCAAATATCCGCATCTGGAAAAAATCAATCACATTCACCACGCCGGCAACTCATCGGGCATCGTGGATGGTGCCGCCGCCGTTCTTATCGGGTCCAAGGAATTCGGCGAAAAATATGGTCTCAAACCCCGCGCGCGTATCCGCGCGACGGCCAAAATCGGCACTGACCCGACGATCATGCTGACCGGCCCGGTTCCTGTCACGCACAAAATTCTTGCGGATAACGGCATGAACATCAAAGACATAGACCTCTTTGAAGTGAACGAAGCATTCGCTTCCGTGGTACTGCGCTTCATGCAGGCCTTTGATGTGGATAGCGCGCGCGTCAACGTCAATGGTGGCTCTATTGCAATGGGTCATCCTTTGGGTGCGACAGGTGCAATGATCATCGGCACCCTGCTGGACGAACTGGAACGGTCCGACAAGGAAGTCGGGCTTGCAACGCTGTGCATTGCATCTGGGATGGGAGCCGCCACAATCATCGAACGGGTCTGATCATGTCCAAGCAGCGCACATCTTCATCGGATGCCATGGCAATCTACCAAAGATTACTGGACACGATCTCGACGGCTCTGCTCGCGCAGGACGTCGAGACGATCCGGGCACATGTGAAGCTGCCTTACGTGCGCAGGACACTGACCGCGGAAGCCATTGTCGAAACCGAAGAAGATCTGGCGCAAGGGATGCTGGCTTACGCCAGATCCCTGATAAACCTCGGCGTGAACACATACATCAGCCTTGCATCGGAGGCAGAGTTCATCAGCCCGCACTATATACAGGGCTACCATGTGACCCATGCGCTCAAAAACGCCACGCGGGTCATTCGAAGCTTTTCCAATCGCTGCATTATTCAAAACCATCGTGGCGTCTGGAAGCTGATGGAACACGACAGCGCGCTCAAGTCGACAACTTGGCCGTTCAACATGCTTCTCGTACCGCGCCTGGATTCGGATGTCCTGCGCAAGGAAATCGATCCGGATGATGTGCGGCGCACTGCGGCAGAGCCATTGGCGATCTATCAACAGTTTCTGGACTCTTTCACCGCGAGCAATCTGGCAAAGGACTTCGATGCTTATTGCAGCTTGTGCAGTTTTCCCTTCACGACCCATCAAGCTACCACTGACAAGACAATCCACAGTCCCGAAGACATCCGATCCTTCTTTTACCTGGTAAGCGCATTGCTGGACACTCACGAAGTTGACCGATTTGAGCGGCGTGGAGAAAGAGCCGAGTTTATCAGCGGCAACCAGCTCTGCGGCTACCATTCCGGGCGCATGTATCACAAAGGCAAAGTCGTCGTGGGGCCTATTCGCAGCCGCATGATCCTCGAACGCCACAGTACGCAATGGCTTCTCAAATCTGTCACCAATTCGGTGACCACCGATCAATTCCCATACTTGGTACCAGACGCTGCTGACAGCCTGGTGACCATCCGTGAAATACAAGAAAGGCAAAAACAATGACCGACTTCACTATGTCTACAGGCACCGACGGTGTTGCGACGATCACCTGGGATGTGCCCGGCAAATCGATGAACGTGATGTCCATGGAAGGGCTGAGCGAATTGAATGACCTGATTGACGCAGGTCTTGCCGACAGCACTGTCAAAGGGATTGTTATTACCAGTGGCAAGGAAGGTTCTTTTGCTGGCGGGATGGATTTGAACTTGCTCGCCAAGATGAAAGAGAATGCGGGCGACGACCCGGCGCAGGGCTTTTTTGAGGGCACGATGCGCATCCACCAGTTGCTGCGCAAAATCGAGCGTGCAGGTATGGACCCGAAAACGCTCAAGGGCGGCAAGCCGATTGCTTCTGCTTTGCCCGGAACCGCCGCGGGTATCGGGCTGGAGTTGCCGCTTGCAACGCATCGGATTTTCGTAGCCGACAACCCCAAAGCGCGCATCGGCCTGCCGGAAATCCTGGTTGGGATATTTCCCGGCGCAGGTGGTACAACGCGTCTTGTGCACAAGCTCGGCGCCATGACGGCATCGGGGTTTTTGCTGGAAGGCAAGATGGTTGCACCGGCCGCCGCGAAATCCGCGGGTCTGGTGGACGAGGTCGTGGCTGATCCCCTCGCTGCCGCCAAAGCTTGGGTTCTGACTGCGAAAGACGCGGACCTTGTGAAACCCTGGGATGCCAAGGGATACAAAATGCCGGGCGGAGCACCGTACCACCCTGCCGGCTTCATGACGTTTGTGGGTGCCAACGCTATGGTCAACGCAAAGACCAAAGGCGCATTCCCGGCCGCAAAAGCATTGCTCAGCGCTGTTTATGAAGGTGCACTGGTGCCTTTCGACACAGCGTTGAAAATCGAAGCTCGCTGGTTCACAAATGTGCTTCTGAACCCTTCGTCCGCGGCGATGATCCGGTCCCTCTTTGTCAACAAGGAAGCATTGGAGAAGGGCGCCGTCCGACCCAAAGACGTGCCAGATCAGCGCGTCAAGAAACTGGGTGTTCTCGGCGCGGGAATGATGGGTGCGGGTATCGCTCTTGTGTCTGCTCAGGCGGGCATCGAGGTTGTCCTGATCGACCGTGACCAGGCCGCCGCAGACAAAGGCAAAGCCTATACAGAGGCCTATCTGGATAAAGGAATGTCGCGCAAGAAGGTGACGCAGGAGAAAAAGGACGCGATGCTCGGCCTGATTACCGCAACAGCGGATCTGGCACACCTCAAGGGTTGTGATCTGATCATCGAGGCCGTGTTCGAAGACCCGGCGGTGAAAGCGGAGATGACCAAAAAGGTCGAAGCCGTGATTCCAGAAGACTGCATCTTTGCCTCCAACACCTCGACCTTGCCGATCAGCGAACTGGCCAAAGCGTCTAGCCGCCCCGAGCAGTTCATCGGCATTCACTTCTTCTCGCCCGTCGAGAAAATGTTGCTGGTCGAGATTATCAAGGGCAAAAAGACCGGTGACCGTGCAGTGGCCAAATCGCTGGATTACGTGCGCCAGATCCGCAAGACACCGATTGTGGTGAATGATGCTCGGTTCTTCTATGCCAACCGGTGTATCATCCCCTACGGCAACGAAGCGTCCCGTATGATAACCGAAGGGGTCGCCCCGGTGTTGATCGATCATGCCGCTCAAATGCTGGGCTTCCCGGTCGGGCCAATTCAGTTGGGCGACGAGACATCGATCGATCTGGCCACCAAGATCATGCGCGCAACCAAAGCCGCGATGGGCAATGCCTATCCGGCGTCTGAAGCCGACAACATGATCGTCTGGATGGAGGAAAAGGGCCGTCTGGGTCGCAAGGCGAAGGCCGGGTATTTCAACTATGATGAAAACGGCAAACGAACAGGGTACTGGCAGGGAATTCATGACAAGTATCCCCTGGCCGAAGTCCAACCAGACGTGCATGAGGTGCAGGATCGTCTGATGTTTGCTCAGGTTCTTGAAGCTGTCCGCGCGTTGGAAGAGGGTGTTCTGGAAGACATCCGCGAGGGTGACGTCGGCGCAATTCTGGGCTGGGGCTTTGCGCCCTGGTCGGGCGGGCCATTCAGCTGGCTCGATATCCTTGGTGCAGAATATGCTGCGGAACGCTGCGACGCGCTTCAGGCCAAATATGGTGACCGGTTCGCTTGCCCCCCTCTGCTGCGCGAGATGGCAGACAAGGGCGAGACATTTTATGGCCGTTTCGGGCCAGCGGCCGCCTCTGCGGCCTGACGCCACGAAGCGTTGCAGAATGGAAAAAGGGGGGCCGTTAGGCCCCCCTTCGTTTTAGCTGTGTGTGTATGTTGCAGTAGTAGGTAGAAGAACCTGTTTCAGCCCGAGAAAGGCTGCCGTAAAGCTCCAAGGACATAGGCCGAGCGACTTGCAAGAACGTGGGCATCTGCGTTGAATTCTTTGACCAGTTGCTGTGCCTTGGTCAAAGGCATGATGTCACGATCCGCGTCTTCGGCAGAATTTTCGATGCGCGGACAATGCACAAGGAAAGCGCCCTCTGTGTAGATCACTTCGTCATTTTCAAAGTACAAGGTGATCACCTCGATCTGCTGAAGTGGTCGGCTGCGGTGAATACCGCGGACGCCCACAAGTGCCTGTGCAGGCACCAGCGTGACAGGCGCGCTTTGAGGTGTTCCGACCCCATCACTGTCCACCATCACGCCTTGATCTGGCAGCAGAACCAGATCACAGCGATTCCCGAGCGCCCCCTCGGGAACAGTTACCGGCCATTGACCCTTGGACACGTCACGCGTCTTGGACCAAAAAACCGTCCGTTCGATCTTTATGATCGGTTGCATGGCATTGTGGTAGGTCAGCACGCTGTCGCCTTCGGTCAGCGTATCCACATCACGCCATCCCAGTGTCGCAGCAATCTTGGTACCTGCCGTCAAACCATGGGAGACCGGACCAAGCGCGCCATGACATGCCGCAGCAATATCGGTCCCCAGGAAAGAAGCGGCCGTCTCTTTCAAATTCCATCCAAACATCTGTGTCTCCATCTGTGTGGTCACTCATGTTCGCCGTTTCTGGCGCGCTCTTTCGACCATTAAGTTGTCGTAGATACCTGTGGCGCGGCTTGGTCCGAACAATGGCAGAAAGAAGGCACTGTGGCCGACAGCCCATCAATCATGACAGTTGGCCTATCATTTGAGCAGCAGCGCGGACAATTTTCGGGAAAAGTTACCTAACAAATACATCAATGGTTCATTCACGTACCGTCGATAGCGAATCGGTGAACCATCAATCGAACCGGTAATCAAACTGTACAAGGTCTGCTGCACACACCGATTTTACGATGTCGCGTGCTGATGCTGTGTAGTAGTCGCGATAATCCGGGGCACGCTTTGACGCATTCAAATGCGGTATGCCCAATTCAAACCCAAGGTGAGACCAAAGCACCGCTGCATCCCGCTCAAAATGCTCCAATCGAATGTAGGCCGAACACTGCGTCACCCCATCCGCCCGAAGCATGTAAGATGCAGCCGGTGCCTCCTTCAGACTCTTCTGCGTCTGATGATCTGCGAGAAACGATCCGAAATCCACCCGGTGCGCCAAAACCACTGATGGGTGATCAAACCGTTGGGCGCGTAGCCATTCATAATAACTCACGACGCGGTCAAACGGATTGCGCACCAAAGTGAACGTGAACATCCCGGCCAGTTCCTGCATGCTGAGAACCCCGTCTATGTCAGCCAATGTGCTGTGCTTCCAAAGCCTGCCCTGCGGCGTCAATGCCGCAATCCGCTTTTTGCGCAGGAGCGCTTTGGGAGTATCACCGATCAGAATGTCATCTCGGGCCGCTCGCGTTTCCAGTGCTTGCGCCAGCGACGTCCCGCCTGTCTTGGGGATATGAACAAAGACATAGGAGCGGGCGCGCGAAATGATCATCCCCGGCTGCGCACCGCGATAATCACCCCGGAGATTGCGATCAGACCGATACCGGCCATTTGCACCGGTGTTATCACCTGCCCCATCAACAGCCAGCCAAACAGCGGGCCGAACACCATGATGGAATATTCAAGAACGGAGACCTGGCTGGCCTCACCGATCTGATAGGCACGGATCAGCAAAAAGACCCCTGCCACAGACACAACGGCTTGCAGAGCGATCAGATGAGCCACCGATCCGAATGGCCAGACCCAACCACGAAGCAGGAATCCCGCTGCACCCTGAGGCACATCGGGTTGCCAGATCGATAAAGCGATCAAGACGATAGTGCCAAGCGCGCCCTGAAGGAACAAGATACCAAACAGCAGACACAGTGTGCTCTCGCCCTCGCACCAGACCCGCGTGGCCAGAGAGCCGCAGGCGTAGAAGAACCCGCCTGCAACGGGCAACAGCATGATCCAGCCGGGCAATCCGCCCTGGATACCCAAGACTGTCAGGATGCCAGCAAAGCCGACAATAAGTGCTATTACCCGCCACGGGCCAATGCGCTGATGCAGCACGAATACAGACAACAAAAGCATCCAGATCGGCGAAGTAAACAATCCCGCCAAAGACTGGGCAATCGGCATGAAGGCAAGCGATCCAAAATAGCAGATCATGCCCACTGCTACCAGCAAACTGCGCACGCCCACGGCCCACAGACGCAACGGGATCAAACTGCCCATGCCGATGCGAGACAGACCCCAAACCAGGCCCAGCGCCAAAACCGTGCGGCAGGCCAGAAACTGCCAGACGCTGACAGCGTCCGCGATGACGGCCACGTAGATATCGACAAAGCCAAGCAAAGCCATGGCACCGACCATATGGACCGCAGCCGACATTGGCCGGGTCTGAAGCTCAACAAAGCTCAACTGCTAATCCTTAGGCTTTTCAATTGCGTCAAAACCAATATCCTGTTCTGAGCATTGCGCAAGCAATGAGACGCCGGACGGGAGATATGTCATGGGCTGGATGAAGGACGAAAGCGGACTGGACAAATGCGCGGCGAACTATGTACCGCTGACACCATTGTCACATCTGCGCCGCGCAGCCGAGGTTTTCACCAATCGCACGGCTTTAGTTTATGGCACACACCGGATCACATATGCACAGTACCTTGACCGATGCTCGCAACTGGCATCGGCTTTGGTCGCACGCGGCGTGTCACCTGGCGATGTGGTCGCCACCTTGATCCCGAACTTGCCCGCACAAGCCGAAGCACACTTTGGTGTACCCGCCTGCGGAGCGATCCTGAACACAATCAACACGCGCCTCGATGTTGACACCGTCGCTTACATCTTTGGGCATGGCGAAGCAAAAGTCGTGCTTGTCGACAGCCAGTTTCTCGATCTTGCCGAAGCCGCTGTCGCGCGAATGGACAGCCCCAAACCCACCTTGATCGAAATCCCGGATGCGGCGGCCGGTTTCCCGGCAAGTGGCCGGTATGAGACCTATGAGGAGATTCTGGCGTCTGGCGACCCGGAATTTGAGTGGATCATGCCCAAGGATGAGTGGGAAAGCCTTGCACTCAACTATACTTCGGGCACCACAGGGCGCCCCAAGGGCGTCGTCTATCATCACAGAGGTGCCTATTTGATGACCATGGGCACCGTGGTCAGTTGGCGCATGGTACTACACCCGATCTACCTGACCATCGTGCCGCTGTTTCATTGCAACGGCTGGAACCACACATGGATGATGCCAATGTTGGGCGGCACCATAGTGTGCTGTCGCGATGTCACGGCGTCGGCAGTTTTCAACGCGATTGCAGACGAAGGTGTCACGCATTTCGGTGGTGCACCGATCGTACTGAACATGCTGGTCAATGCGCCCGCTGATCAGCGCCGTACGTTTGAGCACACAGTTGAGATTTTTACAGCAGGGGCACCGCCCGCGCCCGCAACCCTGTCAAAGATCGAGGCTTTGGGTTTCAACGTGACCCAAGTCTACGGTCTGACCGAAACCTACGGACATGTCACTGAATGCATCTGGCGTGATGAAGACTGGGGCCATCTCGACAAACCAGGACGCGCAGCGATCAAGGCCCGCCAGGGGGTGGCCTTTCCAATGATGGAAACGATAACCGTGCTAGATGACGCGGGTGCGCAGATCGCCAGAGACGGCATCGTGCAAGGCGAAATTGTCATGCGCGGCAATTCGGTGATGAAAGGGTACTACAAGAACCCCAAAGCCACCGAAGAAGCCTTTGCCAATGGATATTTTCATTCTGGCGATATCGCGGTGCAGCACCCGGACAGCTATATACAGATATCCGACCGCGCCAAGGACATCATCATTTCAGGTGGCGAAAACATCTCTTCGGTCGAAGTCGAAGGTGTGCTGATGGGCCACGACGATGTGCTGCTCGCAGCAGTCGTGGCCAAGCCGGATGAGAAGTGGGGCGAAGTGCCTTGTGCCTTTGTGGAGCTGAAACCGGGCGCCCCGGAAGACGCGGCAGCCCTGATCGCTTTTGCCCGTCAAACTCTGGCCGGTTTCAAAACACCCAAAAGAATTGTTTTTCAGGAACTGCCGAAAACGTCCACCGGGAAGATCCAGAAGTTTGAGCTGCGAAAACTGGCAGCGACGCTGGACTAGGTCGGCAACGATTGCGACTTACGTCGCACACATGATACGATCGCGCCATTCAAAGAGGCATAGCAGACACGCCCATGACGGCCCTGAAAAAATATCAGCGGATCGAGTCCGTGGGTCTGTGGCGCGCGTCGCCAGATGCACAGCGACGTGAAGTCGTTGTATCGATCGGGGATGCCACACTAATCCTGTCAGACATGAATGACACCCCTTTGGCACACTGGTCTCTCGCCGCTGTGGATCGTGCAAACCCTGGCCAACGTCCGGCTGTTTTCCATCCCGATGGAGATCCAGGTGAAACCCTTGAGCTTGCTGCGTCGGAAACCGTGATGATCGACGCCATTGAACAGCTGCGCCGCGCCATCAACCGCTCGAGACCCAAACCCGGAAGGCTGCGCTGGTTGAGCATCAGCCTATCGGCGGCATCGGTATTGGCTCTTATCGTGTTCTGGCTGCCAGGCGCTATGGCAACCCACACATTGTCCATCCTGCCGCAAGTCAAACGGGTTGAAATCGGCAATGAGCTGTTGTCTCAGATAGAACGCCTGTCCGGGCCAGCCTGTGCAGATCAAGCCGGTCGGCGGTCACTGTCTGCCTTGCGCGCCAGACTGGGCCTTGGCCCGCTGTCGATCCTGCCATCCGGGTTTGAGACAAGCCTGCATCTGCCCGGCGGGCGTATTCTGCTGAACAGGGCTCTGGTCGAAGACTTCGAAGAACCGGATGTAGCCGCAGGCTTTGCGCTGGCCGAACGCGTGCGCGCCCAATCTGACGATCCACTGCGCGCGTTGTTGGCGTATGCCGGAATACGGGCCAATTTTCGTCTGCTGACCACAGGGGACATGGACCTGACGACGTTGCAGAAATACGCTGAGTTTTTGCTGATCGCGCCCCGTGTCGAGCCGGACAATGAGGCTATTCTAACCGCTTTTGCAAAAGCCAACCTACGCAGCAGCCCCTACGCCTACGCCCGCGACGTCACAGGTGAATCAGTCCTCATGCTGATCGAAGCGGACCCGATGGCCGGCAAACCCGCGCAACCATTGCTGTCCGACAGCGATTGGTTGAGGCTTCAGGGCATTTGCGGTCCATAAAAACCGCTTCAGCGACCTTCCTGCGATGTTCCGGATGGCGACACAGATTGGCTGGAACGGCTCGACAATGTG
>Ga0102812_10002088_pt1 | contig 13593 bp, 11 predicted proteins | sample ColrivemetaGS713_FD_79334 | JGI IMG/M metagenome (GOLD analysis project Ga0102812, IMG submission 79334) | Estuarine microbial communities from the Columbia River estuary - Flood tide ETM metaG S.713 | ecosystem: Environmental > Aquatic > Marine > Intertidal zone > Estuary | place: USA... | reverse complement strand
TCAGCAGCAGGCTGCTGTGCTGCAGACGGTCCATGATCGGACCTTTTACCTCGGCCAGATTCAGGCGAATACCGCGACCTTTGAGGACCCGGTTGAGCTCTACCAGCGCGTAGAGGCCGGTGGTATCGATGGTATTGACGGCAGACATCACCAGCACCACTTCGCGGTGAGTTTCCTGCAACTGCTCAAGCACACAGTCACTGACGCGTTCTGCGTTGCCGAAAAATATCCCCGCATCGATGCGCAGCAACAGCAGTTCGGGGTGCGTTTCCACCGCGTGCCGGGACACGTTGCGGAAGTGTTCAGTGCCTGGAATCCGGCCGATAACGGCTATATGCGGGCGGCTGGCCCGCGCAATCAGCGTGCCCAGCGACAGTAGCAACCCTACGATCACGCCCTCCTCGACACCCAGCAGCAGTACGCCGGCGAGGGTAGCGCCCCAGGCAAGTGCGTCGCCACGGTCATAGCGCCAGGCTTCACGCGGCGTGTCGAGATCGATCATGCCCAGCACGGCAATCATGATCGTCGCAGACAGTGCTGCCAGCGGCAGGGGTGCCATCCATCCGGTGGGTACGCACAGCAGCACGGCCATGAGTCCGGCGGTAATCACACTGGCTAAGGGGGTGTTGGCGCCGGCGGTGTAGTTGACCGCCGAGCGCGAAATGCTGCCGGTTACCGGGAACCCTCCTGAAATGGAGCTGGCCAGGTTGGCGGCGCCCAGACCCAGCAGTTCGTGGGTACCGTTGATGCGCTCACCGCGCTTTTGCGCCAGGCTGACCGAGGCGGACTGACTAGATAGAAAAATCATAAAGCCGATCAGCAGGGAGGGCAGCAGCAGCGTTCTCAACTGCTCCAGAGAAAGGGCCAATCCCAAGGACGGCAAGCCTGCAGGCACCTGCCCGACGACCTGAACCCCGGCCTTCGCAAGGTCAAAAAATACGACGCAGAGAATGGTCAGCGCCAGTACAAAAACCGGCGCCATCTTGGCCAGAATATCGGCGGCCTTGCTCGGTAGCCCCAGTCCGTTGAGAGCTTTGGTCAGGTACGAGCGGGCGAGCCACAGCAGCAGCAGAGAGGTCAGCCCGATAGCCGCGCCGGGCAGGTTGATCTGCTCCAGGGAGCCGCCCATCAAAGTCTTGAGCTGACTGGCTGCAATCACCAGCGCGGCGCCGGTGGTAAAACCACTGAGTACCGGGCGGCTGAGAAACTGGGCGAGAAAGCCCAGACGGAACATGCCGCAAAGAAACAACACCACGCCGGCAATCAGCGTCATTTGCGCGGCCATGGCCGAATACAGTTCAGAGCCAGCCGGTGCCAACCCTGCCAGGGATGTGGCGGTCATCAGCGAGGTAATCGCCATAGGCCCCACCGATTGCACCATGCTGCTGCCGAACAAGGCATAGGCGACAGCAGGTAACAGGCTCGCATACAGCCCTGCAACCGGTGGTAGCCCCGCGACCAGTGCGTAGGCCATGCCCTGCGGCACCATCATCAATACCACGATGATGCCGGCGGTCATGTCGCCGGCAAGTAGTTCGCGGCGGTACTGTTTAAGCCAAGACAGCATGTGTCTTCCCTCGGATTGATTGCATAACGACTGCAGTGTAGTAGGACGCTAGGCTGTCCATCAGAAAGGCAGCCTAACCTTGTGTGTGCATCGCGTCCATATTTACGGCTTGAATACGTTGTTTTGTGCCCGTCAATTGCAGATGTCCAGTGCATGGCGGCCCCGAAGGCTGTTCCTGTTTACCTCAGCAAAACCGTTCGCGACGAAACGGGAACAGGCCTTAGCACCAGCTGCATTCGGTCTGCGGGTGGCGTAACAGTTCGTCCACGTTGGCTTGCAGAATTCGATAGCTGACATTGCCGTACAGGGTTTGTCGGCCCTGGTTGAGGACGAAGGATGGGCTGCCCCGAATACCCAGGTCCCTGGCTGCACGGTAATCGCTGGTGAGTGCGGCGATGGCGCGGCCGTCTTCCAGGCTGGAGGTCAGCGCTGATTTCTCCAGGCCAAGTTCCCCGGCTAGTTCCTTTAACACTGACAGGTGGCTGATATCGCGAGCCTGCTGGAAAAACGCCTGCCGAATGCTCAGCGCCAGGCGCGCACAAGCGGCTTCGCCGTCGGAAAGTTGCACGGCTTTGAGCACCAGGTGGGCGTTGGCCGAGCTGGAAGGCTGCACCGTGCGCCACAAGTCGGGATGGATGCAGGCCTGATCAAAAGGCGCGCAGGCGTGCTGCACGTGATCGGCAAATCCGGCAAAGCCGCCCTTGGTTGTCCAGGCCTGATTGATCTTGCCCACGCTGTCGCCAAAGATATCGACGAAGTGATGGCGGATGGCGATCTGCTCGCCATATTGCGTGTGCAACTCGTCCATCCGTCGCTGGGCAATCCACGCCCAGATGCACAACACGTCCGAGTAGTAATCGATAGTGATGGGTTGGTTCATTGGGCACTCCGGGGATTGGGCATGCGGACGGGTGCTGGAAGCACACAAATGCGTTGATGTATCGACAGACTATTGATCAGCAAGGTGCTTTGCGAGCCAGTTGGAAATACGCGCTACCACGGCCTGGTTATCCTTCACCCAGCCGTAATGGCCTACCCGAAGCAGGCCCAGGTCAGCCGGCTGCAACTCTAGATGGGTGGCTGCGGCAGCAGGGTAGACGTTCAGCCGGTTGCTCACGCTGTCTGCAGCGACGACTTTGAGTGTTTCGCTTAGGGAATCCGAGGCCGTCGGGGCGATATTTTGCTGTTTTCCGGTCATGGCCATTGAGTCCTTGCGCAATGCGCTGAAGCTCAGAGATTAATCAATCGGACAGGCTGGTGAAATGCGCCAGAGGCAGAAAAGCCGACCGTTCGCACTTCTATGATTGCCGCGCGGTGGTCTGCTGGGCGAAAATAGCCGCCTTTTTCGCCCCCTTCGCTTCAGAAGCAGACTCTCAGGAGATCGTCGATGCCCAGCCGTCGTGAACGCGCCAATGCCATTCGTGCCCTCAGCATGGATGCCGTGCAGAAAGCCAACAGCGGCCACCCCGGCGCCCCGATGGGCATGGCGGACATCGCCGAAGTGCTGTGGCGTGACCACCTCAAGCACAACCCGGTAAACCCGCTATGGGCCGACCGTGACCGCTTCGTGCTGTCCAACGGGCATGGCTCGATGCTGATTTACTCGCTGCTGCACCTGACCGGCTATGACCTGTCGATCGACGACCTGAAGAATTTTCGTCAGCTGCACAGCAAGACTCCGGGCCACCCTGAATACGGCTACACCCCGGGTGTCGAAACCACCACCGGCCCGCTCGGGCAGGGCATCGCCAATGCCGTGGGCTTCGCCCTGGCAGAAAAAGTTCTGGGTGCGCAGTTCAATCGCGACGGTCACAATATCGTTGATCACCGCACCTACACCTTCCTCGGTGACGGCTGCATGATGGAAGGCATCAGCCATGAAGTCTGCTCGCTGGCCGGTACTCTCGGCCTGGCCAAGCTGACAGCCTTTTATGACGACAACGGTATTTCCATCGACGGCGAAGTCGAGGGCTGGTTCACCGATGACACCCCGGCGCGTTTCGAAGCCTATGGCTGGCAGGTGATCCGCAATGTCGACGGCCATGACGCCGAAGAAATCCAGACCGCAATTCAAACCGCCCACGCTGAAACTGCACGGCCTACGCTGATCTGCTGCAAAACCGTGATCGGCTTCGGCTCGCCGGGCAAGCAAGGTAAGGAAGAGTGCCACGGCGCGCCACTGGGTAATGACGAAATCATCGCAACCCGCGCTGCCTTGGGCTGGAAGCATGCTGCCTTCGAAATTCCGGCGGATATCTATGCCGAGTGGGACGCCAGGCAGGCAGGCGCTGCCAAAGAAACCGAGTGGAACCTGCGTTTTGCCGATTACGCCGAAGCGCATCCGCAACTGGCTGCCGAGCTGAAGCGGCGGATGGCCGGTGAGCTGCCGGGGGATTTTGCCGAGAAGGCTGCTGCCTATGTGCAGGAAGTGGCAAGCAAGGGCGAAACCATCGCCAGCCGCAAGGCCAGCCAGAATGCGCTGAATGCTCTTGGCCCGTTGTTGCCGGAGTTTCTTGGTGGCTCGGCCGACCTGGCCGGCTCCAACCTGACCCTGTGGAAGGGCTGCAAAGGCGTAACGGCGGAAGACGCCAGCGGCAACTATATGTACTACGGCGTTCGTGAGTTCGGCATGTGCGCGATCATGAATGGCGTGGCCCTGCATGGCGGCTTCGTGCCCTACGGCGCGACCTTCCTGATCTTCATGGAATACGCACGAAACGCGGTGCGCATGGCCGCACTGATGAAGCAGCGGGTGCTTTATGTGTTCACCCACGACTCCATCGGTCTCGGCGAAGACGGCCCGACCCACCAGCCGATCGAGCAGCTGGCCAGTTTGCGCGGCACGCCAAACCTGGATACCTGGCGCCCGGCCGATGCGGTGGAATCCGCAGTGGCCTGGAAGTACGCCATTGAGCGCAAGGACGGCCCCTCGGCGCTGATCTTCTCGCGGCAGAATCTGCCGCACCAACAACGCGACGCCCAACAGTTGGCTGATGTGGCGCGCGGTGCTTATGTGCTCAAGGACTGTGCCGGTGAGCCGGAGCTGATCCTGATAGCCACCGGCTCAGAAGTCGGTCTGGCGGTACAGGCCTGCGAGCAGCTGAGTGCGCAGGGCCGCAAGGTGCGCGTAGTGTCCATGCCATCAACCAGTGTGTTTGATCAGCAGGATGCCGGTTACAAACAGGATGTATTGCCGTTGCAGGTCAGCGCGCGTATTGCCATCGAGGCCTCCCATGCGGACTTCTGGTACAAGTACGTCGGTCTGGAAGGGCGCATCATCGGCATGACCACCTTCGGTGAGTCGGCTCCGGCGCCAGCGCTGTTCGAGGAGTTCGGCTTCACCGTCGAAAATCTGCTGGCAACTGCCGAAGAACTGCTGGAAGACTGATACGCATTGCTCCCCTCTCCCGCTTGCGGGTAGGGGCTGGGTGAGGGCTGTTGCTAGCAACCCTCTACCCGGCCCTCTCCCATAAATGGGCGAGGGAGTTGAAATCCCAAGCTGCGAGGCCCCATGCCTAACTCTCGCCCCTACAAAGTTGCACTCAACGGTTACGGCCGCATCGGTCGTTGCGTGTTGCGTGCGCTGCATGAGCGTGGGGCACAGGCCGGGCTCGAAATCGTCGCATTGAACGATCTGGCCGATCAGGCCAGCATCGAATACCTGACACGCTTCGACTCCACTCACGGGCGCTTTCCGGGTGAGGTACGGGTCGATGGTGACTGTCTGCATATCAACGGTGGCTGCGTACAGGTGTTGCGCCAGAGCACGCCGGAAGCCATTGACTGGGCGGCGCTGGATATCGACCTGCTGATCGAATGCTCCGGCCAGTACACCACTCGCGCCCAGGCCGAGCGCTTTCTGCGTGCCGGTGCCCCACGGGTGCTGTTGTCGCAACCGATGGCCAGCGAGGCGGATGCCGATGCGACCATCGTCTACGGCGTTAACCAGCAGCGGCTGAGCGGGCATGAGCGGCTGGTGTCCAACGCCTCCTGCACCACCAACTGCGGGGTGCCGCTGCTCAAGGTGCTGAATGAAACGATTGGCATAGACTATGTTTCGATTACCACCCTGCACTCGGCGATGAACGACCAGCCGGTGATCGATGCTTACCACCATGAGGATTTGCGCCGCACCCGCTCGGCTTTCCAGTCGGTGATTCCGGTGTCGACCGGGTTGGCCCGTGGCATCGAACGACTGTTGCCGGAGTTGCACGGGCGCATTCAGGCCAAGGCCATCCGCGTACCGACGCTGAATGTGTCCTGTCTGGATATCACCCTGCAAACTGCCCGTGACACCACTGCTGCGGAAGTCAATCAGCTGCTGCGTGCCGCCAGCGAAACCGGGCCGCTCAAGGGGCTGCTGGACTACACTGAATTGCCGCATGCCAGTTGCGATTTCAACCACGATGCGCATTCGGCGATTGTCGATGGCAGCCAGACCCGCGTTTCCGGCCCGCGCCTGGTCAACCTGCTGGCCTGGTTCGATAACGAGTGGGGCTTTGCCAATCGCATGCTCGATGTCGCCGAATACTTCCTCCTACAAGCCAAGCCACAAGCGAGCGAGCCAGGGCGAGACAAGGCAAAAGCAGGCGAAGACGCGCAGTTTACAGGTGGTAAATGAGTATTCTGAGCCTGCTTTTAACACCGTATCGCCGTCGCGCAGCCGCTTGTGGCTTGGCGTAACCAGCCCCGTTAAGGACTGATATATGATCGTTTTGAAGATGACTGACCTCGACCTCGCCGGTAAGCGCGTACTGATCCGTGAAGACCTCAACGTTCCGGTAAAAGACGGTGTGATCAAGAGCGATGCGCGGATTCTCGCCTCCCTGCCCACCATCAAACTGGCTCTGGAAAAAGGTGCAGCGGTGATGGTTTGCTCGCACCTGGGCCGCCCAGTTGAAGGCGAAGCCAGTGCGGAAAACAGCCTGGCGCCGGTGGCGGCTTACCTGAGCAAAGCGCTGGGCCGTGAAGTGCCGCTGGTAGCGGACTATCTCGACGGTGTTGAGCTGAATGCCGGCGAGATCGTGCTGTTCGAGAACGTGCGCTTCAACAAGGGTGAAAAGAAGAACGTAGACGAATTGGCGCAGAAATATGCCGCTCTGTGCGATGTTTTTGTTATGGACGCCTTTGGCACAGCGCACCGCGCCGAAGGCTCGACCCATGGCGTGGCCAAGTTTGCCAAAGTCGCCTGTGCCGGCCCGTTACTGGCTGCCGAGCTGGAGGCGCTGGGCAAGGCGCTGGGTCACCCGGCCAAGCCGATGGCAGCAATCGTCGCCGGTTCCAAAGTGTCGACCAAGCTCGATGTGCTGAACTCGTTATCGCAGATCTGCGATCAGCTGATCGTTGGTGGCGGTATCGCCAATACCTTCCTGGCGGCTGCCGGCTTTCCGGTAGGCAAATCGCTGTATGAAGCTGATCTGGTCGATACCGCCAAGGCAATTGCGGCCAAGGTTAGCGTGCCCTTGCCGGTGGATGTGGTAGTGGCCAAGGCGTTTGCCGAAGATGCCGAAGCCACGATCAAGCTGGTGGCCGATGTCGCAGAAGACGACATGATTCTGGATATCGGTCCGCAGACCGCGGCGCAATTCGCCGAGCTGCTCAAATCCTCGAAGACCATCCTGTGGAACGGCCCGGTCGGCGTGTTCGAGTTTGACCAGTTCGGTAACGGCACCAAGGTACTGGCAGAGGCCATTGCGGCCAGCCCGGCGTTTTCCATTGCCGGTGGTGGAGATACCCTGGCGGCGATCGACAAATATGGCGTGAGCGAGCAGATTTCCTATATATCCACCGGTGGTGGCGCGTTTCTCGAGTTTGTCGAGGGCAAGGTGTTGCCGGCCGTTGAAGTGCTGGAGTCACGGGCCAAGGCGTGATTTTTCCAGTGGAAAATCGTACGCCGCAGGCCGAATAATTAACGCGTAATGGCCATTGGCGATTGCGCAGGATTAACCAACCCTTACGGGAGACAGTAAACATGGCACTTATCAGTCTGCGTCAGATGCTCGATCACGCCGCCGAATTCGGTTACGGCGTGCCGGCTTTCAACGTCAACAACCTTGAGCAGATGCGCGCCATCATGGAAGCGGCGGACAAAACCGACTCGCCGGTGATCGTGCAGGCTTCAGCTGGCGCGCGCAAATACGCAGGGGCTCCGTTTCTGCGTCACCTGATTCTGGCAGCGATCGAAGAGTTCCCGCACATTCCGGTGTGCATGCACCAGGACCATGGCACCAGTCCGGATGTCTGCCAGCGTTCGATCCAGCTCGGCTTCAGCTCGGTGATGATGGATGGTTCGTTGAAAGCCGACGGCAAGACTCCGGCTGACTACGACTACAACGTGCGCGTTACCCAGGAAACCGTGGCTTTTTCCCACGCCTGTGGTGTCTCGGTAGAGGGTGAGCTGGGTTGTCTGGGCAGTCTGGAAACCGGCCAGGCCGGTGAAGAAGACGGCGTCGGTGCTGAAGGCATTCTCGACCACAGCCAGATGCTGACTGATCCTGAGGAAGCGGCGGATTTCGTCAAGCGCACCCAGGTGGATTCCCTGGCCATCGCCATCGGTACCAGCCACGGCGCCTACAAGTTCACCAAGCCACCGACTGGCGACATTCTGGATATCGACCGGATCAAGGCGATCCATGCACGTATCCCCAATACCCACCTGGTGATGCACGGCTCAAGCTCGGTACCGCAGGAGTGGCTGGCGATCATCAATCAGTACGGCGGCGACATCAAGGAAACCTACGGCGTACCGGTTGAGGAAATCGTCGAAGGCATCAAACACGGCGTGCGCAAGGTCAATATCGATACCGACCTGCGTCTGGCCTCAACCGGTGCCATGCGACGGATGATGGCCGAACAGCCCAGCGAGTTCGATCCGCGCAAGTTTTTCGGCAAAACGGTGGAAGCCATGCGTGATATCTGCATCGCCCGTTATGAAGCCTTTGGCACAGCCGGCAACGCTTCGAAGATCAAGCCGGTCACCCTTGAGGCAATGTTCCAGCGTTACGCTAGTGGTGAGCTGGCCGCCAAGGTCAATTAAGGCCTGGCGCCATAACAAAGGCCCGCCTCGGCGGGCTTTTGTATTTTATACAGGGTGGGCTTTAGCCCGCCGTGCGAACTTTGCTGGCGGTGGGCTGAAGCCCACCCTACGAAATGCGTGAATTAATAGAGCCATGACCACAGCCCTGAAATACCTGCGCGGCTATCCGTCCAACTTGCTACTGCAGGTCAGTCAACTGCAGGAGCAAGGGCGGCTGGGTGACTACCTGCAACAGCGCTATCCGGAGCGGCATTCGGTGCAGAGCGACAAGGCGCTGTATGGCTATGCCGTAGAGCTCAAGCAGGAGTTCCTGCGTAACGCGCCAGGGTTGGACAAGGTGCTCTACGACAGCAAGCTGGATGTGGTCAGACATGCACTCGGCCTGCATACGGCCGTGTCGCGAGTGCATGGCGGTAACCTGAGGGCGAAGAAGGAAATCCGTATCGCGGCGTTGTTTCGCGATGCGGCACCAGAGTTTCTCAAGATGATTGTGGTGCATGAACTGGCGCATTTGCGCGAGTTCGAGCACAACAAGGCCTTCTACAAGTTATGCGAACACATGCTGCCGGGTTACCAGCAGCTGGAGTTCGATTTGCGCGTGTGGCTGACCTGGCGAGCAAGCGGGGATCAGTAGCCGGGTGATCTGCTTTGGCTCAGCGCAGCAGTCAGGCGAAGCCGTGCTGGCGCCAGGCTTCGTAAACCACCACGGCAACGGCATTTGACAGGTTCAGGCTACGGCTCTCGGGACGCATCGGCAGACGCAGGCGCTGCTCGGCGGGAACGCTTTCGCGAATCTCTACAGGCAGTCCACGGCTCTCCGGGCCGAACAGAAATATATCTCCTGGCTGATAAGCGACCTCGGCGTAGCTATGGCTGCCTTTGGTGGTAAAGGCGAACAGGCGCTGGCTGCCAATCTCCGCCAGACAGTCCGACAGGTTCTGGTGGCGCTTGAGGGGGGCATATTCGTGATAGTCGAGTCCGGCGCGGCGCAGGCGTTTGTCATCCAGTTCGAAACCCAGCGGTTCGATCAGGTGCAACTGGCTGCCGGTGTTGGCGCACAGGCGGATGATGTTGCCGGTATTGGGCGGAATTTCCGGTTCGAACAAGACGATATGAAACATGGATAGACTCGGGTTGCGTGGAGGGGCTGCGACCCAGTGCCGAGCTGGCGCATTCAACTGGATGCGCTGCAGGCCACAGGCTGGCAGCTCGCCAGCCTAACCTGATGCTAGGCGTCTTCGCTATCCTCGTCGTCGCCTGAAACACTTAGTTCAAGCTCCTTGATCTTGCGGGTCAGGGTGTTGCGCCCCCAGCCCAGCAACAGCGCGGCATCCCGGCGCCGGCCGGCGGTGTGCTTGAGGGCGATCTCGATCATGATCCGCTCAAAGGCGGGCACGGCCACGTCCAGCAGATTGCCTTGCCCGCGCGTCAGCGCCTGGTCGGCCCATTGGCGAAGGGCATGCTCCCAGCTGGCATCAATCGGCCTGTCGGGCTGTTGCTTCAGCAGCTCCGGTGGCAGGTCATCTACATGCACTTCGCGGCCGGAAGCCATTACCGTGATCCAGCGACAGGTGTTCTCCAGCTGTCGCACGTTACCCGGCCAAGGCAGGTGCTTGAGGTAGTCCTCGGTTTCCTTTTTCAGCAACTTGGGCTCAACGCTCAGTTCTTGAGCTGCGCGGCTGAGGAAGTGCCGGGCCAGGACCGGAATATCTTCACGACGGTCTGAAAGCCTGGGGATATGGATACGAATGACGTTGAGGCGATGGAACAGGTCTTCACGGAACTTGCCTTCCTGCACCAGGCCTTCCAGATTCTGGTGGGTAGCGGCGATGATGCGCACATCGACTTTGACCGGGATATGGCCGCCAACCCGGTAGAACTCACCGTCAGCCAGCACGCGCAGCAGACGGGTCTGGGTATCGGCAGGCATGTCGCCAATTTCATCGAGAAACAGGGTGCCGCCATCGGCTTGTTCGAAACGCCCGCGGCGCAAGCTGCCGGCGCCGGTAAACGCACCTTTTTCATGGCCAAACAGTTCGGACTCCATCAGGTCTTTCGGAATCGCCGCCATATTCAGGGCGATGAAGGGGGCTCTGGCGCGAGGGCTGTGGCGGTGCAGTGCATGGGCAACCAGCTCCTTGCCGGTGCCCGACTCGCCATTGATCAGTACGGTGATGTTGGAGTGCGAGAGGCGGCCAATAGCACGGAATACCTCCTGCATGGCCGGGGCTTCGCCAAGAATTTCCGGCGTTGCCGCCTGTACGGCCGGGGTGGCGCCGCTTTCCTGCTCCCGGGCATGCTGGCACGCGCGCTTGACCAGGGCTATGGCTTCATCCACATCGAAGGGCTTGGGCAGGTACTCGAATGCGCCGCCCTGGTAAGACGCCACGGCGCTGTCCAGATCGGAGTGCGCCGTGATGATGATTACCGGCAGGCGCGGGAAGCGCTCGCGCAACTCGGCCAGCAGGTCAAGTCCGCTGGTGCCGGGCATGCGGATGTCGGAAATGATTACATCCGGCTGCTGGTGCTCCAGCCGGCTGAGCAAGCTGCTGGCATTGTCAAAGGTCTGCGGGGACATGCCTTCCTGTTGCAGGGCCTTTTCCAGTACCCAGCGGATGGAGCGGTCATCGTCGACGACCCAGATGGACTCACTGTGGCTCATGGATGTGTTGCTCCTTGTTCAAGCGGCAGTAACAGGCTGAATACGGTATGGCCGGGCTGGCTCTCGCATTCGATCAGGCCCTGATGCTGGCTGATGATGTTCTGGGTGATGGCCAGACCGAGGCCGGTGCCGTCTGCACGGCCGCTGACCATCGGGTAGAAAATGGTGTCTTGCAACTCCGCAGCTACGCCCGGGCCGTTGTCGATGATTTCGACCTTGCACGCCAGTCGGTGCCGGGTATGGCCGATGGTGAGCTGGCGCAGGGCGCGGCTGCGCAGGGTAATGTGGCCGTCGTGTGGCTGGGAGGAGCTAGCCAGCGCCTGCATGGAATTACGCACGATGTTGAGCACGGCCTGAATCATCTGTTCGCGATCAATCAGAACGTCAGGAATGCTCGGGTCATAGTCGCGCACCAGCGTGATACCGCCCTGGCTTTCCATATCGACCAGCTGACAGACGCGCTCCAGTACTTCATGGATATTGGTCAGGGTGAGGGACGGTAGCTTGTTGGAGCCAAGCATGCGATCCACCAGATTGCGCAGGCGATCTGCCTCTTCAATGATGACGTCGGTGTAATCCTTCTGCCCCGGCTCATTAAGTTCGCGGGCCAGCAACTGAGCCGCGCCACGGATGCCGCCCAGCGGGTTCTTTATCTCGTGGGCCAGACCGCGCACCAGCATCTTGGTCGTTTCCTGCTTGGATAGCTGTGCTTCTTCCTTGGTAATGCGCAACAGGCGGTCGCGCGGAAGAATTTCCAGTAACAGATAAGCTCCCGCGCGGTTGTGTACCGGCGTGGCAGCATAGTCAACGGTCAGCACCTGGCCGTTGTGCGTGGTGAGTACGGCCTCGCGACGGGTAAACGGGCTGGCTGACTGGACAGACTGCTGCAGCGAGCTCAGTGCTTCAGGGGATTCATTGAACAGCTCGCGTAGATGTTGACCATGAATGCGTTGCCCGCTGACGGCGAGCAGCATTTCGGCAGCCGGATTCATGTATTCCAGCTGCAGTTCTGCGTCGAGCAGCAAAATTGCAGTAGTCAGGTTGTCCAGCAGCAAGCGGTGCAGTGCGTCGTTGATGGTCATGGTGCAGTGCGGTGGCCTGAAGGGTAAGTGATCAGCGCTGCGCTATTGCGGTGCCGTTACTTGGTTACTGCAAGAAGTAAACCAATGCAGCCCGATTGCCGCGCAAGCACCTGAATCAGTGGCAGATTGCCAGAGGCATGGGCTGCCAGAGCGCACCGATCCGGATCGGCAAGTGTCTAGCTTAAGCGCTAAAACGGCGTGACGCACCAAATTGGTGCTTTGGCTGAAAATCGCCTTAGAAAAACGGGATAAACGGGATGTCACTTTTCGGTTGGGGCTTATCTTTCAAGGGGCACTCCGGCCTTACGCCATAGTCCAGGAGTCTGCATGGCTGCGCCCGGCGCTTGGAGCTCAGGGAGACACGCCGAACATGCACCGGCTGGCTGGGGGTGCGCTCGATTACCTGGCCCTGGCTGTCGATGATTTCTACTGCCAGCTGGTGGGTGCCGCGGTCCAGGTTTTCCAGTGGAAAGACCGCGCTGCGGCTTGGCGGGCCAACTTCCTTGCCGTCGAAAAGCAGCCTGTAACTGTGTTCGGGCAATAGCGCCGGTTCGCTGTTGATGGTAACCATCAGATTGCCTGCGGCGTCCTCAACCACGCTGTCGGGCTCGGGAAAGAGTATCCGCAGTACCTGGTAGGTGGGGGCGGCAACCGGCGTTGCGGGCTGTGCTCGCGGACGCTCAGGGCTTTTGATGACGGGCATCTGGTTCATTGGCGCCATTTCTACGCGTTTGGCATTGCCGGGTTTCGGCTGGTCGGTATATACCCGGTTGCCATCGGCGTCGATATAAGTGAACACCTCGGCAAGTGCTGAAGAGCAGGCGCCCGCAATCATCAGGCTGATGATCAGACGCACTGCTGCGCTATGCCGGCTCAACGAGGCGTCGGTTTTGCGCCGCCGTTGGCAACGCGCTGTACGGTAAAGCTGACCGGGGCGCTTTGCTGGATAACCTGATCACCAGCTTTCACCTGTAACGCCAGCGTATGCTCGCCGCGATCAATTTCGGTCAATTGCAACATTGGCACATTGGTCGGCGAGCCGTAGGGTTGGCCGTCGAGCAAAAGTTGCAGGCTGTGTCCTGGGCGCAGTGGCGGCTGTAGTGAGGCGCCCACGGTAAAGGTGCCGTTGTTGGCGCGCAGTGCTTCGTCGGTAGGCAGATTGGTCAGCTGCACGCTGGTGTAAGGCAGGCTCTGTCCGGATGTAGTGGTTGTTTCGCTGGTCGATACCGGGGCGCTGACTTCTGGT
>Ga0102812_10002082_pt1 | contig 13602 bp, 12 predicted proteins | sample ColrivemetaGS713_FD_79334 | JGI IMG/M metagenome (GOLD analysis project Ga0102812, IMG submission 79334) | Estuarine microbial communities from the Columbia River estuary - Flood tide ETM metaG S.713 | ecosystem: Environmental > Aquatic > Marine > Intertidal zone > Estuary | place: USA... | reverse complement strand
TTTCCGTCATCTTCAATAACGATTTTGGTAACGTAGTAAAAGGTTAATCCTGCTGCTTTTTTTCCACTTGGCAAACTCACAATATCGTTTGTTCTGCCAATTAATGTTTCAAGAATTGGTTTATTTAAAGTGCTCGCTTTCGATAGCTTCCCAATATCGCCCAAATCATATCTAATAAACGGATGTGCTTTGTTGTAAAGCGATGTTATAACTAACCGACCTGCTTCACCATAAGGTAAAACATGGTTATTTACATCCAGAATTTCAACATACAAATCTTCCGTATTTATCAGCCATTCTTGTTTTGAATTTTGAAATGCAATCAAACCTAATTCCGCAGCGCCATATTCGTTAATAACAGGAATTCCAAGTTGATTTTCTAACAGCAATCTATCTGCTTCAAAAAGCATTTCAGAAGTTACAATACATGCTTTAAGTGAAGGGCAAATAGTCTTTAAAACGAGGTTTTTATGTTTCAAATATTTAGAAAATTGAACAATGGCACTCGTGTATCCGTTAATATAATCGAAATTGGTATTCTTAAATTTAATGATGTTTTTTTCAAGTTGTACTTCACTTAAATCGAAAACAGAAAAGCGATAACGGTTGCTCAGAAAATCTTTAAATTGCTCTTTGTAATACCCTAATTTATTTAATGGAATACCATAGAATCTAGCTTGCTTTGAGGTGTTGAAGTCTAAATTGAGCCAACTATATCGGTCAATAAAACCTGCCCAAGTAAGGGCGTGACAAAATTTGTCTTTAGCAAAAATAAAAGGGTCACCCGAAGACCCTGAAGTTTTGTTTGTATAAACACGTTTTGATGTGAAATCTTCAGAAAGACGTCTGTTTAATGGTTGCTGTAAATCGCGTTTAGTCATTACAGGAACGTTATACCATTCTTTCGAATTAGCTCCTTTAGCAAACGTTTTGTAAAATGGGTTGTGCTTTAAATGATATTCAACAATGTCTTGTTTTTTGGCTTCAATATATGTGCTTAATTCAGTCTCATTTTTCTTTTGAATGGTTTCAAATACAGTTTTAGCCTTTTTAAGAGGATAACCATTAACTTTTAAAGAAATATTGAATAAATTCAAGGTAAAACATAATTTTTGTAAAGTAAATAAAAATTATTCGTGTATTCGAAGCATTAATTTTATTTTTGTACCACATTATAAAACAATACAATGAATATTTTAATTCTTGGTTCAGGCGGAAGAGAACATACTTTTGCTTGGAAAATTAATCAAAGTCCGTTATGCAAAAACTTATTTGTAGCTCCTGGAAACTCTGGAACTGCAACAATTGCGACCAATGTGAACATAGGGGTTAATGATTTTGATGCTATTAAAGTATTAGTTTTAAGAGAAGACATTGATATGGTTGTTGTGGGCCCGGAAGATCCATTGGTCAATGGGATTCATGATTATTTTTTAAATGACAATGCTATAAAACATGTAGCCATAATTGGACCACAAAAAGCCGCCGCAGAACTCGAGGGCAGTAAAGAATTTGCTAAAGAATTTTTATACCGCCATAACATTCCAACGGCAGCTTATGAAAGTTTTACAAAAGAAACTGTTGAAAAAGGCTATGCATTTTTAGAAACCTTAAATGCGCCATATGTTTTAAAGGCTGATGGTTTAGCGGCAGGTAAAGGGGTGGTTATTTTAAATGATATTAGTGAAGCAAAAGCAGAATTAAAAAGCATGTTAGTGCATGCTAAATTCGGTCAAGCAAGTACCAAAGTAGTAATTGAAGAATTTTTAGACGGCATTGAGCTAAGTTGTTTTGTACTTACCGATGGGAAAAATTATAAAATATTGCCAACGGCTAAAGATTATAAACGGATTGGAGAAGGTGATACGGGTTTAAACACAGGAGGCATGGGAGCGGTTTCTCCGGTACCTTTTGCTACCGCTGAATTTCTACGTAAAATTGAAGAGCGCATCGTAAAACCTACTATTGCTGGTTTTAAAAAAGATAATTTACCTTATGTTGGCTTTGTGTTTATAGGACTTATAAAAGTTGGAAACGACCCAAAAGTTATTGTGTACAACGTTCGTATGGGTGATCCAGAAACCGAGGTTGTTTTACCAAGATTAAAAAACGATTTTGTCGAAATTCTTCAGGCTATGGCTCATGGCACTTTAGATAAAATTAATATTGAAATTGATAAACGTGCTGCCACAACTATAATGCTGGTGTCAGGCGGTTACCCTGAAGCTTATGAAAAAGGCAAAGAAATTTCAGGAATTGAAACTATTGAAGACTCCATTGCATTTCATGCAGGGGCTCAATTAAAAGACGGTAAAGTAGTTACTTCCGGGGGTCGTGTTATGGCCATAACATCTTATGGGAATACGTACCAAGAGGCCATAAAAAAATCTTACCAAAGTATAGAAAAACTACATTTTGATAAGATGAATTATCGTAAAGATATAGGATTCGATTTATAAATAAGAATGAGCAGAGATGCTTTTGTCCTCTTCATTATTATCGTTATAGCCTTTTAATTTTTTCATCCAATATACAAAAGCAGTAAAACCAATAATTAAGAAAATCCAAGATATAGCATTTGCTGCAAACCAGTTTGTAAGCTCTAAAACTCTTAATGCATCTAACGGAGTAAAAAGAAAATTTACAAATAAATCCTGTATAGCGTTAAAAAAATCTTTCATAATTAAAATATATTGTTTTAAACAAGTAACTATTTCCTCAATGATTTTTAACAAATCACTTATAGAGTTAGTATATTTACGAAGCAAAAATACAAAAACAGTTAATGATAACAAGCATTTTTAATAAATCTAAATCAATAAATTTTATCATTGTTTTTTTAGTTACCATTTTGGCGTTTCTTACAGCTAGAATCGGAACTGTAAATTATCCAATGACTCCTGCTTATATTTTCAAGCAACTTGCAATTTTTAGTATTTGCGTTTTAACGATCGTGGTATTCAATTTTATTATTACCAAAAATAACTTATCGAAAAAGAACAACTACGAAGTCCTGTTATTCAGCCTTTTTTTGTTAACATTAGTTGAAACAACACTTAGTACAGATATTCTTTTATCAAACTTTTTTGTGTTATTGGGACTTAGAAGAATAGTAAGTTTGAAGTCTCAACAGAACGTTAAAAACAAACTTTTTGATGCGGCTTTATGGATAACGGTCGCATCATTATTCTATTTTTGGGCAATTCTGTTTTTAATTGTAATAGTCCTGAGTTTAATATTATATACCGATAATAATTTACGACACTGGTTAATTCCGTTTTTTGGGATAGCAACGGTTGTTGTAATTGCGGTATGTGCTTCAATAATAATGTATAATGATTATTTTACAATATTTAAAGGAACTGCAGTTCTTAGCTATGACTTTAGCACATACAATTCTACCCGTTATTTAGTAGCTATAACAACGCTTTTATCTTTTGGAATTTGGTCGTCAATATTTTATTTACAGGAAATAAAAAAGAAAAAAAAGGCCTTCAGGGCATCATTTAAAATCGTATTGTTCGCAGCCGCTATTGCATTTATAATTATACTAATAGCGCCAGTTAAAAAAGGGAGTGAATTTTTATTTTTATTTGCACCACTTGCAATAATTATAACAAATTATATTGAAATAATCCCAGATAAGTGGTTTAAAGAGGCATTTCTGTGGGCACTGGTAATAATTCCTTTTGTGTTATTATCGCTGTAGTTTTTCACCAAATGCTAAATCGCCGGCATCTCCAAGTCCAGGAATAATATATCCTTTTTCATTAAGTTTTTCGTCCACCGCAGCAATCCATAAATGTGTGGATGCATCAAAGTGATTTTCAACAAAATCAATACCATCCTTCGCGCCAATGACGCTTACTAAATGAATTTCTTTGGGAGTTCCAAAAGGCTTTAAAGCTTCAAACGTAGAAACCATCGACTGGCCCGTTGCTAACATGGGATCTGCTAAAATAAGTATTTTGTTTTCTAAATTCGGACAAGCCAAATATTCAACTATAATTTCAAAACTCTCAGAGTTATTTTCATGATGTCTATAGGCTGAAATAAAAGCGTTTTCTGCGGTATCAAAATAATTAAGTAATCCATTATGCAATGGCACTCCGGCTCGTAAAATCGAACATAACACAATATTATCGTTTATTAAATTAATAGGACTTACCCCTAAAGGCGTATCTATTAAAGATGCTTTATAATTTAATACTTTACTCATTTCATACCCTAAAATCTCACCAATGCGCTCAATATTTCTTCTAAAACGCATGCTATCTTTTTGAATAGTAACGTTTCGTATTTCTGCAATAAAAGTGTTTAAAATGGAGTTGTTTTGAGATATATTATGAATATGCATAACTTACAGGTGTATTTTGATAAGTAAAGTTAATTAAATAGTACCACATACAAGTTTACTAAATGTGTTTTTATATTTTGAAACCGTTGAATGAACCTTTTGCGTTTTCATAAAGTTTCTTATATTATTTATGTAATTTTGTACTATAAAATAGATACATCATGTTTACAACAAAAGCGAATGCCATTTTTCAAGACGTTATTAAGCAATATCACATAATTAATACCGTTGATCAACCATTTAAAAACAAATATGCTGAAAGTGATTTACTAGAGTATTTGTTATACAGAAAATGCTGGATAGATACCGTACAATGGCATTATGAAGATATTATTCGCGATCCGCAAATAGACCCAGTTGCTGCCTTAACTTTAAAGCGCAAAATTGATGCTTCAAACCAAGACAGAACCGATATGGTGGAGTATATTGATAGTTATTTTTTAGATAAATACAAGCATGTAACTCAAAAAGCTAATGCTACTATTAATACAGAAAGTCCAGCCTGGGGTGTAGATAGATTATCTATTTTGGCGTTGAAAATTTTTCATATGAATGAAGAAGCAACTCGTGTTGATGCTTCAGATGTACATCGTGCTGCATGCCAGAAAAAACTAGATATTTTATTAGACCAGCGTGTAGATTTATCTACAGCGATTGACACGTTATTAAGCGACATTGAAAAAGGTGATAAGTACATGAAAGTGTATAAGCAAATGAAAATGTACAATGATGATGAGTTAAACCCAGTTTTGAGAGGTCAGAAGTAATTTATCATTCTTAAAATTTACATGCCAACATCACCCAAACACATCCTCGTTATTCGATTATCTGCCATGGGTGATGTTGCCATGACCATTCCTGTTTTAAGGGCTTTTACAGAACAATACCCCAGTGTTAAAATAACCGTTTTAACGAAAGAAACGTACAAACCATTTTTTAGAGATTTATCAAATGTTTCGGTGGTTTGTGCTGAGGTTAATGGTAAACACAAAAATTTATTTGGGCTCTATAAACTTTCAAAAGAATTAAAAAACTTAGGAATTGAAGCAGTTGCAGATTTGCATAATGTGCTGCGAAGTAATATTTTAAAGTTCTTTTTCTTCGGAAAATTATTTGTTCAAATTGATAAAGGCAGAGCCGAAAAGAAGGCATTAGTTACAGGCGTATGTTTCGAGCAACTTAAAACAACACCTCAGCGCTATATGGATGTTTTTGAGACCTTAGGGTTTCCATTAAATTTAACGAATCCTAATTTTTCCCCAAAGGCAATTTTAAACGATAAAATGAAATCGGTCTTAGGAGAACTTTCAACAAAATTAATAGGAATTGCACCTTTTGCGGCTCATGAAGGAAAAATGTATCCTTTAGATGAAATGAAACTAGTGATTGAGGCACTTTCAAAAGATTACAAAGTGGTTTTATTTGGAGGTGGGCTAAAGGAAATAACTATTTTAAATAGTTTTGAAGATGCTTTTGAAAATGTTGTAAATGTAGCCGGAAAACTTTCGATAGACGAAGAGTTGGATATTATTTCAAATTTAGATATAATGCTTTCAATGGATTCGGGGAACGCACATTTAGCAGCCATGTTAGGTATAAAAACCGTTACCATTTGGGGAGTTACGCACCCATATGCAGGTTTTACTCCTTTTAATCAGCCAACAGATTACGCACTATTATCTGATAGAAATAAGTTTCCTAAAATCCCAACTTCCGTTTACGGAAACAAGTATCCAGAAAACTATAAAGAAGCTTCCAGAAGTATTTCTCCAAAAACAATTATTAAAAAGATTAAATCTTTAATCTAAAAGCGTAACAATTTACCGTCTAACAACTAAAGTCTAGCGTCTGTTTCTAAACATCATCATAATCCACAACAATAGTTGGCGTGGTTGGTTGTGCCTGACACGTTAAAATCAATCCGTCAGCAACTTCTTTTTCAGTTAGAATATTATTTTGGCGCATGGTAACTTCACCTTCTTTTAAACGCGCTAAGCAACTACTGCAAATACCGCCTTGGCAAGAATATGGTGCATCAATATCTTCATCTAAAGCAGCCTCAAGAATTGTTTGTTTTTGAGACATTTCAATAGTGGTTGTTTCATCATCAACCGTTATTGTTGCTTGAGTTTTACCACTAAGACCAGATTTTCCTTCAACTTCAGCTGGTTTTGCGGCCTTAAAAAGTTCAAAATGGATACGATCTTTTTCAATACCATTAGCGGTTAAAACATCTTTTACGGTGTGTATCATCGCTTCTGGCCCGCAAAGATAAAATGCATCTACTTCAATATGTTTATGCTTATTTAGCATCACATAATTAACCGTGCTTTTTTCAATTCTACCAAAAATAGAATCGTCCTTATCTTGTTTACTAAATACAAATTGAATAGAAAATCGATCTTTATATTCGTGCTGAAGTTCCAAAAGTTCGTTTAAGAACATAGTATCTTCAGTCGATTTGTTTCCATAAACCAAAATAACTTTGCTGTGAATTTCTTCTTCTAAAGCACATTTTATGATGCTTAAAATAGGTGTAATGCCACTTCCGGCAGCAAAAGCCGCTATATTTTTTGTTTTAGAATCGTTTGGTTCAAAAATAAAATGACCTTTAGGAGGTGCGATTTCTAAAACATCACCTACTTTTAATTTATAGTTTGCATACGATGAAAATGTACCGTCTTGAACTGCTTTAATCGCAATTTTTAGTTCGCCACTTTTAGGCGACGCACATAACGAATAATCGCGTCGCACCTCATTGCCATTAAGATTTGCTTTTAGAGTAACGTACTGCCCTGCTTGAAAAGCATAAGCGTCTTTTAAATTATCGGGCACATTAAAAGCAATACTTATAGCGTTATTGGCTTCTTTTTTTATATTTTTAATGGATAGTTTGTGGAATGATGACATGTGTTGTTTTTTGACAAAAATAATGAAGCCATTACATTTTTAGTCTATAATTACTAAAAAAATATTACATAATTTAGTTATGCATAAGAATATTATGCATATATTTATATCGTTATGGGGAATTCAAATTTATATAAAGGAAGTTTAACAACTATTATTTTAAAGCTGTTAAACGAACATGACAAAATGTATGGATATGAAATTACGCAAAAGGTAAAAGAGCTTACTAAAGGGGAGCTTTATATTACCGAAGGGGCTTTATACCCATCTTTACACAAACTTGAAGCTGAAGGTTTGCTAGACGTTGAGGTTTTAAAAGTTGACAATCGACTACGAAAATATTATAAATTAACGGAGGAAGGAACGAAAGAAACAGTGAGCAAATTAGCCGAATTAGAAAACTATATTAAAAATATGCGAGCTTTGGTAAACCCTAAATATCGTTTTGAGTAATGGAAAGGGCAGATAAAGCACAAATAGAAACTCTTTATGCTTTTACAAGGCAACACTATGTTGAATGGTATGACGTACAAACAGAGCTGGTGGATCATTTAGCAAATGGGATTGAAGAACAATGGCAAGAAAACCCGAATTTAACCTTCGATGAAGCTTTAAAAAATGAATTTAAGAAGTTTGGTGTTTTTGGTTTTATGGAAATCGTGGAGAATAAAACAAAGGCTTTAGAGAAATGTTATAGAATAGAAGTTTGGAAATGCCTAAAGCAATACTTTAGATTACCTAAAATAATAGTAACATTGTTTAGTGTTTGGGTTTTATTCGAGCTAATGCGACTATTTGAAAATAAAGACTATTTTGTGATACCAATGGTATTGATTGTTTTTAGTTATGTATTTTTTTATGCAAACAAGGAAAACTTAAGAATAAAAAGGAATTATAAAGAAACTGGAAAAAAGTGGCTATTTGAAAATATAAATGGACAAATGGGTGGATTTATTCATTTTTTCAATATTGGAATATATTTCCCTTTGATTTCTAATTCTAAGGCAGAATGGTCATTAACGGCTCAGTTTATTTTTTCTTTTTGCGTTGTGTTATACGTTCTATTCATTTATATCTCTTTAAATATAGTTTCTCCAAAACTCAGACAAAAATTATCAAAAGAACATCCGGAATATAATCTTACTTTTAAAATGTAACATTTTCTTACTAATTAATACTAATAAAAAAAACATTAACTATTAAAAACACTTAAAAATGAAAAAAATCTTACTACTATGTCTGTTTATATTTGCTGTAGCAACTCAAGCCCAAGAAAACGCCGAGTTTAAAGCAGAAACCATTGAATTTTTAAAATTAACCGGCGCTGGAAAAGCTTTTGAAAATGCTATTGATCAGATAGGGTATAATGTTCCAGAAGCCAAAAAAGAAGCTTATAATAAAGAAGCTGCAGGGACATTAGTTGGACTATATGATAAAATAGCCGATTTATATATGACAGAATTTACTCAAAGCGAGGTTAAAGAATTAGTAGTATTTTATCATACTGAATTAGGAAAAAAATTGGCTGATAAACAATTAGGATTAACCCAGAAAGCCATGGGTTTTGGACAATCTTGGGGAATGGAAGTAAGCCAGATAGCACAAAAACATAACTAAAAACGCAATATGATTAAACGCTTTTTAAGCTTAGAGTGGAAACAGTTTAGCAGAGCTTCGTATTTTCAAAAAGGAATAGCAATTAAAATATTGCTATTTTTTGCTGCATTATATTTTGGAGGTATCGCTGTTTTTTTAGGAGTAGGTATATTTTTTATTTTAAAGAAAGCAGTACCCGATGTCGACCCCATTGAAACAGTGAATAATTTTTTAATTTATTGGGTGTTATTCGATCTCGTTATTAGGTTTTTTATGCAGCAGTTACCTGTTATGAATATTAAACCATTAATGGCGATTCCTATAAAACGAAAAACAATTGTACATTTTTTATTAGGCAAAACAACGCTTTCATTTTTTAATATAATAACCATTTTATTATTTGTGCCATTTTGTGTGGTTTTACTTGTAAAAGGGTATGCTGTTTTAAATGTCATATGTTGGTTTTTAAGTATCATGTTCATCACATTAAGCGTTAATTTTCTTAATTTTTTAATTAATAAAAACAATACATTTTTCTACATAATAACAAGTGTTTTAGCCGTTTTAGTAGGGTTAGAGTTTTATGGCATTTACAAAACATCAGAACCTATAGGTATGGCGTTTAATGCCTTATTTAACAACCCTTATTTGGTTATAATACCTTTAGGTTTATTAATAGGTTTATATCGCCTTAATTTCAGTTATATTATAAACGAATTTTATTTAGACGGGGCAATTTCTAAAAAAGTTGAAAAAGTTGATACAACAGATTTAACTTGGATGAACCGATTTGGCAGTATTACTATCTTCCTTAAAAATGATGTGCGTTTAATATGGCGTAATGCCAGACCAAAACAGGTATTAATGATGTCGTTTCTGTTTTTATTTTATGGACTCATATTTTATACACAAGAAACGTATCAAAAAATGCCGGCATTTTTAGCCTTTGCATCTATGTTTGTAACAGGTGGATTTTTAATGACTTTTGGGCAGTTAGTTCCTTCATGGGATAGCGAGTATTATAAATTATTGATGAGTCAAAATATTCCTTACAGAAAGTATTTAGAATCAAAATGGTATTTAATGGTCGTTGCAGTAGCCATTTCGTTTGTATTAAGTACGCCTTATTTGTACTTCGGATGGAAAATTTTTGGAATGATTGCCGCTGGCGCCTTGTTTAATATTGGTTTAAATTCTTTTATAACATTATTTGGCGGCGCGCTAAACAGAGTGCCTATAGAGTTAAATGTAAAGGCCAAAGCTTTTGGAAACACAAATGGCTTCAACCCGACACAAATGCTAATAGCATTACCAAAATTAGTGCTCCCCATGTTGCTTTTTTATGTACCCTATAAATTAATCAATTTTGAAGTTGGGCTCATAGTATTGGCATTAAGTGGTGTTTTAGGTATTGTATTTAAAAATTTCTTTTTAAGTAAAATTGAAAGCATTTATCAAAAGGGGAAATACAAAACAATTGCTGCTTTTGCAGAAAAAAATTAATCTTCAGTTAAAAAACATTTAAGCATGATAACAACATCAAACTTATCAAAAAAATATAATAACAATTTAGTTTTAAAAATTGATTCTTTAGAGATTCCAAGAGGACAAAGTTTTGGTTTAGTGGGCAATAATGGTGCTGGAAAAACAACGTATTTCAGCTTGCTTTTAGATTTAATTCAGCCAACAACAGGGTATATTAATAACAACAATGTACTGGTGCATGAAAGTGAAGACTGGAAACCATTTACATCGTCGTTTATTGATGAAAGTTTTTTAATAGGTTATTTAACTGCCGAAGAATATTTTTATTTTATTGGCGAATTAAGAAATCAAAACAAAGCCGATGTTGATAAGCTTTTAGCTCAGTTTGAAGATTTTTTTCATGGCGAAATTTTAAAACAGAAAAAATATTTACGCGATTTAAGTAAAGGAAATCAAAAAAAGGCGGGAATTGTTGCTGCTTTAATAGGAAATCCTGAAGTTATAATTCTCGACGAACCTTTTGCAAATCTGGATCCAACTACTCAAATAAGACTTAAGGGGATTATTAAAGATTTAGCCGAAAAACAAGGAGTTACAGTATTAATTTCCAGTCACGATTTAATGCATGTTACCGATGTTTGCGAGCGCATTGTAGTATTAGAAAAGGGTGAAATTATAAAAGATTTGGCTACGAATTCAGCAACTTTAAAAGAATTGGAAGCCCACTTTTCTGGAACAACTGTAGTTTAAAAAACGTAATTTATTATAAAAATTTTGGACTTTCCCTGATTGTGGCTGATGGTTGCGTTAGGAATAATAGTGAAAAGCCCACAGCGACGCAGGAGCCAGGACTTGCAGCGAATAGCCCGACCCTTGTGGTAACGCCATGTATAAATATATTAACAGTGGCAACTTAACATCGCTCTGCGCCTTAACGAATTAGTATTAGACTTTTAACCCAAAAGTCGTTTCATTTTATAGGTTAATCAAAAAAGATGCTTATTTTTACCTGCTTACATAATATAAGCCCCAGTTTATAGTTATTTATTTAGACTAAAAATGCCAATATTGAAAATACCTTTTAAAGCAACACTTGTTTTTGCATGTACTATTATAGTGTTAGTAAGTTGTTCTAGAAAAAAGGACAAATTTATCAGTCGTAATTTTCATGCTGTTACGGCAGAGTTTAACGCGTTATATAATGGCTATAATGCTTTAGAAGAGGGGAGAAAAACGTTAAACGACGGCTATTTCGATAATTATTGGGAAGTTTTACCTATTGAACGTATGCAAATCTCTGAAGAAATTATGCTTCCGGGGCAATCTAAAAACGAAAACTTCACCAGAGCAGAAGAGAAAGCTGTAATAGCCATTCAAAAACATAGCATTTCAATAGAAGGTAAAGAAAAAAATCCTCAAATAGACGAAGCCTATTTATTGCTAGGGAAGGCAAGGTATTTCGACCAGCGATTTATCCCTGCTTTAGAGGCGTTTAACTTTATTCTATACAAATATCCGGCCAGCGACAAGATTAATCAGGCTAAGATTTGGCGCGAAAAAACCAATATTCGATTAGATAATGATGAGCTAGCCATAAAGAATCTGAAACGTTTATTAAAGCAAGAAAAACTGGAACAACAAGATTTGGCCGATGCCACCTCTATGCTGGCACAGGCATATTTAAACACAAAATCTATAGATAGTGCTATTACACAACTGGAAATAGCTTCAAATGCTACAAAAAATGATGATGAACGTGGTCGTTACAGATTTATTCAAGGGCAGTTGTATAATGATTTGGGTAAGAAGGACAGTGCTAATTTTGCATTTGACAAGGTAATTGAACTCAATCGTAGAACACCTCGAATGTATATGATTAGTGCGCATATCGAGAAAATCAAAAATTTCGATTATGAAAAAGGAAATAAATTTGAGTTATTAGAATTACTAACAGAACTTGAAGAAAATAGAGAAAATCGTCCGTTTTTAGATAAAATTTATCATCAAAAAGGCGCCTATTTTTTAAATAACAAATCCGACACTTTAGCGATAACTTATTTTAATAAGTCCTTAAGAACCAACTCGCAAGACAAAATATTAAAAGCCAAAAATTATGAAATTCTTGGCGACATGAATTTTGATAAATCGGTTTACAGAGAAGCTGGCAAATATTACGATAGCACGATGACAAACTTAGTGCTAAACTCTAAACCTTATCGAACAATAAAACGCAAAAGAGATAATTTGGAGGATGTAATTTATTATGAAGACATCGCCAAAGTAAATGATAGTGTTTTAAACCTGGTAAACCTATCGGAAGCAGATAGACTAACCTATTTTGAAAGTTTTATTGAAACCTTAAAAGTTAAAGCAGAAAAAGAAAAACTAAAAGCCGAAGCAGCGGAACGTAATTCAACAGGGTTAGTAACCACTAATAATAATATAGGAGCTAATATTCCACAGCGAGGTGGATTTCCAGGACAAGCAACTTCAACGTTTTATTTTTATAATCCTACCACGGCAGCGTATGGTAAGAACGAATTTGTGAAAATCTGGGGAGACAGAGTGTTAGAAGACGATTGGAGATGGTCTAACAAAACCAGATCCGGAAACGTAACGGGAGCAATATCGAATAATGTACTTGCTTCTGCTACAGAAGACGAACTATTCGATCCTCAATTTTATATTTCAAAAATTCCGACAGAAACAAAAGAAATTGACAGTATTTCTAAAGATAGAAATTATGCTTATTACCAACTTGGTCTCATTTATAAAGAGAAGTTTAAAGAATACGAATTAGCAAAAAGTAAATTTCAAAACTTGCTAAAAAGTAATCCGGAAGAGCGATTAATTCTACCGTCAAAATATAATTTGTATAAAATTTATGAGCTTCTTGGTGAAAATGATGAAGCCGCTATTGCAAAAACAGATATTGTTTCCAATTATCCAGAATCCAGATTTGCTACAATTTTAAATAATCCCGACTCAGCATCGGCTAAAGATGAAAATAGTCCAGAGAGTTTATATGAGGGGCTATATCAAAAATTTGAAAATCAGGAATATGCCGAGGTAATTTCAAAAACCGAAGAATACATCAATACGTTTGAAGGCGAACCTATTGTATCTAAATTAGAACTTTTAAAGGCTACGGCTTTGGGGCGTTTATATGGATATGAAGCTTATAGTAAAGCTATTAATTATTTAGCAATTACTTATGCAAATACAGAAGAAGGAAAGCAAGCACAAGATATTGA
>Ga0102812_10002080_pt1 | contig 13615 bp, 12 predicted proteins | sample ColrivemetaGS713_FD_79334 | JGI IMG/M metagenome (GOLD analysis project Ga0102812, IMG submission 79334) | Estuarine microbial communities from the Columbia River estuary - Flood tide ETM metaG S.713 | ecosystem: Environmental > Aquatic > Marine > Intertidal zone > Estuary | place: USA... | reverse complement strand
TCGCCAAGATGCTGGATGCGCTGAACATTACCCGATCCGAATTGGTTTTGGATATCGGTGCGGCGTATGGGTATTCCGCCGCAGTGATCGCGCGAATGGCAGAGGCGGTTGTTGCCGTCGAAGAAGATGAGGCCATGGCACATGAGGCACAGGAGGCTTTGACTGCAGCGGGCGCGGACAATGTGATCCTGCATACTGGGGCGTTGTCCGAGGGTGCATCACTACATGGCCCGTACGACGTGATTGTCGTCGAGGGTGGGATTGCAGAGTTGCCGGAAACACTGATTGCGCAGCTCAAGGACGGTGGCCGTATTGCTGGAATTTTCATGACGGGCGCATTGGGTGAGGTGCGGATCGGGCATAAAAGCAACGGACGCGTGTCATGGCGGCTGTCTTTCAATGCAGGCGCACCGATTTTGCCCGGATTTAAGAAACAGGCGGCCTTTCAACTTTAGGGCATGCAATGGCCTGTCGGGCAGTCGTGCTTGAAAAGAAGGCAGTTAACATGAGGACAACGACAATGGCAGGTTTGGCGAAGGCAACCCTCTGTGCCCTGGTGGTGAGTTTGACGCCGATTGCGACGCGTGCCGACACTTTGGCAGACGCGATGGTGGGGGCATATACCACCTCCGGATTGCTGGAACAAAACCGTGCATTGTTGCGTGCAGCTGATGAGGACGTTGCGGCAGCAACGGGCGCACTGCTCCCGATCGTGAATTATACCGCCAGAATGTCGCGCAGTTTCGGCGAAAGACAAACGGGGACGTTTGTCACGGACCTGGATGGTGATCAGGCATCGTTCAACATAGTTGCGGAACTCTTGCTTTATGATTTCGGCGCGACCGCCAACACCATTGAGGCGCGCAAGGAAACGGTGCTGGCCACGCGCCAGCAACTTGTCAGCATCGAGCAATCTGTGTTGCTGCGTGCAGTGTCGGCTTTTATGTCCGTGCGCTTCAGAGAAGAATTTGTCACCCTGCAACAGAACAACCTCAGAGTGCTTACGCAGGAATTGCGGGCGGCTCAGGACCGATTTGAAGTGGGCGAGGTGACCCGCACCGATGTGGCCCTTGCCGAATCCCGTCTGGCCGAAGCCAATAGTCGGCTTGCGACCGCGCAGGGCAACCTGTTGCAGGCCATCGAAGAGTACCGCAATGTGGTTGGCCGTGCGCCAGGCCGTTTGGTGACGCCGCCCAACCTGCCACGCATAGGCGACAGTGTCGAAACCGCCAAGGCGCTGGCCGTGCGTACACATCCCGATTTGCGCGCTGTCCAACACCAGGTTGCAGCCGCGGAGTTGACCATCTTGTCGGCCAAAGCGGCAGTAAACCCCAGCATATCGGCCAACACGCAATTCAACTTGACCGAAAACATCGACAGTTCGGATTTTGCGCGAAGCGGGAGTATCGGGATTGAACTGTCAGGGCCCATTTATCAGGGCGGGCGGATTTCATCCGGCGTGCGCCGCGCCATCGCCGCGCGCGATGCGCAACGCGGAAATCTGCATGCTGTCCAGCGGAATGTGGTCCAGGATGTCGGCAACGCCTATGCTGATCTGGCCGCACAGAGATCCAGCCTGCAAGCTACGGAAGGTCGGATCAAGGCGGCGCGGATCGCGTTCGAAGGCGTGCGCGAAGAGGCCAAACTGGGCGCGCGGACCACATTGGATGTGCTTGACGCCGAGCAGGAAGCACTTGATGCGGAGGCGGCGCGGATTTCGGCGCAGGCGAACCTTTATATCGCGGCCTACCGGGTGTTGCAGTCAACCGGGCGCTTGACGGTCAAAGATCTGGGGCTGCCGGTTCCGCAATATGATCCTGCGGCTTATTATGATCTGGTCAAAGACGCGCCGACGGCGAATTCCCGTCAGGGACAGCAGCTCGATAAAGTCCTGCGGGCCCTGCAAAAAGAGTAACTTTTTCCGGGGCCTATTGTGCCACCTCGGGTAGGGCGCTAAGATTCGTATTCGAGCAATTATGGTGCAGTACAATGTCAAAGCCGGTTCCAACAACGGACGTTGAAGACGTCTTGTCCTCTATTCGTCGATTGGTCGGAGAAGGCGCGCGGCCGGTCGTCAGGTCAGGACATGCTGATGCATCGGACAGGTTTGTGCTGACGCCTGCATTTCGTGTGGCCCAGACGACAGCTACGGCCCATGTATCGAGTATGGCTGATACGTTCGTGCTGAAGGACCCGGTGGCGCCCGCGCCTGTACCAGAAAAAAAAGAAGAACCTGTCGCGACGAGGGGTCCGCAGCGGTCTGACGAGCCTTTGGTTCTCACTCCTGAAAATGCAGCAGCGGCGGCCCCGAAACAGGTGGATACGGCATCGACGCTGAGCGCAAAGATTGCCGCGCTGGAAACCGCTATCGGCGGGATATCGACGCAGTGGGAACCGGACACGCCAGGCAGCGACGATTATTCAGGGACGCGCGCGCCTTCAATGTCGTGGGCTGATGATGTCGAGTTGGACGCGACAGGCAATCCCCTTGATCAGTCGCATGAAGAGCTTGAGCGCCCCGACCGAAAAGCAACGAACGAGGCGGTCAAGCGGCCTGTTGAAGACGCGGTTGATGACGATGATGACACCACCATTCTGGACGAGGATTCGCTGCGCGAACTGGTTGCTGACATCGTGCGTTCCGAATTGCAGGGCGAATTGGGCGAACGGATTACCCGCAATGTGCGAAAACTGGTGCGTCGGGAAATCCAGCGCGCGCTGACGGCACGGGATCTTCAGTAGGCGCGTTCAGGGTGTTTTTTGCGCGCTGATCGCCCAAAGCTGGTCAAGGTCGAGATGCATCTCCAGATGCGCTGCCAAATTGTCCAGAGTATCGTCAATCATGTGATCGTAATGAAGTGCGCTCGTCGCGCCGATTGTGTCTAGGAACATCGCACGAAAGGCGTCGTTTGCGAAAATTCCATGCAGATAGCAGCCCATAACGCGCCCGCTGGAGTTGGTAGCTCCCGTTGGCCCCTGACCCATATCCAGCCAAGCGCGGCTGCAATCCGGCCCATCGGTCTGCCCCATGTGAATCTCGTACCCTTCCACGGTAACGCCGGTTGGGATTTGGCGCCCGGTGCGTAGGGCCAGTTGCTTGAGCGGGGCCATTTCCGTGTCGATATCCAGATGACCCAGACCATCGACAACCGACGCAGGCCCCTCAAGCCCCAAGGGGTCGGCCACCCGTCGGCCCAGCATTTGATAACCGCCGCACAAGCCCAGAACGTGACCTCCGCGCCTTATATGAGCAGCAAGATCCACATCCCAACCTTCGGCGCGCAGGTCGGACAAATCCGCGATGGTTGATTTGCTGCCGGGCAGGATCACCAGATCCGCGTCGCCGGGCAGCGGGTGACCACGCGAAATCAACCGCAGATCAACACCCGGTTCGGCGGCCAGTGGATCCAGATCATCAAAATTGGCGATGCGTGGCAGCACCGGCACGGCCACAATGCATTTTCCCTTGGATGATCTGCGAGAAGGCAGGTCCATCACGTCTTCGGCAGGCAGACGGTGCGCCAGCTCGAACCAAGGCACGACACCCAGACAGGGCCATCCGGTGCGCGCTATGATATCGTCACGCCCGGCATCAAACAGACTGACATCACCGCGAAACTTGTTGATTGCAAAGCCGCGGATCATGGCGCGATCGCCTGCGTCCAGTACGGATTGGGTACCCACGATCTGCGCTATTACCCCGCCGCGGTCGATGTCACCTATCAGGACCACCGGGACTTTGGCGCGCCCTGCAAACCCCATGTTGGCGATGTCGCCCGCGCGCAGGTTTGTTTCTGCCGGGCTGCCTGCTCCCTCGACGATCACCAGATCACACTGATCTGCAATCCGGGCAAAGCTGTCCATGACGGGACCGATCAGCGTGCCTTTTCCCTGACCGAAATTTCGCGCTTCCTGTGTTCCTACGACTTTGCCTTGCACGATGATCTGAGCGTTATTGGCGGACTGTGGTTTGAGCAAGACCGGGTTCATGTCTACATGCGGAGCAACGCGGGCAGCGCGCGCTTGCAATGCCTGCGCACGACCGATCTCTCCGCCCTCTGGCGTCACGGCGGCGTTGTTTGACATGTTTTGCGGCTTGAACGGACGTACGGAAAGACCGCGCAGAACAAAGGCCCGTGCCAAACCTGCGACAATCATCGATTTTCCGACATTGCTGCCGGTGCCCTGGATCATGATTGCTCTGGCCATCGGTATCCTTGAAATTGTGTGACTCAACGAAAAACGCGCCCCAAAGGGACGCGCATTTCCGTCGTTCAGAACTATAGGATCAGGCGGCTTCTGCCTGTTGCGCCGCGTTGCGACGTTCGCTTTCTTCGCGCGACAGGGCGACGGATGTCCGAACACCTTTGCCGACAAAGTCCATCAGACCCGTCACAACACGTTCGTTCGGGTCAATTCCTGCACAGCTCAGCACTTCGCGCCCATCGCGCGACCGTGCCCAACGGGCGATCTGTTCAGGTCCATTGCCATACTTCTTGTCGTCTGCAATAGCATCATCGAGCGCAGCCAGTACCACGGCTGCAAATAGTTTGCGTGCACGATTGCCTTGTTCGTTATTAAAGGCTGTGCCGTCAACGAAGTCTTTCATTCGTCGTCCTTTCATTTATTCTTGCTCTTGTCTTTTCGGCGTGAGGCTCCTTATGACCGAAAGATCTCGATTCGGATACCCTGTTTTTGCATAGCATCTATGCATACTTTGCATAACATTCTGCACATGCAGCACGAGATTTCGTTGTCTTGCCACACACCTTCCACCCAGATATAGGGTGCGACAACATTCTATCAACCTTGCACAGCGGTTTAAAAACATGCCTAAAATCAATGGAAACGAGATACGTCCAGGTAATGTACTGGATCACGATGGCGGCCTATGGGCAGCGGTCAAGGTGGACCACGTGAAGCCCGGAAAAGGCGGTGCCTTCGCACAAGTCGAGCTTCGAAACTTACGTAACGGAACGAAGCTAAACGAACGGTTTCGGTCGGCTGACAAGGTCGAACGGGTGCGGTTGGAGCAGAAAGATCAGACTTTCCTGTATGAAGATAACGGAATGTTGGTCGTGATGGACACCGAAACCTACGAGCAGGTGCAATTGCCCGCGGAGTTGTTGGGCGAACGCCGCCCGTTTCTGCAGGACGGTATGAAGATCGTCGTCGAATTTTATGAAGAGGAAGCGTTGAACGCGACCTTGCCGCAAAAAGTCACCTGCCGGATCGTCGAGACCGAGCCGGTGGTCAAAGGCCAGACCGCCGCCAACTCCTTCAAGCCTGCGATTCTGGACAATGGTGTAAAGGTGATGGTGCCGCCGTTCGTCGGGCAGGACGAGGATATCATCGTGAACACCGAAACCATGGAATATTCCGAACGCGCGTAACTTTTGCGCAGAGTTACGAAACAGGCCGCGCCCAACATGGCGCGGCCTGATTTGTTTGAGACACTCAAAAACAAGCTATCCTGTTGTCGGAAGCGTACAGGGGCAGTGCTGGTTTACGGCTGCCGCATTTGATCAAGGGCAGGGGTAGGTTCGATCACATTCGCCGGACGGCAGCACCGGCCGCCTGCATCGTATCATCGGCGCGGTCAAAGCGCAGATAGGCCAGTGCGCGGTCGCCCGCCCGGCTCAGTAGGGTGCCTACGGATTTTCCATCTGCAGTGATCTCGGTGCCTGGGGCTGCATCGCCTGATACCGCGACTTGTGCCAGCCCTTTGCGCAGCTCGGTCTTGTGCTTCATCCGGGCGGTCACTTCCTGGCCCACATAGCAGCCCTTGCGAAAATCAACGCCGTGAAGCCGTTCGAACCCAACCTCCAGAATGAATGTATCGGGTGTCAGCTCGATCCCTGTCTCGGGGATCAGGTGCGCCACTCGCAACGCTGTCCAGTCGGTTGCGTCGTCCGTTTGTGGCGTTGTCCGATAGGCGCGCCATCCCAGTGCACTGTCGCGCGGATCAGCAAAGCCATCTTCCGGAACAGGCCCAAGGCCCCGATGCGCGAACATCTCCGTTTTGGCGATCGTGACATCTGCGCGCAACTTATACATCGACAGCCGCTGAACGAGCATATCGCCAAGATCATCAGCGACGTCTATCAGCAGCGATTCTGCATCCCGAACAACAAAGAAATCAGCGAGATATTTGCCCTGCGGGGTCAGCAGCGCGGCATAGATCATGCCCTGCTCCAGCCGGTTGACATCATTGGTAATCAACCCCTGCAGAAAGTCGGTCGCGTCTGCGCCAGACAACCTTAGAATGCGGCGAATGGTCATGGGGGCTCCTCTTTGCAGCACAGTTGTCATATAAACCGGCATCGGCAAAGTAAAAGAGGACCTTTTCCATGCGCGCACCGATCTCGGTGATCATTCCGACCTTGAATGCGGAAGCGTATCTGGGTTCTTGTCTTGCGTCGCTGATGCCTGGCCTGGAAGCGGGACTGATCCGGGAGTTGATTGTCAGTGATGGCGGATCGGATGATGCCACAGTGCCGATTGCCAAGGCCTGGGGGGCAGAGATCATATCGGGCCGTCCATCGCGCGGCGGTCAGTTGAAAGCCGGTTGTGCTGCGGCCAAAGGGCAATGGTTTCTGGTGCTGCACGCGGACACGGTGCTGGAGTCGGGCTGGGTGGGGCCGGTGATTGCACATCTTCCGACTCAATCTGCGGGCTGGTTCCGTTTGAGCTTTGGGACAGTGGGACCGATTGGCAGGGTCGTGGCGGGCTGGGCCAATCTGCGCAGCCGTCTGGGTCTGCCCTACGGCGATCAGGGGTTGCTTATTCCTGCGTCACTATACAATGCCGTCGGTGGCTATCCGGACCAGCCTTTGATGGAGGACGTGGCGATGGCCCGCGCGCTAAAGGGCCATTTGCGCAGAATTGATGCCGTCGCGCGCACCAGTTCAGCGGCCTACAGGAGACAGGGCTGGATGCGCAGAGGCGCGTGCAACCTGTGGACTTTGGTGCGATATTTTGGCGGCGTATCCCCGGACCGGCTGGCCGCAAACTATCGCCGTTAACTAAAGAATAACGCACCGAGGCGCTGAAAAACATTCATGTTGTCAGCATCGGCAGGGTCGGGGCCACGCTTGCGCGGACCAGTTGCACGATTGTCAGTGACGGTCTTGCCTTCCTGAAACTGCAGGCGATACAGGTCTGCGTATGTGCCGCCACGTTCCAAAAGCGCCTCATGGGTGCCTTGGTCCACAACGCGGCCCTTGTCCATCACGACGATCTTGTCAGCTTCGCGGATCGTTGCCAGACGGTGCGCGATGACGATCGTCGTACGACCGTTCGACAGTCTGTCCAGCGCCTCCTGCACGACCTGTTCGGATTGCGCATCCAAAGCAGAGGTTGCCTCGTCGAGAAGCAGGATCGGCGTGTCGCGCAGCAGAGCCCGTGCAATGACGACCCGCTGGCGCTGTCCGCCGGACAGGTTCGAGCCACGCGGCCCGACGGGCGTATCCAGCCCGAGGGGCAACTTGTCGAGGAAATCGCTGACGTATGACGCATCAAGGACGGTTTTCAGTTGGGCATCGCTCACACCTGTCCGGCCCAGAACGATATTCTCGCGCAGAGTTTCATCAAACAGCAGCGCTTCTTGCGTGACGACTGAAAACATGCGTCGCAAGTCATCCAGAGCCATCTGGCGCGTATCCACGCCACCGATTGTTACCCGCCCGGAGACAGGATCAACAAGGCGCGTCAAGAGATTGAATATGGTCGATTTTCCGGCGCCTGATGCGCCGACCAAAGCCGTGGTTTCGCCGGCAGCTGCCGTGAAGTTTAGGTTTTGCAGTACCTGTGCATCTCCGTAGGACAAATCCACATCGACAAGTGCGATATCAGGTGGGCCGGAGGGTGCCGGAACGGGTGCGTCGGGTGATTTTAGCAGGACGGGTGCCTCCATCAACTCCTTGATCCGCTCGATGGCCGAGGCGGCAACCTGCCAGAGACCGGAAATGGCACCCAACCGCCGGAGCGGTTCAAAAGCCAGCCCCATTGCCGTGAAGAAGCTCATGAATTGCCCGATGGACTTTTCGCCGGCGATGATTTCTGACCCGCCATAGAGGATGACCGCCATGAAGCCCAGACCGGACATGATGTCGATCATCGCGGGAATGGCCGCGGCCCCGAAAGACGTCCGAACCTGGCTGCGCACAAATCGTCCAGTCAGATCGCGATATTGGCGGGACTGGTATTGCTCCAAAGCATTCAGTTTGACCTGAACAATTCCGTGAAACACCTCGTCCAGTCGGGTGGCCAATGTCGCACCCAGATCGCGGGCCTCGCGTGATCGGTCGCGTACAAAACGGGCCGCCATGGCCGCAGGTATCACCATCGCCGGTATCCCGATGCAAGCGAGGAAGGCCCACATCGGATCGACGCTTATGGCCACCCCGATCAGCACAACAAGGCCGATAGCGTCGCGCCCCGCACCGGTGATGATTGCGCGCCAGACATTGCCAAGGGCGTTGACATCCGTCTGTACGCGTTGGATCAGAAAACCCGGCGGGTGCGACTGATGAAAAGTTCCGTCCTGCTTCATCAACTGGTCGAGCAGGTCAATCCGCAGCGCCGCCGCCGATTTTTCCGCGATCCGGGTCAGCAGAACCTTCTGCAAGACGCCCGAGACGGCACGCACCACGAAGATGGCAATCAGCGCCAGCCCGACGAACATCAGCATGCTGCGCTCACCTTGCACGAAAACCTGGTCGAACATGGGCTGCATCAGATAGGCAACGGCACCCATCATCGACCCTTCGATAGTCATGAAAAGCAGAGCAAGCAGCAGCAAGCCTGTGTGCGGACGCAGATATCTGTCCCACAACCAGCGGATCAGATGGCCCGAAGAATAACTGTCGTCGCTCATGCGCGGCCTTTGTTCCGTGGCATCGCCAGCGCGCGCGCTGGTCGGGCCTTTTTGTAGGCCGCAGGGCAGGCGCGCGCAAGCGTTGGTGGCAATTGACGCCGCCAGAAGGTGAGGTAGTGTTGCCTCAAAGCAAAAGGACAAATCCATGCCGCAAAACTTCAGGCAGCCACCAGGGCGGTCGTATCTGGCCATTCCTGGCCCTTCAGTGATGCCGGATGCAGTGCTGAACGCGATGCATCGCGCCGCCCCAAACATCTACGCCGGCGAGCTGCCTGACATGATGCCGGATCTTGTGCGGGATCTGCGCAGTGTCGCGCGGACGCGTCATCATGTGGCGATCTATATCGGCAATGGGCATGCGGTCTGGGAAGCCTCGCTGGCCAATGTCATTGCGCCCGGTGAGCGCGTTCTGGTGCCCTCGACAGGGCATTTCGGGATGGGCTGGGCTGGTATGGCGCGTGGTCTCGGGGCGCAGGTCGATGTCATCGACTTCGGCACCTCATCAACCATCGATCCGGGCCGACTGGCAGAGGCGCTGCGGGCCGACAAAACCCACAGCATCAAGGCGGTTCTGGCAGTTCACGTCGATACCTCCAGCTCTGTGCGCAACGACATTGCGGCGCTGCGCGCGGTGCTGGATGATGTGGGGCATCCTGCGTTGCTGATGGTGGATTGCATTGCCTCGCTGGCTTGCGATGTTTTCGAGATGGACGACTGGGGCGTCGACGTGATGGTGGCGGGCTGTCAGAAGGGTCTGATGGTGCCGCCGGGCATGGCATTCGTGTTTTTCAACGACAAGGCGGCGGCCGTACGCCGCGCCATGCCGCGCGTCAGTTCCTATTGGGACTGGGCCCCGCGTGCGGATCCGGAAGCATTCTGGGCCTATTGGAATGGAACCGCGCCGACGCATCATGTCTATGGATTGCGTGCAGCACTGGATATGCTGAATGATGAAGGAATGGAGGCCGTCTGGGCCCGCCACGAACGTCTGGCGCGCGCTATCTGGGCCGCATGCGATGTCTGGGCGCAGGTTGGTGATTTGCGGCTCAACATCGCGGACCCCGCACTGCGCAGTCACGCCGTGACCAGCCTGCGCCTGTCCAGCCCGCAGGCCACGGCCCTGCGCGACTGGACTGCTCAGAATGTGGGGCTGACGTTGGGCATCGGTCTGGGCATGGCTCCGCCCGGTGATCCGGCCTGGCATGGCTATTTCAGGCTGGGGCATATGGGACACATCAACGGGCAGATGATCATGGGACTGCTCGGCGGGATCGAAACCGGCCTGTCAGCGCTTGATATTCCACATGGATCCGGTGCGCTGGAAGCGGCGGCGCGGGTTATTGCAGGGCGCTGACTGCCGTTTAGGAAGAGCTGTGGTTCTGGGGTTTTTCGGCGGGCGCGCGGGATGCGCGGCGGCGCAATTCGATCCAGTTGAGAGCGTGATTAAGTACCAGCCCGACAAAGACGGCGGCAATCAGCCCGAAGGCTGCGTACAGAAAAATCAAGATCCACGCCAGGTTCACGCCAAACATGACGATGCAGGCTGCTGTGAAATCTGGCGCGCGGCCAATTTTGCGGTTGTCCATCTCCAGGTCCACGACTGCGATGTCGAAGACTATAGAGCAGATTTGCGGAAGGTCAGGTCTTTTTTGCCTGCGCCAGAGCCAGTGGCAAGGCGCGGGCGAAAGCATCTAGATCTTCCGGCGTTCCACAGCTGACACGAATGCACCGGTTTTGCGGTGCGGCAAAGGGCATCCGCACAAAGATGCCCTGTGCCACAAGACCGTCAAGAACCGCCTTGGCAAAGGCGCCGTCCGCGCCGCAATCGATGGTGACGAAATTTGTGGCCGATGGCAGCGGCGCAAGCCCGTTTTCGAGCGCAATCCGGGCAATGCGATTGCGGGCGTCCGAGATCTTCTGCTGTACGGCGCGCAGCCAGTCCTGATCCGCGAGCGCGGCAACAGCGCCAGCCTGTGAGGCCCGGTTCATGCCGAAGTGATTGCGCACCTTGTGAAAAGCGGTGATCAGCTCAGGCGCGCCGATCGCATAGCCAACCCGCGCCCCTGCAAGCCCGTAGGCTTTGGAAAAGGTGCGCATCCTGATGACCCGCGGATCGTCCCAGGGCAGCGGCAGTGCCGTGCCCTCCGGGGCACAGTCGATATAGGCCTCGTCCAGCACCAGAAGTGTCCCGTCGGGAAGGGATGCCATCGCATCGGCGAGGGCGGCACCACTGTGCGCAGAGCCCATCGGATTGTCGGGATTTGCGAGGTAAACCAGTTTTGCCGAAACCTCGGCAGCCTTGGCAAACAGCGCGTGAGGGTCCTCGAAGTCATCCCGAAAGGGCACTGTGTGCAGCACCCCGCCAAAGCCTGCGACGTGGTAATTGAACGTCGGATATGCCCCGAGAGATGTTACGACCGGATCGCCCGGACCAACCATCAGGCGCACCAGATAACCCAGAAGACCGTCAATACCTTCGCCGACCATGATGTGATCCGGCGTTGTGTCATGGTGTGCGGCCAGCGCCTGGCGCAGATCGTGGCTTTCCGGATCCCCGTACATCCACTGATCCGTTGCCGCCATCGCAGCTACGGCATGGGGCGAGGGGCCAAACACGCTTTCATTGGCACCCAGGCGCGCAACAAAGGCAGCGCCACGCGCGCGCTCCTGAGTTTCCGGCCCGACGAAGGGCACGGAGGCAGGTAGAGACTGGGCGAGTGGTGTCAAACGGGGATGTGTCATGAGCGTCAGTTAAAACATGCGGCCATGGGTCGGCAAGAGCCGGTTTGACCTGACGTTCCGCTGGCCTTGGGTGTTGGGTTGCGCTTTGATACGGCAAACCAGAAGGAGAGCCTCCATGCCCCGTGTTTGCGTAACCTATGCCGATCATATTGCTCATGTCCGTCTGACCCGGCCCGACAAACGCAATGCGGTCGACCAAGAGATGATCGATGCGATCATCGCGGCAGGGCAGGAGGTTGCGGCATCCAGGGCGCGAGCTGTTGTTTTGTCGGGTGAGGGCGACGCCTTTTGCGCAGGCATCGACATTTCCGGGCTGAGCCAGATGGTCGGCAAAGACCCGGTTGCGTTGATGATGCCGCGCACCCATGGCGCGGGCACCACGAACCAGTGGCAGGAAGTCACGATGATCTGGCACCGGCTGGAAATTCCAGTGATTGCGGCCCTGCACGGATCGGTTTTTGGTGCGGGATTGCAGCTGGCATTGGGTGCGGATATCCGCATCGCCGCGCCAAACGCCAAACTGTCCGTGATGGAGATGAAATGGGGTATCGTGCCGGATATGGGTGGGATGGTGCTGTTGCCAAAGCTGGTGCGCACTGATGTCCTGCGCAGGCTGACCTATACAGCCACCCCGATCAGCGGCGAGCAGGCGGAACGCTGGGGACTTGTAACTGAACTGGCCGACGATCCGCTGCAGGCAGCCATGGATCTGGCTGCGCAGATCGCCGGTAAGGGGCCGAATGCCATACGCGCCGCCAAACGGTTGATTGCATTCGCGGAAACCTCAGAGGCGCATGATGTTCTGATGGCTGAATCGCGTGAGCAGGCGGCGCTGATGGGTCAGCCAGAGCAGATGGAAGTGATCGCCGCAGAGTTCGGCAAACGCGCGCCCCAGTTCAAATAATTTTGTGTCAGGTTGTTGTGCGCATCCCTGCCTGCGGCAGGGATGCGGCCTCCGGCGGGGATATTTTTTGCCCGGAGAAACATGAGTGTGCAGGCGGCACGCGAAGTGCGGCGGGAACGCCGTGAGATGTCCTGCGGGCCGGGCGGTGGCGCGTCAGGGATTTAGGTGCGCACAGAACTGTCCCCCTGCGGCAAGCGACCGCTATTCCAGTTCGGAAAGACGGTCGAGGGCAGCGGCGAGTTGTGCTTCTTCTTCTTCGCGCAGGGCGAGGTTGGTTCGGGCTTCTTCGACCACGTCGGCAGGCGCCGAGGCCGCGAAGTTGGGGTTGTTGAGGCGCCCGCGCAGACCGCCCAGTTCCTTGGCCAGCTTGTCGCGCGTTTTTTGCAGGCGCGCCTTTTCCTCGGCGATGTCGATGATCCCTGCCAGTGGCAGTCCAAAGACGGCCCCGGGCAGGCTCAGAGAAACTGTGCCTTTGGGGAAGGTGGCCGTCTGTTCCAGGCTGTCGATGCGTGCAAGGCGTTTGATCATGACCTCGTTTCTGGACCATGCGTTCTGGGCCGCTTCATTCCATTCTGTCACCAGCAGCGGCACATAAAGTCCTGCAGGAACATGCATTTGCGCGCGGGCGGAGCGGGTCGCCTCGATCAAGGCGATGACCCAGGAGACCTCGGCGTCGGCGGCGGGGTCGACCAGGTCGTCGGCGGTGTAGGTGGGCCAGTCGGCGTGCACCAGCATCTTTTCCCGTTTGCCCGTCTGCGTCCACAGTTCCTCTGTGATAAAGGGCATCATGGGGTGCAGAAGGATCAGGCACTGGTCCAGAACCCAGGCCATCGTGGCGCGGGTTTCGGGGGCGAAATCGGCATTCGCCTCGTCCTGCAGAAGCGGTTTTGACAGTTCCACATACCAGTCGCAGACCTTGCCCCAGACAAAGGCATAAGTTGCGTTTGCGGCATCGTTGAACCGGTAGTTCTCCAGCGCCGCATCGACCTCTTCGCGCACTTTCGCGGTCTCGCCAATGATCCATTTGTTCACGGCCTGTTCCACGTCGGTGGGGCGTCGGTCTGGCGTCGGTATCACGTCGGTGCGCGCCG